>Ga0265327_10000419_pt1 | contig 77672 bp, 67 predicted proteins | sample 41621metaG_FD_202089 | JGI IMG/M metagenome (GOLD analysis project Ga0265327, IMG submission 202089) | Rhizosphere microbial communities from Carex aquatilis grown in University of Washington, Seatle, WA, United States - 4-16-21 metaG | ecosystem: Host-associated > Plants > Roots > Rhizosphere...
AGTTCCATCAGGTTGTCGTTGGTGGGGGCGCAGGTGGACTGCACCACGAACACTTCGCGACCGCGGACGTTCTGCTGGATCTCGACCGTGGTTTCACCATCCGAGAAGCGGCCCACCGAGGCCTTGCCCAGCGAGATGCCGAGGTTGGTGGCGATTTCCTGGGCGAGCGCCGGGTTGGCGTTGCCGGTGAACAGAACGGTATCGGAGAGCATGGCGGGCCGATCGTAGAACGTGGGACTGATGGCGAAAATAGCATCTGCCCAGCACCTTGCCCTGAGGAGTTCCTGACTGCGGTCAGGAATAACAGCCTTCGCGGAAGGTGTAGGGCAGGTGATGTTCGATCAGTGGATCGAACGAATTATTTGGCAGGGGAAGAAGGATTCGAACCCTCGTATGTCGGAATCAAAATCCGATGCCTTAACCAACTTGGCGATTCCCCTACACAGGACACAGCGCATTGATGTATTGCTACTTCATTGTGCTGCAACCTTGTAAGCTGCACTCTTGTTCAGAGCCTCGCATTATAGCCGGTTTTTCGTGTCATTCAAGTCTGTTGCTCAGAATCTTCACTGTTTAATTTGCAGATCAATCAGGGATCGAATCAAGCAAATCAAGCAGTGGATGCTGAATCAGACCGCGACTGACGCGACCGACCCATGCGGGATCATCCAGGCCCAGATCGGCTGGCTGGAGGCTGGGTGTCTGGCGGCTGGTGTCTGTGGTGATCCACGAAAACACCGTGCTGCCTGAGCCCGTCATCCGGCTGTTGCCGAAGCGGTTCTGCATGATCGCCAGCGCTTGACTGATCCGACTGCTGTAAGACTCTGCGGGAGCCTGCAAGTCGTTTCTGCCAAAGCACCGGGGCGCTGCAAGAAAGTCTTCGACTATAGCATGCTTTGTGTCGCGCTTGAGGGATTCGTTGCCGAAAATCGCCACGGTGGGGATCGCAACAGGCGGTTTGAGCAGGGCCAAAGGGGTGTTCAGCACGCCGGCGGGCAACTTGATCGGGGTGATGGATTCGCCAATGCCTTCGACCCAGGCGTTGCGGCCACGCACAAAGAAGGGCACGTCGGCGCCCAGCTTCACCGCCAGTGCCTCCAGGCGTGTGCGTGACCAGTTCAGGCCCCACAGCTGATTGAGCGCCAGCAGCACCGTGGCCGCATCGGAGCTACCGCCACCCAGGCCTGCGCCCCAAGGCACCTCTTTGTGGATGCGGATGTCGCAGCCTTGCGAGGTGCGGCTCTCAGTCTGCAGCAGCCTGGCGGCCTTGAGGCACAGGTCGTCGTCAGGCAGTCGCACATTGAGGTCGTGGCGACGTAACTGACCATCGCTGCGAGTATCGATGTGCAGGGTGTCTTGCCAGTCGATCAGCATGAAGACGGACTGCAGCAGGTGGTAGCCGTCGCTGCGCCGGCCCGTCACGTGCAGGAACAGGTTGATCTTGGCGGGAGCGGGCAGGTTGTGCAGGCTGGGCATGGCGCAAGGGCAGGCGCTTCAGCGGTCCAGGTAGACCTTGAGTTGGACGCCGCGTTGGAGGGGGGTGGCTTCGCGCTGGGCGTTCAGCTTCTTGTAGGGCAGCTCGTGTGCGTCGATCAACCAGCCTTGCTGGATGAAGGTGTCGGCTTGAGGGCCGGGCGCGCTGGGCAGCTCGGGATCAGGGTGCCCCTGCATCCAGTGCACCAGTTGCCGCAAAGGCAGTGGCTCACCCAGTGCGGCTTCACTCAGGCTGTCGAGGTTGTCGTAGCGCTGCCGCCCTCTGTCATTGACCAGCCAGGCCTGGCTCGGTTGCCAGTTGACCTGCGCCATCTGGCTGCCCATCAAGGTCATCAGGTCAAGCTGGCCTGTGTCGGTGTTGCCCGAGAAGAAAAAACCCAGGCTCAGGCCTTTGGCAGGCTGATCGGCGAAGGCGCTCAGCTTGATGCTCATCTGCCCTTGCAGGTCGACGCGGGGCAGGGCGCGTGCGAGCGGCTGCGCGTTGCTTGGGCTTTGAGTGCCTGGCGCTGCGGGCGTCAGCGGGATGATGGGGGCGGAAGGCGCGTCGGCCGGTGCGCAGGCGCCACCCGATCGCATCTGGGCCACGATGGGGTCGCCCTCGGACACGCTGGCACAAGCCAGCAGCATCAGGGGGCACAGCACGCACAAGGCGCGAGTGATGCCCCGGGTAAAGGCGCGCGGCAGTCTCACGGTTTGATCTTGAAGCGCGTCAGGGTCTCTTTGAGCGTGTCGTTGTCGGGTTCACGCTTGGCCGAGTCCAGCCAGAGTTGGCGTGCCTGGTCCTGCTTGCCCTGGCTCCAGAGCACTTCACCGAGGTGCGCTGCGATTTCAGGGTCAGGGCGGGACTGGTAGGCCTCGTTGAGGATGCGCAGCGCCTCGGCGCCATTACCAGCACGGAACTCAAGCCAGCCCAGGCTGTCGGTGATGAAGGCGTCGCCGGGGCGCAACTCCAGTGCCTTCTTGATGAGCGTGCGCGCTTCATCCAGCCGGACGCCGCGGTCGGCCAGGCTGTAGCCCAGGGCATTGAAGGCATTGGGGTTGTCAGGGGCCATCTCCATGACCTTGCGCAACTGGGCTTCCATCTCGGTGAACTTGTTCAGGCGTTCGCCCAGCATGGCCTGGTCATACAGCAGGTCGCTGTCTTCGGGGAAGCGCTTGGTGGCTTCGTCGAGGACCTTGTAGGCCTCTTCCCATTGGCGTGCATCGCGCAGCAACTGGGCTTCGGCCTGGATCTTCATCACGGCGTCGCGCGGCTCGGCTTCGGGCAGTTCACGGATCAGCTTGCGGGCGTCGGCGATCTTGCCTTGCTTGACCAGAAGCCGGGCACGCTGGGCCTGGATGTTGATCCGCTCGTGTTTGGGGTCGGCGCGGTCCAGCCAGGTGCTCGATTGCGCCAGCTGGTTGCGTTGCTCCGCAATCTGCGACATCAGCAGGTAGGCCTGTTCGATGTCGTTGGCATCGGGTGCTGGCGCATTGGTGGTGGCCGCCTGGTTGCTGCCGGGGGTGTACTTGAGCACGGGTTGCAGGGCCGCTTCCGCCTTGTCGAGTTGCTTGAGCTCCAGCCGCACGGCAGCCAGCGTGACCCATGTGCCCATCTGGTCTGGTTGTGTCGCCAGCAGTTGTTCCAGTTGCTCGGCTGACTCGGCGTAGCGCTGTGTGCCGGCCAGCTTGCGGCCGTAAGCCAGCCGCACCAGCGACGGAGCATCGGGGCGGGCCAGTTGCTGCTTGACGAACTGCTCGGCGCGCGGGTCAAGGCTCATCAGGTCGATGGCGATCAGGCCCGGGTTGGGCAAGGAGGGCTTGAGTGCGGCTGCCTTTTCAAGCGCAGCCATGGACTTGTCGTACTCCTTGGCTTGCATCCAGCCTTCGGCGCTGGCGGACCAGCCCTCGGCCAGCTCCAGCGGCGGTTGGCGCCAGGGTTGGGTGGCCTCGTCGATCACCTGTGCCGCAGCGCGCTTGTCGTTCAGCCTGGCGACAGTGCGCGGCAGGGACGCGAGCACCTGGGGCTGCTGGGGGGTCGGGGTCAGCTGGATCAGGGTGCGCAGTGGCGCAGCCAGGTCGCTGGTGCGGCCCAGGGCCAGCAGGATCTGGGCGGTGTACTCGGAGGCCTCCTTGGATTGCGGCATGGCCTGGCGCCAGGCCTTGGCGGCCGTCAGGGCCTGTTCGCCGGCGCGCCCGCGCAGCGCGATCTCGACCGCGCGTTGATAGAGCTGGCTGATCTGGTGCCGGCGGGCGGACTCCAGGTAGAGCTGGTAGGCAGAGCCGGCGTCGCCAGCGTTGGACTGCACCTCGGCGACCAGGATTTGATAGAACAGGGCGCCGTCCATCAGGGAGTTCTGGACGGGAGGCTTGGCCACAACCGATGCGGTGGGCGCAGAGGCCGCTGCGGGAGCAGGGGCTGCAGCATTGTCCTGGGCGAATGCCGTGCCCAGGCCGCACAGGGCCAATGTGCCGGCGCCCAGCGTTGCGGCGATCGAAGAGCGTGACAGCCTGTGCGTGGCTGATGCAGCGGCGGTTCTGGAAGCCAGGGTAAACAAATTGGCAAAAGAGAGGGACATGGGGTCTCCAACTGATGTGGCCATTCTATTGATGTGGCGGCCACTCGCCGTGGCTCCGATGGATTCGATTGGCACGGGATAATTCCCTTCATGCCCGAATTGCCCGAAGTTGAAGTCACGCGACAGAGTTTTGCCGACCGCATTGAAGGCGCCAGCGTGCGCGCTGTGCACATGGGCAAGCCTTTGCGCTGGCCGGTCGGGTATGACGTGGATGCCTTGCATGGCTGGCGGGTGGGCAAGGTGTTGCGCCGAGGCAAATACCTCTGGCTGCCTTTGACCCGGCCAGATGGAGAGCAAGGCGGCCTGCTGGTCCATCTGGGCATGTCGGGTTCTTTGTCGTTTTCGCATTGGCTGCCGCCTGCTGGCGTGCATGACCATTTTGAAATGGTGACCGACAAAGGCACCTTGCGGCTGACCGACCCCCGTCGTTTTGGTGCGGTGGTGTGGGGCCCCGCCATGCACGAAGGCGTGCCGGGCAAATTGCTGGATGGCCTGGGGCTGGAGCCATTTGATGATGCCTTGAACGGGGCCTATCTGCATGAGCGGCTCCAGGGGCGTTCGGTGGCCGTCAAGCAGGCCTTGCTGGCCGGCGACATCGTGGTCGGCGCTGGCAATATTTATGCGTGCGAGGCGCTTTTCAGGTCAGGTATCGACCCCAGATTGCAGGCCAGGCGTTTGAGTAAACCACGCTGTGAAAAATTGGTGCGTGAGGTTCAATCTGTTTTACAGCAAGCCATTGCCCTGGGCGGCTCCAGCCTGAAAGATTTCAAGGATGCGCATGGCGCCCAAGGGCATTTTCAATTGGCGACCCAGGTTTACGGACGCGAAGGCCAGCCCTGCAGGGTTTGCGGCACACCGATCCGGCGTGTGGTGCAAGGGCAGCGCTCTACGTTTTATTGCCCAATTTGTCAGAAAAGGTGACGGCTGTGGATTGCTTTGCGAATAAGCCTGTACTTTTTGTCCCAACTCGGGCGAATATCCATATTTACGGTTCACCGGCTTGAGATACGATTAATTCCATGATGCCGACTTTTGCCAGCCACCTGGATGCCCTTGGGCAGTGGCGTGCCGACACGGACGCCAAATTGGCGACCCTGGCCCGTTTCGCCCGTGAACATGACCTGCTTGACGACGCGTCGGCAGAATGGTTCGAGGCCATGCGTCATCGCCTGTCAGGCGAGAAGCTGATGGTGGCGTTTGTCGCCGAGTTCTCGCGCGGCAAGTCGGAGTTGATCAACGCCATCTTTTTCTCGGACAAGGGCCGTCGCATGATGCCGGCCTCGGCTGGGCGCACGACGATGTGCCCGGTCGAGCTGGGTTATGACGCGCACGATCCCGTTGGCTTGTCGTTGTTGCCCATCGATACGCGCCTGGAGGCCGCGTCGCTGGCCGAGTACCGCCGGCTGCCCAAGGAGTGGACCTGGATCGAGCTGGATCTGTCCAACCCCGAAGGCATGGCCAAGGCGCTCAGCGAGGTGATGCGTACCCGCATGGTGTCGCCGGACGAGGCTGCCCGCCTGGGCTTCTGGGACCCCGAACGGCCTGACGAGAACCCGCCTTTGCAGGCCGATGGTTCTGTCGAGGTGCCGGTCTGGCGCCATGCCCGCATCAACCTGCCGCACCCGCTGCTCAAGCGCGGCCTGGTGGTGCTGGACACGCCTGGCCTCAATGCCATCGGTACCGAACCTGAACTGACACTGGGCCTGCTGCCTCAGGCACATGCCACGGTGTTCATCCTGGGTGCCGACACCGGCGTGACCAAGTCCGATTTGTCCATCTGGCGCGACCACCTGTGTGGCCCGGCGCTGGCCCGTTTCGTGGCGCTCAACAAGATCGACTCGCTGGTCGACCCTTTGAGCACGCCCGAGCAGATCGAGCAAACCATCGTTCGCCAGTGCGAGAGCGTGGCGCAAACGCTGGAAGTGCCGGTCGCGCACGTGTTCCCGATTTCGGCGCGCCAGGCTCTGGCTGCCCGCTTGAGCGGCAACCGCGAAGGCCTGGGCGAGAGCCGTCTGGAAACCTTCGAGAACGCCTTGTCCGAAGGGCTTTTGCCGCGCCGTCGCGAGACGCTGGGGCAGGCTGCCGTGCAGGGTGCGCAGCAGTTCCAGCAGCAACTCACGCGCCGCTTTGGCGAGATGCGCCGCCTGTACGCCGACCAGTTGCATGAACTGCGCGGCCTGCGTGGCAAGAGCAGCGGCAAGGTGCAGTTGATGCTGCAGCGCGTGCAGGCTGAAGCCTCCGAGTTCGAGCAATGTACGGCGCGCTTGCAAGCCATGCGCAGTGTGCACGCCCGCATGTTGCGCAATGCCTTGCACGACCTGTCCGCGGACCGCCTGCGCCAGGAAGTGGATGTGCTGCAGCAGGTGCTGGGTGGTTCGTGGCTGCCGCTGGGGGCCAAGAAATCGTTCATCGACTTGTGTGGCCGCCTGCGCGATCTGATCGAGCAGGCCCAGCAGCGCAACGACGAAATCCACGCGATGCTGGTGGCTTCGTACGCCAAGCTCAATGCCGAGTTCGGCTTCAGCCTGGTGGCCGATGTGCCGCTGGATGTGCGCAAGTACGCCGAGGACCTCAACCTCATCGAGCGCAACTACGTGCAATACCTGGGCCTGAGCCAGGCCTTCAGGTTGGCGCAGCCGGGCTTTCAGGAGCAGTTCCGCCGCATGCTGATCTCGCGTCTGCGTGTGGTGTTTGAGACCGTGAGCAACGACATCGAGTTGTGGAACAAGACGGCATCGGCGCAGGTGGACAGTCAGCTGCGCGAACGCCGTCGCAACTTCAAGCGCCGTTATGAGTCGCTGGACCGCATCCAGTCGGCATCGAACGAGCTGGACAACCGTCTGCAGGAAGTCCAGGCGCTGGACGAGCGCGTGCTGCAGTTGCAGACCCGCCTGGGCTCGCTGGTGGAAGACCTGGTCAAGCAGGCGCAGACCGACACCTTGTCGGCTGCCAACGGAGGCGATGTCCAGCATGTGACGCTGGACTTGTCTCTGGCGTCTCAGCCATCGCCTGCACAAATCAGCTCGCCTTCTCCGCAAGGCGCATGAGCGCCCCGACGCCTGCCAGCCTGCTGCGTCATGCGCAGCAGGTGACACCGGTTTTGCCCGAACGCCTGGTGGCCTGGCAGCGCCAGGAAGGGCGCCACCATCTGCCCTGGCAGCGTGTGCGTGATCCCTACCGCGTGTGGCTGTCAGAGATCATGCTGCAGCAGACGCAAGTCACCACGGTGCTGGGCTACTTCGATCGCTTTCTTCAGCGCTTCCCTGATGTGCAGGCGCTGGCCGCCGCGCCGCTGGACGATGTGCTGACCTTGTGGAGCGGGCTGGGCTATTACAGCCGCGCACGCAATCTGCACCGCTGTGCACAGGACGTGGTGAACCTGCATGGCGGCAGCTTCCCGCGCAGCAGCGAGGCCTTGCAGACCTTGCCGGGCATCGGGCCTTCGACATCGGCCGCCATCGCGGCTTTCTGTTTTGACGAGCGCATCTCCATCATGGATGGCAACGTCAAGCGGGTGCTCAGCCGCGTGCTGGGCTGGGATCAGGATCTGTCCGTCAAGACGCATGAGCGTGCCTTGTGGGAGGCGGCCCAGGCCGTCTTGCCGGCGCGTGCCGGCGACATGCCTTCGTACACGCAGGGTTTGATGGACCTGGGGGCCACTTTGTGCACGCAGCGCAAGCCGGCCTGCCTGACCTGCCCGTGGTCGGACATCTGCCAGGCACGCGTGAAGGGCGACCCCGAGCGCTACCCCGTCAAGACGCGCAAGCTCAAGCGCAGCGAGCGCGAAAGCTGGTTGCTGTGGCTGCAATGGCAGGACCAGGTCTGGCTGCAGCAGATGCCGGACAAAGGGGTGTGGGCAGGGTTGTGGACCTTGCCTTTGCTCGATGACGAGGCGGCTTTGGAGGCCTTGCTTGGCGATAAATTGAGCGCCTCGATTGAGGCGCAACCACGCACGAAGCATGTGCTGACGCACCTGGACTGGTACCTCAACCCGCGCCGCCTGGTGCTGGATGAGGCGCAGGCCGTCAAGCGTCTGCAGCCCGGCTTGACTGAACTGGCCTCCAGCGGCCGCTGGGTGCCTGTGGCCGATCTGGCCAACTGGGGGCTGCCCGCGCCGCTGCGGCGCTTGCTGCAGGGCTGACGCTCAGCCGATCGTGACGATCACCGGTGCGTGGTCGCTGGGGCGTTCGTTCTTGCGCGGCGCCTTGTCGATCACGCAGGCCGTGACCTGCGGCTTGAGCGCGTCGCTGATCAGGATGTGGTCGATGCGCAGGCCCTGGTTCTTGCGGAAAGCCAGGTTGCGGTAGTCCCACCAGGTCCAGGGTTTGGGCGGTTGCTCGAACAGCCGGAAGGCGTCGCACAGGCCCAGGCCCAGCAGTTGCTGAAAGTGCGCACGCTCTTGCGGTGTGCAATGGATCTGGTCTTTCCAGGCGACCGGGTCGTACACGTCGGCATCGGTGGGGGCGATGTTGAAGTCCCCCATCAACACAATGTGCGGATGGGTTTGCAGCTCCTGCTTGACCCATGCCTCCAGGGCTTGCAGCCAGTTCATCTTGTAGACGAACTTGTCGCTGTCAGGTGCCTGGCCATTAGGGAAGTAGCAGCCGACCACGCGCACGCTACCAAGCTGCGCATCCTGGACCGTGCCGGCAATCACGCGGGCTTGCTCATCGGCGAAACCGGGGATGTTCTTGATGATGTCCGTGCTGCCCCCCATGCTGTCTGCGCGGGTCAGCAGGGCCACGCCGTTATAGGTCTTCTGGCCGAACCACTGGGACTGGTAACCCGCGGCCTCCAGGTCGGCATGCGGGAACTTGTCGTCGGTGAGCTTGGTTTCCTGCAGCACCAGTGCATCAACGGGGTTGGCGGCGAGCCAGTCCAGCAATTGTGGCAAGCGCACAGACAGTGAGTTGACGTTCCAGGTGGCGAGTTTCATGGGCTTGGGCAAGAGTTTGGGATCAAGAGCGCGACGGAATTGTGCCGCTGTTTGGTGGGCTTGGCGCTCAAGCGGGTTGATTGACCAAGGGACGGGGAGCGGCATGAGCCTTCATGGTGATGAAGCGCTTTTCGATCAGGTACCAGCTGAGGGTGCCGGCCAGGATGCTCCACAACCAGGTCTGAACGATCAAGGACAGTCGCCCGACCTCCGGCTGCCATTCGATCAGGAGCTTGGTGATGGGCCAGGCGTACGGATAGACGCCGTAGGAGATGTCGGGCAGCTTGTTGAACCAGGCGAAAAGGCGTGCCGGTCGGTTGGCGAAGGACAGGATGGCATAGCCCCAGAAGATGGCCACGGCCGGTTGTGCGAGGGTGCGGTTGAACATCAGCAGTGCCCACAGCATGAGGGCGACGACCATCCAGCGCTGCTTGTCCAGAAAGGGGCGGCCGTACAGAAAGTAGCAGCCACCGGCCGTGAACATCATGCCCAGGCGCACGATCGGGTCATGGAAGGTGCCGTGTCCCACATAGGGATCGATCAGGAACATGGTGGTGAAAGCCAGGAAGCACACCAGCCAGTAAACGCGGTTCTGGAACCCGATCGCCAGCCCGAACAAGGCCACCAGCAGGTAGCACTTGAATTCGTACTCGATGGACCACATCGCGCCATTGACGAGCGGGTAGAACGTTTCCTGGAAGACGGATGGAATGGCGGGGCTTTGCAGCAGGGTCATGTTCGTGAGGAAGTCGTCCCAATAAAAATGCCTGAAGTAGTGAGGCTCGCTTGCCATGGGCCCGACAACGAAGGCGCAGACGAGGGTGGTCACGATGAAGGCCGGGTAGATGCGCAGCACCCTGTTTCTCAGGTAAGAAACGATGCGCGGGTTGTGGTCCCAGCTTTTGACGATCAGGTAGCCGCTGAGCAGAAAAAAACTGCTCACAGCCAGTTGCCCAAACGAGATGGTGCCAAACACATTGCTCAGGAATTCCCGGCTTCGGTTGCCGTGTTGAAGCTCCGGGCAATGCGACAGGATCACCATGGAGGCGAAGACAAAGCGCAGCAGGTTGAAGTTGTTGCCTGTTTGTGGGGCGAGATTCTGACCGTCCATGACATCCCTGGTTCTTGAAAGCGCTTGAAGGGGGGCGTTGTGCATTAGACAGTGCCACTGCAGGGTGATGGTGCGCAAGCCCCCCTGTGTCAGGGCCGGGTTTTCACATGGGGCGCCAGGCGGCTGCTCGCCCTGCGCAGGGTCTGCTCGACGCGGGCCTCGTGTTCGCGGCATTGCTCGCCGGTCAGCTTGGCTTGCAAGGCATCCAGAAAGACGCGGGTGCGCGCGGGCATCAGGCGGCGGCCAGGGAACACGCCCCATGCGGGCGTGGATGGCGGGCGCCAGTCGGGCAAGACGGGGGTCAGCCTGCCTTCGCGCACATGGGGCTCGGCGAAGTGGTCATGGACCAGTGCGATACCGGCACCTGCCAAGGCCATGCGCATGAGCAGATCGGGTGAATTGGCCGTGGTGCGGCCCGGCGGGATGCCCTCCCAACGGGCATCGTCATGCAGGCGCATCAGCACCCAGGGCGCGGCATCGCCATTGCGGCTCAACAGGTGCAAGGCATCGTGCTCCATCAAGGCTTCTGGCTCCGAAGGGTGGCCGTGTCTGGCCAGATAGCCCGGGGCGGCATACAGGCCGGAGGTGAACACGGCCAGGCGCCGGGCCGCCAGCGAGGCGTCATCAGGCAGATCGCCCATGCGGATGGCCAGGTCCATGTTCTCGCCGATCAGGTCGACACGGCGGGGCGTCAGGTCCAGCTCCAGGGAGATGTCGGGGTATTGCGCGACGAAGTCGGCCATCATCGGCACCAGCATCAGGTTGGCCAGGTCGGCCGGCATGGTCACGCGCAGGCGGCCGCTGGGTTGCGCCTGACGGTGCTGAGCCAGGTTGGATGCGGCGTCGACCTCGGCAACGATTTGCTGGGCGTGCTCCAGCACGGTGCGGCCGAAGTCCGTGAGCGTGAGCTTGCGGGTGGTACGCAGCAGCAGGCGCTCGCCCAGTTGGGTTTCCAGCCCGGCCACCCGGCGTGAGACGGTGGATTTGGGCAGGCCCAGTTGCTCGGCGGCGCGGCTGAAGCTGTGGGCCTCGACCACACGGGCAAAGAGCAGCAGGTCATTGGGTTCGATGTTCATGGTGTCCAGTCGATCAGGGTTATTGTTCTTCTGGTGGAACAATGTTATCCATTTTGATGGCTTCCGTATATTGGTTGGGATAATTAAAGTGAGTCCATCGACATTCACTTCCAACCGAAGGACCCGCCATGAACATCCTGCAAATCAACTCCAGCTCCCGCCCTGATGCTTCGCACTCCAGCCGTCTGGCCGGTGCCATCGCCGAGCGCGTGGCTGCCGCACACGTCTCGACCAAACTGACCGTGCGTGATCTGGGCCGCCAGCCCTTGAGCGAGCTGGATGAGCCTGCCCTGCAAGCCCTGTTCACGCCAGCCGAGCAGCGCACCGCCGAGCAAGCGGCCCGCGTCGCCATCGACGACGCGCTGATCGCCGAGATTCAGGCCGCCGATGTGCTGGTGCTGGCTGTGCCCATGTACAACTTCGGCGTGCCGGCCCAGCTCAAGAACTGGATCGATGCCGTTGCCCGTGCCCGTGTCACCTTCACCTACACCGACAAGGGGCCTGTGGGCCTGCTGACGGGCAAGAAGGTGTATGTGGCCCTGACCCGCGGTGGCCAGTACCGCAACACGCCCGCCGACACGCAGGTGCCGTATCTCAAGACGGTGCTGGCCTTCCTGGGCATGACGGATGTGCAGTTCGTGTACGCCGAAGGCCTGGCCATGGGCCCGCAGGCCGAGCAGGATGCGCTGGCGTCGGCGCATGCCCAGATCGATGAACTGGGCATCGGAGAGCCTGCCCTGGCTTGATGCCAGGCATGGTCGAAAATGGTTTGTCTGCATCGACGGCGCACATGACGCATGGCGCGTGTCGATGCGCATCAGGAGCCCCGCATGGATACCACCCACACTGTCACCCCGTCGATCACGGTCACACGGCCGCGCGAGGTCGAGCGCTTGATCGCAGGCCAGGCCACCTCGGATGGTGCGGGCGTCAAGCTCACGCGGGTGCTGACGCAGCCGCTGCAGCGCAGGCTGGACCCCTTCCTGATGCTGGACGCCTTTGGCACCGACAACCCCGATGACTACATCGGTGGCTTTCCCGATCACCCGCACCGTGGCTTCGAGACCGTGACCTACATGATCGCGGGCCGCATGCGCCATCGCGACAGTGCCGGCCACGAAGGCCTGCTGCAAAACGGTGGGGTGCAGTGGATGACGGCCGGGCGTGGGGTGATCCATTCCGAGTTGCCCGAGCAGGAAGAGGGGCGCATGGAGGGCTTCCAGCTGTGGCTGAACCTGCCCGCCCGCGACAAGATGACGGCGCCCTGGTACCGCGATATCCAGAGCGCGGACATCCCCGAGTTCCGCACCGATGAGGGCGTGACCGTGCGGGTCATCGCGGGCGCCAGCCATGGTGTGGATGGGGCGGTGCAGCGGGAGGCCACGCAGCCCTTGTATCTGGATCTGCACCTGCCTGATGGCGCGCGCTTTGATCAGGTGCTGCCGCCCCAGCGCAATGCCTTTGTGTATGTCTACCGGGGTGAGCTGGCCGTGGGTGACGCGGTGGTGCCGGCTCAGCGCATGGCCATCTTGAAGAACCAGGTTGACCGCGATGGGGTGACGCTGCGTGCGCATGGCGCCACCAAGGCCTTGCTGATCGCGGGCCAGCCCTTGAACGAACCCATCGCGCAGTACGGGCCCTTTGTGATGAACCGCCAGGAAGAGATCTTCCAGGCGGTCGAGGATTTCAAGGCCGGGCGCTTTGCCTGAGCGGTGCCAGCGGGCGCAGTGGGGTCAGGCCTGCTGTGCCTGCGCCTTGAGGGCCATGCGCTTGGCACGCGAGCGGATATTGAGCGCTTCAACCGCCAACGAGAAGGCCATGGCCGCGTAGATGTAGCCCTTGGGCACGTGCACATCCAGTGCTTCGGCGGTCAGGGCCATGCCCACCATCACGAGGAAGGCCAGTGCCAGCACCTTGACGGAGGGGTGGCGATCCACGAACTCGCCGATGGGTTTGGCTGCAAACAGCATGACACCCACCGAGGCGATCACGGCGGCGATCATCACGCCCAGATGGTCCACCATGCCCACGGCCGTGATGACCGAGTCCAGCGAGAACACGATGTCGATGACCGCGATCTGGCCGATGATGCCCCAGAACAGGCGGGCACCTGCGGCCTTGACGACGGCCGGATCGGTGTCAGGTGCATGGTCTTGTTCGCGGGCTTCGACCTCCACGAAGATCTCGTGCGAGGCCTTGTAGAGCAGGAACAGGCCACCGCCCAGCAGCACCAGATCACGGCCGCTGATGCCTTGCCCCAGAACCTCGAAAAGGTCGGCCTTCAGGCCCATGACCCAGCTCAGCGAGAACAGCAGCATCAGGCGCGAGAGCATGGCAAAGCCCAGGCCCATGCGGCGCGCCTTGTCGCGCAGTTCAGGGGGCAGGCGGCCCACCAGAATCGAGATGAAGATGATGTTGTCTACGCCCAGCACGATTTCCAGGGCGGTGAGCATCGCAAAAGCGATCCAGAGGTTGGGGTCGAAAAGGAATTCCATGGTGTGAATGCGCAGGCGTGATCGCGTCAAGGGCAGCAAAGCCGTGACGATACCCAAGCCCGATACATCGGTAAATCAGAAATCCTTGACGGCATACTTCGGAAAAACCGAAGTTTGGGTGGCCAGCCTCAGGTTTTGCGCCGATAGACCACGAAGTGGTAGGGCCAGCCTGCCTCGGCCTGGTGGGTCTCGCGGCTTTGTTCGGCAAAGGCGTTGCGGTCCCATGGCGGGAAGAAGGTGTCGCCCTCGAAATCGGCATCGACTTCGGTGAGGATGAGCTCGTCTGCCCGGGGCAGTGCCTGGGTGTAGAGCTCGCCGCCGCCAATCACGAACACGCGCGCTTCGCTGGCGAGTGCCGCCACGGCCTCATCCAGTGCATGTGCGACTTCCACGCCTTCATGCTGCCAGCCGGCATTGCGGGTGATGACGATGTTGCGGCGGCCAGGCAGCGGGCGGCCAATGGACTCGAAAGTCTTGCGGCCCATGATGACCGGGCAGCCCATGGTGGTGCGCTTGAAGAACTTGAGGTCTTCGGGCAGACGCCACAGCAGGGCGTTGTCCTTGCCAATGGCGCCATTGCGGGCCACGGCGGCGATCAGGATCAGTTGCATGACGATGGCACCGGGTCAGACGGCCACAGGCGCCTTGATGGCCGCGTGGTGCTGGTACTCGAGCACCTCGAAGTCTTCGTACTCGTAGTCGAAGATCGAAGCGGGCTTGCGCTTGATGTGGAGCACCGGATAGGGGAAAGGCGTGCGGCTCAATTGCAGCTCGACCTGTTCGGTGTGGTTGCTGTAGACGTGGCAGTCGCCGCCGGTCCAGATGAAGTCGCCCACGTCCATGTCGCATTGCTGCGCGAGCATGTGGGTCAACAGGGCGTAGCTGGCGATGTTGAAGGGCACGCCCAGGAAGATGTCGGCGCTGCGCTGGTAGAGCTGGCAACTGAGCTTCGGGCGCTCGCCTTCGGCTTGCGGCGGGGTCACATAGAACTGGAAGAAGGCGTGGCAGGGCGGCAGCGCCATCTGGTCGATCTGGCCGGGGTTCCAGGCACTGACGATGATGCGGCGCGAATCCGGGGTGGTCTTGAGTTGCTTGACCACTTCGCTGATCTGGTCGACGTGGCCGCCATCGGGCTTGGGCCAGTTGCGCCATTGCACGCCGTACACGGGGCCCAGCGAGCCGTCCTCACGGGCCCATTCGTCCCAGATGGTGACACCGCGTTCTTGCAGCCATTTGACGTTGTTGTCGCCGCGCAGGAACCACAGCAGCTCGACGATGATGGACTTCAGGTGCACCTTCTTGGTGGTGACCAGCGGGAAGCCTTCGCTGAGGTCGAAACGCATCTGGTGGCCGAACACGCTGCGCGTGCCCGTGCCGGTGCGGTCGGTCTTGAGCACGCCCGTGGTGTGGACGTGGCGCATGAAGTCTTCAAATTGACTGCGAATGGGGCGGCTCACCTGGGGCGTCCTTCAAAATGACAACAGCCGGGATTATCTCTTCCCGGCTGCCTGGTTTGACTCGGTCGTGAGGGGATCAGGACTTCTGCTCTGGCTCGCGCAGGAAGATTTCTACGCGGCGGTTGCGGGCGCGGCCTTCTGCTGTTTCATTGCTGGCAACGGGCTCGCGCTCGCCGCGGCCGGCGGTTTCCACGCGGCTGGCGGGCACACCGCGGTCAACCAGGAAGTCCTTGACGCTTTCGGCGCGCTCACGCGAGAGCGGGTTGTTGACGGCGTCCGAGCCGGTGCTGTCGGTGTGGCCGACGATGCGCACGTGCATGCCGGCGCTGTCCTTGCTCAGGCCATTGGCAAAGGTTTCCAGCACCGAGCGCAGTTCGGGCTTGATGGCGGCACTGCCGGTGGCAAAGGAGATGTCGTTGGGGATGTTGACCTTGAGCTGGTTGTCGGCGGTGCGGGTCACCTCGACATCGGTGCCACGGGTGGCTTGCTCCATGGCTTCACGCTGGGCCTGCATGCGCTTGGACCACACGTTGCCCGCCACGGCGCCAGCGATGCCGCCAATGGCCGCACCGGCTGCGGCGTTCTTGCCGGCGACCTGGCCGATCACGGCACCTGCCACGGCACCGATGGCCGCACCTTGGGCCGTGCCGCGCTGGGTTTCATCCATGTTGGCGCAGCCGCCGAGCAGGACGGCCGAGCTGAGGGCGGAGATCATCAGGGTGCGAACTGGCTGGAAAGTGGGCATGGTCGTGTAGGAGGTTGTCTTGAACAGGTGGATCGTGCTGCGCACAGCTTGGGTGGCGGCATGAGCACTTAACGCAGCCGCCCGGTGTCAGGCTGACAAGGCTTGCGGGGTCGTGTCATCGCCTTCGTCTTCATCGGCAGCCAGGTGAACCTGATCGAACTGCATGGCGGCCAGTTTGGCATAGAGCCCGTTGCGTGCCATGAGTTCCGCATGAGAGCCCACGTCAACGATCTGGCCACCCTCCAGCACCACGATGCGGTCGGCGTTCACCACGGTGCTCAGGCGGTGGGCGATGACCAGGGTGGTGCGGTCCTTCATGGCCTCTTCCAGCGCGGCCTGCACGGCGCGCTCGCTCTCGGTGTCGAGTGCGCTGGTGGCTTCGTCCAGCAGGAGCAGCGGGGCGTTTTTCAGGATGGCGCGCGCGATGCTGATGCGCTGGCGTTGCCCGCCAGACAGGCGCACGCCGCGCTCGCCCAGGAAGGTGTCGTAACCCTCGGGCAGGGCGGCGATGAAGTCGTGCGCATGGGCAGCACGCGCTGCGGCATGGACCTGATCGTCGGAGGCACCTGGGCAGCCATATCGGATGTTTTCCAGGGCCGTGGTCGAGAAGATGGTGCTGTCTTGCGGGACGATGCCGATGCGCTGGCGCAGGTCTTCCAGGCTCAGTTGCGTCACCGATTCGCCATCGAGCTCGATGCGGCCCGATTGCGGATCGTAAAAACGCAGCAGCAACTGGAAGACGGTGCTCTTGCCTGCGCCGCTGGGGCCGACGAGGGCCACGGTTTCGCCGGGGTTGACGACCAGGTTGAAGTGATCAAGCGCGGTCTGGTTGGGGCGGGACGGGTAATGAAAGCGCACATCCGACAGCGTCACGCGCGAGCCACCCTGGGGCGCGGGCAGCGCTTTGGGCTGGGCGGGGGCCTGGATCGGCGAGCGTGCGGCCAGCAATTCCATCAAACGCTCGGTGGCGCCTGCAGCGCGCAGGATGTCGCCATAGACCTCGGACAGCGCGGCCACGGAGCTCAGCAGCAGGATCACGTAGACCACGGTCTGCCCCATGTGGCCGGCGCTGATCTTGCCGTCCATGACCGCCTGGGTACCCTGGTACATCCCCCACAGCAGGGCGCCGGTGGTGGCGCTGATGATGAAGGCCACCAGCACGGCACGCGCACGGATGCGGCGCTCGCCGGTCTTGAAGGCGCTTTCGGTGGCCGTGATGAAGCGTTTGGCTTCGCGCGTCTCGGCGGTGTAGCTTTGCACGACGGGCACCGCATTGAGCACCTCGGCGGCGATGGCGCTGGAGTCGGCCACGCGGTCCTGGCTGGCGCGCGAGAGGCGGCGCACGCGGCGCCCGTAAATGATGGCCGGCATGACCACCAGAACCAGGCCACCCAGCACCTGCGCCATCACATAAGGGTTGGTGACGATCAGCATGGTCAGGGCGCCCACCGCCATGATGGCGTTGCGTAAGCCCATGGACACGCTGGTGCCCACCACGGTCTGGATCAGGGTGGTGTCGGCCGTCAGGCGTGACAGGACCTCGCCGCTTTGGGTGGTCTCGAAGAACTCCGGGCTTTGCTTGAGCACGTGGCCATACACCGCGCTTTTGATGTCAGCGGTGATGCGCTCGCCCAGCCAGGTCACGGAGTAGTAGCGCGAGGCCGAGAACAAGCCCATGGCGACACCCACGCCAAACAGGGCCAGGAAGTGCTCGCGCATGGCCATCACGCGCTGGCCGGGGTCGGCCGCCACCATCCCCTGGTCGATCAAGGTGCGCAGGGCAATGGGCAGCACCAGCGTGGTCAGGGCGGCCATCAGCAAGAAGACCAGCGCCAGGGCGATGCGGGTCTTGTAGGGCTGCAGGAAGGGCCTGAGGTCGTTGAGCGACCGAGCGGACTTGCCGGCAGGCGGTTGGGCGGAGGCGGAGCGGGACATGAGGGGCTTAGTCGTGAAACTTGTCCCATTATCATGCCTTGACAATATTTGCGTAGGCAAATAAATTAACGCCATGACTGATTCGTCAACTTCTCCTGCCGACACCTCCGATGCGGAGGCAGGCTCGGCACCCGCCGCGCCGATTTACAGCAAGGGCAACTGGGCCCGGGACAACAGCTTTGGCTACCTCATGCGCCGCGTGGTGCAGATCATGGTGAGCCAGGCGGACAAGCGCCTGGACACCCACGGGCTGACCCAGGCGCAGTGGACGCCGATGTTCATGATCAGCAAGGGCGAGTGCAACACGCTGGCCGCCTTGTCACGTGAACTGCAACTCGACGCCGGGGCCTTGACGCGCACGCTGGACCGCCTGGAGGCCAAGGGCCTGTGCAAGCGGGAGCGCTCGACCGAAGACCGCCGCGTGGTGCACCTGGGCTTGACGCCCGAGGGCGAGGCGGCCATTGCGCCCGTGCCGGGCGTGTTGTGCGAGGTCTCCAACCGTTTGCTTGATGGTTTTACCCGTGAAGAGTGGCAAACCTTGATGGTCTTCTTGCGGCGCATGCTGGCCAATGCCGAGGCCATGCGCGATGAGTCCGACGCCGAGCGGCACGGCTGAACAGAACCACAAGATCCCGCTGGAGTTTCCCCATGTCAGATCGCATCTCACGCCTTCGCCGGGCGTGCACCGCTTCGTTTTCCGTGCTGGCGCTGGCCGCCTTGACGGCCTGTTCCACCCACCCTGAATTGCAAACCGATGTGCAGGCACTGGATGCCAGCAAGCTGGGCGTGCAGGGCGCGCAGGCCAAGGAGGTCAGCGACACCTTGCCGGCCTGGTGGGAAAGCTATGGGGACCCGCAGCTCAACGCGCTGATGAAACAGGCCTTGTCGGGTAACCCGAGCGTGCAGGTGGCGCAAGCCCGGCTGCGTCGTGTGGAAGCCATGGAGGCCGCATCACGCGGTGCAGACAAGCCGCAGATCCAGGCTTCGGCAGAAGTCGATCGCCAGCATTTTTCCAGGCATGGCATGTACCCGCCGCCGCTTGCGGGCGCGTCCATCACCTCGGGCACCTTGCAGCTGGAAGGCAAATGGGAGCTGGACCTGTTCGGGCGCCAGCGCGCCGAGATCGAGGCACTGGTGGGCCAGAAGCGCGCGGCACAAGCCGATGTGCAGGCTGCCCGCATGGTGCTGTCCTGGAACGTGGCGCGCGCCTACCTGGAGCTGGGCCGTGCGCAGTTCCAGCGCGAGGTCAGTGAACGCACGCTGGCGCAGCGCGAAGAGATGCTGGGCCTGATCCGCCAGCGCGTGCAGGCCGGGCTGGACACGAACGTCGAGCTGAAACAAGGCGAGGGCGCCTTGCCGGACGCCCGCACCCAGATCGAAGCCTGGGATGACGAGCTCACCCGCATGCGCCATGCCCTGGCCATGCTGACGGGGCAGGCGCCGGATGCGCTGGCCAATTTGTTGGTCAAGGACGTGGTGGAGCCGCTGCCGTCGCCCGAGCACATTCCGGTGGATGTGCTGGCGCGTCGCCCCGATGTGATGGCCGCCTTGTGGCGTGCACAAGCTGCGGGCCACCAGGTGGACTCGGCACGCGCCTTGTTCTACCCGAACGTGGACCTGGTCAGCTATGCCGGCTACAACGCCATCGGCCTGGAGCAGCTCATCAAGCCGGCCAGTTGGCAATGGGGCTTGATGCCCGCGATCCACCTGCCTTTGTTCGATGGTGAGCAGCGCGTGGCCAATCTGCAAGGCAAGCTCGCCGAGCAGGATGTGGCGTTGGCCAACTACAACCAGACCATCTTGCAAGCCGTGCAGGAGGTGGCTGACCATATCAGCACCACGCAATCGGTGGCGCGCCAGCGGCAGGACCAAAGGCTGGCGCAAAAGAGCGTCGAGGCTGCTTACGAGCTGGCCCTTGCCCGCTACAAGGCCGGCCTGGGCAACTACCTGACGGTCCTGAGCGTGGAGTCTGCCGTGCTGACGCAAAGGCACAAGGCCATTGACCTGCTGACGCAGGCCCTGGACACGCAACTCAACCTGATCCGCGCACTGGGCGGGCATTTGCAGCCCGCTGCACCCAGCGCCCCCACCGCATCTTCCGACAACACGAAACCCGCCCTGCAGGCCGGAGACCGCTCATGAGCACCGCTGACAACCAAGTGACCGATACCAACAACGCCCAGCCTGCACGCAAGAAAGCCCTGACCGTGATTGCCCTGGCCGTGCTGCTGGGTGGTGGGGCCTATGGCGCGTACTACGCCCTGGTCGCCAACCACTACGAACACACCGACAACGCCTATGTGCAGGCGAACGTGGTGCAGATCACCCCGCAGGTGTCCGGTACGGTGCTGGCCATCCATGCCGATGACACCGATGTGGTCAAGGCGGGCCAGTTGTTGATCAAGCTCGATGCCGTCGATGCCCAGGTGGCGCTGGATCAGGCGCAAGCCCAACTGGCGCAGACCGTGCGCGAGGTGCGCACCCTGTTTGCCAACAATGGCAGCCTGCAATCGCAGATCCAGATGCGTCAGGCCGATGTGAGCAAGGCACAGAACGAAGTGGCGCGTGCACAGGACGATGTCAACCGCCGCGCGCCTTTGCTGGCCAGCGGCGCGGTGGGCAAGGAAGAGTTCAACCACGCCCAGTCGCAGCTGACGGCGGCGCGCAGTGCCTTGGCCGCGGCCGAGTCGGCCCTGATCACGGCGCGCGAACAACTGGCCTCCAACCAGTCGCTGACGGACGGGACCTCGGTGGTGCAGCACCCCAATGTGCAGCGTGCGGCAGCCCGCGTGCGCGAAGCGTATCTGGCCGTCAAGCGCGTGACCCTGCTGGCGCCGGTGGATGGCTATGTGGCCAAACGCAGCGTGCAGGTGGGCCAACGTGTGCAGGCCGGCTCGCCCTTGATGACGGTGGTGGCGCTGGACCAACCTTGGGTGGACGCCAACTTCAAGGAAAGCCAGCTGCAGCGCGTGCGCATCGGCCAGCCCGCCACCTTGACGGCCGACGTCTACGGCCAGAAGGTGGTCTACCACGGTATCGTGAGTGGCCTGGGTGCGGGCACGGGCGCGGCGTTCTCGCTGCTGCCGGCGCAGAACGCCACGGGCAACTGGATCAAGATCGTGCAGCGCGTGCCGGTTCGCGTGACGCTGCAGGCCGACGAGGTCAAGGCGCACCCGCTGCGCGTGGGCCTGTCCATGGAAGTGGAAGTGGACGTGGGCAAGCAGGATGGCCAGATGCTGGCGCAAGCCCCGCGCACCCAGGCCGTGGCGCAGACCGCCGTGTTCGACAACCTGCAAAAGGATGCCGACCAGTTGGTTGACCGCATCATCTCGGCCAATCTGGGCCGCTCGGTGCATGCCGCGACGACACGTGCCGTGAGTTCGGGAGCCTGATTTGAGCGCCGCGCCATCGCACGCACCCAAGCCGCTGCATGGCGGTGACCTGCTCCTGGGCACCGTGGCCCTGTCCCTGGCCACCTTCATGAACGTGCTGGATTCGTCCATCGCCAACGTGTCGCTGCCGGCCATTGCGGGCAACCTGGGTGTGAGCCCGACACAGGGCACCTGGGTCATCACCAGCTTTGGCGTGTCCAACGCCATCTCCGTGCCCTTGACGGGCTGGCTCACCCAGCGCTTCGGCGCAGTGCGCCTGTTCACCGCCAGCGTGCTCTTGTTCGTGCTGGCCTCGTGGATGTGCGGCCTGGCCTCGTCGCTCGAAATGCTGATCGCGTTTCGGGTGCTGCAGGGCCTGGTCGCCGGGCCCATGATCCCGCTGTCGCAGACCTTGTTGCTCAGCAGCTACCCGCCAGCCAAGGCGGGCATGGCCCTGGCCATGTGGGCCATGACGACGCTGGTGGCGCCGGTCACCGGGCCGCTATTGGGGGGCTGGATCACGGACAACATGTCGTGGCCCTGGATCTTCTACATCAACATCCCGGTGGGCCTGGGCGCAGCCCTGGTGACCTGGCGCATCTACGCCAAACGTGAGACGCCCACCAAGAAGCTGCCCATCGACACGGTGGGGCTGACCTTGCTCGTGCTGTGGGTGGGCGCCTTGCAGATCATGCTGGACAAGGGCAAGGAGCTGGACTGGTTCGAGAGCAGCCAGATCGTGATCCTGGGCCTGGTGGCGCTGATTGGTTTTGCTGTCTTCGTGGTGTGGGAGCTCACGCAAGAGCACCCCGTGGTGGACCTGCGCCTGTTTGCCAGCCGCAACTTCCTGTTCGGGGTGATTGCCTTGTCGGTGGCCTATGGCCTGTTCTTTGGCAACGTGGTGCTGCTGCCCATGTGGCTGCAGCAGTACATGGGCTACACCGCATCGGTGGCGGGCATGGCGGTGGCGCCGGTGGGCCTGCTGGCCATTCTGCTGTCACCCATCGTGGGCAAGAACGTGACGCGGGTGGACCCACGCTGGCTGGCCACGGTGGCCTTCCTGGGCTTTGCCTTGGTGATGTGGATGCGTTCGCACTTCAACACCCTGGTGGACTTCAACACCATCCTGGTGCCAACGATCTTGCAAGGCGGTGCGATTGCCTTCTTCTTCATCCCGCTGAGCGCCATCACGCTCAATGGGCTGACGCCGGATCGCATCCCCTCGGCTTCGGGTTTGAGCAACTTCGTGCGGATCACGGCGGGCGCCATGGGCACCTCCATGGTGGCCACGGTCTGGGATGACCGCGCCACCATGCACCACGTGCACATGGCCGAGAAGGTCTCACGCACCGACCCGGGTGCGATGGATGGCATCAATGCCTTGATGAGCTCGGGCATGAGCTTCGAGCAGGCCGCGGCGCAGATCTCGCGCCTGATCGACCAGCAAGCCTTCACGCGGGCGGCCGATGACGTCTACCTGATTTCATCGGTGCTGTTCCTGTGCCTGATCCCCATCGTGTGGTTGGCCAAACCCAGGAAGTCGGCCGTGGCGGTGGACGCCGGCGGCGCGCACTGACCCGACTTGATGCGCTGCTGATCAGCGCGGGATGGCGTAGCTGGCGTCGGTCATCAAGTCGACGCCACACGACAGCCCTTCGACCCACTCGATGAACTGCGTGATGGCCGCGCCTTGCAGCGGTGCGCCGTGCTGCGGCACGATCATGTCGATGGGCAACTGGCGCACCATGCGCGCCCAAAAGCGCAGGACCTTGTTGGACACCATGTAGCGGCGGTGGAAGGCCTCCATGCCGCTCGGCATGGGCGTCAACGAGGTGATGGCCTGCTGGGCCTGCTGGCCGGTGGTGAACGAGACACCCAGGTCGCCCGAGAACAGGATGCGGCTGATAGGGTCGTAGAACTGGAAGTTGCCTTCGGCGTGCATGAAGTGCGCGGGCAGGGCGATCAGCTCGCTGTTGCCTATCGCAATGCGCATACCCTGATCGGGGATGCCGACGACGCGGCCGCTGGTCTTGCCCGGCTTGCAGAAGTGCGGCACGAAGCGCTCCCACAAGGTCGAGACATACAGCTTGGCATCGGGCGTGGCTGTCATCCAGCGGTCCAGCGAGGCGATGATGTCGGGGTCGGCGTGCGAGGCCAGGATGGCCGAGAGGCGGTTGGGCGAGAAGTGCCGGGTCATGGCCAGGTACAGCTCGCTGTAGGCCAGGTTGCCACCGGGGTCGATGATGGCGCCGGTGTCGTCGTTGACGATGAGGAACTGGTTGGCCTGAACCGCACCGCCTCCCTCGTCGCTCAGATCGGAAAACATCAGGCAGGCATGGCCCTTGTGGCGAAACAGTTCGTACGGCATGGTGGTTCTCGGTGAGCCGCCAGCTTACGCAGCTGAACGCGCTGCAGCGTTAACCCATATCAAGTTTGGCGGGGTTGGCGCAGCCTTGTGAGGGATGCGTGTGGCTTCCTGGCGAAAAGCTGAGCTTCACTGGCCCGATGCACTCGCCCGATTCACTCGCCCCAAAAAGCGCGCCGCACCGCGTCGATCGCATCGGGCTGGTCGGCTGGCACCACGATGCGCTGCGGCATGCTGCGCAGCCAGGTCACTTGGCGCTTGGCCAACTGGCGTGTGGCCGCGATGCCTTTGTCCATCACGTCCTTGAGCACGGCGGGCTGGCTCAGGTCGAGGCCCGCATCCAGCGCTTCCCACACTTGCCGATAGCCCACGCAGCGGATCGAGGGCAGGCCCACGTGCAGATCGGGCCTTTGCCTCAAGCGCAGGACCTCGTCGATGAAGCCCGCCTGCATCATCAGTTCGAAGCGTTGGGCGATGCGCTGGTGCAGCCAGGCGCGGTCGGTTGGCTCCAGCGAGACGAGGATGGCGGGGTGAGCGGGTTGTGCCCCGGCTTGTTCCGAGCGCTTGTGAAAGCTCGACAAGGGCTGGCCCGTGCTGTGCCACACCTCCAGTGCACGCTGGATGCGCTGGGTGTCGCCGGGTGCCAGGCGCGCGGCGGTGATAGGGTCCACCTGGGCCAGCTCGGCGTGCAAGGCGGGGCTGCCTCGTTCGGCCATCTGCGCATCCAGCATGGCGCGGATCGCCGGGTTGGCGGCGGGCATGTCGTCCAGGCCCTCGAGCAGGGCCTTGATGTAGAGCATGGTGCCGCCCACCAGCAAGGGCGTGCGGCCGCGTGCACGGATCTCGTCAATGAGGCGGGTGCAGTCTTGCACGAAGTGCGCGGCGCTGTAGCTCTCGGTGGGGTCGAGGATGTCGATCAGGTGGTGGGGCACCGCCGCCATTTCTTCAAGGCTGGGCTTGGCGGTGCCGATGTCCATGCCTTGGTAGATCAGGGCCGAATCCACGCTGATGATCTCGATGTCGACATCGTGGGCCAGCGCCAGGGCGGCAGCGGTCTTGCCGCAGGCGGTGGGGCCGGCGAGTATCCAGGTGGGGGCCTTGGCTTGGCTCATGCCTCGGCTCCGGCGACGCCGTCGCGCTGCACGCGGCCCAGGGCGATCCAGGCGGTGATGGCGCCGCCCAGGCCCATGCTCAATGTCATGGGGTGGATGGAGGCCGCCCAGCCGGGCAGGGCCGTCCACAGCGACAACAAGGTGCCGATGACAAAGGCCGTGGCCGACAGCAGGAAGCCCGACAGGGCGGACGCCGCGCCGGCCCGCGTCGGGAAGGCCGAGACCACGCCCGTCTGCCCGCAGGACTGGTGTGTGGCGTGCGCAAAGGCGTAGACCCACATGCCGGGCAAGAGGGTCCACGCAGGCAGGTTGTGGCCCATGAGCCATTGCCAGGCTGAGATGGCCACCAGCATGAGGCCGCCGGTGAGCGAACACCAGCCCGCCAACCGCACCGTGCCCGTCAGGCCATGCGTGGGCAACCAGTGGCGACACAGGATGGTGCCACCCAGGTAGGCCAGTGAGATGCTGGCCATGGACACACCAAAGAGCGCACGGCTGGTGCCCAGCACGTTGATGAAGACGAACGAGGACAGGGCCAGGTAGGCATACAGCCCGCCATACGTTGACGAGGTCAGCAGGGTGTGGGCGCGGAAGGTCGGGTGCTGGGCGATGTCCCACCAGTTGCGTGCCATGGCGCCCCAATGCAGGTGCGACTGCCTGCGTGCCAGGGGCAAGGTCTCGGGCAGCTTCACCCACACGAAGGCGAGGATCACCGTGGCGAAGATGGCCAGCACGCTCATGGTGGCGCGCCAGCCCAGGTAGGTGGCGGTCAGCCCGCCCAGGATGGGGCCCAGCAGCGCGATCACACCCAGGCCGGACATGCCTCGGGCCATCATGCGGGCGCCTTGTTCGGGCACATACAGGTCGCGGATCATGGCGCGACCGCAGATCACGGACGCAGACAGGCCCACGCCCTGGACGACGCGCGCCAGCAGCATCACGGGCAGGTCATTGGCCAGCGTGGCCGCAAGGCTGGCCACCACATACAAGCCCAGACCCCAGCGCAGCACGGGGCGCCGCCCGAAGCGGTCGGAGATGGGGCCCCACACCAGCTGGCCGATGCCAAAGGACAGGATCAGCACCGACAGCGTCCACTGCGCTGCCGCCGTGCTCAGCCCCAACGCCTGCTGCATTTGCGGCAGGGCGGGCAGGTAGAGGTCGGTGGTCACTGGCTGCAGGCCGGTCAGCATGCCCAGCGCGACCACGATGACCCAGTCGGGCAGGCCCGCCACATGCTGTGCGGGTGCGGCGCTGTGGGTGGCCTGCGCGGCCTGGGCCTCAGAAGCGTTCATCAGGCCTCAGGAAGCGCCATTGCCCTTGCGGCAGCTTGCCCAGGGTGATGCGGCCCATGCGCACGCGCTTGAGGCCCACCACCTTGAGGCCGACCTGCTCGCACATGCGGCGGATCTGGCGCTTGCGGCCTTCGCGCAGCACGAAGCGCAGCTGTTGCTCGTTCTGCCACGACACCTGTGCCGGCTTGAGCTGGCGGCCATCGAGCTCCAGGCCAAAGCGCAGCTGTTCAATGGCTTCGGGCGGGACGACGGCGGACACGTTCTCGGCGTCCTCTTGTTCCATGCTGACCACGCGCACCAGGTATTCCTTCTCGACGCCGGAGTCTTCGCCAATAAGTTGCTTGGCAACACGGCCATCCTGCGTCAGCACAAGCAAGCCGGTGGAGTCGATGTCCAGGCGGCCGGCAGGCGCGAGGTTGCGCAAGTGGCCACGCGTCAGCTGGATGGGGAGCTTGTCGTCGCTCCAGCGGTTCTCGGGCTTGATCAAGGCGACAGCGGGTTCGTAGCCGTCTTCGGCCTGGCCACTCACATAGCCAATCGGCTTGTGGATCAGGATGGTGACGCGCTGGGCTTGCTGCGAACGGGCCAGCGGGTCGATGGTGATCACCTGATCGGGGAAGACGCGTGTGCCCAGTTCGTCCACGACCTCGCCATCAACGCGGACCCAGCCTTGCTCGATCCATTCGTCGGCTTCACGGCGCGAGGCCAGGCCCTTTTCGCTCATCAGCTTGGACAGACGCAAGCGGCCGTCGTCCTCGCGGGGGGCGGTGGGGGGCTGGGCCTGGTAGGCGTTGTCGGCGTCACGGGGTGGGCGTGTGGCGTCGCAGCCGTCGGCGCGGCGGTGGTCCCGGCGTGGGGGAGGCTGGTCAACCGGGCGGGTGTCGTCGTAGGGGCCACGGTAGCTCTGGCGCGGGTCACCACGCGGATCACCGCGCTGGTCGCCACGGGGCTCCCCGCGAGGGTCGTTGCGTTGGGGGCGGTCGGGCGCGGCGCGCCTGTCGCCTTGCGGGGCACGGCGAGCGTCCTGGCGAGGCTCATGTCGCGGGTCCTGGCGTGGATCGCGACGTGGCTCCCCGCGTGGGGCGCCACGTGTGTCACCGCGTGGCTCGCCCCGATCTGCGCGATCGCCTCGGGGGGCGCCACGCTCGTCTCGGTAAGCCTCACGGGGGGCTTGGTCTTCGCGGCGCGGTGCCTGTTGCTCGCGTTTGGCGGCTTCCTCACGCGCTTGCGCGGCCTCCGCGGCGCTCATGCGCTTGCGGGGTGCGCTGCCTGCGCCGCGCACGGGTGGCTTGCGGTAGGTGCCACCCGTGGCGTCGGTGGGGGCCTGATCCGGTTTGGTCAGGCTCAGTTTCTTGCGTTCGGTCATAAAGGGGTCCGGCAGAGCGGCAGCGTGTGTCAGCGACCACGCAGGAAGAGGGCGTCGAGTTCTTTCAACGTGAGCTGGCGCCAGGTCGGGCGGCCATGATTGCACTGATCTGCGCGCTCGGTGGCTTCCATGTCGCGCAGCAGGGCATTCATCTCGGTCAGGGTCAGGCGGCGGTTGGCACGCACCGCGCCATGGCAGGCCATGGTGGCCAGCAGCTCATGCTGGGCGCGCTTGATCACGTCGCTGGCATCGATCTGGGCCAGCTCGGCCAGCACCGAGCGCGTGAGCTCCACGCCGTCGGCTTGCGTCAGGGCCATGGGCAGCGAGCGCACGGCCAGCTTGCCCGGGCCAATGGCGTCAACGTCCAGGCCCAGGGACAACAAGGCATCGCGCTGGCTTTCGGCGGTGGCGATCTCTTGCGGGTTCGCGGCGAAGGTCAGCGGGATCAGCAGGGGCTGGCTCTCCAGCCGCGCGTGCGCGAGCTGGGCCTTCAGGCGCTCGTACACCACGCGTTCGTGCGCGGCGTGCATGTCCACGATGATCAGGCCCTTGGCGTTTTCCGCCAGCACGTAGATGCCACCGATCTGGGCCACCGCACGGCCCAGGGGCCACTCGTGGGTGTCGTCCATTTGGTCCATCTGGGCAGCTTGGGCAAGCTGTGCCGTGGATGGCCGTTGCGTCGGTGCCACCGAGTTGGCCCAGCTCGCATCGCTGAGTTGCGACGACAAGCTCGGCGTGTTGGCGGCATCTCCGTTGCGTGGCGCGATGGCGAGTTCACCATCGTCCTGCGTGGCGGCCACGACGCGTGGCAGGCTCAGGTCGGCAAAGGGATCGGGGGCCGATGTGGCTGACGAGGTCGACAAGACCGTGGGGCCCGAGGGCGCGGCCTGCTGACCGGGCCAGCCTGCCCAGCGGCGCTCCGGGGCGCTGTCTTGCACGCGGGCCCAGGGCAGGGCGGTTTGGTGGGTCGGGCTGGTGAGCGCTGGGGTGGCTGCGTCAGCTGAAGGCGCATCGGGCGCTGTCGGCGTGGCGCTGCCGTCTGCTGCCCTGTCGTTTGTGCCCGGCTGTGGCTGTGCCGCACGCGACAGGGCCAGCGAGGCCTCGACCGCACGGCGCGCGGCCTGGTGCACCTGGCGCGAATCACGGAAGCGCACCTCGATCTTGGTGGGGTGCACGTTCACGTCCACCAGCTCTGGCGCGATCTCGATGAACAGGGCGTAGGTGGGCTGGCGCGAGCCGTGCAGCACGTCTTCATAGGCTGAGCGCACGCCGTGGGCCAGCAGCTTGTCGCGCACATAGCGGCCGTTGACGTAGCAGTACTGCCAGTCGGCACGCGAGCGCGCAGCGTCGGGCAGGCCGGCGCGGCCATGGATGCGCATGGGGCCGATGCTCAGGTTCACCTCGCGGCTGGTGCGCACGAATTCGTCGCCCAGCACATCGGCCAGGCGTTGGGCGGGCGTGCCGGGGCGCAGCTGTTCCACCAGCTTGCCTTCGTGCCAGACGCTGAAGCCCACGTCGGGCCGCGCCAGGGCATGGCGGCGCACGGCCTCCAGGCAGTGCGCCAGCTCCGTGGCGTCGCTCTTGAGAAACTTGCGGCGGGCAGGCGTGCTGAAGAACAGCTCGCGCACTTCCACGCTGGTGCCCACGGCGCGGGCCGCCGGGCTCAACTCGCCGGAGCGCGCATCCAGCCGGTGGGCATGGGCCGCGTCGGGCGTGCGGCTGGACAAGGAGGTGTCTGACACCGAGGAGATGGCGGCCAGGGCCTCGCCCCGAAAGCCCATGGTGGCCACGTGTTCCAGGTCATCGAGCGAGCGGATCTTGCTGGTGGCGTGCCGGCGCAGCGCCAAGGGCAGCTCGGCCACGGGGATGCCGCAGCCATCGTCTTCCACCAGGATCTGGCGCACGCCGCCGGCCAGCAGCTTGACCGTGATCTGGCTGGCGCCGGAGTCCAGCGCGTTGTCGACCAGTTCGCGCACCACCGAAGCGGGGCGCTCCACCACTTCGCCGGCTGCGATCTGGCTGATCAGCTCATCGGGCAGCTCCAGGATGCTGCGGCGGGGCGCGGCTTGGCCGGGGTCGGTTGCGTTGTCCGAAAAAGCAGGGTCTCGAGCGGGCTCAGGCGTCATCCCGCTATTGTAGGAGGCCCTCGCCCCGGGGGGAGGAGCGCGTCATCAATCCCGGCCATAATGCGCCGCCATGGACATCGCACACTTTCTGATTGATTTCATCCTGCACGTCGACAAGCACCTGATGGTCTTCGTTCAGGATTTTGGGCCCTGGGTCTATGCCCTGCTGTTCCTGATCATCTTTGTCGAAACCGGCGTGGTGGTCATGCCCTTCCTGCCGGGTGACTCGCTGCTGTTCGTGGTGGGCACACTGTGCGGTCTGGGCATGATGAGCCTGCCCTTGTCCATCGGCTTGCTGACCGTGGCAGCGATCGCGGGCAACCAGAGCAATTACGCGATCGGGCGCAAGCTGGGGCCCAAGGTCTTCCAGTGGGAGCAGTCACGCTTTTTCAACAAGAAGGCGTTCGAGCAGGCTCACGCTTTCTATGAGCAATATGGCGGCATCACCATCGTGATCGCGCGCTTCATGCCTTTCCTGCGCACCTTCGCGCCCTTTGTGGCCGGTGTGTCGGCCATGAGCCGTGGCAAGTTCACCTTCTATGACGTGACTGGCGGCACCTTGTGGGTGGCTGGCGTCACGCTGGCAGGCTACTTCTTCGGCAACATCCCCTTCGTCAAGACGCACCTGGACAAGATCATCTGGGCGATGATCCTGATCCCTGGGCTGGTGGCCATCTTTGGCGCCTGGCGCGCCGGTCGCAAGGCGGCTGTCACAGCGGCCTGAGTGCTTGTTCGCTGATGGTGATGGCCGCTTTGCCGGTGGCCATCCAGCTCACAAAGCGCGGTTGCGCGCCAGTGGCGGGTTCTTGGCGAAGTAGCGCTGGATGCCTTGCAGCAAGGCATCGGCCAGGTCGCTCTGGTAATCGTCATCCTGGAGCTTGGACTCTTCTTCGGGGTTCGAGATGAAGCCCGTCTCCACCAGAATGGATGGGATGTCCGGAGCCTTGAGCACAGCGAAGCCGGCTTGCTCGACCTTGCCCCGGTGCAGCTTGCCGATCTTGCCCAGGTGGCCCAGCACCGCGTTGCCCAGCTTGAGGCTGTCCTTGATCTGGGCGGTGGTGGACATGTCGAGCAGGGCGCGCATCACGGTGGCGTCCTTGTTCTTGATGTTGACACCACCAACCTGATCCGATGCGTTTTCCTTCTTGGCCATCCAGCGTGCGGCTGCACTGGACGCACCCGTCTCGGACAAGGCAAACACCGATGCGCCCCGCGCCAGCGGGTTCATGAAGGCATCGGCGTGGATGGACACGAACAGATCGGCCTGCACGCGGCGCGCCTTGACCACCCGCTCGTGCAGGGGCACGAAGTAGTCTGACTCGCGTGTGAGCATGGCCCGCATGCCCGGCTGGGCATTGATCAGGGCGCGCAGCTTGTGCGCCACCTTCAGAACCACGTCTTTTTCAAACAGGCCGCTGGGGCCGACGGCGCCGGGGTCTTCACCGCCATGGCCCGCATCCAGGGCCACGATCACCAGGCGTTGCGCACCGGCTTTGGCGTTGCCCACCGGGGCGTTGTCGCGCTCATCGGCGGGTTTGTCGGGGCCCTTGTCGGCCAGTTTGTCTGCCACACCCTTGTCACCGGGGCGCACGGGCGCCGCCTTGGCCACGGCCTTGTCACCGGCTTGCGGTGCCCGCTTGAGCCCGCCTATGAAGTCACCCAGCGCATCGTTCATGGCATCGGCGGCCTGATCGGACTGGGCACCGGGCAGGGCGGGGCGCGCGGCATTGCCGGAGGTGCCTGGCGCCGACATGTAGGCGCCAGGGCTGCTGCCGGTGGCGGGCGCGGCGTTGCCATTGGCAGGCACATTGCTGGCCGCGGCGCTGGCGCCACTGGCTGCGGCCGATGGTGCCGGCGCGGTAGACGGGGCTTGCTGCAGCGCCAGCTTGGGGTCGGCCGCCTGGGTTGGGTACAGGTCAAAAACCAGCCGATGCTGGTAGGCCGCCACCGGTGGCAGGCCAAACACCTGCGGCTTGATGCCCTGCTTGAGGTCCAGCACCAGGCGGGCCACCTTGGGGCGGTTCTGGCCCACGCGCACACCGGCGATGTAGGGGTCGTCTGCCCGCACCTTGCTGACGATCTCGCGCAGCTGCGGGCTGATCTCCAGCCCTTCGATGTCGATGACCAGGCGGGTGGGGTTGGCCACCGAGAAGAAGGTGGCGTTGAGCGGGATGTCCGATTCCAGCGTGACGCGGGTGTAGTCGGCCGCCGGCCAGACGCGCACGGCCAGCAGCTGCGCGCCAAAGGCGAGCTCCTGGGGGCCCAGCACCATGATCAGGGTGCCGCCCAGTGCCTGCTTGAGCAGGCGCCGACGATGCGCTTGATGTGGTTTATCCATGAGCCTGCGCTCCTGCTGGTGCCGCGGCGGGCGGGGCACTCAAGGCCCCCGGCGCCTGCAGGGCCATCAAGGCCTGCTGTCCGGCAGGGCTGAACGCCTCGACACGCACCGTGCGCTGTTCGCCCTGATCGGGCTGAGGTGGTGGCTGGATGTGGATTTGCAAGTCGGCACGTGGCAGCAGGCCCGCTGCCTTCTCGGGCCATTCGGCCAGCTTCAGGCCGGGCGCGGCAAACAGGTCGCGAAAGCCGGCGTCTTCCCACTCTTGCGGGTCATTGAAGCGGTAGAAATCAAAATGGTGAATGGCCATGCCAGGTGCGTCATGCGGTTCGACCACGGCATAACTGGGGCTCTTGATGCGCCCTTGCACACCCAGCGCACGCAACAGGTGGCGGGTAAAGGTGGTCTTGCCTGCGCCCAGCGTGCCGTGCAGCTCGATGTAGGCTGATTCACCCGCCAGCAGGCCGGGTTGCATGGCCTGGGCCAGCTCAGCGGCCATGGCTGCGCACGCGGCTTCATCGGTCCAGATGAAGTCGCCCACCGCGACAGGCGGTTTGGCCAGGTTGGCCGGCATGGCATCCGGGCTTGCTACGATCGTCACATGCGTCATGTACTTCAGTCACCCCTTCCGGGCGCTCATCCGGGGGAATCGGGCCGGGCGGCCGACCTCGCGCAGGTCATGGCCCTCTTGCGCCAATGGGCGACAGAACTGGGATTTTCTCAGATTGGCGTAGCTGATGTGGATTTGTCAAGTGCCGAGGCCCCTTTGATGGACTGGCTGGCGCGCGGTTTCCACGGGGACATGCACTACATGGCCAGCCATGGGCTCAAGCGGGCCAGGCCTGCCGAGCTGGTTCCGGGCACGGTTCGGGTCATCACGGCGCGCATGGATTATCTGCCCGCGAGCCTGCCTGCGCAGTCTGGTGAATGGCAGCGCATCGAATGGGATCGCCTGAGCCGGCCTGCCGCCGCGGCGGTGTCCATGTACGCCCGGGGGCGGGACTATCACAAGGTGCTGCGCGCCCGCTTGCAGAAGCTGGCAGACAAACTGGCCGAGTTGATCGGGCCTTTCGGGCACCGCGTGTTCACGGATTCTGCGCCGGTGCTGGAGGTTGAACTGGCCAGCCGCAGCGGCCTGGGCTGGCGGGGCAAACACACCTTGTTGCTGTCTCGCGAGGCGGGCTCGGCCTTCTTCCTGGGCGAGATTTTTGTCGACATCCCCTTGCCGCTGACGGAAGCGGAAACGGCGCACTGCGGCTCCTGCAGCGCCTGCATCGACGTCTGCCCGACGCAGGCCATCGTGGGCGAGCGCCTGGTGGATGCGCGCCGTTGCATCTCTTACCTCACGATCGAGCAGGGCGGCCCCATCCCGTTGGCGCTGCGGCCTTTGATGGGCAACCGCATCTACGGTTGTGACGATTGCCAGCTGATCTGCCCCTGGAACAAGTTTGCCCGCCGCGCGGTGCTGCCGGACTTCGATGTGCGGCCGGCGCTGGCCAACCCCAATCTGCTGCAACTGTGGTCCTGGGATGAGGCCACCTTCCTGCGCTTGACCGAAGGCAGCCCGATCAGGCGCATCGGCTTTGCGAGTTGGCAGCGCAACATCGCGGTGGCCTTGGGCAATGCCTTGCGCGGTGATCTGGATGAGGCCATGCGCTCGGTGATGCGGGAGGCGCTGTCGCAGTGGTTGCGCCAGCCGCCAGTGGGGACGGACGTGGCGCTGGTGGGCGAGCACGTTCAGTGGGCGCTGGCGCAAGCGGCTGCGGCCTGATCACGCGCAGCCTCAGGGCTGCGCTTGTGCACGCGCCAGCAGCACCGCCCGCTCGCGCTCATTGCCCGCCAGCTCTGCCGCGCGCAAGAAGGCTTCACGTGCCTCATCCATGCGCCCCAGCTTGTGCAGCAAGTCGCCTTGCACGGCGGGCAGCCAGTGGTAGTGCCGCAGCGCCTTGTCATCCAGCAAGGCATCGAGCACGGCCAGGCCCGCGGCGGGCCCCTGCGCCATGCCGACAGCCACCGCACGGTTGAGCTCGACCACCGGCGAGGGCGCCACCCGCATCAGCTCGGCGTAAAGCGCCGCAATGCGCGCCCAATCGGTGGCCTGGGCGCTGGGCGCGCGCGCGTGGCAGGCGGCGATCTCGGCCTGCAATCGATAACTGCCAACGGGCTGGTGCAGGGCCTGGGCGCGTTCGAGGGCAGCCAGGCCCCGGCGGATGAGCAGGTGGTCCCAGCGCGCGCGGTTCTGGTCGGCCAGCAAGATGGCCTGGCCCTGCGCGTCCACGCGGGCGGCCAGGCGTGAAGACTGGATCTCCATCAGGGCGACCAGGCCATGTACCTCGGCCAGATCCGGTGCCAGCTCGGCCAGCGTGCGGCCCAGTCGCAGGGCCTCGTCGCACAGCGCCGGGCGCATCCAGTCGCCGCCGCTGGTGGCGGTGTAGCCCTCGTTGAAGATGAGGTAGACCACCTCCAGCACGGAGGGCAGGCGCTCGGGCAGGGCCGGCCCACGCGGCACCTCGAACGGCACCTTGGCCTGGCTCAGGCTGCGCTTGGCGCGCACGATGCGTTGTGCCACGGTGGGCTCGGGCACGAGGTAGGCACGGGCGATCTCGTGCGTGGTCAGACCGCCCAGCAGCTTGAGTGTCAAAGCCACCCGGGCTTCGGTGGACAGGATCGGGTGGCAGGCCGTGAAGATCAGGCGCAGCAGGTCGTCGCCGATGTCATCCTGCCGCGCGGCGTCAAGCGCATCCACGAAGTCAGGCACGGTCAAGGCCTCCAGCGCTTCCAGGTCACGCGCCAGGTCTTCGTGCCGGGCCTCGGCCATCTGGCGGTGGCGCAGGTAATCCAGCGCGCGGTTGCGGGCAGTGGTCATCAACCAGGCCGCAGGGTTGTCGGGCAGCCCGTCAAGTGGCCAACGCTCCAAGGCGGCCACCAGCGCGTCCTGCGCCAGCTCTTCAGCCACGCCCAGGTCGCGCACGCGCCGCGCCACCGTGGCCACGATGCGCGCCGACTCGATGCGCCAGACAGCGGCGATGGTGTCGTGAACCTGGGAATGCATGCGCCTTTTTTACATCGATTCCTACATCTGTTGAGGCGCGGCGCTCATGTCCATGTAGAACACCTCCCACTGGTGCCCGTCCAGGTCGGCAAAACCATGCTGGTACATGAAACCGTGGTCCTTGGGCTCGTTGGGCGTGGTGCCTCCGGCGGCCACAGCCTTGCTCACCATGGCCTGGACTTCTTCGCGGCTGTCGCAGGACAGGGCGATCAGCACCTCGGTGGCCTTCTTGGCATCGCAGATGGGCAGCTTGGTGAAACCCTGGAAGAAGGGCTCGACCAGCAGCATGGCGTAGATGTTCTCGGCGATCTCCAGGCTGGCGCCCTGATCGTTTGTGAAGCGCGGGTTGAACTTCAGGCCCAGGGCTTCGAAGAAGGCCTTCGAGCGGGGCAGGTCCTTGACGGGCAGGTTGACGAAGATTTGTCTGATCATGATGGGCTTCCTGTGTCAGATGTGTTGGTCAGTTGGGTTTGTTCATGGCGTCCATGGCCTTGAATTTGTCGAGGGCCTCGCTGGGCGTGAAGTCATCCAGCTCGAACAGTTCACGCACCTCGACAATGGCCTCGGCGCCTGCGCGCACGGGGTTGGGAAAGCGCCGGCTCCACTCCAGGGCTTCTTCACGCGAGCGCACCTGGATGAGTGTGTAGCCCGCGATCAGCTCCTTGGCTTCGGCAAACGGGCCGTCCACGACGCGGCGGTTTTCCTTGCCGCCTTCCTGGCCGTAGTGGATGCGCCAGCCCGTGCGGCTGGGCTTGAGGCCCGTGCCATCCAGCAGCACACCGGCCTTGGCCAGCTCTTCGTGGTAGGTAGCCATGGCGGCCATCACGGCGGGGTCCGGGTCGGGCTGCACCTCGGCTTCGAACTCGGGGCAGGACTTCACGATGATCATGAATCGCATGGGCTGCTCCTTTCAGGCCGGCATCAAGGGTTGGATGATGCTGTTGCGGTTGCCTTCGGTGTCCATGAAGGAGACGTATTCGCCCACGCCGGGGATGGTCATGGGCTCGCCCATCACTTCGCCGCCCGCCGCGTTGACGCGTTTCATGGCCGCGCGGATGTCGTCCACACCCATGACCACCGAGGGGTGCTGCATGGGCCAGTCAGGCTTGAAGGGGAACAGGCCACCGTTGATGGCGCCCATGGACGCATGCGGTGGCAGGCCAGGGCGTGTGCCCGGGGCGGCAGTGGTGACCAGCAGGTAGTCGCCCATCTCGGGGCCCAGCTTCTGGCATTGCCAGCCGAAGGCCTCGGCATAGAAGCGGGCGGCGCGATCGCGGTCGCGGTACGGCATCTCGAAGTGCACCACGGGGCACATGGGAACGGTCGGGTTCGTCATGGTGAGTCTCTCCACTTGAGCGACGACGCCCTGGCCGGTGCCTGATGCCCGGTGCTTCAATTGCGTCGTCATGGGTACGACGAAGCAGGCTGTCGACAATCGACAGCTTCGGCTTAGGTGAAAACCCGGATCACGCGTGGCTCTCGTCGAAACAAGGCGCGAGTGCACGCACTTCCACGGTGCACCACTGCGCCGCCGGGCACGCGTGCGCCAGGTCAATGGCCTCTTCGCGGCTGACGTTCTGCAGCAGGAAGAAGCCGCCGATCATCTCCTTGGCCTCGGCAAAGGGACCATCCAGCGTCTGTGGCCGGCCATGCGCATGGCTGACCCGCACCGCATCCGCCTGGGACGACAGCGACTCCACGGCTTTGAGCTTGCCCTGTGCGGCCAGCCCTTCGGCAAAGCGTTGCATCTGGGCGTAAGCCTCGCGGCCCTCAGCCTGTGTGCGCGTGGCGCGTTGGCCAACGGGTTCGATGATCAGCAGCATGTAGGACATAGAGGCAAGGCCGGCGGCTCAGTTCGTGCAATGCCCGCATGCTACATAGCTAGCGGTAAACACCGCCCTTCGCGCGCAATTTGCCCGTCATGTGAGCGTGTGTTTTGGCACTAGCCCCATCGCCGATGCTGGTGGTGGTGATCACGTCCAGGTCGCGCCAGCCATTGGTGGAGGTGGATGCCAGGGCGAGGCGCACGGCCTTGTTTTCAATGGCGCAACCTGTTTCGGCATCGTCGAAGCAGTGTGCCGTGTCTCCCACCATCTGCCATGAGCTCATGGGCATGTTCTGGATGATGGGCCGCAAGGTCTTGCCGCGCTCGATGAACAGCGTGAGGTAATCGCTCTCGCCGCCGTCTGCATAGCGTGGGCTGTAGCCAATGTTCATGCGCACACCGAATGCGCGCAGCTTGGGCGCGATGTTGTAGGGGGCTGTGTCCAGGCGCAGGCTGTACTCGCTGATGCGGGTGCCGGCGTCCTCCAGGATCCGGTCGCGGTACACCCTGATCAACAGACGACGTTTGACATCGACCACAGCCATCACGAAGCCCCTGTATGAGTTGCCATCTGTGTTGGGTGTCTCACGGAGTTCATGAAACAGAGCAAGCAGTGTCAGGTTCGGGTTCAAAGGGTGGGGCTGGCAGGTCAAGTCGATCATGCGGGGGTAGTCGGGCGATTCATCTTGTGGCCCGGCAAATGAGACCTCAAGGTCGTCTGACAGGAATGACCCCAGCAGGACGCGGTTGCATGTCGGGCGCTCCCCGGGGTTTTGATCGGAGCGGTTGGCCGTGATCCTGTTAGGGAGGGAGCGCCAGTCCTCGTCAGCGGGGGCGGTGGGGTTGGCGTGGCGATCGTCCACGAAGTAGGTGACGCCATTGCGGTTCGCTTCGCCCATGGTCGCGCTCATGGCGCCGGTGGCCGAACAGTCCAGATTGCGCTCCAGATCGCTGCTGTCACCTTGGCAGTCATCAAATGGCTTGGACCACCAGAGCTCAAGATGGCCATCGGCATCCAGATCCGATACACGCACGATGTCCGGCCGGTCTTGCGGCCAATACAAGCGTGCAGGCACGGTCAACTCCTGCAAACCATGCGGCGTCAGGATCAGGTCGACACGGGTGCTGTCGTTGTCTGCCAGTTCAAGTTCGATGAGCGAGCGGCTGTGCCCAGGGTGGCGCCAATGGGTGGCCATGCGGACCACGCGGTGCTGTTGCCACAGGGATCCGGCGTAGGCTTGCATGCTGGCAATGGCATCGGCATGCATGCCCTGGGTCAGGGTGCCCAGCCACGCCCGTTGATCGGGCTCGATGACGCCGTTCTCACCCGTCCTGGGCGCCTCATTGACCAGCTTGAGAAACTGGTGGCGCTTGTCCAGCGTGAGCTTGCTGTGCTGGAGGGCCAGCGGGGTGACCTGTGGTTCATGGACCCATGTTCGACACAGGTCGGCCTGCCAGTTCAATGCGGGCTTGCCTTGCGCACTGAAACAGTCGCTCCCATTGCTGGTGAGCTGGCTGAGGATCTCGTCGCGCGTCGCATCGGACGGGGTGCGCTGAAGCAGCTTCAGATACTGCCCGCGCAATTCGACCGCCTGCGCTGTGGTGCCGGCCTTGATCCGCGACCAATCCGGCTTGGCACATGGGGTGAACGGGGCGTCCTGGAGGTGCTGCGACACGAAGAGGTTGAGCAGGTCAGGGTGGGTGTTCAGCCATGCTTGGTGAAGGCTGCAGTTCTGGTCATCTCCGCCAATGGCATTGATCTCGGCCATCACCGCATTGCGTATGGCAGGGGATTCGGCCATGTAGATGCCCAGTGGGCCCCATGGGTTGACAAGGGCGTTGTAGTAACCCAGTTCGTAGTAGTACCAGCGGTGGTCGATGGCCTGTGTCATCGTGCGTTGGAGGACCGTCATTTGGTGCAAGGTGTTGGCCAGCGCATTGGCGGGCCAGGCAGAAGGCTGCCTGACAACCGACGCAAGCTTGGCGCGCAAGAACGCGCCTCGCCGAAGCAATGCGTCGAAGCGGGGCTCCCCCTCCTGGCCACCTGCTCCGTATTGATCGGACGGCTTGTGAAGCGGTGGCAAGGGGGCATCAAGCTGCACCAGCGATTCCAGCCGTGCAAGGGCCGATGCCAACTCCGGATCGGCGGGGGTGAGGCTGGCCCACAGGCGAAGCACCATGACGCAGTCATCGGGCCCGGTACCGCTGCAGCCTTCTCTGACCAGGAAGCGCGAGAACTTGCCGGGCAGGAAGGCTGCTACCCGCGCGCCGATGCCGCGAACTTCCTGCTGGTTGGCCTGGCGAGCCTCTGGTGTCCAGCCAGCCCTGTGACCGCTGCGTTCGCGAACACAAAAGCCAAAGTCGCCTTCCAGGCTGTCCGAGCTGGTGGCTGCAATGCCCCACATGCTCAACGAGCTGATTTTCAGTCGACGGCGGAATGGGTCCGCATCCGGTGTGATCCAGGCAAGCTGGGGCATGCAGTTCCACATGGCCATGAAGGCCGCGGGCTCGTCCTGCCATGAGGCATAGGGGCCATACAGGTGCAGGTGTGTGAAAAATCGCTGATCAGGTGCCTGGCGGGCTGCCGCCACCTCTTCGGGGAACCAGCCGGCGACCTTGTTGATCACGTCGGACGGCTTGTCAAAGCTCAGCAGGGTGCCTTGCCCGGCGAAGATGAGCCCGTTCTCTCGAACCACCTTGCGTTGCTTGAGCAGCTCCGGCATGGCGTAAAGCCGTTGAATGCGTTCGGGCGTGGCCTCGCGTACCACGAAGTCCTTCACGTCGTTTTCTTTGGTGCCCACCATTTGCTGGATCTCATGGATCACCGCATCAAATTCTGGCGGCGCCAAAGGCGGGCTCAGTTTGCTGGTTGTCTGTGCGTTGGCCTGGATCGGGCACACGAGTACCAGTGTGGCGGCGCCAGCGATGGCGATCGACAGCGTCGCGTGTGCGCGTCTGAACAGCCAGGCGCGAGCTTGCTTGATCATGTGTCTCCCTTGAGCCCATTGCGGATGGGGCTTCTTGACACCAAGGATAGCCGACAGGCTCAGCCAGCTGACGAGACCCTTGGCAGCGCATGGCCTGTCTCCAGCAGGGACTTGAGGTTCGACAGCACCTTGGGCCAGCCGCCCGAAATGCCGGCCAGCATTTGCGGATCACGCTCCAGGTCTTCGTGCGTGACCGTCAGGCACACCAGCTTGTCGCCGTGCGGTGCGATGTCGAAGGTGACGCGCGAGTGCTTGCGTTCATCCTCGGCATCGGCCGGCCTGGCCCAGGTGATCACCAGGCGTTGTGGCGGCTGGCTCTCCAGCACCTTGCCGACCATGTCGATGGCCGCGGTATCGTCGGCGCGTTGATGGGCCCAGGTCGAGCCGGGTTTCCAGTCCGATACGTTGATGTGCGGCGCGCAGCTCCCGATCGGGTCTGCCCAATACTGACGCGTCACGTCGGTGTCGACCAAGGCCCACCACACCTTCTCGGGTGTCGTGGCGATGTAGGTCACATACACGAAGCTAGGTTTCGTCATCTTGATCACCTTCCAGTTTCTGTTTGAGGGCATGCAGCGCGCTCAGGCGGCTGCGTTCGAACTTGCAGATCCAGCGCTCGTAGACCTCGTGCAACGGCACCGGGTTGAGGTAGTGCAGCTTTTCCCGCCCTTGCCAGATCACGGCCACAAGCTGGGCTTGCTCCAGCAGTTGCAGGTGCTGGGTCACGGCCTGGCGTGTCATGGCCATGTGCTCGCACAAGGCGCTGAGCGTCTGGCCGTTGTCGCTGTGCAGCAGGTCCAGCAACTGCCTGCGCGTGGGGTCAGCCAGGGCCTTGAAAACTTTGTCGATATCCAAAATGGGCGGATGAGTCTGGGTGCGTTGGGATGAATAATATGCAAGTAATTGCTTGCATGTCAAGGAGGAAAACGCCGGCACCCACACGAGGCAGGCACCGGCGCTCTTCAGTTCACGCGGGTATCAGACCGACATCAAATGATCGGCGCATCAACCAGGAGGGCATCTGGCTCAGGCTTGGGGCAACTCACGGGGACGACCTGGCTGCTGCCGTTGAACTGGAGCGATGCGGCTGCGCTGCCCATGCCGATGACCATCGACGCGGCGCTTGTGCCTGGCTGGAACGGCCCGGCCGTGACGGTGCCTGTGGTTGGCAGCGAGACAACCACCGCCGTGTTGCGCTGGAGCGTGGTGGCCGGGATCGCCGTGCCGCCAGGCAGCACGTTCGGGTTCGCCGGCGTGCCGTTGTCAACGATCAGTTTGAGTTCGTCGACCTTGCCTTGCACCGTGGTCACGCCTGCATCCATCAGCCGGTTCACGGTGGTGGCAGGCAGGGTGATCGCGCCCGAGGCCTGGGTGATCGACAGGCTGCCGGCGCGCTTGACCGCGAGCGGGATGACCCCACCGACGGCCACGCCGACGTCATATTGCTGGCCACCGATGTCGCACTTGTAGGGCGCGTTCACGATGCCGATGAGGTTGCCCGCCGCAACCGTCGGGTAGGACAGCGGCTCGCCTTCATAGAGGGCCGGCTTGCTCGCATCGACCTGGCTGCCCACGGCGACCGACAGCAGCGCGTTGCCTTGCGAGGCCAGGCACTCGGCATGGACCTTGATCTTCAGGCCAATCGAGCTCTTGAGCGTCACGTCGGCTGTGGCGCCCTCGAAGCGGAACTGGACCCGGCCATCGGCGGGTGCCACATAGGGGCCAACACGGAAGTCGCCCGTCTTGGGCAGGCCAACGGTGAGGGGCTTGCCGCCCTGAACGGGGACGTCCGCCACGCTCAGGTCATAGAGTTTGGCCAGGTCGACCGTGGCCGGGGTCGAGCGCGTGGCGCCGATCCGCAGGCTGGAGATGACGGCGTCGGCCTTGTTGATGGTGACGATCCCGCCCAGCGTGGTGAGCCAGGCCGGCAGTGTCAGCGCGCCGCTGCCTTGCGACAGGTAAAAGACCTGGCCTGGGCCAAGTTGAACGGGCGCAATGCCCTGGATGTCAACGGTGCCGCCGATCTTGATGAGCTTGAGGGTGCCCACGCTGATCTGGCAGGAGATGGGCAGGGTGAAACGACCGGTGTCGGCGCCAATCGACGGCACCAGTTGGGGGTCGAGCGCGCTCGATGTGGACGGGGCCAGTGCGGCGGCAAGGGCCAGCAGCGCGAACGACCCACGCATGCGGCGCAGGAGGGACAAGGGATTCATGGGGTGCTTCTCCTAGTGATGCGGTTTTCGGGCAGAGCCACGCACACCTCTTGTGGGAATGAGTGCAATTTAACGGTGCGCGTTCCGCAAAGAATAGCGAGATGCACCCGGCAACGGCCGGGGCTGACGCTTTACCGCCCCTTACTTGGCTCCTGCTGCGGGCCTGTTGCCATCAAGGCTCCTGCTGCAGGCGTGTGAGCAAGTCCGCCGTGGGGAACCCATCGGCGGGCAGCCCGATGCTGCGCTGGTACTGTTGCAAGGCGCTGCGCGTGGCCGGGCCGACCTGGCCATCGGGCTTGCCGCTTTCGAAACCCTTGCGGTTCAGGGCGGTTTGCAAGGCCAGGACCTCGCTGCGGCTCAGTGCGCGCAGATCCCGTGGCCACGATGCCTGTACCGTGGCGCCCCCCGCGATGCGCTGGGCCAGCAGGCACACGGTGAGCGCATAGCTCGTCGAGTTGTTGTAGCGCAGGACGGTGCGGTAGTTGCGGCCTACCAGAAAGGCCGGGCCACGCGCGCCAGCGGGCTGGAGGACCGATGCATCAGCCAGCGCAGGCAAGGGGGTGTCGTCCATGGTGCGCACACCCTCTGCGGCCCATTGAGCCGAGGTCTGGCGTAACCCGGAGTCGGCGCGGGCGGGGTCGAAGCCTGCGGGCAGTTGGACTTCGGTACCCCAGGGCTCCTCGGCCCGCCATCCCGAGCGCGCCAGGAAATTGGCCGTGGAGGCCAGTACATCGGCCATGCTGCCCCAGATGTCGCGTCGCCCGTCGCCATCGGCGTCTACGGCGTAGGCCAGGTAGGACGAGGGCATGAACTGAGTCTGCCCCATGGCGCCTGCCCACGAGCCCACCATGCGGTCTTTCTCGATCTCACGGCGCTGCACGATCTTGAGCGCCGCCAGCAATTCGCTGCGGGCCCAGGCCTCGCGCCGGCCCTCGAAGCCCAGGGTGGCCAGGGCATCGAAAACAGGCACATCGCCGTAGTTGCTGCCGTAGTTGCTCTCCAGGCCCCATACCGCCATGAGGATGGGGCCGGGTACGCCGTAGCGGGTGCTGGCTGCATCGGCTTCGGGCTGAAGCTGCGCGAGTTTTTGCTGGCCCGCTGCGATGCGTTGCGGCGAGATGATGGCGTCCAGGTAGTCCCACAAGGTGCGCGTGAACTCCGGTTGGGCGCGGTCTAGCTCGACCGCGCGTGGGCGCAGGCGCACACCGTCCAGTGCCGCATGCAGCGTGGCCTCGTCGATGCCGGCTGCACGGGCGGTTTCGCGGAAGTTCGCCACCCACTGCGCGAAGCGCTCGTTCACGGTGGCGTCGTTGTTGGCGAGGGGCTGGGTGGTGGCCTGGCCTTCAATGGCGGAAGCGGGCGCGGCGGGTGGTGTAGCGTTGGCGGGTGTCGTGGCCGTGGGCGCGACCTTGGGCGCAGGGCTTGACGCGCAGCCCGAGAGGGCAGCCAGTGCCAGTGCGGTCACCAGTGTGCTGGCCTGGATGTGGATGTGAGAAAGCCTGGATGGCATGCATGCTCCGAAAGCAGAGGGCTGGCCGCACAGGCGGCGTCCTTCTGGCGAAATGGTGTGGCCGATGCGGCCTTTGCCGAGCATGCCATAGCCCCGGTCAGGCGGCGGGATCAGACCGTTGCCCGAGCAGGGGTAGAGAAGGGCGCTGCGGGCTGCCGCTCCATGGCGCGGATCAACAGCATGAACACGCCCAGCGCCGCCATCAAGCCCACGCTCAGTGCGGGCCATCCACCGTGATCCCACAACCACCCACCGGCATAACCCAGGGCGCTGGAGCCAATGTAGTAGGCCAGCAGGTAGAGCGACGTGGCTTGTGCCTTGCACGGCCCCGCCACTTTGCCCACCAGCCCTGAACACACCGCGTGCATGGCGAAGAAGCCGCCGGTCATCAGGCACAGCCCCAGGATGAAGGCGGCCAGATGGCTTGCCTGGGTGGTCACGATGCCAAGGGCTGTGGTGGCGCAGGACCATTTCAATACCCGCGTGCTGCCCATGGCCTCCACCCATCGGCCACTGAGGCTGGACGAGGCCACGCCAAAGAGATAACAGCTGAAGATCAGGCCCACCTGGGCCGGGCGTAACTGGAAGGGCGCTGACAGCAGGTGGAAGCCCGCGTAGTTGTAGGCCGTGACGAAAATGCCCGACGCGATCCCGCCACACAGGAACAGCTTGGGCAGGGTGGGGTGGGTCAGCAGGTCACGCCAGGGGAACAGCGGTGCCGTGCTGGATGGCGGCGCGCTTGCAGGCAGCGGGCGCTTGTTCAGGATCATGAGCGCAATGCCCGCCGCCGCCAGCAGGCACAACGCCGACATGCTGAGAAGCCCTGCACGCCAACCGAAGAGGTCGGCGATGACGGCGATGCCCACGCGGCCGCTCATGCCGCCCATGGCCGTGCCCGCGACATACAGGCCCATGCTCCTGGCCAGCCGCGATACCTCGACCGTGTCGCCCAGATAAGCCATGGCCGTGGCCGGCACGGCGCCCAGGAAGGCGCCCATGAACGCTCGGCAGATCAGCACCTGCCACCAGTCGGTACAAACGGCAGACAAGCCATTGAGCAAGGTGGCCATCAGGATGGCACCCAGCATCAACTGGCGGCGGTCCATTCGCCGGGCCACCATGGCGCTGCACAGGATGGACAGCGCCAGAAGCCCTGTGGACATGGACAAGGCCAGGGCACTGTCTGCTGCGCTGAGGTGGAACTCGCGCGCAAACGCCGGCAAGAGGGGCTGCACCGCATACAGCAGCGCGAACGTGACGAAGCCGATCAGGAACAGGGCGAGGGGGCCTTGTCTGAGCGATGAGGCGGAGGGCATGGTTCCAACCTGGCAATGGCGTGAGTGCAAATTGTCTGGTTGTGCTGGCAATATGTCCAATATATTATCGATGACATCATCATATGTATTGCATATGGCCATGGAGCTGAGACACCTTCGCTATTTCCTGGCGGTGGCAGCGGAGTCCAACGTGACCCGGGCCGCCGCCAGGCTGGGCATCAGCCAGCCACCCTTGAGCCAGCAGTTGAAAGAGCTGGAGCGCTGGCTGGGTGTCGAGCTGTTTCACCGCACGTCTCAGGGTGTGTCGCTGACGGCTGCGGGCGAGGCCTTTCAGAAGGAGGCCCAGCACACCTTGCAGGCGGCCGAGCAGGCGCGCCACGCCGCCGTGCGGGCGTCCATGGGGCAAACGGGCACGGTGCGCGTGGGGTTCACCGGGTCCGCCTCCTTCCATCCGGTGGTGGCCCGCACCATCCGTGACTTCAGGCGCCAATGGCCAGATGTGCAGCTCATCCTGGAGGAGAACAACACCACCAAGCTCACAGAGCGCCTGCTCCATGGCGCCGTGGACGCTGCCTTCCTGCGGCCGGCTTCATCTGGCTTGACCGAGATGGATGTGCTGCGCTTCAAGGACGAGCCCATGAAGGTGGCGCTGCCTTCATCGCACCCCTTGGCGGGGCGCAAGCGCATCGAGCTGAGCCGCCTGGCTCATGAGCCTTTCGTGCTGTTTCCCCGCTCGGTGGGCTTGAGCCTGTATGACGCGGTGATCCAGGCCTGCACGGCCGCGGGGTTCGAGCCACGCCTGGGGCAGGAAGCGCCCCAGCTGGCGTCGGTGATCAACCTGGTTGCGGCAGAGATGGGCGTGTCCATCGTGCCGGCCTCGCTGTCCCAGATCCATGTCGTGGGTGTCAGCTATGTCGACATCAGTGGGCCTGCGCCCGTTGCCACGCTGGGGCTGGCCGTTCACCATCAGAACACCTCACCTGCCGTGAGGAACTTCGTGCAGGCGTGCAAGATGGCTTAGGGGGCTTAGGTGGGCTCAAGCCTGCGGCTCGGTTTGGGCATCCCGCATGCGTTTGATGTCGCGTTGCGGGGGGGGCCCAAACAGGCGGCTGTAGTCACGGCTGAACTGTGAGGCGCTCTCATAGCCCACGCGGGCAGCCGTGCTGCTGGCATCCAGATCCTGGTTGAGCATCAATTGCCTGGCCTCTTGCAGGCGCAATTGCTTCTGGTATTGCACGGGGCTCATGCCCGTGAGCTGGCGAAAATGTTGTCGGAATGTGGATGGGCTCATGTGTGCGGTGGCGGCCAGTTCATCCATCAGCACATCGTTGCGGAAGTGCTGCTTGAGCCAGGCCATGGCGCGGGCGATCTGATGGCTGGGTGAGCCCGCGGCCAGCAGTTGCCGCAGGTAGGGCCCATGAGGGCCTGTCAGCAGCCGCACCATGATCTCTTGCTGGATCAAGGGGGCGAGGTGGGCCATGAGTTGGGGTTGCGCCAGCAACTGGACCAGGCGAATGGCGGCATCCACCAACGGCGCCTCCAGGGCACACAGCGAGATGGCCCGTGGCGCCTGCTCACGTGGCAGCGGTGGCATGTCCATCTCGGTGGCCAGTTGAACCAGGGCGCGTGTGTCCAGGGTCAGCAGCATGCCCAGATAAGGTTGGGCCAGGCTGGCCCGCGTGACATGGGCAACCACGGGCAGATCAACCGTGGTCAACAAGGATTGCCCGGGCCCGTAGGTGATCACCTGATCCCCGAGGGTGACCTGCTTGTCGCCTTGTGCCGCAATGGCCAGCCCCAGGGTGTAAAAGCAAGCGGTGGGCTCCGTCTTGACACTGCTTCGGTAGACGGACAGTTCGGGGATGCCCGTTTGATGGCGGCCATCATTTCGGGCAATCTGGCCCAGCGCGTGGGCCAAGGTGTCGACGGGCATGGCCAGCCTTTCAGTGAACGTGGTTTCTCGTCTGCGACTTTACCTGTGCCGGTTTCGAGTGGGCCTCATCCTGCTGAAGACTCGTTGAAAAAGGCAAGACAAGCCGCAAAAACGGCAAGCCCATCATGGGACTGGCGGGCACACTCCAAACTCATTAGCATGCAACGCATTGGCCTACTTGCGCCCCTGCCTGCGCCCACTTAACCGGAGAGACACCCACCATGAGCAAGCTCAACGTCAACGGCCGGGAGCACACGGTCGATACCGACCCCGGCACACCCATCCTGTGGGCCTTGCGTGACACGCTGGGCATGACTGGCACCAAGTTCGGTTGCGGTGCGGCGCTGTGCGGCGCCTGCACCGTGCACCTGGACGGCCAGGCCATCCGCTCCTGCGTCACGCCCATTGCGGCGGCCGAGGGCAAGAAGATCACCACCATCGAGGCGGTGACCGATGGGCACGACCGTGTTGGTGCCGCCGTGCACGCGGCCTGGGTCAAGCACGACGTGGCCCAGTGTGGCTACTGCCAGAGCGGCCAGATCATGAGCGCGACGGCCTTCCTCAAATCGCTGCCACGTGGCAAGCAGCCCAGTGCTGCCGAGATCGATTCGGCCATGGCCGGCAACATCTGCCGCTGTGGCACCTATGCCCGTATCCGCGCTGCCGTGGCCGATGCTGCCCGCGCCCTTGCTTGAAGGAGCTGCCATGTTGAGCCACATCGACCAACGCGAGATGCCGCGCGCCCTGCAACACCTGCTTGCCCGCAGCCAACCTGACGACGCCACCACCCTGCCACGCCGCAGCTTTCTGAAGCTTGCCGGCATCGGCGGCCTGGCGCTGGGTGCCTTCCCCTTGACCAGTGCGGCCCAGGGCAGCACCCCGGCCGACGGCGCACTCAAGCCCACGCAGCAGCCATCGGCCTTCGTGCAGATCGCGCCCAATGGCGAGGTCACCGTCGTCGTCAACCGGCTGGAGTTCGGCCAGGGTGTGCAGACCGCCTTGCCCATGATCCTGGCTGAAGAACTCGATGCCGACTGGAGCCTGGTGCGCGCGCGACACGGTTCGAGTGACCCGGCCTATGCCGACCCGCTTTGGGGCATCCACCTCACGGGCGGCTCCAACTCGATCAAGCACAGCTTCACGCAATACCGCGAGCTGGGTGCGCGTGCCCGCGTCATGCTGTTGAACGCCGCCGCCGCGCGCTGGAAGGTGGACGTGGCCACACTGCGCACACAGGCCGGCACCGTGCTTGGCCCAGGCGGCTTGAAGCTGACTTATGGTGAGCTGGCCGAGGCCGCCATGGCCCAGCCTGTGCCCCAGAAGATTGCCCTCAAGGACCCCAAGGACTTCCGCCTCATCGGCAAGCCCACCAACCGCCTGGATGCCAAGGCCAAGAGCAGTGGTCGCCAGGACTTCGGCATCGACGTTCATCTGCCCGGCCAACTGACCGCCGTGGTCGCCCACCCACCGGTGTTCGGCGCGCGCCTGAAGTCCGTGGACGACAGCGCCGCCCGCGCCATCAAGGGTGTGAAGGCCGTGTTGCGCGTGCCACTGGACCGTGGCGCCGAAGGCGTGGCCGTGGTGGCCGATGGCTACTGGCCCGCCAAGCAGGGGCGCGATGCCCTCAAGCTGGAGTGGGACACCGCCTCGGTCGAGAAGGTCGACAGCGACAAGCAACTGGCCCAGTACCGCGAGCTGGCCAAACAGACCGGCCCGCGCCAGTTCGATGCCGACATGGCACCCATGGACAAGGCGCCACGGCACATCGACGCCGAGTTCGTGTTCCCCTATCTGGCGCATGCGCCCATGGAGCCCTTGAACTGCACGGTGCAGATATCGGATGGCAAAGCCGACCTGTGGGTGGGCACGCAGTTCCCGGGCGTGGACGGCAATGCGGCCGCACGCGTGCTGGGCCTCAAGCCCGAGCAGGTGACGATGCATGTGCAGATGGCCGGTGGCGGCTTTGGCCGACGCGCCGTGGGCACCAGTGACTATGTGGTCGAGGCCTGCGAGATCGCCAAGGCCGCACGGGCAGCAGGCTTGAACGTACCGGTGCGCATGGTCTGGAGCCGTGAAGACGATATCCGTGGTGGCTACTACCGCCCCATGCACCTGCACCAGGCGCGCGTCGGCTTTGACGAGCAGGGCAAGGTGCTGGCTTGGGAGCATGTGCTGGTTGGCCAGTCCATCACCACGGGGACGCTGTTTGAAGGCGGCATGGTGAAGAACGGTATCGACGCCACCGCGCCCGAAGGCATGCGCGAGCCGTACCCCATCCCCATGCGCCTGACCGTGCACCATCCCAAGGTCAACGTGCCGGTGCTGTGGTGGCGCAGCGTGGGCTCTACCCATACCGCCTTCGTGATGGAGACCCTGATCGACGAGATCGCGCGCAGCACGAAGCAGGACCCGGTGGCCTACCGCATGCAGATGTTCGGCGACAAGCACCCGCGCCACCGTGCCGCCTTGCAGCTGGCGGTGGACCAGAGCGGCTATGGCAAGAAGCGCCTGCCTGCCGGGCGCGCCTGGGGCGTGGCCGTGCACGAGTCCTTCGAGACCGTGGTGGCCTATGTGGTGGAAGCCTCGGTGAAACAAGGCCGGCCTGTGCTCCACAAGGTGACCGGCGGCGTGCACTGCAACCTGGCCGTGAACCCTCGCACCATCGAAGCGCAGGTGCAGGGTGCTGCGCTGATGGGCTTGTCCATGTGTCTGCCTGGGGCGGCCATCACGCTCAAGGATGGTGAGGTGCAGCAGAGCAACTTTGGTGACTTCGTGGTGCCGCGCATCACCGACATGCCTGAGATCGCCGTGCACATCGTGCCCAGCGCCGATGCGCCTACCGGCATGGGGGAGCCGGGTTTGCCGCCCCTGGCGCCAGCCTTTGCCAATGCCATCGCCAAGCTGACGGGCAAGCCTGTGCGCAACCTGCCTTTCAAGCTGGCCTGAGCCCATGGAAGACCTCGACACCCTGGTCTTGCGCACCGCCGTGAGCTGGCAGGCTGCCAGTTTGCCCGTGGTGATGGTCACCGTCGCGCGGACCTGGGGCTCATCACCCCGGCCACCGGGCTCGCTCATGGCCATCAACGGCCGGGGTGAGACCGTGGGCTCGGTGTCAGGCGGCTGCATCGAGGACGACCTCATCCACCGTATCCGCGAAGGCGGCGTGCAGGCCGCGTGCGCCACGTCCACACCCGCCGTGCTGCGTTATGGCATCTCGGCGGATGAGGCACACCGCTTTGGTCTGCCGTGTGGCGGCACGGTCGAGCTGGTACTGGAGCCGGTATCACCGCACAGCCGGCTCGACGACTTGCTGTTGGCCTGCCAGCAGCGGCGCAGCACCGAGCGCGTGCTGGATCTGCGCAGCGGCCAGGTCGAGTTACGCGCGGGCCGGCGCGACGGCGTGCCCCATATGGACGAGCGGCAACTGGTCACCTACCTGGGGCCGCAAGCGCGCCTGATCGTGATCGGCGCGGGTGACCTGTCACGTTACCTCTGCGAGATGGCCTTGAGCGTGGGCTTCGAGGTCATCGTCTGCGACCCGCGTGAAGAGCAGCGCGCGAGCTGGAGCCTGCCTGGTGTGACGGTCAGCCACGAGATGCCCGACGACCTGGTCCAGCGGCTGCGCCCCGATGCCCGCACCGCGGTGGTGGCCCTGACGCACGACCCCAAGCTGGACGACCTGGCCTTGATCGACGCTTTGCAGTCTGATGCGTTCTACGTGGGCGCCATTGGCTCGCGCCGCAACAGCCTGCACCGCAGGGAGCGCCTGCGCACGCACTTCGATGTGCCGGAGGCCGCGCTGCAATCGCTGCATGGGCCGGCAGGCCTGTACATCGGTAGCAAGACCCCCGCCGAGATCGCCTTGTCCATCCTGGCCGAGGTGGTGGCCGTGAAAAACGGGGTGCAGTTGCCGGCGCCAGCCCATGTGGCGGTGGGCAAGTCGCAACACGAGGCACCCGACATGCCCGAAACGCCGGGCCTTGATGAAGCCACCATGGCGGGCTGTGCCGTTTGAGCCTTGAGCGCGTGCACACAGAAGATTAGTTGAGGCAGCACACAGACATTTGGCCCCGCTCGTGCCATGCTCCCGCACTCAACCTTGCTGGAGCGCGACATGTCTTTCGACCCTTATTTCCATGAGGCATCGGGAAGTGTCCGCTTCTGGGTGCCCACAGGCGAGGAGGGCATCGGCGCCATCATCGGCCGGGAAATCCTCTCGTATTGCTTCCGTGGCCGAACCGATGAAGGCGATCCCTTGAAGATCTACGCGGCACACCGCGATCAGATCCATGCCGCGGTGATGCGGCGCGTGGCCGAAGGCGCCCGCGAACCGGTGATCCTCAAGCGCCACGATCTGGGCATCGTGGCCTCCTGACGGGCCCTGATCAGTCCTCGTGGACCTTGTCCTTCGCGTTGGGGAAAGCCGTGATGGCCAGCGCCAGAATGTCGATGTTGCCCGAGGTCACTGACTCGAAACGGTGGCGGCTTCGATGGAATGAAAGGTGTTCACCCTCGCCGCCTTTCTCCCTCATGCCGATGGTCTTCAGTTCGCGCCGGCCATAGACGCATTCCTGGGCCTGCTCTTGCCCATCCTTTTGCAGGATGTTCGAGATGGAGTACGAATAGCACTCGTGCGCCTTGCCTCGGCCAATATTGTCCTTGTGAGGGTGGTCTTGCGTGATGCGGCCAAATTTCACCAGCACCTGCTGCTGCCCATTGACCTCAACGGTTCTGGGGTTCAAGGCACCCGCGTCGGCGAAATACACGGTGGGCTTGTCCATCAAGTCGCCGGTGTAGCCGAGGATGTTGTCCTTCTTGTAGAACTCGTCACAGTAGCCCATGGTCGCACCCTCCTTGTCGAACAAAAAGGTGATGTGGAGTTGCGCAGGTTAGCGCCTGTGCGCCGATCCAGCCTAGGTGTCCTTGGTCATCTGTTTCATCGATCAGTAGGGGGGCGATGTTCGGCTACTCCCTAACCATTGGGGGGCGCAAATTTCTGGCCCGGCCTATAGTCCGGCCACGCTGGCCACATGACCGGCGCGGCAAGCCTTCAATAGGCAAACGGCCTCATCAAGCAAGCCCGGACTGTTGCAGGCATTGGATCCAACCTTCAGGAGAGAGCCATGTCGTGGATGTCTAAAGTTCAGTGTGGTCTTTGTTGCGGCGCCTTGGCCGCCACATTGGGGTACAGCCAGATGGCGCGTGCCCAGGCGGTACCAACCGACGCGTCAGGGGGCTGCCCCATTGCGCCTGCGACCGTCGCGAGTTTCTTCGAGAGCGGTGCTGTGTCACTCAACGGCGTGGTCAAACCCGCCGACAGCACCTTGATCCTGGCGCCGAACTGCGGCTTCTTTCAATGGACCGAGCAGATGTACTTGTGGTTGACGTCGCCAGCACCTGCGAGCTACGGCGGGGGGAGCCACATCATGTTCTCGCCGCAGTTTTTCACGGTCAGCCCCGAAGACAGCAGCGGCCGCCGCACCTTCATCCAGAATTCGCCCAGGTTGCCGATCAACATGTTCCTGCGTGCCATGGAACTGGGGCCGCATGGTTTGCCGATCGTGATGTCGCGCACCGGGCAAGTGGTGGAGGTCCAGCACGAGCGACGCGGGCTGAAGCCGCCCGTGATCAAGTTGGCCAATGGCAAGACACTGCTGGCATCCAAGATCGCTGTCGCGCGCAAAACGGAGCAGGGCACCTTGGCCCTCTTCGATGTGAAGGGCGCGCAGATCAAGCCCAAGCTGCTCAAGCTGACGCCGGCCATCCGCCCGAGGGCCATGTTGACGCCCGAGCATTCGGCCATGGTGGTGCCCATGAAGGCGTTCAAGGAGGCCATCCAGGCGCGCAAGGTGATCATCAGCAAGATCCCCATCTTCATTGACCCTGCTGGCAATGTGATTGATGTGGAGCCAGGTCAGGCTGACAGCGGCGTGCTGCTGTCGCAAAACGGCGCCTTGATCTACTACATCACCGCCGTGAATGACGTGTTTGCGTATCACCGCTCGATGCAGGGCGCAGGCGTGATCCCCTTCAACACAGGCCTGGCCTTCCCCATGACCGCAGCGGATGTCGCACCCGTGGTGGCATTTGCGGCAGGCAAGGGGCACGCGATCAAGGACCCTACGGCCTTGGCCATCGAGACCAAGTCGAGCTGGATGGACGCCAGTGCGGTGGCCAACCCGGCCGACTATGTTCAAGTCAGTGCCGTGGTGCCGACCTTTGACAAGAGCAACCCCAACAGCTGGGTGCCCAATGGGCAGGCCACGCTGAAGCTGGTCATGCTGGGCCTGCATGTGGTGGGCTCGACCAACGGGCACGGCGAAATGGTCTGGGGCACCTTCGAGCACCTGGGTAACGCGCCCAATGCCACTTATGCCTATAACTCGACGTCGGGGCTGAAGACCATCGCGCAGAACACGTCAGGTAGCTGGCTGTTCACGCCCAATGGGTCGGCCGGGCCGTTCAATACCACCAGCAACAGCTGGACGGGCAGCGCCATCACCGGCTCGCCGGTCAGTGCTGCTGCGGTCTTGAGGGCCAAGCCATGGGGCTCCAACGATGGTGGCAACCCAGCCAATGCGGCTGGGCTGAACACACAGGTGATCTCTGCCAATGCCAGCGTGATTTCACAGCTGGATCCAGCGGATGTGCGGCGCAACTACTTCCAGCTGGGCACGACCTGGACCATCGGGGGCGCCGCACCGAACGGTGGCAACGAAGTGGGCACCAATCACCTGGCCAACGCCACGATGGAGACTTTCGCGCAAGGCGCAACGCCCTCGGACCCCAGTGCCAACTGCTTCTCCTGCCACACCACCAACAAGGTGAGCGTCAGCCACGTGTACCGTGAGCTCAAGCCCTTGCCTTGATGGCGTGTGCGCCCTTGGTCAGAGCGACATCGATGGCCTTTGCGCCATCGATGCCCGCCAGCGCAGCAGGTGAGGGTGCTGCTCATCGGGCTTGACCTTGACGATGCGCGCAAAGTCGACGGCCACCACGGCGGTGATGTCGGCCACGCTGAAGCGCTCCGTGGCGATGAATTCGTGCTCAGCCAGGCGCGCGTTGAGTTCCACGAAGAACTGCTGCACGCGCGCCAGCCCGCGCTGCGCCAGCTCCGGGATCTGCGGGTAGTTCACGGGCCCGGGCAGTGCGCGGTTGGCCATGGCCGGCGTGCTGTTGCGAAAGGCCTCGGCAATCGCCAGCAGGCCTTCAAACTCCACATGCCAGTTCCAGCTCGCGACCTCGGCCTTTTCGGCCGGGGTCTCGCCCAGCAGCGGCGGGTTCGGGTATCGCGCCTCCATGTAGGCCGTGATCGCTGCGTTGTCCGTCAGGATCAGGCCTTCTTCGGTGCGCAAGGCAGGCACCGTGCATTGCGGGTTCACCTTGCGGAAGGATTCGCTGAGCTGCTCGCCCGCGCGCAGGTCCACCTGCACCGTCTTGTGCACGATGCCCTTTTCAGCCAGCAGGATGCGGGCGCGACGCGGGCTGGGCGCCGTGGCGCAGTCGTAGAGCGTGATCATGTGGGCAGCTTGTCGAAGTCGCTGGCGTCATGGCGTTCGGGCAACTGGCTGGAGGGCTCGCCCCAGGTCCGGTTGACCTTGCGGCCGCGTTGCGCAGCAGGGCGTTGGGCGATCTGGTCGGCCCAGCGCACGACATGGGTGTAGTCCTGAACCTGCAGGAACTCGCCCGCGCCGTAGATCTGGCCTTTGACGAGGGCGCCATACCAGGGCCAGACAGCGATGTCGGCAATCGTGTACTCATCGCCCGCCAGGTAAGGGCTCTCGGCCAGACGGCGATTGAGCACATCCAATTGGCGCTTGACCTCCATCGCATAGCGGTCGATGGCGTACTCGATCTTGATGGGCGCGTAGGCATAGAAGTGGCCAAAGCCACCACCCAGGAAAGGCGCGCTGCCCATCTGCCAGAACAACCAGGACAGGCACTCGGCCCGCTGGGGCATGGTGGTGGGCAAGAAGGCGCCGAACTTTTCTGCCAGGTACAGCAAGATCGCGCCGGACTCGAACACCCGCACCGGGGTGTCGCCGCTGTGGTCCATCAGCGCGGGGATCTTGGAGTTGGGGTTGACGGCCACGAAGCCGCTGCCGAACTGCTGGCCCTCGTTGATCGAGATCAGCCAGGCGTCGTACTCTGCGCCGCTGTGGCCCAGCGCGAGTAGCTCCTCCAGCATCACGGTGACCTTCACGCCATTGGGTGTGGCCAGCGAGTACAGCTGCAGCGGGTGCTTGCCCACCGGCAGTTCCTTGTCGTGGGTTGGGCCCGCGATAGGTCGGTTGATGCTCGCAAACTGCCCACCGTTGGCCTTGTTCCAGGTCCAGACGGCAGGCGGTGTGTAGTTGGATGTGTCGCTCATGCGCGGCTCCCTGTGCTTGAACTGTTGTTGATCAGCCGTTGACCAGCACGACCTTGCCGCGCACCTGGCGCGAGCCCATCAGCGCAAACGCCTCCTTGAGTTGCGACATGGGTAGCTTGTGCTCGATGACGGGCTTGATCTTGCCCTCCATGTACCAGGCGGCCAGTTGCATCAGGCAGGCAGCGTTGTTCTGCGGCTCGCGTTTGGCGAACTCTCCCCAGAACACGCCCATGACCGACGCGCCCTTGAGCAGCGGCAGGTTCAGGGGCAGGGCGGGGATGGGGCCATTGGCAAAGCCGATGATCAGGTGGCGGCCGCGCCAGGCAATGGAGCGGAAGGCCTGCTCGGTCAAGTCGCCGCCCACGGGGTCATAGACCACATCGGGGCCCTTGCCATCGGTCAGGGCCTTGAGCTCGTCACGCAGGTTCTGCGTGGTGTAGTTGATGCTGGCGTCGGCGCCCAGTTCGCGGCACAGCGCGCACTTCTCGTCGGTGGAGGCGGCAGCGATCACCTTGGCACCAGCAGCCTTGGCAATCTGGATGGCAGCCGTGCCCACGCCACCGGCTGCACCCAGCACCAGCACGGTTTCCCCCGCCTTCAAGGCCGCGCGGTCCATCAGACCGTGATAGGTGGTGCCATAGGTGCACAGGAAGGCCGCGGCATCTTCAAACGAGAACGCCGGGGGCAGGGGCATCAGCATGGCAGCCGGCGCCACCGTGTGAGTGCCGAAACCACCCGTGCCGGCAAAGCCCGCCACATGCGTGCCCACGGCCAGGTGTTTGACGCCTTCGCCCACCGCTTCAACCACACCGGCGAATTCGGCGCCGGGCACAAAGGGCAGGGGTGGGCGCATCTGGTACTTGCCCTGCACGATCAGCAGGTCAGGGAAGTTCAGGCTGGCTGCCTTGATGGCAATGCGCACCTCGCCCTTGCCGGGCTCGGGTGTCGGGCTTTCCTGCCAGGTCAGGGCATCGGGGCCGCTCAGTTCGCTACAGGTCCAGGCTTGCATGGGGTTGTCTCCGTTATGGTTGGTGTGGCCGATCAGACGGCGTCTTTGGCAAAGGTGTTGCACTGGTTCATGTCACCCGAGTCCATCCCGCGTTTGAACCAAGTCACGCGCTGCTGGCTGCTGCCATGGGTGAAGCTCTCGGGGGAGATATGGCCGGTGGCATGGCGTTGCAAGGTGTCGTCGCCAATTTGCGAGGCCGCGTTCAAGGCTTCCTCCACATCACCGGCTTCAATGATCTGGCGGGCCTTTTGCGCATGGTTGGCCCACACACCGGCATAACAGTCGGCCTGCAACTCCAGGCGCACACTCAGGGCGTTGTACTGCACCTTGCTGACGCGCTGGCGCATGGCATCGACCTTGGCCGATGTGCCCACCAGGTTCTGCACATGGTGGCCGATTTCATGTGCGATGACATACGCCTGGGCAAAGTCACCCGGCGCACCCAGGCGGTCGCGCATCACGTCGTAGAAGTCCAGGTCGATGTAGACCTTCTGGTCGCCGGGGCAGTAGAAGGGGCCGGTCGCCGCCTCACCGCGTCCGCAGGCAGTCGGCACGGCGCCACGGAACAACACCAGCTTGGGGTCACGGTACTCGCCGCCGGCTTCCTTGAATAGCTGATGCCATACATCTTCGGTGTCGGCCAGAACGGTGCGCACGAACTTGGTCTGTTCGTCGTTGGCGGGGGCGTGTGGGCGAGCGGCCGGGTTGCTGGCAGGCACGCCACCCGATCCGCCGCCCAGCAAATTGAGCACCGTCATCGGGTTCACGCCCAGGAAGTAGCTGGCCACCAGGGCAATGGCCACCGAGCCCAGCCCGATGCCGCGCCCCCCGAAGGACATGCCGGGCCCGCCGCCACCGCCAGCGTCATCACGCACGTCTTCAACGTTGTCGCTTTCTCGGTTGCCTTGCCAGCGCATGGTGGTTCCTCGTTGGTGTCCGGTGTCTTGTCGCGCACAGATTCTAGGCCGCGCGCCAAGAACCTAGAATCGCGGGGCTTATGACGTCTGCCCTGTCCGCTTCCCCCTCGCCGGAATCCCCTTCTTTGCTACTGCGCTCGCCTATGAAATGGCTGTGGCTGGTCGCCTTGGCCTCGCTGGGTTGGCGCTTGTGGGTATCAGCCGCCTTGCCCCTGACCGGCGACGAGGCCCTGTTCTACTGGTGGGCGCGCTTCCTGGACTACGGCTATTACGACCACCCGCCCATGGTGGCCTGGTGGATTGCCGCCATGCGCCCGCTGTTTGGGGAGGTGGCCTGGGCCGTTCGCTTGCCCGCCACCTTGCTGCCATTGGGTGTGGGCTGGGCCATGTGGTGGGCCTGGTCGCCCGTCAGCCGCGAGCGTGCGGCCTGGGCCGTGCTCTTGTACTGGCTGGCGCCTGTGAATTGGCTCAATGCCCTGATCACCACCGATTCACCCTTGATTTTGTGGGCCGCGTGGTCAGCCGCTGCCATGGTGCGCGCCGAGCAGGCTGCCGAACAAGGCCGCTCGGGTTGGGCGCTGCACAAGCTGTATGCGCTCAGTGGCCTGTTCATGGGCGCTGCCTTCCTGTCCAAGTACTTTGCCGTGCTGCTGGGCCTGGCCTACGTGGCCTACTTCCTTCTGTTTGCGCGGTCTCACTGGCGTGGCTTGTTCGTCATGGTGCTGTTCGCCTTGCCGGGGGCGACGGTCAACGTGGCCTGGAACCTGAACCACTGCTGGACCAACATCATGTTCAACGTCTTCAACCGCAATGAAGACGCGGTGGCCTCGTGGGACACGGTGCTCAGCTATGTGGGCATGATGGTCTACCTGATCAGCCCCGTGCTGCTGTGGGTGGGCTGGCGGCATCGCCAGGCATTGGGGCAGGTCAGCCGTCGCCACGCTCTGCTGGCCTGCATGGCCGTGGTGCCCTTGCTGCTGTTCGGGCTGATGTCGGCCAAGAAGGTCATTGGCCTGCATTGGGTGATGGGTTTTTACCCTTTCATCTTCGTGCTGATCGCCCTGGCCCTGCCTGACGAGAAGGCCATGATCCGCACGGCCAAGGGCCTGGCCGTGATCCTGGCCCTGCACCTGGTGGCCTCTGTAGCGCTGGCGGTGCTGGGGCTGCACCAATGGCAGCATTTCAGGTATTACCACCGCCTGGTCGAGGCCGCGCGCAGCGAGCAGATGGTGCAGCAGGTGAGGGCGCCTGGCGTGGTGCTCGCGTCCAATGGCTATTCGTCTGCGGCCATCTTTGGCTATGCGGCCAAAGTCCATGTGCCTGTGCTGGGCATGGGCAGCGTGCACGCCCGCCAGGACGACCTGATCGTGGACTACAGCCAACTCGAGGGCAAGACCATCCGCGTCATGGCCACGCGCGAACCGTCCGTCGAAGACTACCGGCCCTACTTTGATCAGGTCCGTTTGCTCACCTTCCAGCAAGATGGCGCCGCCTTCTACGCGGTCGAGGGCGTCAACTTCCACTACGGGATCTACAGGGACGTGGTGATGGCCGAGGTCAACCGGCGTTACTACAACTTCCCGGCCTGGTTGCCGGTCAAGGGTTGTGCGTTTTGCCAGCACCTGTGTGGCAAGGACCGCTGCAACTAAGGGTAGACGGTCTGCCCCGCCTGCACATCCAATGTGGCCAGCAGTTGCTGCAGATCCAGCGGTTTGGCCAGATAGGCCTGAAAACCCGCTTGCAGCCCACGCTCCACCTGTTCGGGCATGGCATCGGCCGACAAGGCGATGACCGGTATGGACCGGGTTCGGCTGTCTGAGCGCAAGGCCTGCAGGACCTCGTAGCCATCCATGCCCGGCAGGTGGATGTCCAGCAAGATGACATCCGGTGGCCTGCTTCGGGCTTGTGCCAGCCCGGCAGGACCGGTCTCGGCTGTGGACAGCTGCCAGTGAGGACGCAAGGTGAACATGTGCTCGACGACCTTGAGGTTGGCCGGGTTGTCCTCGATGTAGAGGACCTCCAGCGGTCCTTTTGAGTGCGCGTCCTCAAGGTGCGGCACAGTTGCCCCATCCGTGGTGGCACCGGGTCGGGCCTGAGGCAACTCAATCCAGAAGGTGCTGCCTTCGCCCACCTTGGATGACACCCCGATCGTGCCCCCCATCAACTCGGTCAACTGCCTGGACAGCGCCAGCCCGATGCCGCTGCCCTGTATGCCCGATCGCTCTGCGCCCAATCGTTCGAAGGTGCGAAACAGGAAGGGCATTTGTTCTGGCGCGATGCCCTGGCCTGTATCGCTGATGGACAAGCGCAAGCCATGCTTGTCGGTCACTGCCGTGTCGATGGTGATCCGCCCATGCTCGCGGTTGTACTTCGCGGCGTTGGTCAACAGGTTCACGATGACCTGCCTGAGGCGAACCGCATCAGCCAGCACGCAGGCTTGCGGCGCGCAATGGTTCACCAGCTCGATGCCCATGCGCTCGATGTGAGCTTGCGCCATGCTCAGGGCTTCCTTGACCACATCGGCCAGGGCCACGGGCGTGATCGACAAGGGTACTTTGCCTGATTCGACGCGCGTCAGGTCCAGCAGGTCGTCGATCAGGGCCAGGAGATGCTGGCCGGCCCGGTAGATCTCGGTGACCATGCCCTTCTGTCTGTCCGGCATGGCCTGCATCTGCAGCAATTGCGAGAAGCCCAGGATCGCGTTCATCGGCGTGCGAAGCTCATGGCTCATGCCAGAGAGAAACGTTGATTTGGCCGCGCTGGACTGGCGCACCGCATCGAGCGCCGCTTGCAGATCGGCCGTGCGTTCGGCCACTTGCCGCTCCAGTTGCGCGGTCGCAATCTCCTGACGCTGGGCCAGCTGGCGCCGCTCGGAGATATCCAGTCCCAAAGAGCTGATGCCTTCCTGGGTCGGTGTCACGCACAGCTCGAACCACCTGACGCTGCCATCGGGGAACTGAAAGCTCACCTCCTGGCGCAGTGGTGTGCGCGTCGCCATGACCTGGCGGTACAGCGCGAAGACATCCGATTGCTCGATGCCCGGGAAGACCGCCATCAGCTTGTGCCCCATGAGCTCGGCACGCTGGCGCTGGGCGTACTGCGCGCCAGCTTCATTGACATACAGGATCGTCCAGTCAAAGCCAATGAGCATGCAGCCTTCCATCATGTCATCCAGTGCCTGATGGAAGCGTTGTTCTGACTGCCGCACGGCGTCCTCGGCGTCCTTGCGCTGCGCATAAAGCTGCGCCAGATTCAGCCGCATCGTGAACAGCCAACCCAGCACGCTGTTCTCCATGCCTTTGGCAACGGGGATGACGCTGGAGAAGTCGCCACGCCCCAGGCGCTCGATGCTCTTGAACACGTCGGTCACGCTCCCCCCCAGAATCGCCTGCAGACTCTGGCGTATCTGCCACAGCAGCAACATGGGAATGGTGGTCAGAACGATGAACACCACCCGCATGACGGTGGCATGGCCTTCTGCATCCCGGACAGCCCTCAGTGTCCGTGCGGCCACCAGGCTGTTGAACTCGCTGATCGGCAGCATGATCTCGGCCTTGGCCTGCTGGTAGGCCTCATTGGTCACCATCTCCTGGGCTTTGGCCTGATGCGCCGCTGTGGGCGGATGGCTCGATTCAAGCAGGGCCATCGCTGCAAACTCGGTCCGGGCCAGGGCATCTGAATTGGCCTTGGCCTGCGCCAGTTTGGCGAATTCTTCTTCGGTGCACCCTGCCTCTTGCAGCAACTTCAGAAAGGGTATGGCCGGCCCCATGGGCCGTGGGCGTTGGTTGTCTGGCGTGACCAACTCCCAGTAGACATTCTGGTAGTCGACCGGGCGAGGTGCCTTGCCATCTCGGATGTCCAGAATTTCCTGATAGTGCTGCTTGAAGATGGGCTTGCCTGTTGCCACATAGATGCGCACCATGCGCGTCAGGTCATCGGAGGACCTGCGCAATTCGTCGGACAGGGCCAGCGATTGAACGCGCACTTCATTGGCACGGTCAATCCGCTTTTCGGCTCGAACATAGACCACGAAGCTCACGACCACCACCGCAAACATGGCTATCGTCAGCCAGACATACAGCGAGAACCGAAAGAGGTTCTGCCTGGATGCTTGCATTGCGCTCGTCATGTCAGCGGCTAGGGCGAGTGTTTCAAGCTGGTCAATTGGTCCGATAGGCAGGCTACCCCATTTCTTCCTGTGCTTGCAATAAATGATGGATCAGGAATACCCAGCCTTGCGCGGGGGCGTTTTTGACGATCCAGGTGCGGGAAGCCGCGGCGATAGAATCGGCGTCTACCCTTTGCCTCACGGCCGCGAGTATCTATGTCTGCTGCGTCGGATTCGTCCTTGCCTGTTGTCATCATCGGAGCCGGTCTGGCTGGCCTGACGGTGGCGTTGCACCTGGCGGAAACCCAGCCGGTCATCGTGCTGGCCAAGCGCCAGCTTGAAGAGGCGGCCACGGCCTGGGCACAAGGCGGCATCGTCGGCGTGCTGGGCAGTGACGACAGCATTGCCTCGCATGTGCGCGACACGCAGGAGGCTGGCGCCGGGCTGGTGGACGAGCACACCGCCGAATTCATTGCCCGCCACAGCGCCCAGGCCGTTGAATGGCTGGTGAGCCGTGGCGTGCCGTTTTCACCGGACCCCGATGGCCCCCTGGGCCTGCACCTGACCCGCGAGGGCGGCCATGCCGTGCGCCGCATTGCGCACGCGGCGGACGCCACCGGCAAGGCCATCCACGACGTGCTGCTGGCCGAGGTCAAGCGCCACCCCAATATCCAGCTGCGCGAGAAATGGATGGCGATCGACCTGATCACCAACCGCCACCTCAAGAAGTCCACCCAGGAGCAGCAGGCCTCGCAGCGCTGCCATGGCGTCTACGCCCTGGACATCGAAACCCACCGGGTCGAGACCTTGGCGGCCTCTGCTGTCGTGCTGGCCACAGGTGGTGCCGGCAAGGTCTACCGCTACACCACGAACCCCGAGACATCGACGGGCGACGGCATCGCCATGGCCTGGCGCGCGGGCTGCCGGGTTGGCAACATGGAGTTCATCCAGTTCCACCCCACCTGCCTGTACCACCCGCAAGAGCGCAGCTTCCTGATCACCGAAGCCCTGCGCGGCGAGGGCGGTATCCTGCGCCTGCCCGATGGCACGCGCTTCATGCAAGACCACGACGAACGGGGTGAACTGGCCCCGCGCGACATCGTGGCCCGCGCCATCGACTTCGAGATGAAAAAGCACGGCGTCGACCACGTTTGGCTGGACGCCACGCACCTGGGCGAAGCCTTCCTCAAAGAGCACTTTCCGACCATCCACGCGCGTTGCCTGTCTTTGGGCATCGACATCGCCAAGCAACCGATCCCGGTGGTGCCCGCAGCGCATTACACCTGCGGTGGCGTGGTGACCGACCTGCATGGCCGCACCGACTTGCCCGGCTTGTATGCCGTGGGGGAGACCACCTACACCGGCCTGCATGGCGCCAACCGCCTGGCCAGCAACTCGCTGCTGGAGTGCGTGGTGCTGGGCCGCACCTGTGCAGAAGACGTGCAAGGCCAGATCCCCGCGACGGCGCCCAAGGTGCCCGACTGGGACGAAAGCCAGGTGACGGATGCCGACGAGGAAGTGGTCATCGCCCACAACTGGGACGAGCTGCGCCTGGTGATGTGGAACTACGTGGGCATCGTGCGCACCACGCGCCGCCTGGAGCGTGCCTTGCACCGCATCAAGCTGCTGCGCAGCGAGATCGACGATTACTACGCCGCCTTCCGTGTGAGCCGCGACTTGCTGGAGTTGCGCAACCTGGTGGACTGCGCCGAACTCATCGTGCGCTCGGCCCTGTCGCGCCAGGAAAGCCGCGGCCTGCACTTCAGCCGCGACTACCCGCGCACCTTGCCGGTCAGCTTCCCGACCATCCTGTGCAAAAAACCGAAGAAGAAGGACGCCTGGCTGCCTTGATTGGCCGCCTGCCAACCCAGCGACCGCCGTGGATCCGGCTTTGCCGGTCCACCAGCGGCGCCCCCTTGAGGGGGCGCGCGAAGCGCGTAGGGGGTGGGCTTACCTTCGAGCGCGCATCGCGTAGCGGGCCTGCACGAACTCATAGGCAAACTTGACCGCATCCTGGATCAGCTGCTCGCTGTCCTGACGCTCTTTCTCGGTCATGTGAAAGGCCAGGTCCACCTGGTGGCGGATGTAGCGTGGCGGCAAGCGGTTGAGTGCCACGCAGGCCACGTCGGGCAGGTGGTCCTTGTCGAGCAAGGGGTACTTGGCGGCCTGGTCCAGAACCAGGTCGACCACCTGCTTTTCGTAGTAGTTGTGCAGCGTCGTGAAATCGGTGGGCATGACAGTGTCCATCTCGATGGATTACACCGGACAGTGTCACCCAGCCGCGGCGTCCTGTGTCGTGAAAAAGGGGCCATGTTGGCCCCTTTGTTGACTGGCGCCGCCCGGGCGCCTGGCTGAGGGGTCAAGCGCCGATGCGCTCCAGTACGCGCAGCGAAAAATCCACGGCCTTGACATCCTTGGTGAGCTTGCCGATCGAGATGCGGTCCACACCGGTGACGGCGATGTCGCGCAACTGGTCCAGGGTGACACCGCCAGACACTTCCAGCAGCGCCTCGCCCTTGGCCATTTCCTGGTTGATGGCCACGGCCGCACGCATCATGTCGTAGTCGAAGTTGTCCAGCAGGACGCTGACGGCGCCCGCGGCCAGGGCTTCGCGCAGCTCGGCGAGGTTTTCCACTTCGACCTGAATGGTGATCTGCTCGCGCTGGGGCGAGGGCTGGGCCGCCACCAGGGCCTGCGCGTTTTTCACGGCAGCTGTCACGCTGCCAGCGGCGGCGATGTGGTTCTCCTTGATCAGGATGCCGTCGTACAGGGCCAGGCGCTGGTTGGCGCCACCACCGACGCGCACCGCGTATTTCTGGGCCAGACGCAGGCCAGGCAGGGTCTTGCGGGTGTCCAGCACCACGCAGCCACGCGGGTTGGGCGAAGCACCTTCAATGGCCTTCATGTGGCGGTGGGTGAGGGTGGCCACCGCCGACAGGGTCTGCAGGAAGTTGATGCCGGGGCGCTCGGCCGTGAGCATGGCGCGCGCATCGCATTCGATCCGGCAGACCTCGGTGTCGGGCGCCATCAGCGCGCCTTCGGCATAGGCCCAGGTGATGGTGGCTTTCGGGTCGAGCTTGAAGAGGCAGGCCTCGAACCACTCGCGGCCACACAACACAGCCTCTTCGCGCACGATCAGGCGGGATTTCACGCGCTGGCCTGCGGGCACCAGTTGCGCCGTCCAGTCGCACACGCCCACGTCCTCGAACAGGGCATCGCGCACATTGCGCTCACGGGCTTCTTGCAGGGTCTCGTTGTGGTCGAACATGGTGGAGCGATATCGGGGAGAAGTCGAACGGAGGGCGGTCAAGCCGCAATCAGGGGATCAGGCCGCGCCGATATGGGGCACGAAACCTTGCGCGGGCTTGCTGATGGCTGCGGGGTTCTTCGCGACGAAGTCCAGCATGCGGTCGATGCAACCGTGGGCTTTCACGCGGATGGCCTCATCCACGGTGATCTCGCCCGTGCCTTTTTCCAGGCAGTCCAGCACGCCCTGCAGGCCGTTCATGGCCATCCAGGGGCAGTGTGCGCAGCTCTTGCAGGTGGCGCTGTTGCCGGCGGTCGGTGCCTCGATCAGCACCTTGCTGGGTGCCATCTGGCGCATGCGGTGCAGGATGCCGTTGTCGGTGGCCACGATGAACTCGGGCGCGTCGGACTCGACCACGGCCTTGAGCAGCTGCGAGGTCGAGCCGACCACATCGGCCTGGGCCACCACGCTCTCGGGCGACTCGGGGTGCACCAGCACCAGGGCTTTGGGGTGGTCCTTCTTGAGCAGGTCCAGCTCCAGGCCCTTGAACTCGTCGTGCACGATGCAGGCGCCGTTCCACATCAGCATGTCGGCGCCGGTTTCCTTCTGGATGTAGCGGCCCAGGTGGCGATCTGGCGCCCACAGGATCTTCTCGCCCTGGTCCTTGAGGTGCTTGACGATGGACAGGGCACACGAACTCGTCACCATCCAGTCGGCGCGGGCCTTGACCGCCGCGCTGGTGTTGGCATAGACCACGACCTTGCGGTCCGGGTGCGCGTCGCAGAACTTGATGAAGTCTTCGGCAGGGCAGCCCAGGTCCAGCGAGCAGGTGGCGTCCAGGTCGGGCATCAGCACGCGCTTGCCAGGGCTGAGGATCTTGGACGATTCGCCCATGAACTTCACCCCCGCCACGATCAGGGTCTGGGCGCTGTGGTCACGGCCAAAGCGCGCCATCTCCAGCGAGTCCGACACGCAGCCACCGGTTTCCTGCGCCAGGTCCTGCAGGTCGCCGTCCACGTAGTAGTGGGCCACCAGCACGGCGTTGCGCTCTTTCAGCAGGGTCTTGATGCGCGCCTTGATCTCGGCTTTGGCATCGGCGCTCAGGGGTGCGGGCACCTTGGCCCAGGCGTGAGCGGTGCAGGTGGCGCCGGTGGCGTCCTGCAGGTCGTAGTCGTACGAAACAGTGTTGGCGGAACTCATGATGTCGAACGGGAAAGACGTCGTCGGTCGGCCCAGGCTACCAGTTCACACGATAACCATATGGCGTAGAAGGCAAAGATGATGTCGCTGAGGAAGTGCCCCCCCTGCATCATGCGGCCCATGCCCACAATGCCACCAGCAACGGTGCCGATCAAGAGCCAGCGGCGGCGCCAGACCGGGCCGCAGGTCAGCCCCAGGCTCATCAAGGCGAAACCGGCTGCCGCGTGGCTGCTGACAAAGCTGCGGTGGTGGGTGGTGTCATCGCCGGGGTTGAAGGGGCCGTGGTAGACCTCCTGCCCGCCGAACTGCTCAACCTGGACAGGGCGAGGGCGCCCCATCAGGCCCTTGCAAAGCCCTTCCACTACCAGTCCATTGCCCAGCAGCGCCGCGCAGACGGATACGGTGGCCAGGTGGCGCCAGGCACCCGTGCTGCGGCTTGCCAGCTCTGTGCGGCCCAGCTTCTGGAACAGGCGTGCAATCCAGGGGGCCAGCAAGGCAAACAGCGCCAGGGCGACGATCAGGCCGCGGCCCAGCCAGGGCGTCCAGTCATACAGCGCACGCACCAGGGCGTCATCGCGGTGAAAGAAGCCGCGCTCGGCGCTGTAGTAGTTCACGGACACCAGCAAGTCCAGCCCCGGGAACTGGGCAAAGATCGCCAGCGAAAAAAACAGGCCAGCCCAGATCAGCCGGGTGTCCAGCTCATCCGGGTTGTCTGCTTCGTGATGGCGCCTTGAACGACGCCGGAACTCACTGTCCATCAGTCGAATAAGGTTTGTCCGCACCACTTTGTTCCAGGTAGCTCTTCTGGTCATAGCCCAGGAAGCCGCGCAGGAAGAACAGGTGCATTTCAACGTTGCGATCAGGCCCCACCGCGATCTTGGTCGATTTCAGCGGGCGGATGATGGCAAAGCGCTTGGTGATTTCGTCCGGCTTGGGGTTGCTGGTCAGCAGCAGCACATCGGCACCCACCTTGTTGGGCAGGCTGCGCGTCATCTCGTAGTGGTCCTGACGCAGGCCCTTGGGGTTCCATGCCAGCGTCTTCACGTTGTAGCGGCGCCAGTGGTAGGCCGCTTCGGTGATGAGCAGGCGCGAGTCGGTCAGCACCGGCAGGCCGGTGACGATGGGGTCTTCCAGCTCGGGGGCCAGATCGGCAAACGCCTCCTGCCAGCCACGCATGCGCACCAGCACATCCAGCTTGGAGGTCAGTGTCGGCCCGACGATGTCGCGCAGGTGCAGGGTGATGGACGTCAGCACCAGGTTGGTGGCCAGCACGGCCACCAGCCAGCCTGTCGGGCGACGCGAGGCCAGGGGCACCAGCGGTTGACTCAGACGCGAGGCGATCAGCAGCGTGAAGCCCACCATCGATGGCGCAGCCCAGTTCACGTGGGCATCGGCATACAGCGCCTGCACGATGGCGACGATCTGCAGCGGCAGGCTCATGGCCCACAGGAAGCGGTAGCTCGACACCGATGCCAGGTAGTAGGCCGAGTTGCGCACCACCGGGCGTTTGGCGGGCGTGCCATCTGCCGTGTTGCCCGGTTGGCTGGATGGCTGGGCCTGGGTGGAGTTCTTCCACTGGCTGGGCGGCATCATCTGGCTGGACGATGCCCACTGGCTGGTCGGGGCGGTATTGGGGTTGTTGGGGGCCGGTGTGCGCTTGAACAACCAAAGGCCTGCGATCACGGCCAGGGGGCCCAGCATCAGGACTTGTCCGGCCAGGAACACCAGCGTCGGCAGGATGCCACCCGAACGGTCGGATTGCGCAGTCAGCTCGACCGTGTGCTGCATGGTCGGGAAGCCGTTCTGCGCGTTCCAGATCAGGTTGGGTGACAGCAAGGCCAGCGCAATGATGGCGGCCACCCATGGGCCGAGCCGGAACACACCACGCTCGGGGCCATGCACGGCCCACAAGGTCCAGACGGCGGTCAAGGCAAACGCGGCCATGGTGTACTTGCCCATCAGGCCCACGCCACACACCAGGCCCAGCAGCACCCAGTGGCTCATGCGGTTGGTGACCTGCGCGCGCCACAAGGCCCACGAGGCCAGTGTCCAGCACAAGATCAAGGGCGCGTCCGTCGAGGCGAACATGCCCATCAGGCCCACCATGGGGATGGTCATGAACAAGGCGCCGGCCACCATGCCGGTGCGCACGCCGCTGCTGGTTGGCCACAGCGCGCGCGCCAGCCCGACCATGCTCAAGGCCGTGGCAGGGTAGAGCAGCATCACGATGGCCTTGACACCCAGCACGCCTGAACCGAACAGCGCCGTGCTCAACCAGATCAGCCCGGCGATCAAGGGTGGCTTGGAGAAATAACCCCAGGCCAGGTGCTTGGACCAGTCCCAATACTGGGCCTCGTCAAAGAACAGCGAGATGCCCGAGTGCTTGACCACCCACAGCCGGTACACAAAGAGCACTGCGACCAGTGCCAGCAGCTTCCACATGCGTGGGCCCCAGATCTTGGGCCAGCGTTGTCCTGATGGGCGTTTGGCCACTGGTGCAGCGCCAGTGGATACAACTAATGCATTTGTGGGTTGGTTCATGGTGTGTGGTCAATGACAACAACAAACAACGTCAATGCGACTGATGCCATGCGGTGTCGGCATGCAGCTGGGGCGCTTCACTGGTGTGATACGGCGCCACTTCGCCACGGTCGTAGTAAATGCGGATCAGCAACTCGGCCAGCACGCCTGTGGTGAGGAACTGCAACCCACCCAGCACGCAAAAGAAACCCAGCCAGAGCAGCGGTCGCCCGCCGATGTTCTGGCCGAGCATTTTCAGCACGGCCAGGTAACTCAGGATCAGGCCACCCACCAGCCCTACGCCTAAGCCCACGCCACCAAAGAAGTGGCCCGGACGCCCGGAGAAACGCAAGAAGAAATTCACCGCCAGCAAGTCCAGCACCACACGCAGCGTGCGCGAAATGCCGTACTTGGATTCGCCTCGTGTACGGGCATGGTGGCTCACCGGTTCTTCGGCCATGCGCGCAGGCGATGTCACCGTGGCCATCCACGCGGGGATGAATCGGTGCATCTCGCCATACAGGCTCACGCGCTTGAGCACGCTGGCGCGGTAGGCCTTCAGGCTGCAACCCAGATCCTGAAACTCCAGTTGCGTGATCTTGCGGATCAGGCGGTTGGCAATGCGCGAGGGCACCTTGCGCAGCCACAGGCCATCCTGGCGGTTCTGACGCCAGCCCGCCACCAGGTCCAGGTCTTCGCGCAGCAGGCGCGCCACCAGCTTGGGGATGTCCTTGGGGTCGTTCTGCAGGTCGCCATCCAGCGTCACGATGACATCACCACGTGCGGCATCGATGCCGGCTTGCATGGCCGCCGTCTGACGGAAGTTGCGCCACAAGTGGATGGGGCGAACATGGGGCCCGCGCAAACGAGCCTGCTCATCCAGCGCCTTCTGGGTGCCATCGCGGCTACCGTCATTGACGATGATGAGTTCCCAGTCGAAGGGGTAGTCGCCCAGCGCTTCGTGCATGGCCGTCACAAAGGGCTCGACGTTGTCGACCTCGTTGTACATCGGCACCACCACGGACAGACGGTGGTTGGGCACGGCATCGGTAGAGACGGGCTGGGCCGTCGCGGCAACATTCATGACTTCACTTTCTAGCAAACAAACCCGCCCGCGCTCAATCAGGCAGACGAGCAGAGGGCGTACCCTGACGCAGACGAGGCTTGTTGGCCCAGGTCAAGACAGATGCCAGTGCGCCCGCCAGGACAGCGCACAGCAAGAAACAGACGTGCAGGGCCAGTGCCGCACTCACGGCATGGGCCAGGGCCGTCGATTGTGGGGGAAGATGGGCAGCCATGCCGGCCCAGACGCCGGCTTCGTACGTGCCGAAACCCGCAGGGCCCTGCAAGGGGACGATGGCCGCCAATTCTCCACCCAAAGCGCCAGCCCATGAGGTCAGCCAGGGCGCGGTGCTGACGGCAGACAACAGGAAAGCGCCAGCGGCGAGTTTCAGGCTCCAGTTGGCCAGCGTGGCCAGCCAGGCCAATGGGTGGTGGTGTTCGGGCTCCAGCAGGGCCTGCCGCAGCTTGAGCATCAAGCCGGCCAGCTTGCTGGAGGCTTGTGTTTCGCCCGCATGGCGCTCGAACCAGCGGCGCGACAGCTGCCCCAAGGCCAGCCAGCCAGCGGCCATGCCCGCGAAGCCCGCGATGCGCACCCAAAGCGGCAGGCCTGGCCACAACAAGAGACCCAGGAACGCGAGGACGATCACGTCCTGCACACGCATCCACAGCAGGCAGGCCACCGCGCGCGCCACCGGCATGCCCAACTCGCGCGAAGCCAGCCAGGGGAAGCTGAGCTCGCCCGCGCGCATGGGCAGCAGGTTGATGGCCGCGTTGTGCATCAGGATCACCCGCAAGGCATCAGTGCGCACGCCCAGCCAGCGGTGGGGTGCCTTGTGATGCCCTTCCAGGTTCAAGACCACTTGCAGGCGTGCCGCCCGAAGCACGTAGCTGATCAGCAAACCGCCCAGGGTGAGCAGCCAGGTGGCCCAGTCTGGCCGCTGAAAGGCTTGCGCAACCTGGTCAAAAGGGGTGCGCGACAGCAGCCAGGCCAGCAAACCCAGGCCCAAACCCCAGGCCAGCGCCTTTTTCATCAAGGAGCTGCCGGGGGCTGTGCTGGCGTTTGTGGTGCGTGCGCTGGGCTGATCGGTCACGGGGCGGTGCTAGTGCGGGCAACCTGACATTGTCCTGCAACTTGACGCAGGTCTGAAACACCACCCCCTGAAATGACGGTGGCGCACCAGAGGTGCGCCACCGAGGGAGGGCCGCCGCATTGTGGCCTCAGTGAGCGCCCTCGCGGAAGAGCACGACGCTCACTGTCTCAAAGATCACCAGCAAGTCCAGGAACAGCGAATTGTTCTTCACGTAGTACAGGTCGTATTGATGCTTGTGCAGCGCGTCTTCGACCGAAGCGCCGTAGGCATAACGAACCTGGGCCCAGCCCGTCACGCCAGGCTTGACGCTGTGACGGATGTCATAGAACGGGATCTGTTCTTTCAGTTGCGCCACGAAGGAGGGGCGCTCGGGGCGTGGGCCCACCATGCTCATCTCACCCGACAGCACGCTGAACAACTGAGGCAACTCGTCGATACGGGTCTTGCGGATGAAGGCGCCCACGCGGGTGATGCGCGAATCGTTCTTGGTGGCCCAGACCGCCACGCCATCCTTCTCGGCATCGGTGCGCATGCTGCGGAACTTCAGGCACATGAAGCTCTTGCCGGCCAGGCCCACACGTTCCTGACGGTAGATGATCGGGCCATTGCTTTCCAGCTTGATGGCCAACATGGTCAACAGCATGATGGGCGAGGCCAGCAGCAACAGGATCGACGAAGTCACCACGTCGAAGGCGCGCTTGACGATGATGCGGGTGCGATCCTGTGCAAAGCCGCGGCCATAGACCAGGAAGCTGGCCTTGAGGCTGTCCACAGGCACTTCACCCGTGGTCTGCTCGTAGAAAGCGGCCAGGTCCATCACGGGGATGCCATGGATGCGTGCGGTGAGCAGTTGGTCCATGGGCACGTTGCCGCCACGTTGCTCCTTGACGGCCACGATGATCTGGTTGATGTCGTGCTTGTGCACGATGTCATCGATCGAGGTCGAGCGGGCGAAGATGTTGAAGCGCTTGTCTTCCGCAGGCAGGACGGATTCGCCAGCTGGGTAGAAGCCGATCACGGAGTGGCTGCGCAGGCGGCGGGATTTCAGGTCGGCGGCCACGGCATGGGCTTCCTGGCCGGTGCCGATGATCAGCACGCGTTGCTGCACCAGCGAGCCGCGCCAGGCGGACATCAGCAGGCCGCGCACGATCAGCAGGCCGATCATCAGGTAGGCAACAGCAAAACCCATCAACTGCTGGGCCTGGCTGCCGTCCACCACCGTTTTGACGGCCAGTTGGTAGGCAATCGGAGCGCCCAGCAGGCAACCCAGCACGGCGCGGCCCAGCTTGGCGCGGGCGGTTTTGCGCTCGGAGCCCTCGCGGTACACGCCGACCAGGCCGCAATGCAGCGGGATCAGAAGCGCAAAGCCCAAACCCGAGCGCAATGCGCTGGAAACGCCAACTGACAGATTGGCGTCGCCGTAGAGGTGAGCAATGGTGAGGGAACCCAACACAATGGCCAGGAAACTGGTCAGGCTGTCTGCCAGCAGTTCAGCCAATGTCGCAATCGAGATGTGATGCTGAAAAACCCGGAACATGATCGCCTCTCTTGGAGACCAGGCCGCGGCAACATGTGCGACAACCCAACCCAAAGTAGTAAGTTTTTGTAATGGGATGATTGTCATCAAAGCGCGGCTTGGGCATAACCCTGCGTTCAAGGGGGGGCACCCTAGAACTGGGGGGGCAAACCCGAATTCCGTGAATTTGCCGCACGTTTCATTCACCCTTTTGGGTGATTCCAGATACATCTTTCGCACTGATTTGTAACGGATGTGACTTTGTGAACTTGCAGCTTGGCGCAATGTCCCGTCATCAGCGTGGTCAGTCTTTCAGAATGCGCCGGTAAATCGATTCATACAGGCGGCTGGTTCTCTCAAAAGAGAAATCCTGGGTGACCCGTTTGTAGCCAGCTTCGCCCTGGCGTTGCCTCAAAATTGGGTCCGACACGAGCTGGGCGATGGCCTGGGCCAAGGCTTCGGTGTCGTCCACGGGCGCCAATTTGCCGTGTTCGCCGTCCAGGACCAATTCCGGGTTGCCTCCCACCGGCGTACAAACCACCGGCAGGCGGTGCGACATGGCCTCCAGGATCGACATGGGCAGGCCTTCGGCGCGCGAGGGCAGCACGAAAATATCAGAGGCCGCAAGAATATCCGGAACATCGTTTCTGAAACCCAGGAACCGCACCTCCTGAGGCCCGAGTCCTGAATCGCTGGCCAATTGCTCGACCCTGGCACGCTCCGCGCCGTCCCCAAGGAATATCGTGGTCACGGGCAAGCCCGTTTTCTTCAACTCTGCGGCGGCCTTGACCAACACGTCCTGCGCTTTGACTGGGTAGAAACTGGCTACGTTGACCACCACGACTCGGTTGTCCAGCCCCAGTTCTGCACGCACCGCTTCGCGCGATTTGTGAGCTGCCGCGAATTCGACACCGTTGTGGATGACTTCAGTGGGGCCTTGGTAGCCGATGTCACCTGCGTGCGTCGCTGTTTCTCCTGACACCGCTACATAAGCATCCACCTGCTTCCATTCGAAAGGGCTGCCCTTTCGGATAATGCCTTTGGTCTGTGCGTGATCGGTAAACAGCAGGCGGCCGCCAGACGTGAGTTTGCCGATGGTGGCGTAGCGCAGCGAGGTCGGGTTGTGACAATGGACGATGTCTGGTGCCTGCCATGCAAAGTGCAATGCGCAATGCGCAATGCGTGCCAGCATGGGGCCGTGGTTGATCAGGGTGACTGGCAGGTTCTTCTGCGCGGCGACCTCCAGCAGAGGGCCATCGTTGAGTGACACGATGGACGCGGCATGCCCCGCCTTGATCTGTGACTCAGCCAGCCTCAGAACGAATTGCTCCATGCCGCCACCCTGCAGGCTGCTGACAGTGTGGATGATGCGCAGTCGTGTGGCGGTCATGAAGCTACGGGTGTGTGGGGCAAGGGAAGGGCGTGCGTGTCCTGGCGCGCGTCTTGACGGAAGCAGGCTGAGAAGTCTCAGGCGCTGGTGGCCAGCGACTCTCTGGGCGCGCGCAGCTTCCACCATGCCGCCATGTGCTCGGCAACGCGGTTGGCCGTCATGCCGTCCCAGAACTTGGGCAGGCGACCCTTCTTGCCACCACCGCGCAGGATCTCGGCAATCGCGCGGTGGATCAGGCTGCTGTTGCAGCCCACGGCGATGTTGGTGCCTTGTTCCACCGTGATGCGCCGCTCGGTGTAGTTGTGCAGCGTCAGGCAGGGCACGCCCATGATGGTGGCCTCTTCCTGAACGGTGGAGGAGTCCGTGAGGATGCAGGCTGCCGTGCCCACCAGGCCAATCATCTTGTAGTAAGGCACAACCGGCAGCAGGGCAAGGTTGCTTGAATCGACACCGGCCAGCAAGTTGTTCTGGGTGATCAACTGGCGTGTGGTCTCGCTGGTCACCCAGATCAAGGGCAGATCGCGGCAGATCGATTTGAGGATGGCCACAAGGTCGGTCAGCGGCAGCAGCTGGCTGCCAATCCCGTTGGCGGTCAGGTTGACCAGGGCGTAGCCATGCTTGTGCTTGAGGATGTCCGGCGACTGGCCAAACTGCCTGAGCGTGTACTTGGGCGGAGAGGCTTGTGGCAGCATGGCGCGGATGCTGTCCATCACGAGGTTGCCCACGAACTGCACGCGGTCTGCGGGGATGCCTTCTCGGGCCAGGTTGTCATGCGCCACCCACTCGGACGTCAGCAGCAGGTCGGCCATGTGGTCGCACATCATGGCGTTGATCTCCTGAGTGCGTGTGCGATCAAAACTGCGCAGCCCCGCTTCCAGGTGAATGATGGGCAGGCCCTGGCGGTGAGCGGCCAGCGAGGCGGCCAGTGCTGCGTCGTCGCCACCTTGCACGATCACCGCAGCAGGGTTCACTTCGGCCAGCAGGTTGTCGAGTTGCCGCAAGGCGTCTGCAAACTGACCCACGTTGGAGCCAGGCGGCATGCGCAAGGTGTAGTCGGGTTCACGGATGCCCAGGTGCTCCTGCCAGTCCGCGCTCAGCTCAAACTGACCGGGTGCACTCAGCAGCAGCATTTTCAAAGTGGGCAGATCGCTGCGCGTGGCGAAGGCCTTTTGCAAGGCGGCTGCACGGACGCAGCCAGTGCGCGAACCCACAACGAGCAGGAACGCATGCGTCTTGGGGCCCCTGCTGGGCCGCGGTTGCAGCAACTCGTTGGTAAAGCGGGGTGCATCGGGCTGCTGGCTCACGCTGTCGGTGAGCGTGGGCACCATCACGGGCCGCAATGGCTCCTGCACGGGGGCTGCTGCGCTCGGGGTGGGGTCACTGGTGCGCGAGGTGGTGGGCTCACCGATCTCGGCGCGGATCTCCATGGCAATGCGAGCCACATCCGTTGCCGTGATGGTGTTGCCCTCGGCCAGGAAGGTGGCCAGCAACAGGCGATTGCACAGCAGGTTGATGCGGCGTGGGATGCCCGAGGTCCATTGGTAGATCTCGTCGAACGCGTCGTCATCGAAATGAGGGTGGTCATGCCAGCCGACCTTCTTGAGCCGGTGCTCGATGTAGCGGCGTGTCTCATCCCGGTCCATCGGGCCGAGGTGGTAGGACGCGATCACGCGCTGGCGCAATTGCTCCAGGCTGCGCGACAGCAGCATGTCGCGCAATTCAGGCTGGCCGATCAAAAAGCTCTGCAGCAGCGCCTGGTTGCCGAACTGGAAGTTCGACAGCATGCGCAACTCTTCGATGGCGTCGCGGCTCAGGTTCTGCGCCTCGTCGACGATCAGCACCGCGCGCTTGTTCTGCGTGGCCAGCAGGGTGAGGTAGGCCTCCAGCGTGGCGATGAGTTCCGCCTTGCTCTGGCCCTTGGGAGGGATGCCGAATGCCGTGATGGCCGAGCGCAGCAAGTCCCCGGCTTCGAGCTGGGTGCTCACCAGTTGGGCTGCCACAACCTTGTCGTTGTCAATGCCGTCCAGCAGCGTTCGCACCAGCGTGGTCTTGCCTGCGCCGATGTCACCAGTGACCACGATGAAGCCTTCAGCCTGATACAGGCCGAACTTCAGGTAGGACAGGGCGCTGCTGTGCCCCCGGCTGTCAAAGAAGAAGCTGGGGTCCGGGTTGAGCAGAAACGGCGCGCCCGTCAGGCCAAAGTAGGACTCATACATCCTGGGTCATTTCCTAGAAGCGGTGCCCCAAGCCAACAAACACGGCGGATTCGCTGCTGGTGTTGATCGACGGGTTGTGTGTGAGTTGTCGCTTGATGCCCATCGTGGCGGTTGTGTCCGTCATGAGCTTGGTGCTCAGGCCGATCCGTGCGGTGAAGTCGCGTGACAGCGTCACGGCATCCGTCGCGGAGGTCAGTCCACGCGTCCAGCGCAGGCCGCCCGACAGGTTGCTCTGAGGGGTCAGTCTGTGGAGCACCTCTGTGTCAAAGAAGTATTCCTTGGTGCGTGGGGTGAGGGTGACGGTGTTCTGGGCGAGCGGCGTGGTCCGGGTCAGGCCTGCGCTCACATTGAGGCTGTCGCGACGCCCGGCAAACATCATTCGACCAGAAGTGGTGTCACGCGTTACTGCGCCAAAATTGTTGGCAGTGCTTGACGGAATCGCCACAGACTGTTGGGGTGTCGTGGCTTCCGCACTGCGCCTGGAGTAGATGCCGAACGTGGTCCATGGCGTTTTGCGACTGGCGTCAAGCTCCCATTCTTTGCCAAACACGCTGTGCTTGAGTGTGGCTTTGAGCTGGGTGCGTTCGTTGGGTTGCCACCGAAGCTGACCTCCGCGGATGGCGCCGGTGAAAGACTGTCCCTGCGATTGACTGGATTCTCGCCCCAGGATGGGGCCAAGGGCAAACTCCGGCGTCAGCGCATACAGGAGCGATGCCGATACCGTCTTGCGTGTCAGTGACGAGTTGGGCGAGCTCGCACCTGTCGGGGCAAAGATCGGGCTTTTGCTGTAGCTGGCCTCCAGTGCATAGCCCAATCGAACGGGGCGGCGTTCCCAGCGCAGCAGGTGGTTGTCCTCTGCGCCGTTGTTCTCGACATTGCTGGCGCCGTTCGAGACGGAATGGATCCAGGTGCGCCTGGCTCGTGCCAGCAAAGATGACTCGTTGTCAAACTGCCTTGTGTAGAAGGGGCTCAGACTCAGTCGCGTGTTGGTGGTCGTGTCTGCCGTGTTGTTGGCACCCGGTGCCGTGCCCACCGAGGATGCGACCTGGTCTGCAGAGGCTGACGCATCCAGGCCCGCTTCCTTGCGATAAAGATCAGTATGCAGATCAAGCTGGCCAGAAGGCAGAAGCTGGCTGGGCTGTGAACCATGCGTGTACTTGACCGAGGTGAAGCGCCATTGGCCTTCTGCGTGGGTATTGGCGCCCTTGGCATTGACGGCAACACCAGCCGACGCGCTCAGGATGACATCTTTTTTGGGTTGACCACCGGTCGTTGCGCCGTTTGCATTGGTGGTGGCTGTGACCATCAGGTCAACCATGGGCTGGATCTGGGCTGTCGGTGCGGCGCCTTGCTGCGCAGGCTCCGGCGGCGGCATCTGTGCATAGGCAGGCAGGCAGCAGTGCAGCAGGCCTATTGTCAGGACCAGGCTTGCGCCCGTGTCACGGTGCATAGTAGCCATAGGTGTTCTTGCCCTTGGGGCCCTGGTACTTGTTGAGCATGCTCAGCACCACCGGATGACTCTCAACCGTGGCAAATGCCTGTTGTACTGAGCTGGTAGGCGTCTTGCCTGATTCAACAACCATCACCACTTGACCCATGTGGGCAGCCAGTACGCGCGACTCTGTGGTCGACAGCAGTGGTGGCGTGTCAAAAATGATGACGCGGTCGGCGTACTTGCTCGCGAGTTCTTCCAGCAGATCATCCATCGCCGTGCTGGCCAGCAGTTCAGTGGAGCGCGAACTGGCGGTGCCAGCTGGCAGCAGCGTCAGCTTCGGGATGTTCGTCTTGAGCAGCACATCAGACAGGGCCATGCCTTTGCTGGACAGCAGATCCAGCAAACCTTTTTGCGAAGACACGCCCATGCGCTCAAGCACGGAGGGCCTCAGCACGTCGGCTTCCACGAGCAAGACGGTGTGGTCCAGCTCCATGGCAATGCTGACGGCCAGGTTGATCGCGGTTTGCGTCTTGCCCTCACCGGGGATGGCGCTGGTCACCATGATCAGATTGGCGCGGTGAGGGCGTACGGCGGTCTGCCCTCGCACGTTTTCCAGCAGCGGCCGTTTGATGATGCGGAACTCTTCTTCGAGTTGCGAGCGTGGCTCACCGGGCACCAGCAGATTCGAGCGCGACATACGGCGCAGATCCAGCTCGACTTCACGGCTGCGGCGATCCGGCAAGGCCGATGGCTCCGCCATGGTGGATGACGCCATGGGCGGCATGTCGGTTGCGAGCTGTGGGATGCGAATGGTCACCACGTCGCTCATGTCTTCAGTGACCGCAGTGACGGGGGCTGGAGTGGGGGCGGGGACAGCATCTGGCTCGAAGGAGGAGATGTCCACGCCAGCGCGTCGCAGTTCTTCCAGTCTCTTGGCGGCGCGTTCAATTGTGCTCATCTGATGGGCCCTCAAGGAAGAAGACGCTGGCTGACAACCACCAGCCAGGCGATGTTCACCA
>Ga0265327_10000420_pt1 | contig 77601 bp, 90 predicted proteins | sample 41621metaG_FD_202089 | JGI IMG/M metagenome (GOLD analysis project Ga0265327, IMG submission 202089) | Rhizosphere microbial communities from Carex aquatilis grown in University of Washington, Seatle, WA, United States - 4-16-21 metaG | ecosystem: Host-associated > Plants > Roots > Rhizosphere...
GTTGGTGCCGTCGCCGCGGATGAAGGCCATGTCCTCGGCGGTGGCCATGCTGGCGGCGGTGTCCTCGACCACCAGGGCATCGACCCTGGGATCGATGCCGGCGAAGCGGATCAGGTCGTTGCCGATCGGCACCAGGCAGGCCAGCTTCTTGGCCACCAGTTGCACATCGTCGAAGGACTGCTGCGACACCGGAGCATCGGCGTCGCGGCCGATGTAGCCGGCGACCGCACCACCGGCGATGCGCGGCATGGTGAGGTTGCCGTTGTTGAGCGGCAGCGACAGCGGCCCCATGGAGCGCACCACGGCGTTGGGGATCAGGCGCTCGATGACGGTCTGGGCCAACACGGTGGGGATCAGCACGGCACCGCCCGAGGCGTTGACGCTGGACAGCGCCATGGCCACGCCCTCGCCGACCCCGTTTTCGGCCATGGTGCGCCGCGCGAAGTCGGCGGCTGAGACCAGATTGCCCGGAGAATGCTTGAGCGCGGCGATGATGCCGGAGAAAACACTCATATTCCGCGCCGTCCGGGCGCCATGATCCCTCGGCTGGGCGAAAACCGGCGACCTTTCGGCCTCGATCAGCGCCTGTTTGCCGGATTCGACGGCATCGACCGGCACCGCGGCGGCCATGGCGATGCGTTCGGCCCGCTCCAGGGTGTCGATCTGGGTGGTGATGCCGGAGAATCGCCCCTCCAGCTCGATAAATTCGGCGTTCTCTGCCTCGGAGAGCAGATCGGTCTGGGCCTTGACCGCCAATTCCTGCACCCGCGTATTGATCTGGGCGCGCTCCGCCCTGAGCGTCTGCATGCTCATCGCTGACTCCATGAAAATATGAAAGGGGCCTGGGGCCTCAAGGCCCCAGCAGGGCGTGGGGCGGCGCCCCACAAGGGCACTTCACATCGTCGCCCGCATGTTCATCACGCCGGCACGAGCGAGGATGCCCTGGCGCTGGATCTGCATCCGCCGGGACTGCTGCACTTGCACCGAACGCGCAGCCGCCACACCCCCGGCGATGCGGTCGATGGCCTGCTGCGGCGCCTCCAGCCGGTCGGCGAGGCCGGCATCGATGGCGTCCTGGCCGAAATATAGCCCGGCCTGGGTATCGATCACCTGGGACTGGGGCATCGAGCGGAACCGTGCCACGGCATCGACGAACTGGCCGTAGGTGTGCTCGACCATCTGGTTCAACTGGGCCATGGAGGCGTCGGACAGCGGCTCGTTGGGGGTGAGGTTGTTCTTCTTGTCGCCGCGATAGACCGAGGTGATGCGAACGCCCATGGCCTCGTTCATCTTGGAGACGTCCATGTGCTGGGCGATGACGCCGATGGAGCCGACGCCGCCGGTCTGGCTCAGGCTGATCTCGTTGCAGGCGGCGGCCAGCAGGTAGGCCCCGCTCATGGCGTTGAAATTGACGATGGCGGAGGTCGGCTTGACTTGGCCGGCGGCGCGGATGCGGTCGGCCAGCTCGAACGCCCCGGTCGAGGCGCCGCCGGGGCTGTCGATGTCGAAGACGAGGTGGGCCACATCGGGATCGGCCAGCGCCGCGTCGACCTTGGCGGCGACCGTCTCGTAAGAGGTCATCTGCTGGCAGAACTTGAGATTGCCGGTGCGCGGCACCAGCGGGCCGGCGATGGGGATTACCGAGACGCCGGACATGCCGTCGTCGTCGCCGTCCTCGGCATCGTCGTCCGGCTCATAGCGCCGGATCGCCATCTCGGGCACGGCCGGCTCGGTGCCAACCAGCAGGTGGGCGCGGCCGAACTCGACCGCCAGCGCCATCAATTCGGGCGTCATCATGTGCGGCCGATTGAAGATCTGGGCGAGCAGATGCGGGTGGATGATCATCTCAGCAATCCTTCGATCTCGGCGATCTGCCGCGTCGGCACCTTGGCCGGGTCGGCGACCTTGCCGCCGTTGGGCGGAGGAGCGCCCGCACTGGTCATGTTGAGCGGCTGGAGGTAATCGTCACCGCCGGTGACGGGGGGCATGTTCTCCAACCGGCGGATGTCGTTGATCGACAGCCAGCCCCACTGGCGGGCCTGGGCGTAGGCGGCGTAGCGGGCGGTGATGTCGCCGCGCAGCAGGCCGGAGACGTTGAACTGGATGGTCACGCCCGCCAGCCGTTCCTCATCGCGGAGGAAATCGCGCTCCATCGCCTCTTCGTGGCGCTTGATCCACGGCATCAGCGTGTAGATGACAAATTCGAGCGATTGCTGCTCGATGTTGGAATGGGTGGCGCGCTCGAGGTCGCCCAGCATATGGGCGGGGATACCGAAGATGCGGGCGATGTCGCGAACGCCGTACTGGCGGGCGGCGATCAACTGGGCGTCCTCGTTGGTCATGGAGAGCGGCTTGAACTCCATGCCCTCCTGCAGCAGCGCCACCTTGCCGGCGTTATCGCTGCCGCCGTACTTGACCGCCCATTCCGAGGTGATGCGGTCGATCGCTGCGGTGTCCTTGATGGCCGGCGCCCCGGCCGGCCGGGTGATCACCCCCGACAGGCGGGTGCCGTTGCCGAACATCCGCCCGGTGTGGTGCTCGGTGCTGATGGCGATGCCGAGCGCGTCGCGGTGCAGGGAGATCGGCGAGACGCCGGTGTAGGCGTTGTCCGAGATCCACCGGACATGATGGATGTCGCGCAGGCCGAACATCCCCTCGATCCCGTCCGGCGCCTTCAGCACCCGGTAATAAGGCATCCGGTCGATGGGGCTGACCATCACCTGAACGCGATCGGCCGACAGCGGGTAGAGGCTCTTCACCGTGCCGTCGGGCCGGGTGAATTTGAGGGCGAAGGCGTTGCCCCGGAGCCCCAGCGAGATCTGCTTGAACTCGGTGAACTGGAACGGGGTCTGGAACCCGTTGGGGGCGACGCGGAGCAGCGGCAAAACGGGGTGATCGAGCACCCGGACGCGCCCCTGGTCGGGGGCGTCGCGGTAGATCTCCACCGGCAACTGGGCGATCGACTCGGCCAGGATGGTGACGGCGCGCTGCACGGCGGTGAGCGCCAGCGCCGTCTGGGGGGTGACGAAGGCGCCCGAATCCGAGCGCCCGCCCCAGCCGAACAGCGACGCCCCCATCCAGCCGCCGTCGCCCCGGCCACCTGAGCCATTGCCCGCATACACCAAGCCGGAGAAGAACATCATTCCCTCTTCGTGGCAGCCAGGGCTACGGCGCGGGCCGCCAGGAACGACCACACCAGCAGGCCGGCCCCCCCGACGATCAGGGCGGCCGGCCAATAGATGACGCCAATCCCGGCCACCATCAGTGCGAAGCCGACGACCCCGACCACGAAGGCAAGGATGTCGAGGCGTTTCATCGCACCCTCACCTCGATGGCGACCGGGATTTCGACGACGTATCGGCAGAGCAGCCAGTGCCGGAGCCGACGCAGGGCACGCCTCATGCCAGGGTGACGGTGATCGACTGCGGCGCGTCGTAGGTGGCGGTCGGCACCGGCACCGAGAACGCCTGGGTGATGGGATGGCCGATGGTGGTGCCATTGGCGTCGAGACGGACGGCCGAGGCGACATAGTCGCCGGGCGGCACGTCGGCGAAGACGGCGGAATTGTCCGTCACCGTCTGCGCGACGATGGCGGCACCGGAGGTATTGGTGACGGCGTTGCCGGCCGCGTCGGTGATCGCGAGATTCAACGGCCCGGCGGTGATGCCGGCCGGCAGGGCGACGGGGGCGGTGGCGACGGTGATGGTGACGTTCATGGTGGTCTCCGGGTTGGACAGGAAAGGCCCGGCCGGACATCCGGTCGGGCGGGGAAATCAGATGCCGACACCCTGGTCGTAAACCGAGACACCGGATGCTTGCGGCAGCAGGGCGCGGGCGAGCGCCATGATCAGGGCGACGATGCCGTCGATCTTCTGTTCGGGGCGCTCCTTGCGCGGGTAGATGTTGTCCTTGGCGTCGAGATGGGCGACGACGTTGCTGGCCATCCACGCCAGCACCGGATCGCCGTCGTGGCGGAGCTTGCCCTGCAGCACCAGGGCCTCCAGAATCTTCATCGGCTCCGAGAAGTTCAGCACCGTGGGGCGGACCTCGATCATCGGCAGGCCCTCCGCCAGCATGCGGGTGGAGAGCTGGGTGGCCTGGAACGGATCGAAGGCTACCGCCTCGACGGCGAAGCGCGACGCCAGGCCCAGCAACTCGGCCTCGACCCAGCCGAAGTCGATGACGTTGCCCGGCGTCGCCGTCAGGCGGCCGGAGCGCATCCAGCCCTCGTACTGGCTGTTGCCCGAGGCCAGCGCGGTCTCCTCGGGCAGGAAGTAGCGCCCGAACACCGCGAAGCCGCCATCGATCTCGGCATGGGCGAACAGCACCACCAGCGCGGCGATGTCGGTCTTGCTGGCGAGGTCGAGGCCGATCCAGCAGGGACGCCCGGCGAAGGTCTCGATGTCGAGGGCGGGCTCGGTGCCGCGCTCCCAGGCCCGCATGTCCATCCAGGCGGTGTCGGCGTTGACCCACTCGTTGAGGTGCTTGGTCTTGAAGTTGTTGACCGCGCTCGGCAACTGCATGGCCTTGGCCTGCAAGGGCAGCAGCACGTCGGGGCGGACCGAGACGGCCCAGTTGGGGTTGGCCTTGATCAGCGATGCCTCGTCGCCCCAATCGTCCCCTTCATCGATGCCGTAAATAATTCCGAACTGGCTGTCGTCGGCGAAGACGCCGTCGAGCAGCCTGGTGACGAAGCCGCGCACCTCGTAGCAGATGCCGGCGCGGTTGGATCCGGCCGTGGTGATCACCCACAGCAGCGAGTTGTCGCGCTTGCCGGTGGCGGTCTCGACCACGTCGTAGACGGTGCGGGTCTTGTGGGCATGCAGTTCGTCGATGCAGCCGAAATGGATGTTGAGGCCATCGAGCGTCGAGCCCTCGGCCGACAGCGCCTCGAATTTCGATCCTGTCGCCAGCACATGGATGTTGTGGGCGCCGACCGAGACGCCGAAGCGGGCGCGGAAGCCTTTCGACGCACGAGCCATCGCCTGGGCATCGCCGAAAACGATGCGGGCCTGGTCGCGGGTGGTGGCCAGCGAATAGATCTCGGCGCCGCCCTCGCCATCGGCGGTCAGCATGTAGAGGCCGACGGCCGATGAAATGGCCGATTTTCCGTTGCCGCGAGGTACTTCGATCATCACGCGCCGGAAGCGGCGTTTGCCATCCGGCTTTACCCAGCCGAACACCGTGGTGAGGATGAACACCTGCCACGGCTCCAGCCGGATCGGCTGGCCGGCCAGCGGCCCCTTGACGTGGGGCAACCGCTCGATGAAGGCGCAGACGTTGTCGGCGGGCGTGAATGGCCTGCCCGCGCGATCCGTCAGCGCCGGGTTGAAGCGGAACGGGCTGCCCTTGCCCTTGAAGCGGGCGAGGTCGTCGAGTTGGCGTTGGCAGGCCAACCGCACCCAGCGACCGGTGGGAATGTCCCCCGCCACCACCGCCTCGGCATAGCGCCGTGCGATGGCGGTGTAGTTCGATTTGCTCATTGGGCGGCAAGGCCCTGGTCAGGATGCCAAGTTGTGTTGGCGTGGTGATCGCCGTTCCCGTCAGCCGGCGATGTCCTGCCACGGGTCATAGTCGGCACCCTCGTCCTCGGGCATGGTCACCCGCGATCGCGATGCCGGGGTGAAGCCCATCTCGGCGGCGGCCCGCATCATGATCTGCGCCTGCTTGTTGGCGATGGCCAGATACGGCGACGGCATCGGCACGCCGGTATTGGGCATCTTGATCAGCATTCCGGTCTTGTTGAGGCCGGTCTGGGCCTTGCGGTAGAGATCGGCAGCGCAGGCCCAAACCTCCAGCACCGACATGTCGAGGCGCCGCAGCAGATTGGGCGGCGCACACTCCAGGGCGTAGCGCCAGGCCGATTTGGCGCCGTCGCTCATGTGCTCGGGCGGCTCGACCAGATCCCCCTCGGGGACCGGCTCGCGGGGATTGGTGCGGCACTTCTGCAGCGTCCCTTTGAGCTTCTTGACGGCGGTCGGAAGCGGCTTGCGTCCTGCCATTGGGTCTGCTCTCCGGGGCTCATTTTGCGGCAATATGGCCATTTGCGGCGGCATCGCGGCAAGGCGCCATGTGGGGCCAATGCCATGTAATGATTGGCGTTTTCAGGCTTTATCGCGGTTCTGCGGGAAGACGCGATTCTAGTCCAATCGGCCATTTTCGGGGGTGTCAGGAAGACCCTATCGCCCTGACATCGCTGGCGAATCTCCCCCTTGCGGGGGCCCCCCCCTATTTCATTTTGCACGCACGAAAATTTGACCAGGCGTGCGCATCGCGCGAGCGATCCCCTGGAAAATCGCATCCCCCCTGGGGGTCCCCTTCAGCGCCGGGTCTCGCTGGCGGTCTTGCGATTGTGGCAGGCGACGCAGAGGGCCTGGAGATTGTCCCAGTCAAAGCGGGCGCCGCCGTTCTTGATCGGCACCACATGGTCGACCACCCTGGCCTCGACCGAGCGACCCGCCTTCAGGCATGGCCGGCACAGCGGGTAGACGCGCAGGAACGCCTCGCGGCAGCGCCGCCATGCCGCCGAGCGATAGAACCCGATCTCGGTGTCGAAGCCCTGGCGCGCCCGACCGTAATCGCGATGGACCCAGCCACGGTGCCGCTCGCAATAGCCGGGCGTCGCCAGCAGGGCCGGGCAGCCGGGATGGCGGCAGCCGGTGGGAGCACGGCTGGGCATGCCCCCTTATCCGGCGGCGGCCAGCGCGGCGAAGGTCTCGCCGTCGCCGGCACGCGTGGCTTCACCGCCGGTGTAATCCTGCCAGCGCCGCACGATCACGTCGGCGTATTTGGGATCGAGTTCGATCAGCCGGGCACGGCGGCCCAGCTTCTCGCAGGCGATCAGGGTGGTGCCGGAACCGCCGAACGGGTCGAGCACGATGTCGCGGCTCTTGCTGCTGTTCCTCACCGCCCGTTCCACCAGTTCGACCGGCTTCATGGTCGGGTGCAGATCGTTCTTGGCCGGCTTGTTCACGAACCACACGTCGCCCTGGTCGCGGGCGCCGCACCAGAAATGGTCGGTGCCATCCTTCCAGCCGTAGAGGATCGGCTCGTACTGGCGCTGGTAATCGGCGCGGCCCAGGGTGAAGGTGTTCTTGGCCCAGATGACGAAGGTCGACCACTTGCCGCCGGCCGCGGTGAAGGCGTCCTGCAGGGTGTGCAGTTCCGAGGACGACATGCACATGTACACGGCGCCCTTGGTCACCGTCAGGATGTTGACGCTGGCGTCGTAAAGGAACTGGCGGAAGCCGTCGCCGAGCGCATCGTTGAGGATGCGGCGGTCCTTCTTGGCCCCCTTGGCCGGGGCGCCGTAATCGACATTGTAGGGCGGATCGCAGAAGCACAGGTCGGCGAGGTCGCCGCCAAGCACGGTCTCGACATCGGCGAGGATGGTGGCGTCGCCGCACAGCAGCTTGTGCTCGCCCAGCAGCCACAGGTCGCCGGGGCGGGAGACCGCCTTCTCCTGGATCGCGGGCGCCGCATCGTCGTCGGTGTTGCCGGCATTCTCCGGTTGCTCGCCGTCGAGGAGCGTCGCCAGGTCGTCCTCGCCGAAGCCGATCAGGCCGAGATCGAACTCCGCCAGCTTGAGGTCGGCGAGTTCGAGGCGCAGCAGTTCCTCGTCCCACCCGGCATTCTCGGCCAGCTTGTTGTCGGCCAGGATGTAGGCCCGTTTCTGGGCGGGCGACAGATGCGCCAGTTCGATCACCGGCACTTCGGCGAGGCCGAGCTTGCGGGCGGCGAGCAGCCGTCCGTGGCCGGCGATCAGGCCGTTGGCGCCGTCGACCAGCAGCGGGTTGGTCCAGCCGAATTCCCGGATGCTGGCGGCGATCTGCGCCACCTGGGCGTCGGAATGGGTGCGCGCGTTGCGGATGTAGGGGATCAGCGCCTCGGTGGCGCGCAACTGCACCTGCGGATGGTTCATTTCGGTTCCAGACGATTGGCGGCGACGATATCGAAGGTCTCGCCGGTGTCGGCCAGGGTGATGGCCACCTCCGGATGGGCGCGGCGGAAGCGCTCGATCGCCACATCGACGTATTCGGGGGCGAGTTCCACCGCCCGCAGGGTCCGGCCGGTCTTCTCGGCGGCGAGCAGGCTGGTGCCCGATCCCGAGAAGGGCTCGAAGCAGACATCGCCGGGATTGGCGTAGGCCAGCATCATCGTTTCCGGCAAAGCCACCGGGAACACCGCCGGATGGTCGATACCCTCGCCGATCCGGCCCTTCTGGCGCATGACGCGGATGACGCTGTCGGGAATGCGGTGGTCCTGGGTCGGTGTCCCGGCATGGCACCAGCCGCCGACCTCGCCGTCCTTCTTGCGCATGGCGGTCGAACTGCCGTCGGCGCGCAGATGGGTTTCCTGGCCGGCGAAGCGGCAGGGCACGATCTTGTTGGGCCGGCGGGAGCGGCGGTTGAAATGGAAGACGAACTCGAACGACGGTGCCAACCGACCGTTCCAGTCGCCGGGCATTCCCGGTCCCTGGTCCCAGACGTACCAGGCGAAGCGGCGCCACCCTTCGCCACGCATCCAGGCAAGCCAGCCGTCCCAGTAGGGAATGAACTCGTTGTCGCGATGGACGAGGCCGAGATTGACCAGAACCTGACCGTCCTCGTCCATCGGCAGGGCGGAGAACACCGAGCGCATCAGCCGGTCCCAGTCGCCGACGCCGCCGGTGGTGTAGTCGCGCTGCTGGCCGTAGGGCGGGCTGGTGAAACACAACACCGCGTGTTCCCCGTCCATCAGCGTGGTGATCAGATCGCGGTCGCCGGCATCGCCGCAGGCCAGCCGATGTCCGCCGATCCGCCAGATATCGCCGGGGCGCGCCACCGCCACCACCGGGGCATCGGGGACCTCGTCCTCCTCCGTGTCGGCGCTGGTGGCCGAATCGTCGGCATCGGCGGTTTGCAGCAGGCGGTCGAGATCCTCCTCGCCGAAGCCGAGCAGGTGGAGGGGAAAGTCCTCGGCAGCCAGTTCGGCCAGTTCCCCGGCCAGCAGATCCTCGTCCCAGGCGCTGTTCTCGGCGATGCGGTTGTCGGCGATCATCAACGCCCGGCGCTGGGTGGCGCTCAGATGGGTGAGCACGATCACCGGCGCTTCGGCCAGTCCCAGCTTGCGGGCGGCCAGCACGCGGCCGTGGCCAGCCACGATGGTTCCGTCGTCGCCGACCAGCACCGGATTGACGAAGCCGAACTCGGCGATCGAGCCGGCGATCTGCGCCACCTGCGCCTCGTCGTGGGTGCGGGCATTGCGGGCATGCGGGATCAGCCGGTCGAGCGGCCAATGCTCGACGCTGTTGGGAAGAATCGGGATCATGCTTATCCGCTTGGCTTTCAATCAACACAGCGCGTTGATGGGATCACCAAAACGGAGGAACCCATGACCAGCCTGCCGACCAACAACACCGAATGGGGTTTCTGGGGCACCATGCGCCACCAGGCCGACCCCGCCGAATCCTGGGTGTGCGCCATGACGGCGATCACCAGCGCCACCGGATGCCCGGAGATTGCGGTACGCGACTTCCTCGACAGCACGCACGGGCGCCACTTCGCCGACGACGTCGCCAACGGATTGTTCACCGGTCTCGGGCTGGCGGCGGCGATCGACGCGGCGGTGGCCCGCTGGATGGCATGGACCATCAGCCGCAGCATCGAGCGCGACACCGGCATTCCCCATGGGCTGCCCTACCTGACGGGCTTCGTCACCCATTTCGAGATCATGGCCGACGCCGCCTGACGGCGCCGGTTGCCCTTCGCCCCGACCGGGTCCACCCGGCGGGGCTCGAGGTGGTACGGGGCGCGGATGGTCCGCACCCACCACCCGAGGACATCACCATGACCCAGATCCAGCTTTCCGATACCCAGGCGGTCATCCTGTCGGCGGCCTGCGCCCGCGACGACCGCATCGTTTTCCCCGTCACCACCACCCTCAAGGGCGGCGCCATCAACGCCGTGCTCGGCAGCCTGCTGAAGAAGGGGCTGGTCGAGGAAATCCCCGCCATGAGCGAGGCGACGGTGTGGCGGCATGGCGACGACGACACGCCGCTGACGCTGCGCGCCACCCCGGCCGCCAGCGCCGCGCTGGGGATCGAGGCCGACGTCGCGCCTGCGGGCGCCGACGGGGCGCCGGAAGGGGAACCCGCGGCGGACATGGCCGAGGCGGTCGAAACCCCGCCCAACGACGCCCAGGGCGCGCCCGCGCGCAAGACCCGCGAGGGCACCAAGCAGCAGGCGCTGATCGCCATGCTGAAGCGGCCTGAGGGCGCCAGCATCGCGGAAATCAGCGCCGAATTCGGCTGGGCGAATCGTACGATTCGGGGCGCCATCGCCGGGGCGCTGAAGAAGAAGCTGGGCCTGGACGTCACCAGCGAGAAGGTCGAAGGCAGAGGCCGTATCTACAAACTGGACAACGCCGCCTGACGCTTCTCCACCTCGGACAGCACCATCATCGCCAAATCGAGGGCCGGCATGTCGCCGGCCTTCGCGCTTTCAACCCGCTTTTGCGCCACCGCGAGCGCACCCGGACCATGGTGATCGATCAAATCGCTCGCAGTCCGCGACACATGGTCGAGATCAACGGCCATGTCCTACTTCGACTTCAATGCCGCCGAAGCCTTAAACTTTATCGACGAGGAAGCGGGAATCTCGATGGTTTTGCCGGTCCTCGGGTTGCGCCCCTGCCGGGCCGGACGCTCGGACTTCGAGAAGGTGCCGAACCCGACGAGGCTGAAACGGCCCTCGGTCTTGACGCCATCGACGATGGCGGCCAGCACCGCGTCAACGGCGGCATCGGCCTGGGCGACGCTGCAGCCGGCGGCCGCGCGGATGGCTTTGGAAACACTGGACCTGCTCATCGGCTCTTCCCCCTTTGATAACCATGGAGGCCAAAGAGTAGATTCGGATGCTCGGAAATCCAAGCCTTTCACCGCAAGTGTTCGAAGACCCGCCGAAGCACGTAGCTCCGGACCAAGGAGATGACGGTGAAGACCAAGCCCAAGGCCAGATCGTCGCCCAGGCCGATGTGAATGCCGAACAGCGGGAACACCACCACCTGGGCCGCCACGGCGATACCGTAGCCGATGGCGACGTTCGCCAACGACTCGGTCAGGGACATGCGGCGGGACTGGCGCACCTTGTCACCTCATTGAAACTGAACGATTAATCGACTTGATCTGCTCGCGGCGAAGAGCGTGTATGGAGCCACGCCAACCAGAGGACAACGCCATGATCAACCGCGACGAAGCCCTGGCGGAGATCGCCGCCAATATCCTCGACCTTGAAACCCTGGAGGCCCGCAACAGCGATGGCCTGGATTTCCATGAGCTTGCGGTCTGGCGGATCAAGGCCGCTTTGGAAGCCGCCTTTGCCGCCGGGCAGGGGTCGAAGTGACCATGTCGCCCCGCCTGACCGTCCGTCCCACCGCAGCCCTCAAGGCCCATCTGCTGTGGTCGCAGACTGACTTCGAATACTTCCGGGGCCGTGGCTACTCGAACCAGCAGGTTCTCGAATTCTGGAACCGCGATTTGCGGCTCGGCTGCACGCCGCTCCATTGGAATCCGAGCACCCCGAAATACCAGGATGCACTGCGCCGGATCACCCGGCGCTGACCGTGTCGGAGAAGCGGATGGGGCAGGCGGATCAGTCGTGGCAGTCGCAAGGCAGGCAGTCATCGGCAATGCCGCCCTCGATGTCGCGCTGGCGGCGGACGAAGTTGAACATCTCGCGGTAGCTGGGCCGGTCGGCGCGGAACAAAGCCATTTCGGGCTTCTTCAGGGTGCCCAGCGCCGGGGCGGCGCGCTCCATTTCCATCCACCAGCCGACCCGTTCGGGGAACAGGCGCATGATGCCCTGGATCGTGGCGGCGCCTTTCATGAAGCAGAGGTCGCAATTGCCCAGCGGCGTCTTGCCTTCGTTGTCGGGCAGGCCGAGATCGAAGGGCTGGCGCTTCCAGAAGGCCGAGACGTCGCGGCGGCTGACCTTGGTCTCGTTCAGCGGCAGGACCGTCTCGAACCGCTCCTTGCCGGCCTCGTTCATCGCCTTCTGGCGGGCGACCCGGCGGGGCTCGTCATGGCGGAGGCCGACCACGTTGACCCATTCGCCGTAGCCGCGGATGTCGCGCATGAAGGCGATGCCGCGCTTGACCTTGAGGTAATGGGTGCAGAGCCGCATGGTCGGATTGGGCAGGAAACCCCGGACCCGAATCACCTTGGCGAAGGGCTCGCCGTTACGCGACGCGCTGTTGTAGCCGACGATGGCGGTGTCGAACGGCTCTGCCGGATCGAATTCCAGCCAAGTGATCGGCACGTTCCAGCGCGATCCGCATTCGTGGACGAAGCGCAGGGTCTGCTCGAATTCCCGGCCGGTGTTGAAGAAGACGACATGCACGTCGTCCGGCAACCGGCCGCCATGGGCGTCAAGGATGTGCCGAAGCATGTAACCCGAGGTCCGACCGCCGGAGAACGACACCAGGGCCGGCCCGTCGATGCGGTAGGGGTTCGCCATCACCATTCACCCTTGCCGGATTCAGCCGCCTGGATGCGCCGACCGATCCAGCGCATCACGGGCACCGCCATGCTGTTGCCCAGTGACCGATAGCGCGGGCCGTCGGGGCAGGCTTCGGCCGGTTTGTTTCGCCAGGGAATGCGGGTGTGGTCGTCGGGAAAGCCTTGCAGCCGTTCGCATTCGCAGGGCGTCAGGCGGCGGACGCCGAGATGGTGCTGAACGGCCAACTGGCCGCCGCCATTGTCGCGGCCCACGGCATTCATCGCCCGCAGCGTCGGTGCGACCGCCCCGGCGGCGATGCCGCCGCTGGCCTTGCAGTCGAAGGCGACCGGCACCAGCGGTGTGCCACGGCCGGTGCCGTCCTCGGAGGCGTCGAAGCCTTCGCCGCGCAGGGAATGGGTGACGAAGGTCTCGGTCTCGAAATCCATTCGACCGCTGGCCGAGGTGCAGGCATTCAGGGCGGTGGCGACGTCGATGGGACCGGAGGTGTTGTTGCCGCCGAAAGCGATTGGCACGTCATCAAAGCTGAATCCACCGCGGCGGCGAGAGCCGCCCGCAAGGGTTCCGGCAACGTCTTGTTCCGCTTCCCGGCCCGGCGGAGAATTCCGGCGCAGGCCGTGGCGCTCAAAAAGTACCTGGGTGGGATCGGCCCGGTCTCCAGCACCCGCCACAACGAACACACGGCGGCGGCGTTGGGCCAGGCCGAAATATTGGGCGTCGAGCACCCGCCACGCGACTGCTCGCGCGGCTCCAAGCACAACACCAGCGTCCGCCCATTTTCCCCCTGGCGGTTCCAGCGGACCATCCTCGCCGGCCAGTCCGCCCAGAAGGCATCCGAAGGCGTTGTCGCGAGTGGACAGCACGCCGGGGACGTTCTCCCAGACGATCCATCCCGGTTGACAGGCATCGGCGAGTTCCACGAAACGAAGGGCGAGGTTGCCGCGCTCGTCGTCGAGCGACCGGCGCAGACCGGCCACCGAAAACGCCTGGCAGGGCGTGCCGCCCACCAGCACGTCGATCCGGCCCCGCCATGCCCGACCGTCGATGGCGGTCATGTCGCCCAGGTTGGGGATCGCGGGGTGGCGGTGGGCCAGTACCGCGCTAGGGAACGGTTCGATCTCAGCGAAGAAGGCGGGCCGCCAACCCAGCGGCTCCCACGCCACCGTGGCGGCCTCAATGCCGCTGCATACCGAGCCGTAGACCAGCCCGTGAGCGCACGACATCGCGCCGACGGCCGGCGAGGCCGGCTCGGGAAGAGCAATCTGCATGGGGGTGGAAACCTGGACCGGCGTGGAAACTGGAATCCGCTTCCTGCTCGGAAATGACGACGCCCGCAGGAAAATTCCCTGCGGGCGTACAAATCCAATCTTGGCGCCAAAATAGCACGCGGCCCGGGGTCGGTGTCCGCACCAGAAATGTCCGCGGACATTCTCCGCTTTCCTACTCCGCCGCCCTGGTCCTTGCGATCAGGGCGGGCTTCGAGATATTGCGCGGCACATTCCGACCATTGAGCCTCCATGCGATCACGCAAAGTGCGTACATCCAGTGCTGGTGGACGGCGGAGCGAGCCATGCCCACCTTCCAGCACACCACCTTCCAGCGGTCGCCGTTGGCCCTGTGCCAGACGATCCTGGCGTCGACGGGATCGAGCCAGCGCAGCCACCCAAGCGCCTGATCCATGCGGTCGATGGCAGCGGCCGAAGGCGGAGGCCGACGCAGCACGACTTCGGCCATGCCGTAGGATTCCCAATACTCGCGCACGAAGGGCGGCCAGGTGCTGGCGTAGCCCTGGATGGTGACGTTGGGCAACCGGCCCAGGACGTCGGCGGCCTCGGCGATGCGGTTGTCGACCTCGGTCGGCGTCAGCTTGATTTCAGCCATGGGACCCCTCCCCGGTGAGGCGCTGGCCGTACAGTTTGGCGCCCAATTGGCGGATCAGTTCACGCTCGGGCCAGGTGAGACGGTCGTCGTCCTCGGCGATGACCAGAACACCGCGCTCCTGCCAGCCGTCGCGCTTGACCTGCTCGGGATCGCGGCGGGTGCCGCCGTAGCCGGGGGGATGCCACCTCATCGGACGCCTCCATGGGTGTCGATGGCCCATTGCAGAATGGCGAGGGCGTCGGCCTCGTTGTCGTCCTCGGGATTGAAGCCGAGCGCCCGCATGGCGGCGATCACCGCGTCTTTGCCGGCATTGCCCTTGCCGGTGGCGTGGCGCTTGATGGCTCCGACCGGCACACCCTGGTATGGCAGGTGCTTCAGTTCGCACCAGGCGGAGAGGTGGGCGAGAAAGCCGCCGTAGATGTGGGCGGCATCGGTGCCGGCATGGCGGCGGACTTCCTCGAAGTAGACCGTGCCGATACCCTTGGCGCCGGCCTCCAGATGGTCGAGCCAGGAACGGAAGCGTAAGTAGCGCATGCCGCCGCCCTCGTAGCGGCCAGGCCGGAAGGCCATGGTGCCGGAGACGATGACGCCGTCGGCGAGCCGCATGGCCCAGCCGGTGGTGGTGCCGAGGTCGAGGGTGAGAATGGCGGAGACACAGCCGGTGCCGTCGATGGCCAGCGGCAGCTCTGCCGCCGGGGTACTTGCAATGCCGCCCTGAGTGGGCAGAGTCGAGATAGCCATGATGGCCTCCGCGAAGGGGATGTCGTGGTCAGGGCGACGGCGGTTCGTGTTCTTGGCGGGACAGGCCACCGTCGCCCGCCTGTGGTGGAACGCGGATCAGCAGGGCGGGCCGCGGGCCGGCATACCCAGCCAGATCCGCACGGCATGCGCCCGGTCATCGTCCAGCAGCGGGTCGAGGCCGAATTCATCGAAGATCGCATCGAAGCTGGGAGGTGGCTGGCGGAGGAACTGCGGGGCGTCAACCGGCGTGCCGAGAAGGTGGACGATCTCGGCCTTGTGCTCCCGTAGCCGGGCGCGCAAGTCGTCGGGCAGCGGCTCCGGCGCCGTGAGACGCAGCTTGCCGTCTTCGAGGCGGACCATGCCGCCGTGATCGGCGACCTCCTGGAGGAGCTGACGGGCGGCGGCGGTCATATCACCTCCTCCCACCAGCATTCCGGAGCGGGGGGAACGTCGCCCCCCGCTCCAGAGGCACGTTCCCCACCACGTTCCCCGGCAAAATCCCAATGATTTCCGTCAGGTAGTGGACATGGGGAACATGGGGAACGTTTTTCGGCATCCCCACTCACATGCGTGTGTGCGCGTGCGCCCGTATGTGTGTGAGGTATGGAAAAACGTTCCCCATGTTCCCCACCTTCCCCGGAGCATTGATTTTGCTCATGGATTTCCGGGGAACGTTGGGGGGAACGTTTGCTTTCAGCGTCACAACGTTCCCCACCCTCGGCGATCTCGGGGTGGTTCTGACGTTCCCCATGTTCCCCGGCATGAAAATCAGCCTCGGGAAAACCTTCCCCACCTTCCCCGAAATCCGGGCCTGGAAAACCTTCCCCACGTTCCCCCTGGTCGGGCGCTCCCTGTTCGACAGCGAGATACCACCGCTGCGCCTGATGCGACACGCGGCCGGCGCGCACCTGCAGCCTGAAACTACCAATGGCGAAGATACGATCCCGCATCCGCCCGAGGGCCTTGCCCAGCCGGGTCCGTTGGGAGCGGTCCCCGCCGTCACCCAGCGGCAGCGGCGGCTCGCTGGTGAGCGCCACCTGATGCAGGTCGGCAGTGGCCACGTCCGCTGTGCCGTGGCGGTCCCACCAGGCTCCGACGAAGGCCCGCCAAGTGGCGCCCTCGGCATCGGCGGTTTCGTAGGTCTCGTCCAGGTTGGCGAGGAAGCCGGGGATTCCGGCCACGTCCAGGATACCGCCCATGATCGCGGCCCAATTGTCGAAGCTGCCGAGGCTGCGCTCGCCCTGGCGGGGGCGGCCGGCCGCGATCCAGGCTTGGCCGAGGGTCAGGCAGGCGGCGATGAGCCGGGACCGATTGGCCTTGGTCCAGCCGCGCAGATCGGCATGACGAAAGTCGCCGGCCTTGCGCCGCCAGGGCTGATCGACATGGGCATCGAGGCGGATGCGGACGATGCGCCGGGCCATTTCGTGGGAGAACTGCGGATTGTTGCCGGTGGCGACCCAGACGCAGCGGATGGGGAAGCGGGTCATCTCCGAGACGCCCAGCACCCGATCCTCCCAAGCCGGCATGGTGAGCGCCGCCGAGAGGGCACCCGAATCGAGCTTCAGGTTGAGGTTGTCGATCACCACCATAGCCGGCATCGACCGCAGCTTGGCGGTGAGGCGCTTGCGCCATTCGTCGTCGTCGCGGCCTTCGGCCATGAAGGAGGGTGTGGCGCCGAGCGACACCTCGGCGATCACCTCGACCATCAGGCTGGCGCCGGTGCCGGGCGTCGGCTTCTCGATCATGTGCAGCGGCGTCGGCCCATCGATCAGTTCCCGCATGAACGGCAGCAGCAGCAAGGCGAGCGCATGGGCTCGTTCGGCCTCGCAGGTGAACGGGAAATCCCCCAGCAGATCGTCGAGCAGCAGCGTGCGGGCGGCGGCAATGTCGGCGGCGGTCGGATGGCCGGACACCACCGGCGGCACGAAATCCTCGGGCGGCTCGAACAGCAGCCGGGTGGAGGGATGGTAGCCGGGAGCCGTCACCAGAGTGCCGTCGCGCCCGAATACTGGTGAGGTCACCACACCGGCCAGCACCGGCAGATCCGGATTGGGGGTGGCGAGCAGGTTCTTGACCACGGCAATGGGCGGATGGGCGGGTGCCAACTGGTTGCGGGCATCCAGCTTGCGCCAGTCGGCCACCAGGGCGAGGACATGACGCAGGCGGTTCTCGGTCAAGGCGATGGGCTGGGGCTGGCCCTGGTCGTCACATTCGACCCAACCTGGATGGCCGCCGACGCGAAACAGCCACGGCGGAGAGTTGGCGCCTTCGACAATGTCCCAGCAGCGGTTGGTGGCGTCGGCCAGATCGCCATTGTCGGCGCGCATGCGCGGCAGCAACCCGATGGGGGCGACAAAGCCGAGCGGAAGACGGAGATCACGCCGTCGGCCCGACGCAGGCGGCGCGGCCGGCAGCAGGTTGGGCGGCGGCGCCCATTCCACCGCAGCATCGACCACGGTGCGGACGGCATTGGCGCCCTCGCGCAGCAGCAGGTCGTTGAAGTCGTCGCCCTCCCGCGGCGGCAGGGCGATCCACACCCGCCGGCCCTCGTGGTGGAAGCGGGCGGCGGCGGTCTCGGCGGCGCGTAAGCCGGTGCCCGAGGCGTCGTGGTCGGCCAGGATCACCACCCGGCGGATCTCTGGCGGCAGCACCGCGGCCTCCAGGTTGCCTGCCGACAGGGTCGCCCAGGCCGGCAGAGCGGGACAGGCGCGCATTACCGCCAGCGTGGTCTCGATGCCTTCCGCCAGACCGAGCAGACCATCGGCGGGTCCGGCCAGCCGCACGGCACCGCCGGCCACCTTGCCCAGCATCTTGCGGTTCTTGGGGATCGGCGCCTTGGCCGCGCCGTCGGCGGCCAGCCATGTGCGGTGCAGGCCGAGGGGCGTGCCTGCGCCATCGCGGATCATGGCCACCATCGCCGGCCAGCCGCTCTTGGTGTCCCAATGGGTGAGATCGGGATGGAACAGCAGATCGCTGCACCGGGCGGGTCCGAGCCCGCGAGCGGCGAGATAGGTGTCGACCAGAGTGCCCTGGCCCGGCTCGGCGCGGGACAGGATGAATTCGATCTCGCGGGCATCGTCGCGGGGCTTGGCCGGAGCGGGCCGGGGCGTGACCTTCACCGGTGCGCGGCCGGCAAGGTCGGCGGCATACTCGAACAATTCGCGTCCGGCGAGGCCGGAGGCGTGCTCGATGGTGCTCAGTACACCGCCGCCCTGGTTGCCGTCGAAGTCGAACCAGTCGCCAGCCCGTTCGCCCTTGAGCGTGATGACGCAGGAGCCCTGCTTGCGCGGAGCATCGCCGCGGATGTTGGCCAGCCGCCAGACGTCATCCTCGCGCCGTCCGGATGGAAATAGCCGGGGTACCCAGCTTGGTGCGTCGTCGCGCAGGCGGGCCACCACCGCGTCGAGGTCGATGCGGTCGGGGCGTAGCGGCGTGGTGTCGTTGAAGTCAATCAAGCAGCACCAGCCCTTTCTCCGCCCGGGTGATGGCGGTGTAGAGCCAGCGGGCGCGATCCTCGGCGGTGCGGCCCAGGCCGTCATCGAACACCACGATGTTTTCCCATTGGCTGCCTTGGGCTTTGTGGCAGGTGATGGCCCAGCCCCAGACCGCCTCGATGGTCTTCTTCTTGGCCCAATGGTCGCGGCGGTCGCGCTCGGGGTCGGGGGCGACGTGCTCGTCGAAATGACCCTTGTAGATGCGGAACCGTTCGGCCTTGTCGCCACCGGCACCGATCCGCTGGCCGTCCTCGGTGACCACCGTGGCGGTGAACGAGACCTCATCCTCGTCCCGGATATTGGCGAGATCGACGAACATGCCGTTGACCAAGCCGAGGTCGTTGCGGTTCTTGAGGCAGATGATTTTCTCGCCGTTGCCGGTGGGATAGATGCCGGGGAAGCCGGCGGCCCGCTTCATGGCGAGATTGAGCTGCAGCCGGGTGGAATTGCGGCCGCAGATGACCTGGCCGCCGCGCAGCATCTGCTCCGGTCCCACCTGATCGCGGCGGATCTTCCAGACGAAGGCATCGTGCTCGCCGTAGGGGATGGGCAGCCCCTGGCGGGCCATGGTGGCGAGGCGAATGATGGCGCTCTCGCCGGCCTGACGATGGATCTCGGTCAGCATGACGTCGGGGGCGGCTTGCGTGAATGCGCCATCGCCCTTGACCGGGGGCAACTGGCCGGGGTCGCCCAGCACCAGGATCGGTTTGCCGAAGGCCAGCAGATCGGTGGCCATCTCCTCGCCGACCATGGACACCTCGTCCAGCACCAGCAGCTTGGCATCGTTGACGATGGACTGTTCGTTCAAGACGAATCGCGGCTTGTGGATTTCGGTCAGGCGCAGTTCCAGGCTGCGCAGCCGGGTTTCCTCCATCAGGCGGGACGCCGCCGGCAGCGACGGCAGTTGCGCCTTGATGTCGGCGATGTCGTTCTTGATCTTCTCGATCTCGGCCGGCGTCGCCTCGGAAACGCGGTAGATCAGCGAGTGAATGGTGGAGGCCGGCGTGCCCTTGCGGGTCATCACCAGTGCCGCCTTGCCGGTGAAGGCAGCATAGAGCACGCCGCCGGAGGCGGAGGCCGAGCCGTCACTGTCGCGCTCCATGGTGTCGAGGCCGAGTTCGGCGATGGCGTGGCGGACGATGGTGGTCTTGCCGGCGCCGGCATAGCCGAAAACCCGGAACACCTGCTGCATGGCGGTGCCGTTGGCGAACCAGTCCTTGACGTCCTCAATGGCTCGAGCCTGGAGGGCCGAGGGGGTGAAGCTCATGATGTCTGCTCCCAGCAGCGTTGGGCGTAGTCGCAGAAGCGGCACAGCCAGTGGTCGGAGGCGGCGGCGATACGGGGCGGCAGTTCTTGCGCATCGACGGTGCGCAGAATGGCGACGGCCCGGTCGGACAGTGCCTGGGCGTCGGCGGGATCGAACCGAACGGGCTCGTGGAACAGCTCCTGGGTGTTCTTGTTGAGGGCCGAGAACAGCGTCATCGGCACATCCAGGTAGGCCATGTAGATCTGCACCTGCGCCCAATAGAGCGGCTTGGACTCCTTCAGTCCTTTCTTGACCAGATCCTCCCAGGAGCGGGCGTTGAGGGCCTTGTGCTCCCACAGCGCCGGCCATGGCAGTCCCACCTCCGGCCCGGCGACGATGACGCCGTCGATGTGGCCGCGAATGCGGCCCCCGGCCACGGAGAACCCGAATTGCCCGCCATCGCGGCGCTCGGTGCGCAGATCGAAGCCGGCGGCGCGCAACCAGCGGATCGACAGCGTCTCGAACACATGGCCGGCGTCGAAGATGCGGAGTGCGCGCCCGTCGAAACCCCGATCCGCGTCGGGCGGGGTGGCGGTGATCTCGAAGGCCAGCCGGCGGGCACAGGGTTCGCCGATGCGGCTGGCACCGAGATAGGTGCGGGGCGTCTGGGCGCGGCGTTCGGCCAGCAGGGCATCGTCGAGCATCAGGTTGACCCGCTCGGCGACGCTGCCGACGCTGGTCCCGCCATACACCGCGCCCGAGCCGTGATTGAGGTCGATCATGGCGGCCTCAGAACGGGATCGGGTCATCGAAGGCGGTGCCGGTGCGCTCCTTGATTCCGGCCTGGCGCTGCATGCTATCGACGTAGCCGGTGACGGCGGCCTCGATCAGCCTGTCGATGTCCTCGGCGGTGCGGTGATAGAAAGGCTCCATCAGGCCCAGCGCCGTCAGCGCCTCGGCGAAGAGGGGACGGGCGTCCTTGATGGCCTGGGTTTCGCGGGCGGTCTTGTCTATCATGCCGTTCATCCTTCTCGCGATCTCGGCGCCAGCAGCGAGGCAGCGCATCGAGCAGAAGCGGTAATGGGGGTGGAGGTCGTGGCGGAGCCGGTGGACATAGCCAAAGCCGCGTCCTTCCCGGCCGCACACCGCGCAGATCGTCACCCCAGCAAGAGCAGGGTCAGGTCCGGGTGCTCGTCCGGCTCGGCCCTGATCCGCTCCGAGGCCAGGACCACGAAGCGGCTGATGGCGTTGGTTGCCATGGCCTCCAGGTCGGGCAGGGTCAGGCACCTTATGGGCTGGTGCAGCCGTCCTCTTCCTTCGAGCCATTCGCCGATCGCCTTCGCCGCTTCGCGCGTCACATGGGCCTGCCACTCGTCGTCGGTCATGACGGGGGTGTCAGCCGTTGAGCCAGGCCGGGCCAGCCGGTTGGGCGGGAGGAGCGGCGGCCGGGGTTCCAGCGGGTGCCGCGGACTGACGCCATGCCGGGGCGGCGACGGTGGATGCGGCAGCCGATGCCGGGGCCGGAGCGGTGGCCGATTGCTGCCAGCTCGGCTGCTGGCCGGCGGCCGGCGCCTGGGCGGGCTTGTTGTCCTTCTTGCGCGGGCTGGGGCTGGGAGACACGTCCTTGCCCTCCATCACCAGCGGCCATTCCTTTTCGTTGGGCAGCACCGGCCGCTCCAGGCGGTTCTTGTCGGCGTAGCGGTCGCTGGGCTCGACCATGATCTTGGCGACGAAGGTGATGCCGCTGAGATCGGCCAGACCGCGGAGCTGCCGCTTGGCCTTGGCGGCATCGCTCATATCGGCGGGGTCGAGGCCGAGGGCGCTGTCGATCATGCCGCGGAACATGCGCTTGGAGATGTTCCAGCCGACCGACGCGCCCTTTTCGTCGACCTTGCCGCCCGACACCGTGAAGAGGTGCCAGAACTTGCGTCGCGCGTGGGGACCGTCCACCACGGTGAATTCGCAATCGAGCGACAGCACGTCGCTCTCGGCCGAGCCGGAGGGCTTCAACAGCCCCTTGTCGGTCTCAAACGGACCATCGACACCGCCGGGGCGGATGGTCATCGTCACCTTGGCGAAGGTGCCGTCGGGGATGATCTCGCCGCTGCGCAGCGGTTCGGCATCATTCAGGTCGTACATGTTGGTGTCTCCAGTCGGATGTTGAGGTTCCGGTCGCGGTTTCACCGCTCCTCGCCTCTTGTGCTGTTGATCTTGGCGAGCAAGACGCCGAGGTCGGGGGCCTCGGTCACATCGAGGCGGCCCGAGCGGTCCTTGGCCGGCAGGCCGAAGGGATTGCCGGCCCTGCAGACGAAGCGACGTTCCCCACCGGTGTCGGGGGTGTGGCGCCATCCCTCGCCGTCGCGGTCGAACAGCGACAGCGTCAGAACCTGATCGACGATGCCGGGCAATTCGCGCGCCGCCTTGCCGCCTTCCATCTGCGGCTGCCAGGTGACGCGGTTGAAGTCATCGGTGACCTTCTCCAGGATGCCGACGAAGATCACCGTGCGACCGGGGGCGTGCTGCAGGTGCTTCAGCAGCGCGATCACCTCGCGGGCGAGCAGGCCATAGGCCCCTCTGGTGTCGGGTTTGCCGGTCTTTTCGCTCAGCGCCTCGGGGCGGGTCTTGGCCCAGGCCATCGCCTGGCGCGTCAGGTCGGTGATGGAATCCATGAAGATGACCCGCTTGGTCGCGATGCCGCGGGCGAGGTCGGGGTAGCTGGCCAGCAGGTGCTGGTGGTGGGCTTCGGAGAAGAAGCCGTCCGCCGGCACCGACGGGTCGACGCCGCCGATCAGGCAGGCGATGTCGAGCGCGTCGGGAAAGGTGCGGATGGCGATGCTGTCGCCGGGCCACGCCTGGACCGATTTCAGCCCCGCTTCCAGATCGAGGCACAGGGTTTCCTCGGGCGGCAGGGTCCGCAACTGGCTGGTCTTGCCGCTGCCGCTGGGGCCGAACAAGGCGATGGTGGTCTTGCCCTGGGCCTCGGCGAGGCGCTGATCGGCGGAGACGATGCGCAAGGCCATCACGCACCTTCCTTGGTGGTCGCCACCGCGTCGACGATCCGGTCGGCGCCGACCGCGCCGGCCTGGCGGGCCAGGGCATAGAGCTTGCGAAGCGCGTGGTAGCGATCGCCGACCGCGTTGTACTCGGCCTCCACCCCCAGCATGGCGAAGGCGATGTCGTCCAGGGTGGCGTCCTCGACCGCCATTTCGGCGTCGGAGACACGCACGACGGCGGGCAGCGCTTCGAGGGCGTAATGGCGCTTGCGCAGAGATTCGAGCTTGCGGGACACGGTCATCTTGGTACCTCTTCGATGGCGGAAGGCAGGGATGGTCGGATCGGTGGTCAGGCGGCTTCCGCGCCCAGCAGCGCCGACAGGGAAGCCGAGGGGCCTTTGGGGCGCGGGCGGGCGATCAGCAGGTAGCTGTAGTCGTCGGTGCCGTGCCGGCGCTGGACCGGGTGGGCAAAGCCATGCTCGGCGGCCCAGATGGCCCGGCGCGCGATACGGACCAGGTCGAGGCGCTGCCGCTCGGGCAGCCGGTGGGTCTGCGCTACGGAGTCGAGCGCCAGAAATCCACGGTGATATTCGAGCATCTCGCCAGGGACGGCCCGGCCAAGCCAGCCGCACAGATCGGTCTCGGTGAGGCGCCGCAGGGGGCCAGGATGGTTAGTGGTGTCGTTGGTCATGAATTGCTCCTACTCGGCAGGGGGCGAAACCGTCTCACGCGGCCTGGAGGCCACTGGCCAGCAGGGCGAACCGGATCTCCTTGACCCGGCGATAGAGGCTGCTGCGGGCACCCCGGCCGGCGGCGGCGAGCTGGTCGATAGTGGTGTGGGAAAGGGCGGCGCAGAGGGCGCCGTCGTCGTCACCGAGGCCGCCGAGACCGCGCTCGACGTCGAGGCGGCGCTCGACCTCGGCGTAGGCGTCGGAGGACTGCCCGTGCAAGGCGGCAAGTCCCTCGCCCTCGGTGACGAGATCGCCCCGACTGGCGCCATTGGCACCGGCCACGGGCTCGTCGAGGGAGACGCCATACAGCAGACGCTCGCGTTTGACCTTGGATGCGATGCGCGCCGCCCGATGCACCATGACGGTGCCGGCAAACGCGCCCAGAGAGCCGCGAGCCGGATCGAACGACCGGAGGCGGGCGATCACGTCGAGCAGCAGATCCTGGCGGAGATCGTCGAGATCGTCATGGGGCAGCCGAAGCTGGCGCCGCAAACGGCGCGCGGCGACATCGGCCTCGTGCTGCAGAATCTGAACATCGGAGGGGGAGAGCGAAGGGGACATCGGGGGAGGCCTTGGTCATCGATTGCGATGACCTGAGGCTGCCGAAAATCCCGCCGGTTATGGTGGGCGTGACGTGGGGAAGATGTGGGCGAAGTGTGGGAACACGCCGACGGAGGGTCTCCCAGATCAGGGGCGCAAATCGATATCGTTTGGCTCAAGAGTGAGACGATAACCCCAGCTGCGAAGATTTTTCACAATAGCGCGGATTGCCTTGGGGTTCGCACTTTCCTTACCGAGGGCATCCTTGAGCACGCAGATCGTTTCGCGCACCGATCCATGACGGAGCTTTTCAATTTCGCTCATCTTCGCACCCTGAGATTGAAGCGCCCGCTCTGCCAATAACAACAACACACTGAAGTTAATATCCGACACGTTTTTTTGCACGTCATCGAGCACGACGGTTTTCGTCGATCGAAAGACGATCAATCGGGGTGCCGCATTGGAACCATGACCAGGTCCATCCGCCTCGGCAACCTTGCCAAAGTATTTCTCGTAAAGGGCATTTTGGTTGTGCCGCTCAAATAGTACCTGCACTTGTTCGGGGGGAAGTGGCCGAATTCCACTCCCTGGATATTCCTCCCCGCCCACCTCTTGCCCCCACCGGCTCCACTCCAGCCCCCAGCCGGCCAGGAAAAATGCTCCGCCGCGCGTCCTGTATAGACTCGTCTTTTCCCAGGTGATATCGCCCAGGTCTTGTGCGGTGATCGGCAGATCGAACACCTTCTCTGCAGTATCAATGTCATACTTCTTTCCGCCAATTATGGCCTTGTGGGGCGCTGGAACGCCGAAAAGAACGCGAGCGAACTCCGGATTGTCTTCAAGCTCCATGGGGATCCCTATTGGCGGCGGAGTATCGTATCACAACGAGGTTCTTCGATGTTGGAGGGGGCGGTATTCGCGTGCAATTGGCCAGAACAAAAATCAGTGCGCCGAGATTACGAGAGGAATATTTCAGCGGGAGCGAGGGCGAGGCGGCAGCCTCGTGCAGCCTTGGTCTCTACCATTTTCTTGCCGCGCGGATCAATCACCGCCAATCCGTTTCGTAGGTCACGCACGGCATCGTTGACGGCTGTCTTGTCGACGGGCTGGCTCCAGAGGCGTGCTTCGATGGTTCGGCGCTCGACGATGGCGCCGCCGGCCTCGGCCAGTATCCATAAGAGGTCGAATGGCCGCTTGGATAATGTGCCATCGATCCCGAACAGCGAGACGGTGAACTGCGCCTTGATCAGCCGCATCTTTGGGGCAATGGTCGGAACCAACTTGGGAGGCTTTAGGGCGAATGGTGCGCCAGGATCATCGCCAAGGGCGTCGAGCAGCGCCACGACGTGAAGGCCGGCACCATCCAGTTGTCGACGTGTCATCTCGGGCACGCACGTCGGCACCAGCAGGGTGATCGCGGCGCCTCGAGCCGATTTCGTCAGCATGCCCATGAATCCCGGCTGGACGGAAGCGGCGATGGACAGCACGACGAATACGGTTTGGCTGCCCGCTGTCGTCCCCAGTCGCCAAAGGCCGGGGAGAATTTCCTCGGGGGCCGGATCCAGTCCGCTGGCGGCGGCTATCAGCCGCACCAGCGCACCGACCTCGATGCGAAAACTCCGGATATCGGTGTCGGTCAGATGCGCATCGGCCTGATGATCAAGCGGGCAGACCGCGACCAGGCCGCCATTGATGCGCTGGACCGGCCGTGCGTCGAGGCCGCATTCGCAGCCCCCGCAAAGGCCCCACGTCTCGGCGGGCGCCTCTTCGATCAGGACACGCTGCGCCAGCATGCGGTCGAATTCCCGGCCGAAATGGGGCGCCGCCACCCGGCCCCACAGGACCGGGTGTTCGGCCTCACTCTGCCGCAGCAGCAGCCTCGGCAGCGTCTCGGTCATGACAGAATCCGTTGCGGCGGAGCAGGTCCATGATGCGGCCCTCAAACATGATCCGCTTGAAGGCGGCCGTATCCGGCGGCTTGATCTTGATGGTGACCTTGGTCGGCTGGGGGCGGCCAGAAGCGAAATGCACCCGCAGGATCATATGGCCGAGGCGGAAGTTTTCACGGCCAAAAACGAGGCCGCGCGTCATCTCCGCCAGCCTCGCCAGGGCGTTGCCACGGCTGTCGCGCGCGATCAGCGACCACACCACCTTTACATCGTCGGTGCGGGGATCGGTGGCGATCCGGTCGGCCTGCACCTCGACGATCTGCACGCGCACGATGCTGGGATCGAAGGCGTGATCGACCGTGAACCCCAGTCCGGTGCGTTCGACCGCCGCCAGGGTGTAAAGGTTGCGGCTGTCGGCGCCGGCAAAGAAGTCGGGGCGGTCCAGCATGGTGGCGGCAAAGATGGCGGCGAGTTCGGCGCGCCTGGCCTTCACGATGCCGCCAATCTTCAGCCGTCCCGTTGCCGGCGCATAGGCCAGGACCGCATGGCCGGCCGCCTGAAAGCTGATAACCCGCTCCTCGCCGCCGTCGATCACCGGCGTGATGGTGACCGGCGCCCCATAGGTGACGACAATGTTGACCTCGTCGTCGTCCTCGTACCAGCCGACGCGGCAATAGTCGCTCTGGAGTTCGCGGGCGAACATCTCGCCAGCGGCCCGCTTGAACATTTCCTTGGTCTGATCCTCAAGCCGGGGGTCGATGCCTTCCTCCGCGCCGGCAAATTCGGTCAGCGTCGCCTGGGCCTCGAGTGCCAGCAGATCGGAGGCCGCATCGAACGCCTCACGGTGATCGAGGAACATCAGCAGCGCGATATGCTTTGGATCGAGCCGAATCGGCTGCCCGGTCGCATCGACGGGCTGATCGATGACCACGCCGTAGCGCGGCGCCTGCTCCAGCAGCATCCGCATGCCATTCTCGTTGCCGAGTTCGGCGATCCGATGCAGGTCGGCCACCAGCCCCTGGGAAAACCCATTCTCCGGCCCGGCGAAGAATTCGAGCAGCGCCTGACGGACGGCGACGGCCTCGCCATCGAAGATCGCGACATCGAAGCTGTGCCGATCAGGAGGTTGGCGCTCGAACAGCCGGCGCAGCAGGTCGAGATCGACGGTTTTAGTGAAGCGCGGATTGACGAATTTTTTCAGATCCTTGGCCATTCGACGCTCCTCTACGTCCGACCGATGTTCACAATAAGTTCTTAAGCGAAAACGGGCTGCGGAGTCGAGTCAAAAGCGATGGTTGGGACGGAACCGGGCTTCCCTGGGTAGTTGACCATTAACCCCAATGGATCAGCGGAACAGCATGTCCGGCCCCAATGCACTATCCCCCGATCGCATGACCGCCGCCGAACGCCTCGACGAGGTCGCCGAGATTCTGGCGGCCGGCGCCATGCGCCTGATGGCGCGGAAGTCCAGTCGTTTATCCGCTGAGCGGGGAGACTGTTCCGTCGACTTCACCGCCGAGCGGAGCGTGTATGGCGTGGAGAACAAACGGAGGAACTCCCGCTGATGACGACCGCGATCCTCACCCAGGTGGCCGCGCTGCCCGCCATGCCCACCGATAAGCTGAAGGCCATGTGGCGGGAACTGACCGGTACCGAGCCGCCACCCTACAACCGAACCTTCCTGGTCAAGCGCCTGGCCTACCGGCTGCAGGAGCTGGCCTTCGGCGGATTGTCGCCCCAGGCCGAGCGCAGGCTCGACGATCTGGCCGACGAATTGGACGGCAAGAAGAAGCCTAGACCTAAGGACATGACCGCCCCCATCGTCGGCACCAAGCTGATCCGAGAATGGCAAGGCGTGCTGCACGAGGTGACGGCGCTGGCCGAGGGCTTCGAATGGCAGGGCCGCCGCTACCAGAGCCTGTCGGCGGTGGCGCGCGCCATTACCGGCACCCGCTGGAACGGGCCGCTGTTCTTCGGCCTGCGCAAGCATGGCAAGCTGGAGGGCAGCCGATGAAACCCGCCACGCCGGTCAAGAAGGTCCGCTGCGCCATCTACACCCGCAAGTCCTCGGAAGAGGGCCTGGAGATGGAATTCAACAGCCTCGACGCCCAGCGCGAATCCTGCGAGGCCTATGTCGCCAGCCAGAAGGCCGAGGGCTGGCTGCCGGTGCCGGACCGCTACGACGATGGCGGCTTCTCCGGCGGCAACCTCGAACGCCCGGCGTTGAAGCGCCTGCTGGCCGACATCGAGTCCGGGCTGGTCGATGTGGTGGTGGTCTACAAGATCGACCGCCTGTCGCGCTCGCTGATGGATTTCGCCAAGCTGGTCGAAGTGTTCGACCGAAACGCCGTCACCTTCGTGTCGGTGACCCAGTCGTTCAACACCACCACGTCGATGGGGCGCCTCACGCTGAACATCCTGCTCAGCTTCGCCCAGTTCGAGCGCGAGGTGATCGGCGAGCGCATCCGGGACAAGTTCGCCGCCTCGCGCCGCAAGGGCATGTGGATGGGCGGCGTGCCGCCCTTGGGCTACGACGTGGTCGCCCGCAAGCTGGTGGTCAACGAACCGGAAGCCGATCTGGTCCGCCACATCTTCGACCGCTTCCTCAAGGTCGGCTCCGCCACCCTGCTGGTGAAGGAACTGAACGCCGCCGGCCACCGCACCAAGTCCTGGACCACCCAGGACGGCAAGGTCCGCGAGGGCGTGCCCCTCACCAAGAACTTCCTCTACAAACTGCTCGACAACCGGGTCTATCTCGGCGAGGCGGTCCACAAGGGCGAGGCCCATGCCGGCGAGCACCCGGCCATCATCGACCGCGCCGTCTGGGACAAGGTGCAGGCGGTCAAGACCGACAATGCGCCGCGCAAGCGGGCCGCCGCCACCCGCGCCACCACCCCGGCGCCGCTGAAGGGGCTGGTGACCTGCGCCCATTGCGGCCGGGCGATGACGCCGACCCACACGCGTAAGAAGGGGCGTCTCTACCGCTACTACACCTGCATGAAGGCGATCAACGCCGGCCACGAGTCCTGCCCGGTGCGCAGCGTCGCCGCCGGTGAGATCGAGACGGCCGTCGTCGGACAGGTCCGCGCCCTGCTGCGTGCCCCAGAGATCCGGGCGCGGGCCGAGCGGTTCGCGCCAACCATGGCGCCGGCCGACCTGCACGCCGCCCTCGACCGCTTCGAGGCGGTGTGGGACGAATTGTTCCCCGCCGAGCAGGCCCGCATTCTCCAGCTTCTGGTCGAACAGGTCCGCATCGCCCCCGACGGCGCCGAGATCCGCCTGCGCGCCGAGGGACTGGGCAGCGTCATCGCCGACATCACCGCCCAGTCCACCGAAAGGAGCGCGGCATGACCGCCGACATCCAGATCGACACGCTCACCATCCGTGTGCCGCTCACCTTGCGCCGCCACGGCGGCCGCAAGCTGGTGATCGTTCCCGAGGGCGACGGCGTGCCGGTCCGTCCCCGCGCCACCCCCGACGACACCTTGCTGAAGGCGCTCGCCCGCGCCCACCGCTGGAAGCGCATGCTGGAATCCGGGCAGGTGCGCTCGCTGAACGAACTGGCCGAGGCTGAGAAGATCAACCCGTCCTACCTGTCCCGCATCTTCCGCCTGACCCTGCTGGCCCCCGATATCGTCGTGGCCATCCTCGACGGCCGCCAGCCGCGCACGTTGCAGCTTGCTGACCTGATGGACGACATGCCCATCGAATGGGATCGCCAGAGGGAACTGTTTGGAATGGCTCATTGAGCTTCTTCCCGGTAATGGCCGCGAATGAGTGTTATTAACACTAGAGCCACGGCCTCTCGGCTGATCCCGGCGACACAGTCGGTTGCCTCGTTCGATTGCAGCTTGGACCAAATCCGGTCATTCTGGCGTCAATCGTGGGCGTACGGGCCACTAAAATCGGAAATGTCGGATAAGTGAAGAAACTCAGCCCATTGCAAAAGCAAAGAATCGATGCCCATCGACACCGGGCTGGCAGCAAGGCCATTAAGCGCAAGCACCTCCTTGCCAGGCGGCGGCGCGGCCTTGAAGATGCCATCAAATCCCACATCTCGAACGTCCCAGCCAAGCATCACGTTCCGAAGACTCACGTCCCTCTGAATCTACCGACAGACGTATCCCTGTCCACGAATTTTGAGGCCACAGTCAATGCTGTTAATGAAATTCGGAAGACTATCCTCGACCAGAAATTTGGCGCTATCATTTATTTTGACAAGGTTAAGGAGATAGAGGCCGCAGCAGCGTTACTATTAACTGCGGAGATATACCGGTTTCGTCATCTGAGAAGTTCTAGAGGATCGCGCATGTTGACGGGAACTTATCCCGACGACTCTCTGGTATATTGGAGGCTTAAGGAGGTCGGTTTTTTCGAGTTGCTTGATATTACTGACCTGCATGACGGTCCGCCGCCGGCCAAGTCAAAAGACAGCGGCGAAACGTTCATGAAATTCTGCACCGGCAACACGGTCCTTCCAGACGTCGCAAATGATTTCGTCAAAGCCCTTGTTAATGGAAATTCTATCATAAAAAGCGTCAATTCTGGACAGCTATACGGCGCAATTATCGAGGCAATGAAGAACGCCACCGAGCACGCGTATCAGGCTGCCACAGGGCATGATGTGATGCCAAAGCGCTGGTGGCTCGCTGGGATATCAAACCCGACTAAGGGGGAGGTCGTAATAGTGCTTTACGACCAAGGAGTGGGAATTCCTCACACCTTGGACCAGACGCTACGGGATCGGATGCAGAAAGTGGCCGCGAGACTGGGAGCGAGAGTTCAGCGTGCACTAGGCCTTCCAGCAACCATCTACGATAGCTACATGATCGATGCTGCGACCAAATTGGGCCGGACTTCGACCAAGCGCCAAGGCCGTGGGAAGGGTTTCCAGACCATGAAAAAGTTCGTCAACAACTGCACAGGGGGAGAGCTTCGCATTTATAGTTCACAGGGTGTGTACCAATATGCTAACCGCGCGATCAAGCTGCGGGATGAAAACGTATCCCTCGGGGGTACACTCATCGAGTGGCGCATCAGCCACGCGCCTCTGACTGCGGGAGAGAAGGCATGACGGCGACGTTGTCGGTCCGGAAACAGTTCACCGAGACCCCGGGACCTCGTTACAAGACCCAGGGTCAATGGAGTGGCGAGGCGTTCCGAGAGTTGCTCGTCGAATGGCTGAGCAAGCACGACGACGTCTGCGTGGATTTGGATGGAACAGCCGGTTACGGATCGTCGTTTATCGACGAGACGTTCGGCGGCCTTGTTCGGTCATGCGGCTTCAACGCCGCCGATGTGCTCCGCAGGGTGACCATCAAGTCTGACGATGATCCGACATACAAGGCCGAGGCGATCCAAGCGATCGAAGAAGCCGGCGCAGCTAAGCGATGAGCAACAATTCAGTGGCTGGCGATGATCAGGGCTGCCCTCAACAGAGCGCCGAACGGGATTCGAACGCACTAGGGAAATTCCTACCCGGTCTGCCCGCTGCAAGCGTGGCCTTGGCCGGATTTTGGGCTGTTCACGCTCTTTCCGTTCGTCGCCAGCGAAGAGATGAATATTTTAAGCTCGTTCAGACAGTCCGAGACTCCGTTCGGAAAGTTGCCGAAGAGGCAGCAGCCGCGTGGCTAAAGGACGGCAATGATACAGATGCAAAGAATGTCGGATGCATTCTACCATCAAAGTTATGTCGCATAGGAAAGCAAGTAGAGGCGCTGCGGATCAGAAACAAGCGCTTTGACGTAACACAGGAAATTATTAGATTTAGGAAGGCAGCCACGCTAGACATTGACGACGATTGCAGGCGCGCTTCTCGCGTCAAAGCACAGATTGCTTTGGAGCAAGCCGCCAACCTCGATAACGCACTGGACCTTAAGTTCTTCCACATATTTGGGTAGCAGTCAGGCGATCAAGCATCAAGCTCACTGAGCCGGGCAGGCACCCCTTCGAGGCATTGGTGCCATGGGCGCGCCGAAGAAACCCGGAACCGAAGTGGCTCCGGTACACCGACCGCGAAGGCTGTTGACCGCCCAATTCGCGCCCAGACTCCCCCCCTCGTCAGTGAAAGATGCAGAAAGATCAACAGCTTGTCTGGCCGCAACGCATTGAAATATCGCGGTTTTCAAAGCCCGTACCTTTTGGGTGTCGGTCAACAGTCCTTGGAGAATGTGGGCGGGAGAGAAGAGAAAAAGGCTAGAATCAGGCCCGCCGAAGCCCGCCAAGGTCAGCAGATATTGACATAAAACGGCGCAGAACCTGAGGATTTCACCCCAGGCGCTTGGCGGCAGAGACTCTATTCTTTGGATATAGTGGCGGAGGGAGAGGGATTCGAACCCTCGATACGGCTCAACACCGTATACACACTTTCCAGGCGTGCGCCTTCAACCGCTCGGCCACCCCTCCTGCCGCCGTCGCGCGGGCGCGTCGGCGAGGGCGGGACCGTACATCAGGGCGGGGAAAGGCGCAACCCCGTCGAATCGCCCGCCGTGTCCGAAAAGCGATTGCAAAACCACCCGTCGCGCGCAAAACTGCGCCATCCGGGAGTCATGCGTGACTGCGGGGAGCGGGGATGTTGTTCGGTCGTATCATGGGTCTGTTGTTGGTTGCGCTTGCCGTCATCATGGCAAGCGCCGACGCCGTCATGGCCCTCGGCCCGGCCGAGTATGCCGGCATCATCACCTCGGACGTGGTGACGCTGCTGACCGGCGATCCCCTCGAGGTGGCCGGATCCGGCCTGTCGGTGCTGGCGATGGTTACCGACATGCTGCTGCGCCTGCCGGCCTGGGTGGCTTTCGGGCTGACGGGGGTGACGCTCGCCTTGGCTTGCCGCAAGCGGACCCGTCGCTACCGCTTCCGGCGCTAAGCCGGGCCAATCCGATATCCGGTTGTTTCCGGCGGTCCCTGGGGGCCGGCTAATCGTCGCCCATCTTGAGCGCCGCCAGGAAGGCCGATTGCGGAATTTCGACTCGGCCGAACTGCCGCATCCGCTTCTTGCCTTCCTTCTGCTTCTCCAGCAGCTTGCGCTTGCGGGTGGCGTCGCCGCCATAGCATTTGGCGGTGACGTCTTTCCTCAGCGCGCTGATGCTCTCGCGGGCGACGATGCGACCGCCGATGGCGGCCTGCACGGCGATCTGGAACATCTGGCGCGGGATCAGTTCCTTCAGCCGTTGGCAGATCGACCGGCCGCGGGCCTCGGCGTTGGCGCGGTGGACGATGAAGGCCAGCGCGTCGACCGGCTCGGCGTTGACCAGGATCGACACCTTGACCAGATCGCTCTCGGCATAGGAATCGATCTCGTAATCGAAGCTGGCATAGCCGCGGCTGATAGATTTCAGCCGGTCGTAGAAGTCGAACACCACCTCGTTCAGCGGCAGCTTGTAGACCGCCATGGCGCGGTTGCCGGCATAGGTCAGGTCGATCTGCTGGCCGCGCCGCTCGGTGCACAGGCCCAGGATCTGCCCCAGATATTCGTCGGGCACCATGATGGTGGCCTTGATCCAGGGCTCGTCGATGTGGTCGATGCGCCCCTGGTCGGGCATGTCGGCGGGATTGTGCAGTTCCTTGACCTCGCCGTTGGTCAGGTGCACCCGGTAGACGACGCTGGGCGCGGTGGTGATGAGGTCGAGGTTGAACTCGCGCTCGAGGCGCTCCTGGATGATTTCCAGGTGAAGCAGGCCGAGGAAGCCGCAGCGGAAGCCGAAGCCGAGCGCCGCCGAGGTCTCGGGTTCGTACTGGAAGCTGGCGTCGTTGAGGCGCAGCTTGGCCAGCGAATCGCGCAAATCCTCGTAATCGGCGGCATCGACCGGAAACAGGCCGCACCACACCACCGGGATCGACGGCTTGAAGCCGGCCAGCGCCTGGGGCGCCGGGCGCTTGTCGTCGGTGATGGTGTCGCCGACCTTGGTGTCGGCCACCGCCTTGATGCCGGCGGTGATGAAGCCCATCTCGCCGGGCGCCAACTGGTCGCACTTGACCAGCTTCGGCGTGAAGTAGCCGACCGAATCGACCTCGTAGGCGGCCCCGGTCGCCATCATGCGAATCTTCTGGCCGCGCTTGAGGATGCCGTGCTTGATGCGGACCAGGATGACGACGCCGAGATAGGCGTCGTACCAGGAATCGACCAGCAGCGCCTGCAGGGGCGCCGTCTCGTCGCCCTCCGGCGCGGGCAGGCGGGTGACCAGCGCCTCCAGCACCGCGTCGATGCCGATGCCGGTCTTGGCCGAGATCATCACCGCGTCCGAGGCGTCCAGCCCGATGACGTCCTCGATCTGCTGCTTGACCCGGTCGGGCTCGGCCGCCGGCAGGTCGATCTTGTTGAGGATGGGGACGATCTCGTGGCCGGCGTCGAGCGCCTGATAGACGTTGGCCAGCGTCTGCGCCTCGACCCCCTGGCTGGCGTCGACCACCAGCAGCGAGCCCTCGCAGGCGGCCAGCGAGCGCGAAACTTCGTAGGCGAAGTCGACGTGGCCGGGCGTGTCCATCAGGTTCAGCTGGTAGGTGCGGCCGTCCCTGGCGGTGTAGCCCAGGCGCACCGTCTGCGCCTTGATGGTGATGCCGCGCTCGCGCTCGATGTCCATCGAGTCGAGAATCTGGTCGCGCATCTCGCGCGCCTCGATGCCGCCGCAAAGCTGGATCAAGCGGTCGGCCAGCGTCGACTTGCCATGGTCGATGTGGGCGATGATGGCGAAGTTGCGAATGTGGTCGAGCGTGCTCATGTCTTCATTTTGTCGGGGATCACAAAGCTGCCGGAACATAGGGCCTCGCCGCCCATTTGAAAAGCGCGATAGACTGGCGATGGCCGCCGAGGAGGTGCCGATGATCAATGTGCCGCAGGAAAAGCCCGACGAAAACGTCCGGCGTCGCCGCGACCGACTGGCCGGATTGTGGGCGGCCGAACTGCTGGGCCTGATGAACGAGGCGGCCCACGACTACGTCCACGCATTGATGCGACCAGGCGACCAGGGCGGTGAGGAAGGGTTGGTCCATCGCCTCGCCCGCGATCTGCACGGCAAGGCGACAATCCAGGACATTCGCGCCAAGCTGGCGCATTTCCTTGGTGAGGCGAAAAAACAACTCTTTCACGAGCGTGGCGGCGACGGCGACCGATCGTAAGATGACGGCACGTTACACTTGGATTACAGTGCCCGCGGGGACCGGGCCGAACCGAGTGCTGAAAGCGGGGGAATCCGCGGGATGATGCGCCGCCTTCCCATCGGACCACGCCTGCATGTGATGGTCGTGGTCATGCTGGCCGCCATCGCCATCGTCGCCTGGAGCGCGCTGGCGGAGATGCACGGGCGCCTGCTCGCCGAGCGCCGTGACCAGTGCCGCATGCTGGTCGACATGGCGCTCAACCATCTGAAGGTCTTGGATGGCAAGGTCGCCGCCGGCCAACTGACCCTGACCCAGGCCCAGACCCAGGCGGTCACCAACATCGCCTCGTTGACCTCGGGCGGCACCGAGTACCTGTGGATCAACGACACCCGCCCGGTGATGATCTGGCATCCGCTGGCCGAACTGATCGGCCGCGAGCTTGGCGACACCATGTTCGATTCCGACGGGCGGCCGCTGTTCCCCGAGATGGTGCGGCAGACCGAGGGGGGCGTCGGCGCCTTCATCGCCTACGAATGGCCGAAGCCGAACCAGCATTTCCCCAGTCCCAAGCTTTCCTACGTCAAGCGGTTCGAGCCGTGGGGCTGGGTGGTGGGTTCGGGCGTCTATATCGACGATGTCGAGGCGGCCAGCCACGCCGCCGAACTGCGCTTCGGCCTGATCGCCCTGGCCGCCGCCGCCATCGGCGGCATGGTGGCCTGGCGGCTGGGGCGCAGTGTCACCCGGCCGCTGGCCGCCGTCACCGGGGCGATGGAGTGTCTGGCCGACGACGCGCCGGGCGAGCCGCTGACCTCGGAAATCGCCGATGGGCGCGGCGACGAGATCGCCGCGCTGATCCGCGCCATGGCGGTCTTCAAACGGACCCAGGTCGAGCGCGAGGAGGCCAGGCGACAGGGTGACATTCTGCGGCGCGAGATCGATGTCGCCTTCCAGCACATGTCCGAGGCGGTGATCGTCACCGACGCGGAAAATCGCATCGTCCGGGTCAATCCCGCCTTCACCCGCATCACCGGCTACGCCGCCGAGGACGCCATCGGCCGCGATCCGGGCATGCTGGCCTCGGGCCGCCACGACCGGGCCTTCTACAACGACATGTGGCGCCAGTTGGGAGAAAGCGGCGAGTGGCAGGGCGAGATCTGGAATCGCACCAAGGCGGGCGAGGTCTATCCCGAATCGCTGTCGATCACCGTCATTCGCCAGGCGGACGGCAGGCTCGACGGCTATCTCGCCACCTTCCTCGACATCACCGACCGCAAGCGGCGCGAGACCCGCATGCGCTGGCGGGCCGAGCGCGACCGCCTGACCGGGCTGTTCAACCGCGACCAGTTCGAGGCCCGTCTGGCCGATGCCGTCCGGGTCGCCCGCGATGGCGGCGCCGGCTTCACCCTGCTGTTCATCGACCTCGACGGCTTCAAGCCGGTCAACGACGAGTTCGGCCATTCCATGGGTGACGCCGTCCTGCGTCAGGTCGGCAAGCGCATCCGTTCGCAGGTGCGTACCGACGACGTGGTGGCCCGTCTGGGCGGCGATGAATTCACCGTGCTGATCGCCGGGCTCGACAGCCACGACGGTGCCGAGCGCATCGCCGAGAACGTGGTCGACAGCCTCAGCCGACCCTTCCGTATCCGCGAGCGTACCTTGAATGTTGGCGCCAGCGTCGGCATCGCCCTGTTCCCCGACCACGGCGAGGACGGCACGGCCCTGATGAGCGCCGCCGACGCCGCCATGTACGTCGCCAAGGAGGCCGGTCGCGGCCGCTACGCCTTCGCCGGCGACAGCACCGCCCACCTGGCCGCATGGCGCGACGCCAGCATGTGACGATTTCCGGCCGTCATCCCGAGCGAGGCGAGGGATATTTCACGCGAGGGCGCCGGACGGGGACGCTATTCCGCCTTCCAGCGCAGCACCGGATTGCGCGCCGCCAGGGTCTCGTCCAGGCGACGGCGCGGCGTCAGGCGGGGGGCCTGCTTGAAGTCCTCGGCGGCGCCCGCCGTGGCCTTGGCGGCCAGGCCGCGCACCACCTCGACGAACTGGTCCAGCGTTTCCCGGCTCTCGCTTTCGGTCGGCTCCATCAGCAGGGCGCCGTGGACGACCAGCGGGAAATACATGGTCATCGGGTGGAAGCCCTCGTCGATCAGCGCCTTGGCGAAATCGAGGGTGCTGACGCCGCTGTCCTTGAGGAAGCCGTCGTCGAACAGGCATTCGTGCATGCAAGGCCCGTCGAAGGGCGCCGTCAGCACGTCCTTGAGCCGCGCCAGCAGGTAGTTGGCGTTGAGCACGGCGTCGGTCGAGGCCTGGTAAAGGCCCTCGGCCCCCATCGACAGGATGTAGGCCAGGGCGCGGATGAAGACGCCGAACTGGCCGTGATAGCCCTTGACCCGGCCGAAGGGCTGGGTGTCGGGCGCCTCGGCGGCATGTTCGACCAGCTTCAGCCCATTGCCGTCCGCCACCACGAAGGGCAGCGGCGCGAAGGGTGCCAACTCGGCCGACAGCACCGTCGGGCCGGCGCCCGGCCCGCCGCCGCCATGGGGCGTGCCGAAGGTCTTGTGCAGGTTGATGTGCATGGCGTCGACGCCGAGATCGGCGATCCGCACCCGCCCGACGATGGCGTTGAAATTGGCGCCGTCGCAATAGAAGAAGGCGCCGGCGGCGTGGACGGCGGCGGCGATCTCCAGGATTTCGGTCTCGAACAGCCCGCAGGTGTTGGGGTTGGTCAGCATCAGGCAGGCGACGTCGTCGCCCAGCTTGGCCTTCAGGGCGTCGAGGTCGACGCGGCCGTTGGCCTTGGCCGGGATCGAATCGACGGTGAAGCCGACCATGGCGGCGGACGCCGGGTTGGTGCCGTGGGCCGATTCCGGCACCAGCACGCGGCGGCGGTCGGATTGGCCGCGCGCCTCCAGCAGGGCCTTGATCGCCATCAGGCCGCACCATTCGCCGTGGGCGCCGGCGGCCGGGCTCATCGCGACGGCGGGCAGGCCGGTCAGCGCCTTCAGCCAGTGGGCCAGAAGATCGATGACTTCCAGCGCGCCTTGCACCGTCTGTTGCGGCTGGAAGGGATGGAGGTCGGCGAGGCCGGGCAGGCGGGCCATCTTCTCGGCCAGGCGGGGGTTGTGCTTCATCGTGCACGACCCCAGCGGGTAGAAGCCCGAATCGATGCCGTAATTCTTTTGCGACAGGCGGGTGTAGTGGCGCACCACCTGCGGTTCGGCCAGGTCGGGCAGGCCGAGCGGGGCGGCGCGGCGGCAGCCGGCCAGGCGATCCTCGTCGACGGGGGCGGGCTCGGGCAGGTCGATGGCGACGCGGCCGGGATGGCCCAGTTCGAAGATCAGCGGCTCTTCCAGCATCAGACCGCGATTGCCGGAAATGGTGGTGCCGGGATTGCTCTGGGTCTCGGCCATCACAGCACCTCTTCGAGCGCGGCGACCAGGGCGTCGAGATCGCCCTCGGTGTTGGTTTCGGTGGCGGCCAGCAGCAGCAGCGGCCGAAGCTCGGGATAGTCGGGATAGAAGCGCCCGGCCGGCACGCCGCCCAGGATGCCGCGGGCGGCGAGGGCGTCGACCACCTGGGCGGCGTCCCTCTCCTCGCCCAGGTCGAGGGCGAATTCGTTGAAATAGCTTTTCGACAGCACACGGACGCCTTTCAGGCGCTTAAGCCGCATCTCCAGGCCCACCGCGGTGGCGTGGTTGACCTCGGCCAGACGGGCCAGGCCGGTCTCGCCCAGCAGCGTCATGTGCATCGAGAAGGCCAGGGCGCACAGGCCGGAATTGGTGCAGATGTTGCTGGTCGCCTTCTCGCGGCGGATGTGCTGCTCGCGGGTCGACAGAGTCAGCACGAAGCCGCGCCGCCCGTCGACGTCCACCGTCTGGCCGGCCAGGCGGCCGGGCATTTGGCGCACGTATTTGTCGCGGGTGGCGAACAGCCCCAGGCCGGGGCCGCCGAACGACAGGCCCATGCCCAGCGACTGGCCCTCGGCGACGACGATGTCGGCGCCCATGGCGCCGGGCGATTCGATCAGCCCCAGGCTGACCGGGTCGGCCACCGCCACCACCAGCAAGGCCCCGGCCTCGTGGCAGGCCGCCGCCAGCGGCCGCAGATCGCGGATGCCGCCGAAGAAGCCGGGATTCTGCACCACCACGCCGGCGACGGTGGAATCGATGCGGCCGATCAAATCCTCGAAGCCGAGCGGATCGGGGTCCAGCACTTCGGCGTCGATCTCGGTGTAACGCAGCACCGTCTCGGTGGTGGCGCGGTAATGCGGATGCAGGCCGCCCGACAGGATCACCCGGTGGCGCTTGGTGACGCGCGCCGCCATCACGGCGGCCTCGGCGCAGGCGGTGGCGCCGTCGTACATCGAGGCGTTGGCCACCTCCATGCCGGTCAGCAGCGCCACCTGGGTCTGGAATTCGAACAGCGCCTGCAGGGTGCCCTGCGACACTTCCGGCTGATAGGGGGTGTAGGCGGTCAGGAATTCGCCCCGCAGCAGCAACTGGTCGATCGCCGCCGGAATGTGGTGACGGTAGAGTCCGGCGCCGATGAAGAACGGGGCGCAGCCCGCCGACAGGTTCTTCATCGCCATCTTCTGGAAGGCGCGCTCGACCGCCAGTTCGCCTTGCGGGCCGGGGAGGTCGAGCGGCGCCTTCAGGCGGGCGGCGGCGGGGACGTCGACGAACAGGGCGTCGGCGTCGGCGGCGCCGATCGCCGCCAGCATTTCCCGGCGGTCGGCCTCGGTATGGGGCAAATAGCGCAAGGACTTCTACTCCAGCGTCTTGATGTAGACGTCATAGGCGGCGCGGTCCATCAGCCCGGCCAGTTCGGCGGGGGCGGACAGGCGCAGCTTGAAGAACCAGGCGTCGGTCTCGGGCGACTGGTTGACCAGCGCCGGCTGGTCGTCGAGCGCCGCGTTGCCCTCGGTGACGGTGCCGGAGACCGGCGAATAGACCTCGCTGGCCGCCTTGACCGATTCGACCACTGCCGCCTCGGCCCCCTGCTTCAACTGGGTGCCGGCCTTCGGCGTTTCGACGAAGACGATGTCGCCCAGCGCGTGCTGGGCATAATCGGTGATGCCGACGGTGCCGACGTCACCCTCGACGCGGATCCATTCGTGGTCCTTGGTGAAACGGGTCTCGCTCATGGTCGGCTCCCCTCAGGCCTTGTGGTAGCGGTGCGGATGGAACGGCAGGCTGACGACACGGGCGTCCAGCGGCTTGCCGCGGACCACCAGTTTGACCTCCGTGCCAGGCTTGGCGAAGGCGGCGGGCACGTAGCCCATCGCCACCGGTCCCTCGACCGACGGCCCGAAGCCGCCGGAGGTGATTTCGCCCAACCGGTTGCCGGCGGCGTCGGTGATTTCGGTGTGGGCGCGGGCGGGGGCGCGGCCGTCGGGCTTGATGCCGACGCGCAGCCGGTCCGGTCCGGCCTTCAACTGGCCCAGCACGATGTCGGCGCCGGGAAAGCCGCCCTCCTCGCGCCGCCGCCGGCCGATGATCCAGGCGATGCCGCCCTCGATCGGTGTGGTGGTGGTGTCGATGTCCGAGCCGTAGAGGCACAGCCCGGCCTCCAGCCGCAGCGAATCGCGGGCGCCCAGGCCCACCGGCTTGACGCCGGGCTGGGCCAGCAGGCGGCGCGCCAGCGCCTCGGCCTTGGCCGCCGGTACCGAAATCTCCCAGCCGTCCTCGCCGGTATAGCCCGAACGGGTGGCCAGGCAGGCTATGCCGTCGATCGCCAGTTCGCGGATCGACATGAAGGCCATGGTGTCGGCGCCCGGCGCCAGCGGCCGGATGGCGGCGGCGGCACCGGGACCCTGGAGGGCCAGCAGGGCGCGGTCGGCCAGCACGGTCAGGCTCAGCCCGGCCGGCAGATGGGCCTTCAAGTGGGCGATGTCGGCGGTCTTGCAGGCGGCGTTGACCACCAGGAACAGTTTGTCCTCGGTCAGGCGCGAGATCATCAGATCGTCGAGGATGCCGCCCTTGGCGTCGGTGAAGACGCTGTAGCGGGTGCGTCCCAGGCCCAGCCCCTGGATGTCGCCCGGCACCAGGCTTTCCAGCCACTTGGCGGCGCCGGCGCCCTCGATCGTCGCCTGGCCCATGTGCGAGACGTCGAACAGGCCGGCGGCCTCGCGGGTATGCAGGTGCTCGGTCAGGATGCCGGCGGGATACTGCACCGGCATGGCGTAGCCGGCGAAGGGCACCATCTTGCCGCCCAGCTCGCGGTTGAGGCCGTCAAGCGGCGTGGTCAGCAGGTCGATATCGGGATCGCTCACGGTTCCTCCAGGGTTCAAGGACGCAGTTCGGGCGTGACCTCGTGCCCCCCTCTGTCTCGGAACCTGAAAGATTCACCGAGCCCCCGAGGGGAACCCGGCTTACATCGTCGGTGGGACGGACGGGAAACCCATCCGGCCTGCTTTCCAGAGGCACATCACCCCACGGTCCTTTTGCCTGAGAGTTTCCAGGGGCGGTTGCTCCTTCGGCGCCGCCGGCCGCCCAAAGGGCGGTGGCGGTCTCTCCCGCGGGGGTCGTTTGTGGCGCCAGTTTAGACGGCCCGGCAACGGAGTCAACGTGACTCCGTCGTCCCGTCGGGGCGAGCCCCCTACTTGAGCGCCCGGTTGCGTTCGAGCTCGTCGGCCGAGGTCTGGAAGCCGAGATAGACCTCGTACTTGTCGATCAACTCGCCCTGCTTGGTCGGGATGGTCAGCGTCACCATCTCGTCGACGTGGCGGACGTTGTTGACGCCCTCGGGGAAGGTGATGGTCAGCGGGAACACCACCTTGGCCTCGGCCTTCGGATAGAAGGCGGGAACGGCGACGAAATAGCTGAGCTCGCTCTTGCGGTCGGCGTTGGCCGGACCGCGCTTGACGTCGAACGCCACCTGCAACGAGACCAGGACGTCGCCGCCGCTCTCGCGCGGCTTGTAGCCGCACTCGCCCTTGAAGCCGATGATCTCGGCGTCGGTGTCGACGTCGGTCAAATCGTGGCCGGGGCCGGGGCGGAAGCGGGTGACGTGGCTGGTGTCGGACAGGATGTAGACCGGCGGGCAGGGCGGCTGCTCGGGCTTGCCGGTGCAGCCGGCCACCAGCGGCAACAGCGCCAACGAGGCCAGGAGGGGGCGAAGGGCGGTTCGATTCATGGCGGCTCCGGGCTTTCCGTGGCGGCAAGGTGGATGCGGGAGGGACTTTAGAGGAGCGGGGTGCGCCGCACAAGCCGGACCGGAGGTTGCTGAATCGTCGCGTTCGATATTCGCAATCATTCCGCTTTAAGGAATTATGCGTTGCGTAACGCGCGGTTTCGCATTATGTGTTTTCGCATCATTTCCTTCCGAAAGGCCGGACGATGCCCTACAATCCCAATGAACCGCGCGACCAACGGGGCCGCTGGACCACCGGCGGCGACGCCGATTCCATCGCCAAGCTGTTCTATCCCGATCATCCCCTGCCCGGCCCGGTCGGCCCCAAAGGCCCGGCCAACGCGCTGTCGCGCGCCGAGGCGGACAAGTGCCGACAGTTGAGTGTCATTCATGCCAACGCCAAGGAAAAAGAGAACGCCTTCAAGGCGCGTTATGAGCGGGCACAGGCAAATGTCGAGGCCGCCTTCAGCAGAAGCGAAGCCGCGATTCGGGCGGTGTCGGATGCTTTCCGCGACGCGGGCATCAGCATGTCGACGGACTGTGTCAGGGGCGCGGTCACCGGCTTTTTGGTGGCTGGTCCGGAAGGCATCCCTGGCGGATGTGGGATCGGCGTTGTGGGGTGGTCGCGTATTGTTGATGCACATGCGATCATCACGGCGGTCGCGAACGCGGCCGAAGCGAAAAAGACGCTGGATGACGCGTTGCTGGAGCGAAAATCCTGGGACGAGGCTTATCAGAGGGCCGTGGCCGAGACGAATGCCGCCATTAGCGAAATGGCGGCCGCAGGGTGCATGGGAGGAGGGTGAGGGCGGGGTCGTTTAGCGCCTCGGGGTGCCAAAGCAATACGCCGCGCTCACCATCCTCGACCCCAATTCTGGCGAGATAGGGCGACACGTTGCGGATCGCCTCGTTCAGGGGGGCGTCGACGTTCTCGCCGGCATTGCGCGCGGCGACGAGGTAGGTGATGCCTTTGGACCTCTGGATATCGTCATCGCTGGCAATCAAACGGCGTCCAACCTCGGCCAAGGCGGGGCCGTACATCTTTTCCTCCGCCCGCTGGAGCCAGATGTCGCCCGCGCCGGGTCGTGCCGCCAGCAAGCCCGGCCGTTCGCGTGCCAAGCGATAAAGGGCGAAGGCCAGATCGGGAAGTTTCCAGGATTGCCGATCAAGGTAGACACAGGCGGCGTCCGGATCCTTGGCGCGGCCGGCGGGGTCCAGAAATTCACGGGCGAACGTGAGGGCGTCGGGATTGGGGAAGGTCGCGGCCCGTTCGGTCCAGGGGCGCTGAGCCGCCAGCAGAGAAGGCAGGGGAACGTCGAGACGTTCGGTCCTCAGCTCCCAATCGCCGTTGTAGGCGAGCGCGGGCAATATCCCTCGCCGGAAGAGCGCCACCGCGCCTTCCGGATCGGCGGCGACGCCTTCGCCCTCGGCGGTCATGACGGCCAGTTGCAGCATGGACAGCCTGCTTCCCGCCGCCGCGCTCGCCGCGAAGTGGCGGGCGGCCAAATTCGGCGACGGCGGAATGCAGATTCCCGCCCTGGCGGCCTGATCCGCGACCTTGAAAAGCAGAATCGTCGTTCCCGCCATCAATTGTCGTGTCGCCAGCCCGGCATCGCCATGGCGGACGGTGTCCCACAGGGTGAATCCCCATTCGACCACATGCGGCGCCCGCGCCGGCGAATAGCTTTCCCGGCCGGTACGGCACGGGCGGTCGGCACCATCGCCGGCCAAAGCTGGAGCGGCGATCAGCAACGAAAGGCCAAGGGCGGCGGCGCGTATCATGGTGGTGTTATAGCATAAGCCCAACCGTTGCGGGCAAGCGGGCCGGCCCCTTTCGCGCCGCCGCCAATGCCGGTAGTATCCCAGTCCAAGGTATCGATCCTGGGGGGGTGTTCATGAGCATTTTCGCTTCGCTCGGCCGCGTGGCCGTTCTGGCGGCCGCCGCACTGGCCTTCTGTCAGCCTGCCACGGCCGCCGAGTACCGCGCCGAATACCGCCTCTCCACCGTGCTGCCCGATAGCTTTCCCTGGGGCGCCGGCGGCAAGCGCTGGGCCGAGCTGATCAAGGAAAAGACCGAGGGTCGCATCGTCGTCAAGATGTACCCCGGCGCCAGCCTGGTCGGCGGCGACCAGACCAAGGAATTCACCGCGTTGCGCCAGGGTACCATCGATCTGGCGGTGGGCTCGACCATCAACTGGTCGCCGCAGGTGAAGGAACTGAACCTGTTCTCGCTGCCCTTCCTGATGCCCGATTACAAGGCCATCGACGCGCTGACCAAGGGCGAGGTCGGTGCCGACCTGTTCAAGATCCTGGCGTCGAAGGACGTGGTGCCGCTGGCCTGGGGCGAGAACGGCTTCCGCGAAATTTCCAACTCGAAGCACCCGATCCACGCCCCCGACGACCTCAAGGGGTTGAAGATCCGCGTCGTCGGCAGCCCGCTCTACGTCGAGACGATGACCGCGCTCGGCGGCAACCCGGTGCAGATGAGCTGGGCCGACGTCCAGCCGGCGATGGCCACCAACGCCGTCGACGGCCAGGAAAACCCGCTGTCGGTGTTCGCCGCCGCCAAGCTGCATACCGTCAACCAAAAGAACCTGACCCTGTGGGGCTACGTCGCCGATCCCCTGATCTTCGTCGTCTCGCAGCAGGTGTGGGACACCTGGACTCCCGAGGACCAGAAGCTGGTGCGCGAGGCGGCGCTCCAGGCCGCCGCCGAAGAGGTGGCGCTGGCCAGGAAGGGCATCTCGGGCGGCGATGACGAGGTGCTGAAAACGATCGAGGCCAACGGCGTCGCGGTGGTCAAGCTGACTCCGGCGGAAAAGCAGGTGTTCCAGAAGGTCACCCGCCCGGTCTTCGACAAGTGGGCCAAGACCATCGGCGAGGCGCTGACCGCCAAGGCCGAAGCCGCCATCGCCAACCGCTGAGCGGATGAGCGTCGATCTTCTTCCCTCCGAGGGTGCCGGCCAGCGGCCGGCGCCCCGGACCTGGGTGCCGGTGCGGATCGAAGAGGCTCTGGCCGCCCTGGCCTTGGGCGCGGTGGCGGTGATCACCTTCGCCAACGTGCTGACCCGCTACTTCTCGGACATCTCGTTCGCCTTCACCGAGGAATATTCCATCTGGCTGATGGTGGTGATGACCTTCCTCGGCGCGGCGGTGGCCACCGTGCGCGACCGCCACATGCGCATCACCTTCCTGATCGATAAGCTGGGGCCGGCGAAGCGCCGCTGGGTCGATGCCTTCACCCTGCTGGCGATTCTGGCGATGTTCGCCATCCTCGCCATCTGGGGCGGCGTCATGGCCTATGACGATTACCGCTTCGATGTGACCTCGCCGGCGCTGGGCGTGCCGCAATGGCTTTACACCCTGTGGCTGCCGCTGCTTTCGGCGGGGGTGGCGCTGCGCGCCGCCGGCAAGATGGCGCGGGTGCTTAGGGGGCGGGATTCGTGATCACCTTCGGGCTGTTCGGCGGTTTCTTCCTGCTGTTGCTGCTCGGTGTGCCGATCGCCGTGGCGCTGGGGCTGGCCGGCACCGGCGCCATCGTCGCCGCCAAGCTCGGCATCCTGGCGGTGCCGGTCAACGTCTATACCGGCATCGCCAAATACCCGTTGCTGACCATCCCGATGTTCGTGCTGGCCGGCACCATCTTCGACCGCTCGGGGGTGGCGCATAAGCTGGTGCGTTTCGCCACCGCCATCATCGGTCACGGTCGCGGCTCGCTGGCGGTGATCGCCGTCGTGGTGGCGATGATGATGGGCGGCATCTCGGGCTCGGGTCCGGCCATCGCCGCCGCCGTCACCGGGGTGATGGCGCCCTCGATGCTGCGGGCCGGCTATCCGCGCTCGTTCATCGCCAGCGTCATCGCGGCGGCGGCGGCCACCGACATCCTGATTCCGCCCTCGGTGGCGCTGATCATCTATTCGGTGCTGGTGCCGGCGGCGCCGGCCACCGCCATGTTCGCCGCCGGCTTTATCCCCGGCACCCTGGCCGGCCTGGCGCTGATCATCCCCACCTGGTGGCTGTCGCGCCGTTACAATCTGGGCGGCGATCACCGGGACGAGAAGCGGCCGCCCTTCTGGGCCAGCTTCAAGGACGCCTTTCTCGGCCTGTTCGCCAAGGTGCTGATCCTGGGCGGCCTGCGCGTCGGCGCCTTCACCCCCACCGAGGCGGCGGTGGTGGCGGTGGTCTACGGCCTGTTTCTCGGCATCTTCGTCTACCGCACGCTGAAGGCCCGCGACATTTACACCATGATGGTCGAATCGGCTGAAATCTCGGCCATCATCCTGACCGTGGTGGCGCTGGCCAGCGTCTTCGGCTGGGCGATGAGCACGCTGTCGATCATCGATCCCATCGCCACCGGCATCGTCAATCTCGGCCTCGGCGAATACGGGGTGCTGGCGCTGTTGATCGTGCTGTTGATCATCATCGGCACCTTCCTCGATGGCGTCTCGACCTTCATCATTCTGCTGCCGCTGCTGATCCCCATCGCCCAGACCTATCACTGGGATCTGGTGTGGTTCGGGGTGATCCTGACGCTGAAAATCGCCATCGGCCAGTTCACCCCGCCGATGGCGGTCAACCTGATGGTCACCTGCCGCATCACCGGCGCCACCATCGAATCGACGGTGCAGTGGGTGATGTGGCTGATCCTGACCATGTTCCTGACCCTGATGGCGGTGGTCGCCTTCCCCGAACTGGCGCTGTGGCTGCCGCGCTATCTGGGATTTAATTGACGCGGGTATTCCAACACGGAGTTCACGGAGGGCACGGAGGGGCATCATGGCCTTGGCGCACGGTCGAGATATCAGCGAACGTGTCATCGGACTGGCCATCGGCGTGCATCGGGCGCTGGGGCCGGGCCTCTTGGAGTCCGCCTACGAGAAGTGCTTGTGCTGGGAGTTGGAGCAGAGCGGCATAGCCTACGCGTGCCAAGTGCCGTTGCCCGTCGTGTACAAAGGCGTTCAACTGGATTGCGGCTACCGGCTCGACATCGTCGTCGAGAACGAACTTGTCGCCGAACTCAAATCCGTGGAGAAGCTCGTCCCGATACACGAGGCGCAGATGATGACGTATCTGCGTTTGAGTGGGCTCAAGGTCGGTCTGATTCTCAATTTCAATACCCTGATGCTGAAGGATGGTATCAAGCGGTTCGTACTCTGATCTCCGTGATCTCCGTGCCCTCCGTGGTGACCTTTCCCTTGAGGCGATGGGATCGAGCCCCGGAGTTTCCGCCCCTTTGCAAAAGCGGGCCGGCTGTCGTAAGGTCCGCCCGCAAGCGAAAGAAGGGGAATATGGCGGTCTACACGGAAGTTTCCGACGAGGAGCTGGAGGCGTTCGTCGCCGGCTTCGACATCGGCGAGGTGGTGGCCTGCAAGGGGATCGCCGAGGGGGTCGAGAACTCCAACTACCTGCTGCAGACCGATCGCGGTTCCTACATCCTTACCCTCTACGAGAAGCGCACCAAGGCTTCGGACCTGCCGTTCTTCCTGGGCTTGATGGAGCATCTGGCGGCGCGCGGCTTGGCCTGTCCGACCCCGCTGCACGGCACCGACGGCAAGGCGCTGCGCCAGTTGTGCGGCCGCCCGGCGGCCATCGTCACCTTCCTCAAGGGCATGTGGCCCCGGCGGATCACGCTGGAGCATTGCGCGCCGCTGGGCGCCGCCCTGGCCGAGATGCACCTGAAGGGCGCCGATTTCCCGATGGTGCGCCCCAACGATCTGTCGGTGGGGAACTGGCGGCCGCTGTTCGACGCCGAGCGCCATCGCGCCGATACCGTCAGGAACGGCCTGGCCGCCTTCATCGAGGAGGAACTGGGGCGGCTGGAAAGCGAATGGCCGGACGATCTGCCGGTCGGCCTGATCCACGCCGACCTGTTCCCCGACAACGTCTTCTTCCTGCGCGACAAGGCCAGCGGCGCCGAGATGGTGTCGGGGCTGATCGACTTCTATTTCGCCTGTACCGACACCCTGGCCTACGACATCGCCATCTGCCTCAACGCCTGGTGCTTCGAGACCGACGGCGCCTTCAACGCCACCAAGGCCCGTCTGATGATCAACGGCTACCGCAAGGTCCGCGCCCTGTCGGCGGCGGAACTGTCGGCGTTGCCCTTGCTGGCGCGCGGCGCCGCCATGCGCTTCCTGCTGACCCGGCTCTACGACTGGCTGAACACGCCGGCCGGCGCCATGGTCAAGCGCAAGGACCCGCTGGAATACCTGCACAAGCTGCGCTTTCACCAGGGGCTCACCGGGCCCGGCGGCTACGGTATCGAATGACCGAGATCGTCGAATTGTTTGCCGACGGCGCTTGCAGCGGCAATCCCGGTCCGGGCGGCTGGGGGGCGATCCTGCGCTTCAAGGGCGCCGAGAAGGAGCTGAAGGGCGGCGAGCCCCACACCACCAACAACCGCATGGAACTGATGGCGGTGATCGAGGGCCTGAACGCCCTGACTCGGCCCTGCGTGGTGGCGGTGACCACCGACAGCCAGTACGTCCAGAAGGGCATCAGCGAGTGGCTGGCCAACTGGAAGCGGCGCGGCTGGAAGACCGCCGACAACAAGCCGGTGAAGAACGAGGATCTGTGGCGCCGCCTCGATGAGGCGCGGACGCCCCATCGCGTCAGCTGGCACTGGGTCAAGGGCCATGCCGGCCACCCCGAAAACGAGCGCGCCGACCAGCTTGCCCGCGAGGGGCTGAAGGAAGCCCGCGACGGCGCCTGAAGCGCCTCACTGCTCCCAGAAACTGGGGATGAACAGCACCAGCAGCGGGAACATCTCGAGCCGGCCGAACAGCATGCCGAGGCCCAGCAGCCATTTGGCCGGGTCGGACAATAGGCCGAAGCTGCCGGCGGGGCCGACCACCGGTCCCAGGCCGGGGCCGAAATTGGTCAGCGCTCCCACCGCGCCCGATACGGCGGCGACGAAATCGAGGCCGAGCAGGCCCAGCGCCATCGCCAGGGCGGCGAAGGCCAGGGCGTAGACGAACAGGAAGCCCATCACCGATTCCAGCGCCTCGACCGGAATCGGTCGGCGGTTGAAATGGGCGATCAACACCGCGTGCGGACGCAGCAGGCGGCTGATCTGCACCCGCGCCGCCGCCAGCAGCAATTGCAGGCGGAAAATCTTGATGCCCCCGGTGGTCGAACCGGCGCAGCCGCCCAGCAGCGCCGCGAACAGCAGCACCGCCACCGGCAGGCCGCTCCACTGGCTGTAATCCAGCGTCGAGAAGCCGGTGCCGGTCATCGCCGAGACGACGCTGACGGCGGCATGGCGTAGCGCGCTGGCGGCATTGTAGTTCTGGTCGGCGGCCAGCCAGCCGGCCACCGACAGGGTCGCCGCCGCCAGGATGGCGAAGTACCAGCGCAACTGGCCGTCTTTCCACAGGGTCCGCGGCTGGCCGCGAGCGATCTGCGCCAGGGCCAGGATCGGCATGCCGCCGATCACCATGCCCAGCACCACCACCAAATCGATGCGCGGGTTGTTGTAATGGCCGAGCGAGGTATCCCAGGTCGAGAAGCCGCCGGTCGAAAGTGTCGTCATCGCGTGCAACAGGGCGTCGAACCCCGGCATGCCGGCCAGCCACAACAACAGGCAGATCGCCAGGGTGAGACCGGCGTAGATCGACGCCAGCAGGATGCCCAGGCGGGCGGCGCGGGGGGTGGCCTTGTCGCCGCCGCCCAGCATCTCGATGCGGAAGATCTGCATGCCGCCGACTTGCAGCGCCGGCAGCACCGCCACCGCCATCGCCAGCGCCCCGGCGCCGCCCAGCCATTGCAGCAGCGCCCGCCACACCAGCAGCCCCGGCGGCAGACGGTCGAGCGCCGCCAGCACGCTGGCGCCGGTGGCGGTCAGGCCGCAGGTGGCCTCGAACAGGGCGTCGGTGGCGGCCAGTTGCGCCTTGCCGAAGGCGAAGGGCAGGGCGGCAAAGGCGCAAAGTGCCATCCAGCCCAGCGCCGTGGTGAGATAGACTTGGCGCACCGTCAGCCGCCGCCAGGACGAGCGCATGCCGACTTCGAGGGCGAGGCCGATGAACAGGGTCAGGCCGGAAGACAGGGCGAAGACCACCCATTCCGGGTCGCCGGCGGCCAGGTCGACCGCCGCCGGCGGCAGCATGGCCAGGGCCAGGGCCACCAGCAGCCAGCCGACGATCTGCAGTACCGGGCGGAAGTCGATCATCGCGCTAATCCCGCCAGAATCCGGAGGTGAACACCACGAACACGGTGAACAGCTCCAGCCGCCCCAGCAGCATTTCGCCGGTGACGATCCATTTGGCCGGATCGGTCAGCGGCTTCCAGGTGCCGGTGTCGCCGATCACGCCGCCCAGCCCCCGTCCGACATTGCCGAGCGCCGCCGCCGATCCCGACAGCGCGGTGACCAGATCGCAATCGGCGGCGGTCAGCGCCAGCGCATGGATGGCGAAGGTCACCATGTAAAGGACGACGAAGCCCAGCACGGCGTCGACCGCCGTCGCCGCGACGCGGCGACGGTTGAACTCGATGACGAAGACGCCGTGGGGGTGCAGCAGCCGCTTGATGTGGACGGTGGCCAGTTGCTTCAGCACCTGCCAGCGGAAGATCTTGACGCCGCCGGCCGGCGAACCCGAGCAGCCGCCGGCGAAGGCCAGCATGAACAGCACCACATGGGCGAAGCCACCCCAGGGGGCGGTATCGGCGGCGACAAAGCCGGTGGTGGTGGCGATCGAGGTGACGGCGAATGTGGCGGCCCGAAGGCTGTCCAGCAGATCCTGGTCGCTGGTCGCCCAGCGCCACACGCCGAGCGTCGCCGCCGCCATCGTCAGCAGTTTCAGATAGGCCAGCACCTGGGTGTCGTCGACCAGTGGCGCCCGGCCGCGCCGCCAGGGCGCCACCATCAAGGGGAAGGGCGCGCCCGCCACCAGCATCGAGGCCACCGCCACCCATTGGACGCCGCCGCCCCAGTGGGCCAGCGAGGAATCCGAGGTCGAAAAGCCGCCGGTGGACAGCGCCGCCATGGCGTGGCAGACGGCATCGAAGCCGTTCATGCCGGCCAGCCAGAAGCCGATGCCCGAGAGTAGCGTCAGGCTGACATAAAGCGTCGCGATCGAGAGCGTCAGTTGCGAGACGCGCGGGCGGATTTTTTCGGCCTTGTCGCCCGCCTCCATGCGGAAGATCTGCATGCCGCCGATGCGCAGCACCGGCAGGATCGCCACCGCCATGACGATGATGCCGGCGCCGCCCACCCAGTTGAGCAGCGCCCGCCAGATCAGGATGCCCTTGGGGGCGTGGTCGAGGCCGACGATGACCGTGGCGCCGGTGGTGGTCAGGCCGCTCATCGCCTCGAACAGCGAATCGGTGGGCGACAGGGACAGGACCGAAAAGGCGAAGGGGAGCGCCGCGCACAGCGCCGACAGCAGCCAGCCGGTGACGGTGACCAGGAAGGCCTGGCGGATGTCCAGGCGGAAGCGGGCGTCCGGTTTGGCCCCCAGCATCATGGCGCCGCCCAGGAAGGCGGTGGCGCCCGCCGCCGCCGCGAACACCTCCCAGTCGAGGTCTTCGGACAGCGCGTCGACCACCGCCGGCAGGCCCATGGCGGCGGCCAGGATCAGCAGTAGAAAGCCGTTGATGAACAGAACGGGCCGGACGTCCAGCAACTCCACCCCCTTGATGGCCGCACTTTCATGGCCCGGTTCGGGCGGCCTGTCCAGCGGGAAACCGCGCCCCGCGTTGACGCTATCCCGCCCCGCGGGTAGCCTCGACCCGGGGATTCACCGGGGGAACACGTCATGAAGCGGAAGATCGTCGCCGGATTGCTCTGTCTTGCCACGCTGTCGAGCTGCGCGCCGGGCCAAGGCAACGACCGCCAGACGGCCGGTACGGTGCTGGGCGGCGTGCTGGGGGCGCTGGTTGGCAGCCAGTTCGGCCGGGGCGACGGGCGGCTGGTGGGGGTGGCGCTCGGCGCCCTGGCCGGCGCCTATATCGGCAATCAGGTGGGCGCCTCGCTCGATCGCTCCGACCGGGCCGAGGTCGAACGCACCTCGACCCGGGCGCTGTCCGAGGCCGACGACGGCCAGCGCATCCGCTGGAACAATCCGGAAAGCGGCGCCTCGGCGGTGATGGTGCCCGGCAACTCGCATGTCGAGGAGCACCACGTCTCGCTGGTTCGCGATCGCCGTATCCAGGCGGTGCCGCCCTTGCGGATCATCGGCGAGACTTGGCGGGCGACCGGCCAAGCCACCGTTCGCGCCGCGCCGTCGGCCACCGCGCGGACGGTGTTCACCTTGCAGCCCGGCGACACCTTCAACGCGGTCGGTCAGGTCCAGGATTCCGACTGGATCGTCGTCGCCTACGGCAACCGCACGGTCGGCTATGTGCGGGGCGCCGAGGTCGAACGGTCGCCGACGCAGCCGCTCAACCACGCCGCCGCCGAGCGCGACCGCAGCGCCGAGGCCGATGCCGAGCATCTGGTCACCCAGCAGGTCGCCGCCGCCGTGCCCTGCCGCAGCATGGATATCGCCGTTACCGCCGGGGACGGTTCGCGCGAGTCCGACCAAGTCAACGCCTGCCGCCGCAGCGACGGCGGTTGGGAAACCACCAAGCGGTAGCCCCGCTCAAAGCAGGGCCAGCACCGCTTCGGGCGGGCGGCCCAGCGCCGCCCGGTCGCCGGCGACGACGATGGGGCGCTCGATGGCGGCCGGGTTGGCGACCAGCGCCCGGATCAGCGCCGCGTCGTCGAGCGCCTTGGGATCGATGCCGGCCGCTTCGGCCTCGGCCTTCCGCAGGATGTCGCGCGGCGTCTTGCCCAGCAGTTTCAGGATGCGGGTCAGCTCGGCGGCGTCCGGCGGCGTCTTCAGGTATTCCACCACCCGGGGGGCGACGCCCTTGTCCTCGAGCAGCTTCAGGGTTTCGCGCGATTTCGAGCAGCGCGGATTGTGGTAGATGACAAATTCCGACATGGTTCGACCTTCGATTCGACGGGATATCCCATGATGAACGCGAAAATCGCCGTGATCCACCGCTCTTGGATGGGCCTTGCCGCCGGTCTGGCGCTGGCCCTGCTGCTGGTGTCGCCGGCCGCCGCCGAGGCGCCCACCGATCCCCAGGAGTTGGAGCGTCTGTCGGCGACGCTCAAGGACGACAAGGCCCGCACCCAGTTGATCGAGCGGTTGGACGCGCTGATCGCCGTTCGGCGCGGCGGCGAGCCGGCGGCCGAAGACGGATTGCTGGGCAGCTTGTCGCAAGCCATCGGCGCCGTCGGCGACGGGGTGGTGGCCGGACTCGACACCCTGGCGGCGGCCCCGCGATTGTTTGACTGGCTGTCGGCCCGGGCGCTTGATCCGGCGACGCGCCTGGCCTGGGGCGGCGTCCTCGGCAACCTGCTGGTGATGCTGGTGGGCGGCCTGGTGGCGGAACGGGTGTTGCGGGGGCTGTTGGCCTCCGCCCGCCGCGCCGCCCGGCCAGCGGAGGGGATGTCGCCGCTCGGTCGTCTGCCGCTGGCGCTGGCCCACGGACTGATCGAGGCGGTGCCGGTGGCGGCCTTCGCCGGTGCCGGTTACGGCCTCGCCATCGTGCTGCGTCTGGATGGCGATTCGCGGGTGGCGGCGCTGATGGTGATCACCGCCTACGCGGCGCTGCGGCTGGCGCTGGTCGCCGCCGCGACAGTGCTGGCGCCGCATTCGGCGGCGGCCCGCCTGTTGCCGCTCGACGACGAGACGGTGGAATACCTGATGATCTGGATTCGCCGCTTGGCCGCCATCGGCCTGTTCGGCTGGTTCGCCGCCGATGCCGCGCTGCTGCTGGGATTGCCGCCCCACGGCTATCGCCTGCTGGTCAAGGGGCTGGGCCTGGTGCTGGCCATTCTCGCCGTGCTGTTCGTGTTGCAGAACCGCCAGCCGGTGGCCGACGCCGTCCGCGGCGCCAGCCGCCGGCTGGGCGAGCGGGCCCGCGCGCTGGCCGACCGTCTGGCCGAGGTATGGCACGTCCTCGCCACCCTCTACATCGCCGCCATCTATCTGGTGTGGGCGCTGCCGGTGGCCGGCGGCGCCGAGTTCATGCTGCGGGCCACCCTGTTGACGGTGGTCATCCTGGCCTTGGCGCGAACGGTGGGCGGATTGGCGCGCGGCGCCGTCGAGCGCGGCTTCGCCATCAGCCAGGAGGCGCGCGAGCGGTTCCCCCGGCTCGAGGCGCGGGCCAACCGCTACCTGCCGGCGCTGCAGGTGGGGCTTAACGGGCTGATCGGGGTCGTCGCCCTGCTGGCGCTGTTGCAGGCCTGGGGGATCGGCGGCTTCGCCTGGGTCACGTCCGAGATCGGCCGGCGCATCCTCTCCTCGGCGGCCTCGATCCTCGCCGTGCTGGCCGGCGCGGTGGTGGTGTGGGAATTGGTGTCGGGGGCGATCGAACGGTACCTGTCGCCCGCCGCCGGCGAGGAGCGCTCGGCCCGCGCCCGCACCCTGCTGCCGCTGGCGCGCAGCGCGCTGTTCGTGGTGATGGCGGTGATGGTGGCGCTGATCGTGCTGTCCGAACTGGGGGTCAACATCGCGCCGCTGCTGGCTGGCGCCGGGGTGATCGGCATCGCCATCGGCTTTGGCTCGCAAAAGCTGGTGCAGGACGTCATCACCGGCATCTTCATCCTGTTCGAGAACACCATCGCGGTCGGTGATTCGGTCAAGCTGGACGCCAATCATTCCGGCTCGGTCGAGGCGCTGTCGATCCGCGCCATCCGCCTGCGCGACGCCAACGGCGCCGTCCATACCGTGCCGTTCAGCGCGGTGGGGACGGTGATCAACATGAGCCGCGACTTCGCCTTCGCGGTGTTCGACGTCGCCCTCGCCTATCGCGAGGACACCGATCGGGTGGCGGCGGTGCTGCGCGAGCTGGGCGCCGAGTTCCGCGCCGACGCCGAGTTCGGTCCGCAGGTGGCCGACGATATCGAGATTCTTGGCATCGAGCGTTTTGAAGCGGCCTCGGTGATCCTGCGCGCCCGCATCAAGACCCAGCCGTCGCGGCAATGGGCGGTGGGGCGCGAGTTCAATCGCCGGATCAAGCGGCGCTTCGACGAATTGGGCATCGCCTTCCCGTCGTCCGAAACCGTCCTCCGCCTGGCCCGCGAGGACGGCGTGCCGGCGGCCCTCAGCCCGTAAAGCGGAACAGTTCGGCCGGGGCCGAGGTCAGCACGATGTTCCGCGCCTTGGCGTCGGGGACCCAGGCCTCCAGTCCCCTGCGGGCTTCCGCCACCGACGCCTTCTTTTCGAAGCTGGTGTGGGGCCAGTCGCTGCCCCAGACCAGCCGCCCGGGTCCGAAGGCGGCCAACAGCAGCGGCGCCGCCTTCTCGGCGATGCCGGGGGCGTTGCGGTAGGCACCCGACAGCTTGACCCAGATTCGGCCGCTCTTGGCCAGATCAAGCAGCGCCCGGTAGGCGGGGTCGTCGATGCCTTGCACCTTGTCGGGCAGGCCGAAATGGTCGGCAACCGCCGTCACCCCGGCCTCCACCAGTCGCGGCAGCAGGGTTACCTGGCGGCGGGCCTCGGCCTGCACCTCGATCTGCCAGCCCAACGCCGCCACCCGGTCGAGATGGCGCCGCCACACCGGCTGGCCGAAATCGGGATCGGGACGGCCGATCAGGTTGAGCCGCAGGCCGACGATTCCCGCGTCGGCCAGGGCCCGCAACTCCTCCGGTTCGATGCCGGGCTCGACCACGGCGATGCCCTTGAGCCGGCGCGGGGCGGTCCGCAACGCCTCGATCATGTAGGAATTGTCGGTGCCGAGGAAGCTGGGCTGCACCAGCACCCCGTGCGAGGCGCCGTTGGCATCCAGCATCGCCAAATATTGGGCGATGGTGGCGTCGTAATTGGGGGCGTAGCGGCGCTCATTGGCCAGCTTGAGCCCCTGGGTGAAGACGTGGGCGTGGCAATCGATCGCCTGGATGGCCTCCTTGTTGGCGGGGGCGGCGCAGGCGGCGAGGGCGGCGGTGGCGGTCATGCAGAATTCCCTGCGCTTCATCGGGCGGGAGCCTCTTGGGGAGCGGTCGTGTCGAGCGCCTTGCCTTTGGTTTCGGGGAGCATCAGCACCGCCACCAGCACCAGCGAATAGGCGAGGCCGGCATCGATGCCGATGGCGGCGCCCAGCGACATGGAATCGCTCATGTGGCCGATCAGCACCGGCAGGCCCGAGGCGACGATGCGGCCGAAATTGTAGCAGAAGCCGACACCCGAGCCGCGCACGCCCGCCGGATACAACTCGTTGAACAGCGCTCCCATGCTGGCCGGGATGCCGGCGGCGCAGAAGCCCAGCGGGAAGCCCAGGATCAGCATGGCGGTGGGGCCGATCGGCAACAGCAGATAGGCGACGGTGATGGCGGTGCAGCCGACGGCGAACAGCGCCACCGTGCGGCGCCGGCCGATGCGGTCGAGCAATTGTCCGGCGGCCAGGCAGCCGCAGCCGAAGGCGACGATGATGACGCCCAGATAGGCGCCGGTGCCCATCACCGACAGGTGGCGCTCGGTCTTGAGAAAGGTCGGCAGCCAGGTGAACAGGCCATAGTAGCCGCCGTGCGCCCCCAGGCCGAACAGGCCGCCGATCAGCGTCACCCGCAACGTCTCGGGGGCGAAGATGCCGAGCAGCGCCTTGGCGTAGCTGGGCCGCGTCCCCTGGGCGACGGGGCGGCTGGGCTCGGGCACGGCGCGCTGGACGTAGACGATCAGCAGCGCCGGAGCCAGGCCGATGGCGAACATCGTCCGCCAGGCCATCTCGGGCGGCAGGTAGGAAAAGGCGATGGTGTAGAGGATGACGGCGGCGCCCCAGCCCACCGCCCAGCCGCTCTGCACGGCGCCCAGCGCCTTGCCGCGATGCTGGGGCCGGATGATCTCGCCGATCAGCACGGCGCCGGCCGCCCATTCGCCGCCGAAGCCCAGACCCTGGAGGGCCTTCAGCACCAGCAATTGTTCGAAGTTCTGACTGAAGGCTGCGCCGAAGGTGGCCAGCGCGAACCACAGCACCGCCACCTGCAACGCCTTGACCCGGCCGATGCGGTCGGCCAGCGCGCCGCCCAGCCAGCCGCCCAGCGCCGAGGTCACCAGGCTGAAGCCGGCGATCAGGCCGGCATCGGTCTTGCTGACGCCCCAGCCGGCGATCAGGGCCGGGATCACCAGGGTGAACATCTGCATGTCCATGGCATCAAGCGACCAGCCGCCGAAGCAGGCCCAGAAGGTTCGCTTCTCGACGGATTCCACCTCGCGATACCACTTGAACATGACGGCCTCCCGAGCCTTATTCATATATATGACTATATGTAGCCACGAAATCGACCGCCGCGTCAAGGTTCCCATTGGGCCGTGCCGGGGCAATTCAAAATCGGTGGAGCAGCCATTCCCAAAGATCGATTGACCTCAAGGGGGTCCTGGGCGCTCTTAATCATCTATATGACTCGTCCGCGTGGGCGCTGTCATCGCCACGGAACGGCCGAACCGTCGGGCACCAGCGCCCGGCCTTTGGCTCCGGAGGTTTCCGGACGTCATGCTCGACGATTACGAATTCTACACGGTCGATCCCGCCGAGGATGCCAAGTTGCGCGACGAGATCCGCGCGCTGCTGGCGAAATGCGGCCTGGATTACGAGGACGACGTCGAGGCCTTCGTCGTCTGCCGCCCCAAGGGGCGCCTGATCGCCTGTGTCGGGCTGGCCGGCAATATCGTCAAATGCGCCGCCATCGAGCCCGAGTGGCGGGGCGAATCGCTCAGCCTCAAGCTGCTGGGCGAGGCCATCAACATCGCCCACGAGCGCGGCCACAGCCACCTGTTCCTCTATACCTCGCCCGACAATGTCGGGTTTTTCCGCGGCTGCGGTTTCCACGCGCTGGTCGAGGTTCCCGATTACGTTTCGTTGATGGAAAACACGCCGATCGGCATCCGCTCGTACTGCGACCGACTGGCGTCGCTGCGGCGAGAGGGGGCGGTCATCGGTTCGATCGTGATGAACGCCAACCCCTTCACCCTCGGCCACCAATATCTGGTGCAGCGGGCGGTCGAGGCCTGCGACTGGGTCCACGTCTTCGTCGTTTCGGAAAACGCCTCGATGGTCTCTTATCGCGACCGCTTCAAGCTGGTCGAGATCGGCATCCGCGGCATCGACCGGGTGACGCTGCACCACGGCTCGGAATACATGATCTCGCGCGCCACCTTCCCCGCCTATTTCTTCAAGGAGAAGGGGATGGTCGGCCAGTGCTGCACGGCCATCGACCTGCTGCTGTTCCGCAATTTCATCGCCCCGGCGCTCGGCGTCACCCACCGCTATGTCGGCACCGAGCCGTTCTGCCCGACCACGCACAAGTACAACGAGGACATGAAGCACTGGCTGCAGGACGACACCAGTGCGGCGCCGGCGGTGACGGTGGTCGAGATTCCGCGCACCCAGCGTCTGGGCAAACCGATTTCCGCCTCCGATGTGCGTCGCCTGCTGAAGGCCCACGAATACGACCGCATCGAGGCCCTGGTGCCGCCGGCGACGGCGGATCTGCTGTTTCACAAGTACCGCATGGTCTGACGGCCGGCGGAAGGAGCGACAAGGACATGAAGATCATCAAAGAGGCCCTGGCCGGGACGCTCGAATCGAGCGACCTGATGGTCAAGGTGGCGCCGTCCCCCGGCGGCGGGGTCGAACTGGTCCTCAACAGCGAGGTGATCCGCCAGTTCGGCGCCCAGATCGAGCGCGTCGTCCGCGACACGCTGGCCAAGCTGGACCTGGAATCCGGCATCGTCGTGATCGAGGACAAGGGGGCGCTCGATTGCGCCATCCGCGCCCGCGTCCAGGCCGCCGTATTGCGCGGCGCCGAATGCGACGACCTCGACTGGAGGGCTCTGTCATGAAGCTGCGCCGATCCATGCTGTTCCTGCCCGGCGCCAATGCCGCCATGCTGAGCACCGCCTTCGTCTACAAGCCCGATTCGATCATGTTCGACCTTGAGGACGCGGTATCGCTGCGCGAGAAGGACGCCGCCCGCCTGCTGGTGTTCCACGCGCTGAAACTGCCGGTCTACCAAGGCATCGAGACGGTGGTGCGGATCAATCCGCTGTCCACCCCCTTCGGTCTCAAGGACCTGGAGGCGGTGGTGCGGGCCGGCGTCGAGGTGGTGCGGCTGCCCAAGACCGACAGCGCCGACGACGTGACCGCCCTGGAGGCCGAGGTCGAGCGCATCGAGCGCAAATGCGGCCGCGAGGTCGGCTCGACCCGCCTGATGGCGGCGATCGAATCGGCCAGCGGCGTCGTCAACGCGCTGTCGATCGCCCGCTCGTCGCCCCGCCTGATCGGCATCGCGCTCGCCGGCTTCGACTATGTGATGGACATGCAGACCGAGCGCGGCGACGGCAGCGAACTGTTCTACGCCCGCTGCGCCGTGCTGCACGCCGCCCGCGCCGCCGGCATCGACGCCTTCGACGTCGTCTTCTCCGACGTCAACGACGAGGAAGGCTTCCTCAAAGAGGTCGATCTGATCCGGCGCATGGGCTTCAACGGCAAGTCGCTGATCAATCCCCGCCAGATCGAGCTGCTGCACAACGCCTACGCCCCCACCGAGGAGGAGGTCGATTACGCCCGTCGCGTGGTCGAGGCCGCCCTCAAGGCCGAACGCCAGGGCCTGGGGGTGGTGGCGCTCAACGGCAAAATGATCGACGCGCCGGTGGTGAACAACGCCAGGCGCGTGTTGCAGCGGGCCGAGGCTTCCGGCACCCGCCACTAGGTTTGGAGAGCATCCGATGACCGATTTCGTCAATCCGCGGATTCTGAACCAGCCGGCGATCGCGACGCTGGAGCCGTTCACCTCCGTCACCCGCCATTCGCCCCATCTCGGCGCTGTCGGAACCAAGTATTCGCGCAAGATGTGCGCCTCGATCGAGGACGCGGTGCGCGCCGCCGGCCTCAAGGACGGCATGACCGTCTCGTTCCACCACGCCTTCCGCGAGGGCGACAAGATCATCAATCTGGTGATGGACGTGCTGGCCGGCATGGGCTTCAAGGGGTTGACGCTGGCCTCGTCCTCGCTGCAATCGTGCAACGCGCCCTTGATCGAGCACATCAAGAACGGGGTGGTGCGGCGCATCTACACCTCGGGCATGCGCGGCAAACTGGCCGAGGCGATTTCCAACGGCCTGATGGACGAACCCATCCACATCCACTCGCACGGCGGCCGGGTCAAGCTGATCGACAGCGGCGAGATCCACCTCGACGTCGCCTTCCTCGGCGCCTCGACCGCCGACGAATTCGGCAACGGCAACGGCGTCTCCGGGCGGTCGCGCTGCGGCGCGCTCGGCTACGCCAAGGTCGACGCGGCGCGGGCCGACAAGGTGATCGTGCTGGCCGAGGAGATCGTGCCCTTTCCCAACGCGCCGGCCAGCATCGCCCAGGATCAGGTCGATTTCGTCGTCAAGGTCGAGCAGGTCGGCGACCCCTCGAAGATCAGCGTCGGCGCCGCCCGCGTCACCAGCAACCCGCGCGAATTGCTGATCGCCCGTCTGGCGGCGGACGTCATCGAGCATGCCGGTTATTTCGAGCAGGGCTTCTCGTTGCAGACCGGCACCGGCGCCTCGTCGACGGCGGCCACCCGCTTCCTCGAACACCGCATGCGCCGGAAGGGCATCACCGCCGCCTTCGCGCTGGGCGGCATCACCGGCGGCATCGTCGAGTTGCACAACAAGGGCCTGATCGAGAAGCTGTTCGACACCCAGAGTTTCGACGGCGTCGCCGCCGAATCGCTCCGCACCTCGCCCAATCATTACGAGATTTCCACCAACGCCTACGCCAACCCAGGTTCGAAGGGCGCCTATTGCGACCGTCTGGACATGGTGATCCTGTCGGCGCTGGAGATCGACCTCGACTTCAACGTCAACGTCGTCACCGGCTCGGACGGGGTGATGCGCGGCGCCTCGGGCGGGCATTGCGACGTGGCGGCGGCGGCCAATCTGTCGATCGTCGTCGGCCCGCTGATCCGCAGCCGCATTCCCACCGTGGTGCGGCGGGCCACCACCATCGTCACCCCCGGCAGCTGTGTCGGCGTGCTGGTCACCGACCACGGCATCGCCGTCAATCCCAATCGCCCCGAGATCGCCGAGCGGCTGCGCAATGCCGGTCTGCCGGTCTCCAGCATCGAGGACCTTTACCGTCGCGCCGTGGATCTCTCCGGCGAGCCGCGGCCGATCGCCTTTCTCGACAAGGTGGTCGGGGTGGTGCGCTACCGCGATGGCGGCGTCATCGATGTCGTCCACCAGGTCGGGGATTGACCATGACGGTATCCATCGCCCTTGCCCAGATGCTGGAGGCGCGCGATCGTCGGGCGGCGCGCCAGCGCGAGATGCTGGCCCACTTCGCCCTGCCGGTGGTGTCGCTGGGGGTGGTGATGCCGGGGCCGGTCAAGGATGGGCCGCCTTCGCGTATCGCCTTCGCCGTCGCGATGGAAGCCCTCGGTCCGTTGCTGGCGGGGCGAGGCTGGCTGATCCGCCATGTCGAGCGGGTCGTCGCCGCCACCGGACCCGAGGCGCTGGTTTCGGTCGAGGCCGAGGCGTCGGCGCTGAAGACGGCGCTGATCGACCTGGAGGACGGCCATCCGCTCGGCCGGCTGTGGGATTTCGACGTCATCTGCCCCGAGCGGGGGCAGATCAGCCGCCGGGTTCTGGGCCGGGCGCCGCGCCGCTGCCTGATCTGCGGCGACGAGGGGCACGCCTGCTCGCGGGCGCAACGGCATTCCCTGGCCGATTTGATGAAGGTCATCGAGGAGATGGTCGATGCATATCGCCACCCGCCATCCGCTTGATCTCGACGGCGACGCCGCCGAGCTTGGCCGCCGGATCGGCCGGTCGGTCCACCGGGCGCTGCTGGCCGAGGTGGCGCTGACGCCGAAGCCGGGATTGGTCGATCGCCGCAACAACGGCGCCCACCACGACATGACGCTGACCACCTTCGTCGCCAGCGCCCGCGCCATCGCCCCCTGGTTCGCCCTGTTTTTCCGTCGCGGCCTCGACGCCTGCCGGCTGCCGCCCGGCGACAACCTGCCGCAACTGCGCCGCGATGGTGTGGCCTGCGAAAGCGCCATGTTTGCCGCCACCGGCGGCATCAACACCCACAAGGGGGCGATCTTCTCGTTCGGCCTGCTGTGCGCCGCCGCCGGGCGGCTCCATGGCCAAGGGCGGCGGCTCGGCCGCGCCGCCCTCTGTGGCGAGGCCGCCGCCATCTGCGCCGGCATCGTCGAGGGTGATCTCGGCGGCGCCGTCGCGGTCGCCACCGCCGGCGAGCGCGTCTACCGCCGCTTCGGGCTGCCCGGTGCCCGCGGCGAGGCGGCTTCGGCCTTCGCCACGGTGCGCCGTCACGCCCTGCCGGCCTTCGATCGGGCCTTTGCCATCACCGGCAGTCGTCGGTGGGCGGCCTTCGCCGCCTTCCTTGAATTGCTGGCGGTCAATCCCGACACCAATCTGGTGGCGCGTGGCGGGCTCGATGGCCTCGCCTTCGTCCAGCGCCACGCGCGGGCGCTCACTCGGCAAGGCGGTGTCGCCGCCGCCGATTTCATTGCCCGCATGGAGGAATTCGACGATCGACTGATCGCCCTTCACCTCAGCCCCGGCGGCAGCGCCGATTTGCTGGCGGTGACCTGCTTCCTGGCGCGTCTGGAGGCGTGAGCGGCGGTGCGGCGGTCGAACGTCCGTGTTAACATCCGCCGAAGTGGTCGGCGGGCTGGATGAGGTTGCGGAAAGATGCCCCATCCCCATTTGAAAGAGACCGATACGGCCCTGGCCGAGGCCGCGAAGCGCTACGACTTCGTCCTGGTTCCGGGCCTTTACGACAGCCGCGCCGAGCACTGGCAGAGCTACTGGCAGAACCGCCATGATTTCTGGCTGCGGGTGAGCCACAATCGCTGGAGCACGCCCAGCGTCGGCGTCTGGATCGACGCCATTCGCCGCCTGCTGGCGTCCCGTCGCAACCCGGCCATTCTGGTCGGGCACAGCTTCGGCGCCCTGGCCTCGTGCTGCGTGGCGGCGGCGGGCACGCCGAGGGTCGCCGGGCTGATGCTGGTGGCGCCGGCCGAGCCGGCCCGCTTCGAGTTGGAGGACGAGGTTCCCACCGGAGCGCTGGGCGTTCCCGCGATCGTGGTCGCCAGCCACGATGACCCGCTGATGCGCTTCGATCGGGCCATCCATTGGAGCCGGGCCTGGGGGGCGGAACTGGTCGATCTCGGCGAGGCCGGCCATATCAACTGCGAATCCGGCTACGGTCCCTGGCCCTACGGCCTGGAAGTGCTGCGCCGGCTGGTCGACACCATTGACGCCGGGGGCGCGGTCGAGGCGGCGGTCAGCCTGCCGCCGCTGTAAGCCGCCCGCCATCAAGCGGACCGATCCACCGGGAACCGATGGAAGCGGAGCGAAAGGGGAGGAAAAATGCGTAAATTCATCGCCCTTGGTCTATGGCTGGTTGCTTCGCTGGCCACCCTCGTCCATCCCGCCACGGCGGCGGAGCTTCGCGTCATGATTTCCGGCGGCTATGCCGCCACCTTCCTCGAGATCGCGCCGATCTTCGAGAAGGAGAGCGGCAATACCGTCACCGTCATTCGCGGGCCGTCCATGGGGGAGACCCCCGAGGCCATTCCCAACCGGCTGAGGCGCGGCGAGGCGGCGGATCTCTTGATCATGGTCGGTTCGGCCCTTGACGGCCTGATCAATGGCGGCCTCGCCAGCGCCCCGGATCGGGTCGATCTGGCCCGCTCCGGCATCGGGCTGGCGGTTCGCCAAGGCGCCCCCCACCCGGACATCGGGTCCGAGGAATCGCTCAAGCGGGCGCTTCTGACGGCGCGATCGATCGCCTATTCGGACAGCGCCAGCGGCGTCTATCTGTCGACCAAGCTGTTTCCCCGTCTCGGCATCGCCGAGCAGCTCAAGGACAAGGCGCGAATGATCCCGGCCGAACCGGTTGGCGCCGTGGTCGCCCGTGGCGAAGCCGAATTGGGCTTTCAGCAGATCAGCGAGCTCAAGCCGATCACCGGCATCGATATCGTCGGGCCGCTGCCGGCCGGGGCCCAATTGATGACCGTGTTTTCCGCCTCCCTTGCCAACGCGGCCCATGAGCCCGAGGCGGCGCGGGCCTTGCTGCGCTTCCTGTCCACCTCGGCGGTGGCGCGGAAGGCGGTGGTGGCCAGCGGTATGGAGCCCGTCTCGACCTCGGGCGAAAAATAGGACGGCGTCGGTTCGGCGGCCGGTGATGGTGCTCAATACATCATCATCACCGGTATACCGATGAACAGCAGGCCGGCGATGAAGATCAGGCCGAAGATGACGTTGTTCTTCCAGAACTCGGCCGAGGTCAGATAGCCGCTGTTGTAATAGGGCAGGGCCGCGCCGGTGGCGTAGGGGGACACCACCCCCATCAGCCCGATGGTCAGCGCCATCGCCAGTGCCAGCTTGTCGGGGGGGACGCCGGGAAGGCCGACGCCCACCGCCAGCAGGATCGGCAGCATCGCCGTGGTGTGGGCGGTCAGGCTGGAAAAGAAGTAGTGCGAGAAGAAGAAGACCGCCGACAGCACCATGATGGTGGTCATCGGCCCCATGCCCGAGACATGGGCGCCGACCAGCGCCGCGAACCACTTGATGAAGCCGGTGCGGCCCAGGCCGTCGGCCATCGACACCAGGGTGGCAAGCAGCACCAGCGTCGTCCAGGCGGAATGGTTGCGGGCCATCTGGTCCCAGGTGATGACCCGGAAGACCAGCATCATCGAAATGACCATGAAGGCGACGATCGAGCCGTCGATCACCTCGTCGGCGAAGATCCACAACAGGATGGCGATCGACACCAGGATCGCCAGGATGATCTCGCGGCGGCTGATGGGACCCATCTTTTCCAGCTCGCCGGCGGCCCAGGCCGGGACCTCGGGGCTCTTCTTGATCGTCGGCGGGCAGATGAAATAGGCCAGCAGCGGCAGCGCCAGCAAAAGCGGGATGGCGAACGGCGCCGCGGCGAAAAACCACTGGGAATACGAGATGTCGACGTGGACGATCTTGCGGATGAAGCTCACCGCCAGGAAGTTCGGGGCGCAGCCGGTGATGAACAGGGTGCTGGTCAGGCAACTGGCGGCGAAGGTGGTCCACAGGATGTAGCTGCCGATCAGCTTGGCCGAGGGATCGTTCGGCTTCGACCCGTAGAGCGCCGGCAGGTTGATCACCACCGGGAACATGGTGCCGGCGCTACGCGCCGTGTTGGACGGCGTGAACGGTGCCAGCAGGCATTCGGTGAAGGTGACGGCGTAGCCCAGCAGCAGCGAATTGCGGCCCAGCAGGCGCACCATGTAAAGGGCGATGCGCCGTCCCAGTCCGGTCTTGTCGTAGGCCAGTGCGAACATGAAGGCGCCGCCGACCAGCCAGACGGTGCCGTTGGCGAATCCCGAGAACGCCCATTTCACCGATTCCGAGGCGATGCGAAAGCCCGGCTTGGCCATCTCGTCGGGACTGAACAGGATCCAGCGCGACAGCACGGCGGTGGCGGTGATGGCGATGACGCCGGTGGCGGTAACGGCGATCGGCTCGACCACCAGCGCCGCCACCACCCCCGAGAAGAAGGCGAAGAAATACCAGGCGTGCTGGGGCAGCCCCTCGGGGGTGGGCACCAGCGCCACCGCCAGGGTGATGGCAAAGGGAAGGGCGACGCGCCACGGCGCCACCTTCTCGTCGGAACCGCCGTGCGGGGCGGTCTCCTTGGCAACGGCGGTCATGATCGTTGGTCTCCGATCCGGCTTCGCGGCCGATCTAGTCATATATATGACTTATACTAAAGCAGTGGGTGGGCCGTGTCAAGGCGCGCTTCGGTGACATATCGGCGTTGTGACGCGACCACGTGGCCGGCCTTATTTGCCGGCGGCCGGCCGAGGCGTCGCCGTTAGCGTCGTCTCGACGTGGACGATCTCAACCACGCCGCCCCCCTCGTTCACGTCATAAACCAGGCGGTATTGCGGATAGACCACGATGGGAAACGCGTAGGTGGCATCCGGCAAGAGCCGCCCCCGAAGAGGGAAAACGTCGAGCGTGTCCCCGGCCGTCACGATGGCACCAATTACGCGGGCTGCCGCGTGCGGATTGCCGACTTCGTCACGGTAGTAGCTCTGGATTGCGTCAAGATCGAGAAGGGCGCTATTGGCCCAAATCACTCGCACCGGGGACGCGGACGCGGAAGGGGGTTATCTGTCGCCAGCGACAGCGCCCAGGCGCGCACTTCGGCATGATCGACCACGCGCCCGGCCTTCACGTCGGCGCGACCGCGTGCAACAGCCGCCGCCCGGCGGACATCCGCTTCGGCATCGGCCGTCATGGGATCATCGTGGATCGGTTCGGGCATGGGCATCACGATCATGTGGCCGATGATACCAGCAGATGGGCGCTCGCGCAGCATTTTCCAGCCAGGGTGTCGGTGACGATTCAGCGGATGTCGATCTTGTAGCGGAAGGTGGCGCCGGGGGCGCGGGAGCGGCGCCATTCCACGGGATGGCGCTCGTGGTCGAGGGCCAGGCGTTCGATTACCACCGCCGGCGATCCCTCGGGCTGGCCCAGCAGGCGGGCGTTGTCGGCGTCCAGCGCCTCGACGGTCAGGGTTTCCTCGGCCGAGGCGATGATTTCGCCGCAGACCTCCTCGTAGACCGGATAGAGCAGCTGGCCGAAATCGGCGGGTGCCAGGCCCAGCAGCTTGGCGAAGCGGGCCTTGGGCAGCCAGATGTCCTCGACCAGCACCACCCGTCCGTCGATCAGCCGCAGCCGCGCCATGCGCAGGGCGGCGACTCCGGGGGCCATCCCCAGCTTGGCCGCCGGCTCGGCCGGCGCCGCCACCTCGACCAGGCCGAGAATGCGGCTTTCCGGGACCTGGCGGACCCCCTCGGGGCCGTGATGGCGCAGGAAGCGCAGCAGCGAATTGCCGAAGCTGGGGCGGCGGACGAAGGTGCCGCGTCCCTGGCTGCGTTCGACCAGGCCGTCGGCCACCAGCATGTCGATGGCGCGGCGCACGGTGCCGATGGCGATGCCGTGGCTGGCCGCCAGTTCGGTCTCGGTGGGGATGGCCTGGCCCGGTCGCCAGACTTTGCGGGCGATCTCGCGGGCGATCTGGTCGCGGAGCCGCTGGTAGCGCGGCAGGCGGTGGTCGGTGTCGTTCATGGCCCGAGAGTCGCCGCCTGGGCGGCGGTGTCAAGGATTTCCGCATCGGCGTCGACGACGCGGCGGGCCGTGTCGTAGTCGAAGCCGGCCCGCGCCAGGGCGGCGAGGTCGCGCATGCGCGTCTCGGCACGGGCCTCGTCCGGGCGGAAGGGGCCCAGCCGGCGGCGGCGGGCCAGATTGACGGCGGCGTCGAAATCGGGGGCGTCGAGTTCGGCCAGGGCGCCGTCGGCCAGCGCCGCCGTCACTCCCTTGGCCGCCAGGGCGGCGCGGATGGCGCGGGCGGGGCGGCCGCGCCGGTGCAGGTTGGCCGCCTTCTGCGCCGCGTAGGCGGCATCGTCGAGATAGCCCAGGCCCGCCAGCTTGGCGATCACCGCCTCGGCTTGTTCCGCCGCCGGGCCGCGCTCGCCGCCCCAATGGGCCAGCGACCGGTCGATTTTGCGCAGCAGCACCCGCAGCAGATTGGCCCTGGACGAGGCGAAACGTTCAAGGTAATGCAGCGCGGCATTCTCAAGGTAGGATGGCGATATCCGGGGTGGGGCGTTCCTGCTCATGCCCCGATGTTAGCCCGCCGACGGAGCCCACGCCATGCCCGAACTCGTCCCGCCCCCGCCACGCCCGCCGCGCTCCTATGGCGCCGTCAACTGGCTGGGCGCCTGGACCCTGTTCCAGAAGGAGGTGCGGCGCTTCCTCAAGGTCTATTTCCAGACCATCCTGGCGCCGGTGGTGACGACGCTGCTGTTCCTCGCCGTCTTCGCCCTGGCGCTCGGCGGGCGGGCGGCGCCCGGCGTCGGCGGCGTGCCCTTCCTGGAATTCCTGGCGCCCGGCCTGATCATGATGGCGATGGTGCAGAACGCCTTCGCCAACACCTCGTCGTCGCTGATCATCGCCAAGGTCCAGGGCAACATCGTCGATATGCTGATGCCGCCGCTGTCGGCGGCCGAGCAGACCCTGGCGGTGGCGTTGGGCGGCGTCGCCCGCGGCCTGGCGGTCGGCCTGGCGGTGGGGCTGGTGATGGCGCTGTTCGTGCCGGTCCACCTGGCCTCGCCGGGACTGGTGCTTTACCACGCGGCGATGGGCTCGCTGATGCTGTCGCTCTTGGGCATGATCGGTGGCATCTGGGCCGACAAGTTCGATCACATGGCGGCGGTGACCAACTTCCTGGTGACGCCGCTGTCCTTCCTGTCGGGCACCTTCTATTCCATCGACCGCCTGCCCGAGGGCTTTCACGCGGTGGCGCTGGCCAATCCCTTCTTCTACATGATCGACGGCTTCCGCGCCGGCTTCATCGGCCACGCCGACGGCTCGGTCCTGGTGGGCGTCGTGCTGGTGGCGGCGGTCAACCTGTTCATGGGTGTCGTCGCCTACCGCATGCTGGCGACGGGCTACAAGCTGAAAGCCTAAAACCCCTCCATCTTCGGTTGACATTCGCGGACGAGGCGAGGATATTCCCCGCTTTCCTTCAGCGTGCCGGGTTGATTCGTCCGTGGGACGAACCGATTCGGCGTTGCGGCGGTGGGGAGAGCCGACGTGATTTCTCAGGTATTGCCGACCTATGCGCGGGCCGATGTCGCCTTCGAGCGGGGCACGGGGGCCGTCTTGTGGTCCACCGATGGCAAGCGCTACCTGGATTTCGGCGCCGGCGTCGCGGTCACCGCGCTCGGCCACTGCCATCCGCGGCTGGTGGCGGCGCTGACCGAGCAGGCCGGCAAGGTCTGGCACACCTCGAATCTCTACCGGGTTCCCGGCCAGGAGACGGTGGCGGCCAAGCTGGTCGCCAACACCTTCGCCGACACCGTGTTCTTCTGCAATTCGGGCGCCGAGGCGAACGAGTGCTGCATCAAGATGGTGCGCAAGTACCATTACGAGACCGGCAATCCTGGGCGCTATCGGGTGATCTGCGCCACCGGCGGCTTTCACGGCCGGACGCTGGCGACCATCGCCGCCGGCGGCCAGGAAAAGCACCTGAAGGGTTTCGCCCCGGTGGTCGAGGGGTTCGACCATGTGCCCTACGGCAACCTCAACGCGTTGCGCGCCGCCATCCGCCCCGACACCGCCGCCATCCTGGTCGAGCCGGTGCTGGGCGAGGGCGGCATCATCCCCGGCGATCCCGATTACCTGCGGCGCCTCAGGGCCACCGCCGACGAATTCGGCATCCTGCTGGTGTTCGACGAGGTGCAGACCGGCATGGGCCGTTGCGGCGGGCTGTTCGCCCACCAGAAGATCGGCGTCACTCCCGACGTGATGGCGGTGGCCAAGGGCCTGGGCGGCGGTTTCCCGGTCGGCGCCTGCCTGGCCACCGAAAAGGCGGCGGTGGGAATGACCGCCGGTGCCCACGGCTCGACCTTCGGCGGCAATCCGCTGGCGATGGCGGTGGCCGAGACGGTGCTGGACGTCATGCTCGAACCCGGCTTCCTGCCCCATGTCGAGGCGATGGGAGCGTATCTGCGCGCCGGCCTCGACAAGGTTTGCGCCGGCCACCCCCAGGTGATCGAAGAGGTTCGCGGCATCGGCCTGATGCTGGGGCTGAAATGCCGCATTCCCAATACCGAACTGGCGGCCCGGCTGCTGGACAACGGCCTGCTGACCATCGGCGCCGGCGACAATGTGGTGCGGCTGCTGCCGCCCTTGATCGTCGGCGAGGCGGAGATTGACGAGGCGTTGACCATCATCGGTCGCACGTTGTCCGAGGTGACGCCATGAAGCCGTTTTCCGGAAACGCCCCCCGGCATTTCCTCGACCTCGATCGCTTCGACACCGCCACCTTGCGGCGCATTCTCGATCTCGGCCACGCCTACAAGCGCGGCGAGACGCCGCACGGCGGCCCGCGTCCGCTGGCCGGCCGCATGCTGGCGATGATCTTCGAGAAGCCGTCGACCCGCACCCGCGTTTCGTTCGAGGCCGGGATGAAGCAGCTGGGCGGCGACGTCATCGTCCTTACCCGCGCCGACACCCAGCTGGGCCGTGGCGAGACCATCGCCGACACCGCCCGCGTGCTGTCGCGCTATGTCGACGCGGTGATGATCCGCACCGACGATCCGGCCAAGCTGTGGGAATTGTCCGAGCATGCCGGCGTTCCGGTGGTCAACGGCCTGACCGACCGCACCCATCCCTGCCAGGTGATGGCCGACGTGATGACCTTCGAGGAGCATCGCGGGCCGCTGGCCGGCAAGGTGGTGGCCTGGGTCGGCGACGGCAACAATGTCGCTTCCAGCTGGATTCAGGCCTCGGCCCATTTTGGCTGCGAGATCCGCCTGGCCTGCCCGTCATCGCTCCGCCCCTCCGAGCCGGTGGTGGCCTGGGCGCGGGAACGCGGCGCCAAGGTGACGGTGATCGAGGACCCCAAGGCGGCGGTGTCCGGTGCCGATCTGGTACTGACCGACACCTGGGTGTCGATGGGCTGCAAGGACGAGGACCGTCCGGCGTTGTTGGCCGCCTATCAGGTCAACGAGGCGCTGATGGCGCTGGCGTCGCCGGGGGCGCTGTTCATGCATTGCCTGCCCGCCCATCGCGGCGAGGAGGTCACCGACGCGGTGATGGACGGTCCCCAGTCGGTGGTGTGGGACGAGGCCGAGAACCGCCTGCATGTCCAGAAGGGCGTGCTGACCTGGTGCCTGCTGTAATGCCGACAGGCGATGAGCGCGGCTCAGCGCCTGAGGGCCTCGTTGCTGTAAGGACACTCCCGTGACCGACATCCTGCTTCCTTTCCAGGTCGCAGCCGGCGCCGTGCGCGGCCGGATGGTGCGTCTCGGTCCGGCGGTGGAATCGATCCTCGCCGGTCACGCCTATCCGCCGCCGGTCGCCCGATTGCTGGCCGAGACGCTGGCGCTGGCGGCGGCGCTGGCCGGCGGCCTCAAATACGACGGCATCTTCGCCCTCCAGGCCCAGGGCGACGGGCCGGTGTCGCTGGTGCTGGCCGACGTCACCAGCGCCGGAGCGCTCCGGGGTTACGCCCGCTTCGACGCCGCCCGTCTGGCCATGCTCGGCAAGGCGCCGTCGCTCAAGGCGCTGATGGGCAAGGGTCATCTCGCCTTTACCGTCGATCAGGGGCCGGATACCGACCGCTACCAGGGCATCGTCGCCCTCGAAGGCGCCGACCTCGCCGAAAGCGTCGAGCTTTATTTCCGTCAATCCGAGCAGTTGGACACCGCGGTCAAGGCGGCGGTGTCGGCCGAGGGGGGCTGGCGCGCCGCCGCCCTGGTGGCGCAGCGGATGCCGGCGGCGATGACCGGTCAGCCGATCCTGGTCGGCGACGAGGCCGAGGACATCTGGCGCCGCGCCGCCATCCTGATGAACAGCGCCACCGCCCAGGAAATGCTGGACCCGGCGGTCGCCCCTCAGGATCTGTTGTGGCGGCTCTACCATGCCGAGCAAGTCGAGGCTTTCGAGCCTCGGCGGCTGGAGGCGCGCTGCCGCTGCTCCGAGGCCAAGGTGGTGGCGACCTTGCGCTCGTTTCCCGCCGACGAGATTTCCGGCCTGGCCGACGACGACGGCAAGATCGTCGTCACCTGCGAATTCTGCCGCGTCGCCTACACCTTCACCGCCGCCGACCTGGCATTCGACCACTCCGCTTGACCTGGGGCGAGGCTTGGACCAGCCTTGCTTCCGTACCCTGCTGGAGAACGCCCATGAAAACGGTCGCCGCCATCTCGTTCCACGACAACCACAGCGTCAGCATGGACATCGACGGGGTCAATCGCATCGACCTCACCCATCCCATTCAGCTCGAGGACGGTTCCTGGACCTGCGAATTGCTGGTGCGTACCGGCAACGGCACGGTGGCGCTGCAGTTGCTCGCCGACAAACCCGAGAACCTGCGAGTCACCGAGGAATAGCCGACGCCATGTCCGACGAACCGATTCTGCTGACCAGCCTCGACCAGGGGGTGGCGACGCTGACCCTCAATCGTCCCGCCGCCCGCAATCCGCTGTCGACGGCGATGATGACCGAGATCGAGACGGCGCTGGCCCGCGCCGCCGAGGACCGCGAGACGCGGGTGGTGGTGCTGGCCGCCAACGGCCCCGCCTTCTGCGCCGGCCACGACCTCAAGGAAATGCGGGCACTGGAAGGGCGTGACGCCATCGCCAAGGTGTTCGCCCAATGCTCGCGGATGATGACCGCCATCGTCCGCCATCCCAAGCCGATCATCGCCAAGGTGCACGCCCTGGCCACCGCCGCCGGCTGCCAGTTGGTGGCCTCCAGCGACCTGGCCTTCGCCGCCGAGGGCGCCCGCTTCGCCACGCCCGGCGTCAATATCGGCCTGTTCTGCTCGACCCCGATGGTGGCGCTGTCCCGCGCCGTGCCGCGCAAGCGCGCCATGCAGATGCTGTTGACCGGCGAATTGGTCGACGCCCCCACCGCCGCCGCCTGGGGCCTGGTCAACCAGGTGGTGCCGGCGGCCGACCTGGATCGGGTGGTGGACGAAACCGCCCGGCTGATCGCCTCGAAGTCGCCCTACACCCTGAAGGTCGGCAAGCAAGCCTTCTACGCCCAGATCGAAATGCCGCTCGAAGACGCCTACGCCCATGCCTCCCAGGTGATGACCGAGAACATGCTGGCCTTCGACGCCGCCGAGGGTATCGACGCCTTCCTGTCGAAGCGCGTGCCCTGCTGGCGGGGGGAATAGGGCGCGGTGCCGTTAAGGAAACGATCGATCGTCATCGCCGGCCACGCCACCAGCGTCTCGCTGGAGGCGGAATTCTGGGCCGCGTTGAAGGAAATCGCCGACGCCCGCGCCACCTCGATCAACCGGTTGGTGGCGGACGTCGATCTGGGCCGCGCCGACGCCCCGTCGCTCGGCAATCTGTCCTCGGCGCTTCGCGTCTTTATCCTGGAAGAGGTGCGCCGGCTTGCCGCCGGCGCCCCCAGCCCCTAACCCTCAGCTCTTGATGCGGCTGAACACCCACCAGAACAGTCCGCCGGCGATCACCAGAATCGCCACCAGGAAGCCGAGCGCGATGAAGGCATCGTTGTCCAGGTTCATAACCAATCCCCCGATTGCAGGACCTTAAGCCCCGCCACCCTACCAAAGGCGGAATTCCCCCGCGTTGACATGGATCAGTCCGGGCGACCTCGTCCCACCGCCCGCCCGATGGCTTGACCTGTCCTCCCGACGACCAACGGGAGGAGGAATCTCGTTCTGGTCCGGCATTTCCGATTGGGATCGGTCGGACTAGGCTGAGATCCCTCGCCCGCGCTTGGGATGACCCGAACCGTCACGTTAAGGGGCGCTGAGTATCATTCACCATGGGGCGACGGCTCAGGGGGCGGCGTTGGCCTCGGCCAGCGGGGCGAGCGCGTCGAGGTCGGCCAGTTCCGCTTGGTAGAGCTGTAGAAGGTGATCCCATCCGTTCTTGGGACCGCGTTCGGCGATCAATTCCTTGAGGTTCTCGACTTCCGCCGCCACCGCCCCGCGCACCGCCTTGAAGCCGACCCGGGCGACCTGCGGCGGCTCGACCCATTTCCAGCCGCCCTTGCGCTTCCAGACGCGGTAGGAAACTTCCTCGTCCCTGGGTTCGGGCAGGGGCAGGATCTTGCGCTTCTCGTTCTGGCCTTCGGCGGTGGCGACGACGCGGTTACGCACCGTCACCACCGCCTTGGTCTTCGATTCCATGCGGACGTCGATCACCCGCCAGCGGGCGATGATGATCGTGGGGTCGGCGTCCGGATAGAACACCTCTCTCCGTTCCCCGCAATCCTCGTTGACGCATTCGGCGGCGATGTAGCGGCCATCGGGATAGAACACATGGCCGATGCGAGCGGCGTCATCGCCGTCAAAGTCATGGGTGAGGATGTTCGACAGGAACGCTTCCGGCCCTTCCGCCGCGAACAGCGGATGAGACCAAAGGAGAACGATTGCCAACGCCAGTGCACGGAGAGTTGTCATCTGCGCCTATGCTGATCGGCCGCGATCTTGATAGCGGAAGTAACGCGGACGCCCCGGAAACGCGCCAACGCGCTGGCGATCAAAGGGGTTGCTACCGGGCTGATGGGCAGTGTACATCCCGCCGTCTTTGTCGTAAATCGCCATATGGTGGCCGCCGTCGAAGACGATCACGTCTCCCGGTTGCCGATCCTTGGGATCGACCTCGCGGAACGGAAGCTGGCCGCGCTGGGCCTGGCCGATGATCTTCCGCCGACAATCGCCACCCGCTTACGCTCACCACGACCCCGTTCCTCGATAGATTCGCCACGGAGACACCGAGGCACGGAGACCACCTCGCCGCCGGAAGGAAGACCGTGGCCGTCCCGGAAGCCGTCTCTGCGCCTCGGTGTCTCCGTGGCTTCCCGACGTCATGCGTCCACCCATCTGATGCCGATGAGTCGGGGTGCATCCCGATGCCCCGGGACCGCCCGGCGAGGGGCGACGGCTCAGGGGGCGGCGTTGGCCTCGGCCAGCGGGGCGAGCGCGTCGAGGTCGGCCAGTTCCGCCTGATAGAGCGGCAGCAGTTCGTCCCATCCGTTTATGGCGCCGTACTTGGCGATCAATTCCTTGAGGTTCTCGACCTCCGCCGCCACCGCCCCGCGCACCGCCTTGAAGCCGACCCGGGCGACCTGCGGTGGCTCGACCCATTTCCAGCCGCCCTTGCGCTTCCAGACGCGGTAGGAAACTTCCTCGTCCCTGGGTTCGGGCAGGGGCAGGATCTTGCGCTTCTCGTTCTGGCCTTCGGCGGTGGCGACGACGCGGTTACGCACCGTCACCACCGCCTTGGTCTTCGATTCCATGCGGACGTCGATCACCCGCCAGCGGGCGATGATGATCGTGGGGTCGTTGCCGGGATAGAAATTCTCTCGCGGCTCCTGGCAACCACACTCGCCGACCCACGCACCTTTGTCGTCGGTGTACAGGACGTTGCCGTGACGTGGGAAAATCTCGCCGTCGAAGTCGCTGGCCAATAGCCTGGACAAAAATGTCTCCGGCCTTTCCGTCGCGAGGGACGGAAAAGGGAAGATGACCAGAGACAATATCGTCAAAACCTTGAGCCATCCCATGGATCATGCCTGTCGGCTGTTATCCTGATAGCGGAAATAGCGGGGACGCCCGCCGAAATCATTCACGCGTTGCCGGTTGAAGGGGGTGCTTCCTGCTCGATGGGCAGTGTACATCCCGCCGTCTTTGTCGTAAATCGCCATATGGTGGCCGCCGTCGAAGACGATCACGTCTCCCGGTTGCCGATCCTTGGGATCGACCTCGCGGAACGGAAGCTGGCCGCGCTGGGCCTGGCCGATGAAGTCGCCGCTGGCGGTGTAGGGATAGGGATGGCCGGATTCCCCGTAGATCTTGTTGACGATGCCCGAACAGTCGCCGCCGCCTGCCTTTCCCCTGACGGCATTGGGGCCGGCCTGCGGTGTGCCGGCGGGGGCGTAGGGGGTGCCGCCCCACTTATCGGCCTGACCGACGATCTTCCGCCCCTCTTCCGGTGATATGTCCCGGTTGGGCCTGGGTGGGGGCTCGCCGGCCGCTCGCTTGATTCGTATTTCCGTATCTGTTGGATGCGCTGGATAGAACGTTCTGGCGTAACGATCTGCCTCGGTCTCGCCGCCGCTGGTCCAGCGCCCGCGATGGTCTCTCGGTTCGTCGGGGTTATAGGGCATGGTGTTGCTCCAAGGATGTGGGCCGGCGCAACGATATGCAAAGCGCATCTATGTGTCCAGTGAAAATCGTAACCAACGACTCCGTTCCTCGATAGATTCATTTCAGAGACACCGAGGCGCGGAGACCGCCTCGCCGCCGGAAAGAAGGCCGTGGCCGTCCCGGAAGCCGTCTCTGCGCCTCGGTGTCTCCGTGGCTTCCCGACGTCATGCGTCCACCCCCAAGCCGATCCGTGGTGAGGGGCGCGACGACGGGGATTTGTTGTCGCGTCCGGCGGCTTTTGCTATCGTCCGCACCCCGCCGGACGCGGGAATTGACAGGAGTTCGTCATGGGCGAGATCAAGGCCGTCATCCTCGGAGCCAGCGGCTACACCGGCGCCGAACTGGTGCGTCTGCTGGCTTTGCATCCCCATGTCCGCGTCGCCGCCATGACCGGCGACCGCAAGGCCGGCCAGCCGCTGGCCTCGGTCTTTCCCCATCTGGGTGGCCTCGCCCTTCCCGATCTGGTGGCCATCGACGCCGTCGATTTCTCCGGCCTCGACGCGGTGTTCTGCGCGCTGCCGCACGGCACCACCCAGGAGGTGATCGCCGCCCTGCCCGGCCATCTGAAGGTCGTCGATCTGTCGGCCGATTTCCGGCTGTTCGACGTCGCCGTCTATGCCCAGTGGTACGGCCACGAGCACCGGGCCCCGGCGCTACAGGCCGAGGCCGTCTATGGCCTCACCGAATTGGCCCGGCCCAAGGTGGCGGCGGCGCGGCTGGTGGCCAATCCCGGCTGCTATCCGACCTCGGTACAGCTGCCGCTGGTGCCGCTGCTGGAAGCCGACCTGATTTCGGCCGAGGACATCGTCATCGACGCCAAGTCGGGCACCTCGGGGGCGGGGCGGTCGGCCAAGGAGGCCAACCTTTATTGCGAGGTCACCGAGGGCATCCACCCCTACGGCGTCGCCAGCCACCGGCACATGCCCGAGATCGAGCAGGGCCTGTCGGAAGCCACGGGCAAGCCGGTGCTGGTCAGCTTCACCCCCCACCTGATGCCGATGAGCCGGGGCATGCTGTCGACCATCTATGTCCGTTTGGCCAAGGGCGCCAAGGCCGCCGATCTTCGGGCGGCGCTGGCGGCGCGCTATCGGGGGGAACCCTTCGTCCGGGTGCTGCCCGAGGGCGCGGTGCCGGCCACCCGGCATGTGCGCGGCTCGAATTTCTGCCTGATCAACGCCTTCGACGATCGGCTGCCCGGCCGCGCCATCATCACCTCGGTGATCGACAATCTGGTGAAGGGCGCCTCGGGTCAGGCGGTGCAGAACTTCAATCTGATGTTCGGCCTGCCCGAAACCACCGCCCTGACCCAGCAGCCGATGTTCCCGTGAGGTCGTCATGCCAAGGATTCTTCCCTACCGGGGCGTGACGCCCACCATCGACCCGGACGCCTTCATCGCCCCCGGCGCGGTGGTGGCCGGCGACGTGGTGATCGGCAAGGACAGCGGCATCTGGTTCGGCTGCGTGCTGCGTGGCGATGTCCACGAAATCCGCATCGGCAGCCGCACCAACATCCAGGACGGCACCGTCGTCCATGTCACCGGCGGTCGCTTCGGCACCTATATCGGCTCGGACATCACCATCGGTCACGGCGCCGTCCTGCACG
>Ga0265327_10000421_pt1 | contig 77515 bp, 71 predicted proteins | sample 41621metaG_FD_202089 | JGI IMG/M metagenome (GOLD analysis project Ga0265327, IMG submission 202089) | Rhizosphere microbial communities from Carex aquatilis grown in University of Washington, Seatle, WA, United States - 4-16-21 metaG | ecosystem: Host-associated > Plants > Roots > Rhizosphere...
GATGTCGGTTCGTCACATCCTGGGGCTGGAGAAGGTCCCAAGGGTTCGGCTGTTCGCCGATTAAAGTGGCACGTGAACTGGGTTCAGAACGTCGCAAGACAGTTCGGTCCCTATCTGTGATGGGCGCTAGTAAATTGAGAGGACATGACCTTAGTACGAGAGGACCGGGTCGTACGTTCCGCTGGTGTATCTGTTGTGCCGCCAGGTGCAATGCAGAGTAGCTATGAACGGCCAGGATAAACGCTGAAAGCATCTAAGCGTGAAACCTTCCTCAAGATGAGTTTACTTTTAAGGGTCGTCGGAGACTACGACGTTGATAGGCTATAGGTATACAGGTGGTAACATCAAAGCCGAGTAGTACTAATTGCCCGTAAGCTTTATTTTTTATTTTTCTTAGGAATTATAAAACACAAACATTTACTCTTTCTTATAACTTATCCCAATATGTAATTTATTATCCGTTTAATTTTCGGACAACCGTCTTATGGTGGTTTTGCCGAGGGTGTTCACCTCTTCCCATACCGAACAGAGAAGTTAAGCCCCTCATGGCCGATGGTACTGCACAACAATGTGGGAGAGTAGGTAGCTGCCATATTCATTTAAAGCCCTTCAGTTTACTGAGGGGCTTTTTTATTGGGGGTATATCAAGAAATGGAAAAGATAAAAAATGACTAGAGCATTATTCTGATTAGCTTCAAGAGAGTAGATAGACACTCCACCAACAAGTTGGTGTGACCATATACATTTAAAGCCCTTTGATAAGATCGAAAGACTTTTTTTATTGATACAAGAAAGTATAATATATTAATCGCAAACAGAAGTTTATTAGGTATGTAAGCTCTTTATGCTATCCAGCATGCCAAATATTTTTAGCAGCCAAAGTACTACGCATATTACAACTACTGCGTTTAAAATATTTTTGATAGTACCTTGCATAGGGATATACTTATTGATGAGCCATAGGATAACGCCAACGGCAACCAGGATTAATACAACATAGTAAATAGGCATAACATTGATTTTTTAAGGGGTTAAAATAATAATGTTAAAAGGCATTAATCGTACCATACACATATTAGCTTAAAACAATAATGGCAATAGCGTCGCTAAGTGTTATTTATTATAATCGATGAAGTAGGCTGTTGAAAAATTTGCCCATATTGCGATGGATTGGTGGATTTTGATTGGAATGAGCGATGATGTTTTTGCCAGGATTACAATCCTTTAAAACTAAAACGGCATATTTACCCCACTAAAATGGAAACAATGCACCACAGAGGAAATTCTGTTGGCGTTAGTTTATTGATTATTTGTTTTCGCCAATGGTTATATAGAAGTTCCTGTCAACACGAAAGTCTTTTGAACTGTTTGCTGGAACTTTAGAAGTCTGCCATTGAGTTGAAGGAAAAATGAATTGGTAGTTTTTCCCATCAAAGGTTATTTTTACAGGCATTGCAAAATCTGTTATGCAGTTTTCCCAACGATATTTGAATATACTGTCCTCAAAAGAGTAGCTAAGTTTAGGCATTTGAATTGTTTTTAAATACTGGTCAAAAATTTTTGTAAAATCTTTTTTTGTATAGCTATTGAAAAAATCCAGTATCTCATTGGTATTAACTGTCTGATGATAAAACTCCTTACTCAATCCTGTCAAAACTTCTTTAAACAATGTGTCTCCAATTATTTGTCTTATCATATGAAGCATGGCGCTTCCCTTATAATATTGGTCAGTAGTATTAGTGCCTAAAACAGGCTCGTCATTTTTTATTCTTTTCCATGTACCAACTGCATAATCGTTACCAGCTTCAATCCCAAAAACATATGATGTATAAAGTGTTTCAAAATATTTGGTAAATCCTTCGTGTATCCAACTATGTCCGTCCCCGCTGCAGGTAATGCTATTACCAAACCATTCGTGCCCGCTTTCATGCACAAGAATAAAATCCCATTTAAGCCCCCATCCACTTCCTGAAATAATATCTTTACCATTTAAACCATTTTGAAAGCCATTGCCATAGGCCAATGCACTTTGATGTTCCATGCCCGACATGGGAGCTTCCACCACTTTGTAGCTGTCTTCGTAAAACGGGTAAGGCCCAGCCCAATATTCAAAAGCGTTCAAAAGCGTATCAATTTGTTTAAAATGGTTTTTTGCTTTAATAAGATTATAATCTAATACCCAATAATCACAATCAAGTTTTCCTTTTAATCCAGCATAGTTCTTATGCCAAGTAACATATTTTCCAATGTAGGGAATAATGCTATAGTTGTTGATTGGGCTTACCACCTTCCATGTATAAGTAATTGTCTTGTGTTCGGCAGTTGACTTTTTTGTGAGCCTGCCATTGGCAACCGCTATTAGTGTATCTGGAACCGTTATACTGAAAGAAATTCCATTATCAGGTTCATCATACAAAACATCTTTGCAAGGCAGCCAGATGCTTGCCCCCGAACCTTCACAAGCAACACTGATAAATGGCCGCCCTTTTACATCTTTAGCCCATATCCATCCATTGTCATAAGGTGGTTTTAATGATTCTTTTGGCACACCTTCAAAATGAATTGAAATTGTTTGTTGCTCACCTGTTTTAATAACTATAGGGAAAATTACGAGGTAAGAGCCTTCCTTACTGTGTTTAAAAACAAGGCTTTTATCTTTCCACCTCACACTGGTAATTTGCATGGGAGCTTGCAAGTCAATTTGCAGTATAGTATCAGGCTGCAAAGCGGAGAATGTTATTTTATTCGTTCCGGTTATATATTTTCTTCCCAAATCAGGTATAATATCAATTTTGTAATACAATAAATTCCACCATTTTTGCTCTTGCCGAATACTGCCGGGAGCCGTTTCTTTATTGCCTTGCTTTTTTATTGCAAGTTTTTGCCCATGTACAAAAAATGATAGCAATAATCCAAGCAACGTAAATTTAAATTGTTTAATAGTCATTATAATTTAAAGGAGAAGCGGAAAATTTATTTACAGTTGCTGCAACTGGTTTTAATGACGCACAATTTGCTATTCCCACTAAAGTACGCTGCTTTTTGAACATAACAATATTCCTGCAATATAAGAAGGGGGTTGGATTTATAACATTAAGAAGAAACAGTAGCAAATTGTGGCGCTATTAAAGGCAGTGATACAAAAAAGGAGGTGCCCTTATCTTTCCCTTCACTGGTGGCCCATACTTTGCCATGGTGCAGCTCTACCAAAATTTTTACAATGGAAAGGCCGAGGCCATTGGATCTTTCCTTACCAGTGGGTACGGAACTAAGTTTAGCGAATTTGGTGAAGAGTTTTTCTTTGTCCGTTTCATTGAGACCCTGACCCTGGTCTTGAAATTCTATTTGGATATGGGTAGGTGTCTGTTGGATGTTGATCTGGATGGTAGTATCAGGATAAGAGAATTTGATGGAATTATTCAGCAGGTTATCGAGTATTTCCTGCAGTCTTTTTTTATCGGCAGTGATGAAAACAGGTACTGTAGTCTTTAATTTTATCTGTTGTTTTTTTTGTGTCGCAAGATAATTGAAATTGCCTTTCACCATTTCTAACATGGCAGTAATGTCCAGTAATTCTTTATTAAGCCGAAACTCCATATTTTCAATCTGAGATAAATTAAGCAGGTCTTTGAGTTTATCATCGAGGCGCAAAGCATTCCTTAAGATTAGTTTACTCATTGCAGGCAGGTTACCCCCTGAAGCCTCATCTTCCAGCATTTCTGCAGCCAGGCTAATATTCATTAAAGGATTTTTCAGTTCGTGCAATACGATATTCATCAGGTCGGTTTGTACCCTAACGGATTTTCTTGTTACCAACCTATGCTCCAGTTCATTCATAATAACACCCGCAAGTGTCGCTAACATATTTAATTGTTTTTGTGTAGGCTCACGGGGGATTTCATCAGTTACGCATAACGAACCAATCTTGTAGCCCTCCACGGTAGTAAGTGCAGCGCCGGCATAAAATCTTATATCGCCTTTAGGCACTCCATATTTATTTTCCATCAAGCCAGGCACTTCATCAGTATCATTAAACACCAATAAACTATCGGGTTGAACAATGATTAGGGAGCAAAGGCTTTTATTGCGCCGCAATTCTCTACCCTCAATGGCAATGGTGCTTGATTTGTAAAATACTTTTTCTGCATCCACAAAACTTATGAATGCAGATGGCGTATCAAATATTTGTGCTGCCAGTAAGGCAATGGTATCAAATACTTCTTCTTCGGGAGTGTCTATAATATCATACTGTTGCAATTTGGATAAACGCAATGGCTCGTTTGCGGGAATGATGGCAACCGGAACTGTATACGTTTGAGCGCTGGAACTGATAGAGTTCAAAATGATAAGGTTGTTGTTAACCCCTACAAGGTATGCTTAAAAGAGGGGATAATGGGGGTTTTATTGTTATATAAGACAATTTGCGCAGTAGTTCGTTCACAGTAATGTATATTTATAGTGCAAAACCATCATTTTGATGAATTAAAGATTGAAGGCACTGAAAAGTGCCTTTATCTTTTTAGATATTCCTGAACTTATTTTAAGGGTATTTTTATTTAGTTTTTTCTATTCTTCTATCGGGCACCAGCCAAATGGCAGATATTAAAACATATACTGCTAAACTTAACCAGGGCGTTACAAAGGCCAGACTAATGCCTATCAAATCCAAAATAATAGAAATAATGCCTTTTCGGTCTTTACCAAAAGCTTTGGCTAATGCAGAATCTTTTCCATTAACACTAATAAGGCATTGTGAAAGAAGATAATAAGCTACCCCCGCCCCGGTAGATACTGCCCCGTACGCCACCAGCGGCCAGGTTGTAAAATGATTTTCTCCCATCCAGGCTGTTGCAAAAGGGAAAAGCGATAGCCAAAAAAGTAAGTGCACATTTGCCCATAATACAGCCCCATTAATTTTGCTAATGGAATGCAGCATGTGGTGATGATTGTTCCAATAGATGGCGATGTTTATAAAGCTTAAAAGGTAACTTAAAAAGACAGGCAAAAGAGGCTGCAGGTCTTTAAATGAATCGCCATGCGGCACTTTTAATTCCAATACCATAATGGTGATGATGATTGCTATAACGCCATCACTGAATGCTTCTAATCTTCCTTTACCCATAGCTGTTAGTTTATTGCGCAGCAATATTAATTGCTGCTGGTAAATGTATAAATTTTTACATAAAAAAATCCCTTCAATAATGAAGGGATTTGTAATAGCTTATATTGGTTGATATTAATAATCTCTGCTACCACCGCCGCCGCCGTAACCGCCGCCGCTTCTACCGCCGCCGCCGCTTCTGCCGCCGCCGCCGTATCCACCGCCGCCTCTGTTACCGCCACCGCCGTAACCGCCACCTCTGCTGCCGCCACCGCCGTAACCGCCGCCGCCACTTTTCTTGTAGCCGCCACCACCACCGCCTTCTTGACGAGGTTGTGATTCGTTAACGATTAATTTACGACCCTGAATTTCAGTTTCGTTTAATGCAGCGATTGCAGCTTTAGCAGCTTCATCGTCTTCCATTTCAACAAAACCAAAACCTTTACTGCGGCCGTTCATTTTGTCTTTAAGGATTTTAGCGCTAGTAACGCTTCCGTGCTCTGTGAAGAGATTCATTAAATCATCATCAGTCATTGACCAACTAAGATTTCCTACATAAATGTTCATTGTAAAAACTTTTAAATAAATAAATAAAAAAACAATAATGACTTAGTTGTAACAATGAACTGAATCGGACTTGTGAAAGCTACTTCAGCTAATAGCAAAAAACTAAAACCATTAATTCGTCATAAAGATAGTGGTTTTGTTCATATATTGCTACTATTCTGTTTTTTTTTTGAAAATGCCTGTGGGCAAGGGTTTGATTGGCTTTTAGGGCAGTTTTTGGGGTTGGTAATTTTACGGTGCGTTGAGAAAAATCAAGCATTTTGCCGCTGGAAGAATGCTCTATCTGGAATATTGTGCAGGGGTTAACGCTTAAATGAAATGTTCAATAATCAATTTTCAATGCCCAATGTTCAATAGAAAGGCATCCCTGGCTGGTTTTAACACCCTGAAGAAATGTTTAATAATTAATATTCAATGGAAAGCTACGGCTTTCGTTATCTATTACTCAGCCTTAAGTATAAAGTATTATACTATGCATGCTTATTGAATACTGATTGTTAAGCATTGAATTTTGAGCATTTGTATTTCACCTGACGCCTTAGACTTGTTAAACCAAATAAAAAGGTTCGCTCCCGAAAGAGCGAACCTTTAAAAATATAAGTAGTTTACTACGTATTACTCAGCTACAACTTCGAATTCAACTTCAGTTTCGTTGCCGTTACCAAAATCAATTTTTGCTTTGTAAGTGCCTAATTCTTTCACTTCATCAATGATAGAAATACGGCGGCGGTCAATTTCGTAGCCTTTTTGTTCTTTAATAGCTTTAGCTACCTGAACAGAAGTTACACTACCGAAAATTTTACCGCTGGTACCAGTTTTAGCACCAAGCTTTAATGGGCCATTTTGCAAAACAGCAATTACACTATTCAATTCAGCCAATAATTTAGCTTCTTTTTTAGCTTGTTGTTTTTTCTTTTCTTCCATCATTTTCACGTTGGAAGGGCTTGCTTCTACAGCCATTTTTTGAGGAATAAGATAGTTGCGGCCGTAACCATTTTTAACAGTTACCATTTCGTTTACGCCACCTAAATTATTTACATCTTGTATTAATATTACCTGCATTTTGTTTGCATTTTTACCCAATCCGGCCTCAATAAAATTGAGGTTAAACTTTCCCTACTTAAAGGTTAGGGTGGTTAGAAAATTGTTTATTTCAAAAGATCAGTTACGTAAGGAAGAATAGCCATTTGACGGGCCTTCTTAACTGCGTCACCAACTTTACGTTGAAATTTTAAAGAGTTACCGGTGATACGGCGTGGTAACAAACGGCCTTGTTCGTTAATGAACTTCTTTAAAAATTCGGCATCTTTATAATCGATATAATGAATACCCATCTTTTTAAAACGGCAATATTTCTTTGGACGTTTCTCCTGCTTAATGGCAGTAAGATATTTTATTTCATTTTTTGCCATGATTTAAGCTTCAGATTTTTCGTTAGTAAATTTGCCGCCACTTTTCTTTTTGGCATTGTACTCAACGGCGTACTTGTCGAGTGCAGTGTACATGTGACGCATCTGTGATTCGTCACGTAAAAGTTGAATTTTCAACTTTTCATTGAAGCTGGATGGCGCAGAATATTCCATTACCCAATAAAGACCGGTAGTCTTTTTGGCAATTGGATACGCCAGCGATTTTAATCCCCAGGGATTGCTGTTTACAACTGTACCACCGTTATCAGTAACGAGGTCAGCGTATTTTTTCTGAGCGGCCTTAAATTCGTCGTCAGACAACACAGGGGTAAAAATCACCATCAATTCGTAATTGTTCATTTCCCTTTGATTTGTTTTGTAAAAAAAATTGTTTATCCGTTATTTTTAAACGGGCAGCAAAGGTAGGGCTTTTAATGCAGATTTGGTAAGGGTTTGAGGGCTTTTTTTGGTATTTTTTTTGACAGCGGTAAAGGACCTTGAATGTGCTTCATTGACGACGCTCCGCTCAACTTTTTGAGCCTTGCTGCGCATTAATTGTGGGGTATTTTATATTGATAATCAATTAATTATCTATCTGTAAACTCAATAGTCTTGAATATTTCCAAAACTAAATTTTCCTTTTCTTTAGAAAAATTTTCACCATAGATACTGAGCCATCTTCCGCTTTCACAATCTCTAATTTGTAATTCAACCCTGTTTTTCCCTTTTAAAATGGGGGTTCTAACTATCGCTACTTTTTTGTCGATGGTATCAATTTTTAAATTATAAATTTTATCCTCTTGTCTAAAATAATCCTGGTCATCATTCTCAATTTCACCCTTGGCTATTTTTATTTGATTTGAAAAATCGCAATAATTACCAGATAATTTGCCTTTTAATATTACATCTGCACCCGAATCAAAATTTAGTAGAATGCTGTCTGATTCACAACGAATAAAACCTGGTTGAGAATCAATTCCTATTAAGGCTGAGTCTTTAAAGTTTTTAGGTAAATAAATTGTCCAATCACTGGTTAAATTCCTTTTTGTCCAATTGGGATTAATATCAACATTCTTACTGTTTTGACGGTTGCAAGAAGAATTGCATAGAAAAATTACCATGAACAAACCAAAGTAAATCTTTTCCATAAAAAGTAGACAGGATGTTAACCCGACGATTTGTCAAGGCATGTATTCAACGATTAATACTAAGATGCAAGAATCTGATTCTTGCATATTAATTATACAATATTAAAAATTTTAGAGCAAAGCCGGAGCTTCACTGTACAAGCCTATACACCGGATACCTGTTATGCGCAGGCTCGTAATAAGGCGAATTTTTATAAATAAAATCCAATTGTTCAGAGCTGCTCGTTGCAAATTTTGCATCTGATTTTTTCTTCTCTTCCAATTTCGTTTTCAACTCAGGATTGTTTCTTAAAACTTCTGCAGCTACATCTTCCCAGCGGTAATCACTGTAACCTTCTTTTTGTTGCAGGATGGCATCAAAGAAATTCCAGGCAAAAAAACTATCATCACCTGTAGGTTCAAGTACTTCTACTAGGTATCTATTGGCAGGTTGATTCATCGGAACAATATAATCTCCTTTTAAAAATTTTATTTTTTGTTTCATCACCGAAGTTTTTACAGACCCATTTCTATGGTGTTTTTCATAGGGGCGGGGAGCGCTTTTGTAATCATCAATATGGTAAGCTTCTACTTCAATAATTGTATCTGTCTTTAATTGTTTTACAATTACGTTGTTTAGCTTTAATAAATCAATGGGAGCCCACCAGCCTTGAGGAATAATATATGCAGTTGGCGCAGTTATAAAATTAGATGGCTTGAAGGTATTGAAAAATTTCACCTGTTTTGTAAAAGGTTTTGTTCTGTCGTAAAACATTCTTTGCAAACCAGTAGCTTCACTGGTTTTAAAACCCTGTTCGTATCCTTTAAAAGTTATCACGGAATGTTGTGTGGTATCTACACTCCAATTCAAAGGCCAGTTCTTTTCTTTTATCACTTCAGCCTTTGCTTTATTTCGTTGCGCAATTAATGCAGTTGCGTTGCTGCTGGCTTTTTCTATCATGGTTTGCATTAATGCATAAGTGCTCAGCACACGGTCTTTGTAAGGCTTGAGCATGTGTGTTTCGGGTACAAAGCCAATGGTTTGAAACAAGGCTGCGTAACCTGAAGAATAACGCGGAGGGTCGTAAAACATTTCCATGCCTTTATCAGGTGTTTGTGTTTCAAAATTCACATAAGGCACCATCTCCCATTTTTTTTCTGCCATGCTTTTATATAATTGCGGTTCAAAAGTATCTTTCAACCACCCGCCTAAATCGGCACCTAGTTTATCGTATTGTGTAGTAAGCAATGTCATGGTATGCTGATAATCGGCACCATCGCTAACATGATTATCAATGAAGATATCGGGGTCGAGTAGGTGATAAATTTGTGTAAAGGTTCTGGCATTCTTACTATCGCATTTTGTAAAGTCCCTGTTAAGGTCTAAGTTTTGCGCATTGCCTCTAAAGCCATATTCTTTTGGCCCGTTTTGATTTACACGGGAGAAAGCAGTACGGTTTAAACAGCCGCCAATATTGTAAACAGCAATAAAAGCCAATGCTATATTATCAGGAAGCTGGAGTTTTCCTTTTACAATATCTCTTACCAGCATCATGCTGGCATCAATGCCATCTGGCTCGCCTGGATGAATGCCATTATTGATTAAGATGACTGCTTTATTTTGCTTATGCCATTGTGCGGCATCAAATTTTCCATCTTTACTTACCAGTACCAAATGCAAAGGGTAGCCGGCATCTGTCATACCCATTTCCTTTACCAGTACTATTGGTGATTGCTTATCTAAATTTTTATACCAGTCAACGGCTTCAAAATAGGTAGCGCTTTCAAGGCCGTTGGTTTTTTCAAAACGGCATTGCTGTGCAATAAGATTATTGCAAATGAAAATGATGGCAAGTAGGGAAAAGGCTTTTCTCATTAAGATTAATTTTTGTGAAGCTACAATGATTTTCCATTTTTTTTATAGCCGTTGATAAAAATTCTGCACCACGGTCATTAACCATTGTTTAACTTTAAACAAATCATGCAATAGGTTTTAAGTTTCAATTTTGCAATACACATTAAAAACATCTATGCGGTCGTCGGCAACAAGGCTACTTATACTGATCACTACTATTTTGATCGCTGTTATTATTGGCTTCCAGGTACATTGGCTTTCCAAAACTTATTCTTTTGAAAAAAATGAATTTAATACATCTGTATTAAAAAGTATTCGTGGGTTGTACGAAGATCTTAATCTTTCTGACGAAACTGGTTTCCAATTCAATAATTTGATTGTGCATCCTACAGATAATGTTTTTATTTTTAAAGTAGATGATGCGCCACATAAAGATTCGCTGATGAAAGCACTGATCAGTGAATTTGATGATTTTAAAGTGTACACCGGCTGCAAAGTTGCTGTCTATGATGATAGTACCAGAAAGTATTTGTATGAACAATACATTCCCAATGCCGCTTCATTCCATTCTGATTCAGTTGCTATTGATGCGCCTTTGCAAAATGTAAATTATGCGTATATCTATTTGGATTTCCCCAACAGGAATCAATACATCATCAGTAATATGACCAGTTGGATATTTACCAGCGTTCTATTGTTAGTATTATTAATAGGCCTTGGCGCCAGTATTTATTATTTATATCGTCAAAAGTTCTTGAACGACATACAAAAAGATTTTATCAATAATGTTACCCACGAGTTTAGTACGCCCCTTACGGTAATTGACCTTAGCACAGATGCGTTGCAAAAACCTGGCATAGCTGCCAATCCTGATAAATATGAAAAATATGTGGCTTCGATTAAATATCAGAATGAGTACCTTAAAAAGCATATTCAAACATTGGTGAAAACAGTAGTTACAGAATCTTATCACTTAACGCTTGATAAATCTACCGTTCATCCCAACGAATTGATAAAAAGAGCCATCATGCAACTGGAGCCGATAGTAGCACAAAAAAACGGCAAAATTATTTTTGACCCTGAAGATGCAGATGATAGTATTTTTGCGGACAGCGATAATCTTTACCTGGCTATTTTTAATGTGATAAACAATGCTGTAAAATATGCCGAAGTGCCTAAAATTTTAATTACTACCGGCCAGCAAAACTTAAAATATTTTATCAGTGTAAAAGATAATGGCATTGGAATTGCACCGGGTGAACAACAAAAGATATTTAAAAAATTTTACAGGGCGCAAAGCGGTAATGTACATACAGCAAAAGGCCTTGGCCTTGGTTTATATTTTGTAAAGAAAATTATTGAATTGCACCACGGGCAAATTGAAGTTAATAGTGTGGAAGCAATAGGAACAGAATTTAAAATTATTTTACCCATTAATTAAATCACCATGGAAATTAAAGGACGGGTTTTATTGGCAGAAGATGATATGCATTTAGGCGATGTGATGAAAGATACTTTGGAAGATGAAGGTTATGCTGTGTCGCATTGCACCGACGGGCAGCAGGCTATTGAATTATTTGATAAAGATAAATTTGATATCTGCCTTCTGGATGTGATGATGCCGGTAAAAGATGGGTTTACTGTAGCAAAAAAAATACGCCAGCAAACAGATATTGTGCCTATAATATTTATCAGTACAAAAGCATTGCTTGAAGATAAGATAGAAGGTTACCAACGAGGTGCTGATGATTATATTGTAAAACCTTTTCAGATGCAGGAATTGCTGATGAAGATGGAAGTATTTTTGCGCCGCACTAAAAAAATGTTTGCTGATACATTGCAGGAATTTTCTGTCGGTAAAATACATTTTCAGTTTACCAATTTAAAAATGATAACACCGGAAGGCACGATAACGATTACACAAAAAGAAGCAGAGCTGTTGAAGTTTTTATGTTTGCATCCCAATAGAATTTTAAAACGTGATGAAATATTAACTGCAGTATGGGGTAAAGATGATTATTTTCTAGGCAGAAGCATGGATGTATTTATGACAAAGATACGCAAGCTGCTAAAGGCAGATCCAGCCATTGTGCTGGAAACTATACATGGCATGGGATTTCGTTTTAGCGTTCCTGAAAATAACAGATGATATTTTTTTGTAGTGGGGCTTAACATCTGCTTAACCCACTCTTAACCAAATTTAATAACGCTTAACAAAATGCCCCCGTAAGTTTGTGGTTCATATAACAGTACCATATGCTTTGGTGGTTTTTCAGATATGGTAAAGAGGGTGTTTTTTAATACCCTCTTTTTTATTTTAGCTTAACCTGTGCTTAACTAAAATTAATATAACTTAACAATATACTACTTCAATTTTGCCATCAACCACCAAACGTTTTTTTGATGACAAAAACATTTCTTTTTGCACTTTTTACAGCCGCTTTTTTTTCTGTAAAAGCCCAAACAGCCATCGATACTTCAAGGCTTGATTTACCTGCAGCAGAAAAAATATTCTTGCAAAAAAATTTATCGCTTATTGCAGCCAATTACAACATCAATGTAAATGAGGCATTGATTCAGCAGGCAAAACTTTGGGATAACCCCATTTTAGTTACCGATCAAAATGTGTACGACGGTAAATTTTTCAGGCATACAGGAGATAACGGACAAGTGTATGTGCAAATACAGCAATTGATACGTACTGCTGGCAAGCGAACCAAGCTGGCACAGCTGGCAACTGATAATACGCTGCTTGCCAAAGAACAATTTGACGACCTGATGCGTAGCCTTCGCTACACACTGCAAAGTGATTTTATTGAGATCAATCATTTGATGAAAATTAAAAGGGTATATGACGGTGAAATAAACCAGATGGAGAAACTGGTGTATGGCATGAATGAAGAATTTAAAGCCGGTAATATTTCTTTAAAAGATAACATGCGGTTGAAAGCATTGCTTTTTGGTTTACAAAACGAACTGATAAATGTACAGGGCCAGTTGCTGCCCTTACAAACGGAAGTAAAATTTTTATTGCAAGACAGCTCCAATAATTTTATACAGCCCGATTTTGCCTATCAGCTTCCGGATATCATTAGTTACAAAATTGATGTTGCAGATAGCCTTATTGCAAAAGCAAAAGCATCGAGGCCCGATGCAAAGATTGCTCAAACACAAGTTGATTTGCAAAACCACAACCTTATCTATCAAAAGGCATTGGCAAAACCAGATATTACTGTTGGGCCAGAGTATGACCAGCGCAGCAGTTACACCAGCAATTATGTAGGTTTATCGGTTTCGCTGCCCCTGAATATATTTAATAAAAATCAAGGCGATATCAAGTCGGCACAGTTTGCAATAAAACAACAAACAGTTATAAAAGATATGCAGACTGCAAAAATTGAAAGCGAAGTAAATAGCGCACTGCAGAAGTTTTTGTACTATCAAAAAATAAACAATGCAGACCAGTTAGCGTTTTCCAAGCAATACGACGACCTGTTTAATAACATGATAAAAAGCTATCAGGACAGGCAATTGAGTTTGCTTGAACTGATAGATTTTATAGATGCTTACAAAGACAGCAAATTAAAACTGACCGATCAGCATAATAATTTGATAAAAGCTGCTGAAGACCTCAACTATTCTGTTAACTCAACCATCATTGACATAAAATAATCTTATGACCCTTAAATTAAAGAGCCGCAATCTGTTTTACTTGATTGTTTCTGTATTTATTTTTTCTTGTAAAGCAAAGGAGCCTGATGCTCCGGTTGATAAACGCGTATGCATTAGCGATACTATGGCTGCTTCGGTAAGAATTGATTCGGCACAACTCACCAACATGACCGATGAATTGAAGCTGAGTGGCGAAATAAATTTTGACGATAAAAAAATAACCAAAGTGTTTGCCTTTAGCAGCGGACAGGTGATAAAAGTAAATGTATCGGTTGGAGATAAAGTTAGTAAGGGACAAGTCTTGGCAATCATCAAAAGCGCCGATATTTCCGGCAATTATAGTGACCTGTCAACAGCTGGTAATGATGTAGCCATTGCAAAAAAACAAATGGATAATGAGGCCTCTTTATTTAAAAATGGTATTGCCAGCGAAAGGGAATATTTGGAGGCAAAAGAAAATTATCAACGGGCCTTAACCGCTTCCGAAAAAATACAAGCTCAAATAAGCATCAACGGTGGTGGTAAAACAAGCGCCAATGGCACTTATGTACTTACAGCGCCGCAAAGCGGTTACGTGGTTGAAAAGAAAATAAACGAAGGCGCATTTATAAGAACCGACGCCAATGATAATTTATTCACTATTGGAGATATTACTGATGTGTGGGTTTGGGCAAATGTCTATGAAACAGATATTTCAAAAGTGAAAGAAGGGTACGACGCATTAATAACAACATTGGCTTACCCCGACAGTGTATTTCATGGTAAAGTGGATGAAGTGTACAATGTACTTGACCCCATAACAAAAGTGATGAAGATAAAAATAAAACTGTCTAACCAGGGCCAGGTGTTGAAACCAGAAATGTTTGCCAATATTTCAATTACAAATCCCCAGGGGCAAAAAGCCATTAGCATTCCTAAAGAGGCGGTATTGCCTAACGATGGAAAAAATTATGTGGTAGTATATCATTCCAAATGCGATTTGAAAGTGCAGGAGATACAGCTATCAAAAACAATAGGTGATAAAACATTTATCACTTCAGGATTAAAAGAGGGGGATAAAATTTTATGCAATAACCAGATACTTTTCTTTAGAGCATTAACGGGAGATTAAAGTAAACCTATAATGCATAAAAAACTATAAGGTTTTTAAAACCTTATAGTTTTTTCAAAAATAATTTCTAATAATAATAGACTGCCTGTAAAGGTTAACCATATGAATAAATTCATAAAACGCATCATTCACTTTTCTTTGCGTCACCGCTATTTTGTTTTTTTTATGACAGCGGTTTTGGTAGTGCTTGGTGTATGGGCATATAAAGAAACACCGGTGGAAACTTTTCCGGATGTTACCAATACTCAGATTATCATTATTGCACAATGGCCTGGAAGAAGTGCCGAGGAAGTAGAAAAATTCATTACCATTCCTTTGGAAACGGTGTTGAATTCGGTGCAAAAAAAATCCAATCTTCGTACAACCTCTGCATTTGGGTTAAGTTATATCAGGATTATTTTTGACGATGATGTAGATGATGCATTTGCACGGCAGCAGGTATTGAGCAGGTTGGGAGGTGCAGATTTGCCTGATGGTGTAAAGCCTGATGTACAGCCACCATACGGGCCAACGGGTGAAATTTTTCGGTACACACTAAAGAGCAGTACCAAATCTATACGTGACCTTACTACCATACAGGATTGGGTGCTCGACCGTACTTTCAAATCAATACCTGGTGTAGCGGATGTAAATAGTTTTGGCGGCGAAGAAAAAGTTTTTGAAGTAAGTGTTAATCCTGATTTGCTTATAAAATATAATCTTACTTCGCTGGATGTGTACAATGCCATTTCCAAAAGCAATGTAAATGTAGGCGGCGATGCCATTGAAAAAAATGGACAAGCTTACATTGTACGTGGTATTGGCTTGTTGAATAATGTAGATGAAATACAGAATATCATCATCAATAAAATTAACGGAGTGCCATTGCTGGTGCGTAATGTGGCTGATGTGGTAGAAGCAGGAAAACCAAGGCTGGGCAAGGTTTCCAGGGATAAGCAGTCGGATGTGATTGAAGGAATTGTTGTGATGCGTAAAGGAGAGAATCCTGCAGAAGTTTTAGAAAGGGTGAATGCCAAAGTAAAAGAACTGAACAGTAATATTTTACCGAAAGATGTAAAGATCGATACCTTTTATGACCGTACGGTTTTGATGGATTATGCACAGGAAACGGTGATACATAATTTATTGGAAGGGATTATTTTGGTTACCATCATTGTATTGTTGTTTATGGCCAACTGGAAAACAACATTAACTGTGGCTATCATCATTCCATTATCATTGTTGTTTGCGTTTATATGCATGCGCATAAAAGGCATGAGTGCCAATTTGCTGAGTATGGGAGCGGTGGACTTTGGTATCATCATTGACGGCGCGGTGGTAATGGTGGAAGGCTTATTTGTAGCCCTCGATCATAAAGCCAGAGAAGTAGGAATGGAAAAATTTAATAAGCTGGCAAAATTAGGCTTGTTCAAATCTACCGGAACAGAAATGGGTAAAGCCATCTTCTTTTCAAAAATAATTATTTTAACCTGTTTGATTCCCATTTTTGCTTTTCAAAAAGTAGAAGGCAAAATGTTTTCTCCATTGGCTTATACATTGGGGTTTGCTTTATTGGGTGCATTGCTTTTTACATTAACGTTGGTGCCGGCATTGTCAAGCATTTTATTGCGTAAAAATGTAAAAGAAAAACATAATCCTGTTGTAACTTTTTTTGAAAGAGGCGTAAAGTTTTTATTTGACATTGTTTACCGCAACCAAAAGAAAAGTGTGTTGATTGCTGTTGCAGTAATGATTGTTTGTTTTTTCTCTGCCAAATTTTTGGGCACAGAATTTTTACCCGAATTGAATGAAGGCGCACTGTGGGTGGAAGCTGAATTACCAATGAGTGTATCATTGACAGAAGCGGATTCTGTTTCTCAAAAAATGATACAGATATTATCAGCTTTTCCCGAAGTAAAACAAACCTTGTCGCAGGTGGGAAGAACCAATGATGGTACCGACCCAAAAGGTTTTTTTGATGTGCAGATTCAGGTAGATTTAAAACCCCAGCAAGAATGGAAGCGCAATGTTACAGAAGAACAACTGATTGACCAGATGGATGCGCAATTGAATAAACTACCTGGCATTGTATTCAACTATTCGCAACCGATACGTGATAATGTTGAAGAAGCTGTTGCAGGAGTAAACGCATCTTTAGCTGTAAAAATATTCGGCCCCGATTTTAATACTTTGGATAGCATGGCCAAAAAAGTGGCAGGTGTTTTAAGCGGTGTAAAAGGGATTGATGATTTGGGGATATTGAAAAATCTTGGGCAACCCGAATTCAGGATAACACTGGACCAACAGAAAATGGCTTTTTACGGTGTAAATACTGCAGATGCCAATGCTGTGATTGAAATGGCTATTGGCGGTAAAGCAGCAACAGAATTGTATGAAGGCGAAAGAAAATTTGATATTCGGGTTCGTTATCAAAAAGAATACAGAAGTACCCAGGAAGAAATTCAAAACCTAATGGTGCCCACAAGCGATGGTTCCAAAGTGCCGTTAAAAGAAATAGCCAATTTTCAATCGCTAACCGGCCCTGCATTTATTTATCGTGATAATAACATGAGGCATATTGCAGTAAAATTTTCGGTAAGGGGAAGAGATTTGGGCAGCACTATTGCCGAAGCACAAAAATTAGTAGATGCCCAGGTACAATTGCCTCAAGGTTATTCAGCTACATGGAATGGGGAGTTTGAAAATCAACAAAGGGCTTCAGCAACATTGGCCAAAGTAGTGCCTATATGTTTGTTGGTTATCTTTTTAATATTATTCATTACTTACGGCAATGTAAAAGATGCCGTGCTTACCATTATGAACGTGCCCTTTGCATTGATTGGCGGTATACTGGCATTGCATATTACAGGAATAAATTTCAGCATCAGCGCTGGTATTGGTTTTATAGCACTGTTTGGTGTGTGTATTCAAAATGGTGTGATTCTGATATCGGTCTTTAGAAAAAACCTTGATGCCGGTATGCATTTGGATGAAGCTATACGAGGCGGTGTTATTTCGAGGGTTCGCCCTGTTGTAATGACGGCGCTGATGGCCATGATAGGATTAATGCCTGCAGCAATAAGCACCGGCATTGGCAGCGAAACGCAAAAGCCTTTAGCCGTAGTAGTGATTGGGGGGTTGATAACATCAACCATTCTTACACTGTTGATTTTACCGGCTATATACGCCCTGGTATTTAAGTTGATGCACCGCAGAGAAAACAGGATGCTGTTAAGAAAAGCAGGCCTGGTGAGTAAGGTGGAAAAACCGAACAGCTAAGCTGTTTACATCGATGAGCAAAAAAAACAAAACCACCCAAAAGGTGGTTTTATTTTTTCGTTTTGTTTTAGTCGTTAAGATTTTTTATTTGCTTTAAATCTTTTGTCAGGTGTACCATCTTTTTTTAACGGGCCTGCTGGGGTTTGGTTAGCTTTAAATCTTTTGTCAGGCGTCCCGTCTTTTTTTAATGGAGTAGCGGTAGTTGTTGTAACAGCAGGCTTTGCAGCAACTGTAGTTTTAGCAGCAACAGCTGGCTTAGCAGTAGTAGCAACGGTTGTTTTTGCGGCAGGCATTGCAACAACTTTTGCTGCGGCAGGTGCTTTTGCCGGGGTTGCTAATTTTACTTTAGGGGCAGTAGTTGCTTTTACTGCTGGAGTTTGAGCAAAAGAAAAGCTAGCGAAGCCTAAGACTGCCAAGGCAGAGAATACTAATTTTTTCATGATGGTATTTTTGTTAATGAATAATAGAACAACGTTACTGATTAGAAACATAAAAAGTAGTTTTATAGCTTAAGTTAACTTACAATTAACCAAGGTTAAAGAAAATACAAAAGCGGTTTTGGACAGTTAAAGTGCAAATTTGGAATGATTAGGATTCCTGATTTAGGGGTGAGAATATGAAGGTACATAACAAAAAACCCATCCATAAACGGATAGGTTGATGCGTAAATTATTTATGTAAAAGTAAAAATTACTTTGCCTGTGCGTTAACTTTCTTAGCCAGTTTGCTTTTTAAATTGGCCGCTTTATTTTTATGTATAGTGCCTTTTTTAGCAAGCCTGTCAATCATAGAAGCAACTTTTGGAAGTTGTTCTGTAGCAGTAGCTTTATCGCCCGCTTTTAAATCACGTATTGCATTACGGGTTGTTTTACCGTAATAGCGATTACGTTCGTTACGTTTTGTGCTCTGACGGACATCTTTTTTAGTAGCTGAATGATTTGCCATTTAAATCTAATTTTTGGGCTGCAAAGATAGGGAGAAATAATGAATAATGGATAATGAATAATTAATAATTTTTTGGATGCAGCCAATATTTAGCTATTTTACCTTCAAATTATTGATATGAACAGGGTTACAGTGCTTATTTTACACCTAGTATCACTCGTATTATTAGGCTTTGGATGGGTTGAGGATATCCTGCATATCGATATCAGCACCCATTTTATAGTTGATTTTAACCTTTTTAATGAAAAAAGAAATGTGCTCGGCACTTTGCAAAGTTTATGGCAAAGCGGCAATTACTGGCCTTTTTTACTCATTTTCTTATTTGGAATAGTAGTACCCCTGGTAAAATCTGCCCTTATATTTTATTTATTACTGGCAAAAAATGCAGCCCCTAAATGGTACAAGTTTGTAAATGCCATCAGCAAATGGGCTATGGCCGATGTTTTTGCCATCAGTATTTTAGTAGCTTTTTTGGGCGCTACAGCAATGGCAAATACAAAAGCCAGTTTGGAAATTGGTTTTTATTGTTTTTCGGCCTATGTATTATTAAGCGCTGTAGTGGCTATGCTGTTAGGAAAAATCATCAAAAACCCTGAAACTTCTACCAGATAATTAACGATATTTGCATTCTTAAAAAAAGGCTTTGCGTTGAAGGTTCTTGTTCAGTTGTTTGTTGTCGTTGAAGAGTGATCATTTTCTCTTTTATAAAAAAGAAAATGACAAACTTACAGTTGCCAATGAAGCTTAATAGAATTATTACTGCCGGGCTCAAAAATTTTTACCCCAATTTATTATGAAGGATTTTCAGTATATCACCAATTCCCATCCCAGTTACATAGAAGGATTATATAATGATTTTGTAAAAGACCCCAACAGCGTAGAAGAAGATATGCGCAAGTTTTTTGAAGGGTTTGATTTTGCGGTTAGTAATGGAAAACAGGCAACAGCCAATGGACAACAGGCAATAAGCAATGGGCAAGATGCAAAAGGGGTCTCAATTGACTGGATGAGTGAGATAAGGGTGTATAGAATGATATTGGGTTACAGAAACAAAGGGCATCTTTTGGCCGATACCAACCCTATTCGTCAACGTAAGGACAGGGGCGCTAATATAGAATTGGAATTTTACGGCTTTACCGAAGCTGATCTTACAAAAACATTTAATGCCGGTAATCTTATAGGCCTTGGCGCTGCCACGCTGCAAAACATTATTGACCATTTGGAAAAATGCTATGCAGGCCATTTAGGGATAGAATTTAAATACATCAGTAATCAAACAAAAGTAGATTGGCTTACCAAAGCTGTTGAAAAAACAATGCTTGAGCCTGTGGGTTTGCCACAAAAAAAACGCATACTTCAAAAATTGAATGAAGGCGTAATGTTCGAAAAGTTTTTACACACAAAATATATTGGGCAAAAGCGGTTTAGTTTAGAAGGTGGTGAAACCACCATTGCTGCATTGGATGCCATCATCACAACCGCTGCAGATAATAATGTAGAAGAAGTAGTAATTGGTATGGCGCATAGGGGGCGTTTGAATGTGTTGGCTAATATAATGGGTAAAACGTACGAACAGATATTTAGTGAGTTTGAAGGTACCAGTACACCCGATACTACCATGGGCAGCGGCGACGTAAAATATCATTTAGGTTTTAGCAGCGAAATGCAAACCGGTCATGATAAACATATACATTTAAAGCTTTGCCCCAACCCTTCGCATTTGGAAGCGGTAGACCCTGTGGTAATTGGTTTTGCAAGAAGTAAAGCAGATATTTTATACAAAAGCGACTACGATAAAATTTTACCAATATTGATACATGGAGATGCATCTGTTGCAGGCCAGGGCATTGTGTATGAGCTGTTGCAAATGAGCGGACTTGCAGGTTATTATACTGGCGGTACCATTCATTTTGTAATCAATAATCAAATTGGTTTTACAACAGATTTTGAAGATGCAAGAACTGCAGATTATTGTACTTCAGTTGCTGCAATGGTGCAGGCGCCGGTATTGCATGTAAATGGCGATGATGCAGAATGTGTAGTAAAAGCTGTTGAAATTGCTACGTTGTATCGCCAGGAATTTAACAGCGATATTTTTATCGACATGGTTTGCTATCGCCGCCATGGCCATAACGAAGGCGATGAGCCGAAGTTTACACAACCGCAATTGTATGCACTTATCGACAAGCATTTAAATCCCAGAGAAGTTTATACTCAATTTTTAATTGAAAATGGCGAAGCGGATGCTAAAGAGTTAGCCAAAGAAATGGAACAAAAGTTTTTGGCAGAATTGCAGGAGCGTTTGGATGAAGTAAAACAAAATCCGTTGCCTTATAATTATCAGCAACCAGAAATTGTTTGGAAAAGTTTACGAAAAGCTAAGCCTGAAGATTTTGATGCATCACCAATTACAGCCATTAAGGAAGAGGAGTTTAAATTATTATTTGATGGCATGATGAAATGGCCGGAAGGGTTTAAGCCATTGCGTAAAGTGGATAAATTAATTCAGGATAAATTAAAATTATTCAGCGACGAAAAGAAAGCGGATTGGGCTACAGGAGAGTTGATGGCGTACGGAAGTTTATTGATTGAAGGAAAAGATGTACGCATGAGCGGGCAAGATGTTAAGAGAGGTACATTCAGCCACAGGCACGCAGTTATTTTTGATGAGAATACTAACTTAGGGTATAACAGGTTGAATCATTTTAAAGATGGCCAGCAACCGTTCCGCATTTTTAATTCTTTGTTGAGTGAATATGCAGTACTTGGTTTTGAATATGGTTATGCTATGGCAAACCCCAATGCATTGGTAATTTGGGAAGCACAATTCGGCGATTTTTGCAATGGGGCACAAACCATGATTGACCAGTTTATTGCCGCCGCAGAAACCAAATGGCAAAGGATGAATGGTTTGGTAATGTTGTTGCCGCATGGTTATGAAGGGCAGGGGCCAGAACATAGTAGCGGAAGAATGGAACGCTTTTTACAAATGAGCGCTGAGTTGAACATGGTGGTAACAAATGTTACTACTGCAGCAAATTTCTTTCATGTTTTAAGAAGACAATTATCATGGCCGTTTAGAAAGCCATTGATCAATTTTTCGCCAAAAGCAAATTTGCGCCACCCTGGTTCTTACAGCGCCATAAGTGAATTTACAAGCGGTGGTTTTAAAGAAGTAATTGATGATAGTAAAGTGCAGGATGCAGGCGAAGTAAAAAAAGTATTGCTATGCAGCGGTAAAGTATATTTTGATTTGGCAGAAAGGCAACAAAAAGAAAACCGCAATGATGTAGCCATCATACGCCTGGAACAAATACACCCATTGCCGCAAAAGCAATTGGATGAATTGTATAAAAAATACAGCAAAGCCATTTGGTATTGGGTACAGGAAGAGCCATTGAATATGGGCGCTGCTACTTTTTTAAGAATGAATTTAAAGAATATTAATTTTTATATTATCAGCCGGCAGGCGAGTGCCTCTACTGCGAGTGGTTATGGAAAAGTGCATGCAAAAGAGCAGGCGCAAATTATTGATACGGCATTTAGCATTTAAAAAATTTAAAAATATCAATTATATTAAGAGATGCCAACTTTTAGGTTGGCATCTCTTAATAAGAAAAATAAAGTTGTATTTGATTAACCAGTGTAAAATTTTTAAACTGACGATATATCAGTCACACCCATTTTTTTTAATTTAATGATTTGAAATACCAGGTAAATGATTGTGCCCCAAACTCCAATCACAATGGAATAGGCCATGAATAATAACCAGAGGGGTGTTCTGAATCGGGTGGACCAAAGTGTACGTTGGTTAAAAAAATTATTATCTGCTTTTACTGCAATGCCCCAGGGAACTGTTTTTTCTGCTGTTAAGTTACCTAATTGCTCGTTGTCTTCCACTTTGGCTGCTAAAATGATATTCCCTTTTTCATCGCCTGGCAATGCGGTTTTTTTTAATACTGCATTTACTTTTCCGGTAGAGTCGGTAGTGTAGGAAGCTTCCTCACCTGCAGGCAAAATAGCTCCTGACAAACGACTTACTCCAACTTTTATTTCCACACCTGGAACAGGCGACCATGATGTTCCATTGAAGGATTCAACTTTTACATTTATCGTTTTTGCATCACCGTCAGAGAGTGTGTCAATTGTGAGTTTTGATTTAGTGATAGATGTTTCAGCATTGGTAATTTCAAAATCACTATTAGCCTCCGAAACTGCTTTAAATGTATGCGTTGGCGACTGATCCCATATTGTTTTTAATTGGGGTGAGATAATTGCTTTTCCCAATCCATTTTTGTCAGTAGTTACTTTGCCGATAAAATTGGTTGATGAATCTTTATCAAGAAAGAGACTAATATTGATACCACTAACCGGTGTGAATTTTTTGGCAATCTTTGTTTTGGTATTTGCCATAATATAAATTGCGTTATTACTAGTCATGAAGTAACTAAGGTTTAGTATCAAGTCTTTTTTTGAAGAATCCTGTGACCATGATGAAAACGGAATAGTAAGTAGCAGAGCAATTACTGCGGTTATTATTTTTTTAGTGTTTTTCATGTTGTTCAGTTATTGTTTCTTGAATGGGAATGATTGGATAAATTCTTGCAAAAAAAGTAATGACCAATAGGCATCCGGCAAGCGAACCCATGGCAATGGCCCATTCTTCCCAACTAGGGAAATAATAATGGTAGCTCGCCGGAACTTCTTGCATTGGTAAAAAAGGATTCAATAAAGTTGGTGTTACAATAAGGTATCTTTTAAACCAGGCGCCTACTACTACCATAATTCCAATTATAAACATCGGTACCGGTTTTCTGCCTTTCTTAAATAACAATACAATTATGGGAATAATTAAACCTCCTATAATAGCTGACCAAAACATCACAGCAAAATCGCCGGTAAATAAATCAGTGAGATGTGCTGCCTCAGATTTTTTCATTTTAAAAACAGGAGTCATAAATTCATTGATATTGAAATAGAGATAAAGCAGCGAGAGCATTACTACCAATTTTCCCATTTTATCAAAATGAAGTTCGGTGATGTACTTTTCAAGATGATAATATTTTCTAAATACATACATGGCCACCACAACGCCACCTGCACCCACAAGGAAGGCCCCAGATATAAAATAAGCGCCAAAATTAGTGCTATCCCAGCCTGGTCTGTAGGTTGTTGCAAATAACCAGGAGGTAACAGTATGAATACTGAAAGCTACAGGAATAATGGTAACACAAAGGATGGTAATACTTCGTTCACTTATTTTAAATTGTTCTGCTGTTCCTTTCCAGAAAGAGCCTTGGAAGCGATAGAGTTTGTTCAACCACTTTGATGATTTTTCTTTAAACTGTAATAAGATTTTCAGATCCGGCAGTAAGGGCATATATAATAAAAGCAGGCTGATACAAAAATAGGTGCTGATTACAATCACATCCCACATAATTGGAGATTGAATTCGTCCGTGTAAAACGAGATTTAAAAATCGTTCAGGACGTCCCATATCAACAACAATGATTAGTGCGGCAAACACAATGGCTGAAACCGCAATAATTTCGGCTATTCGTGTCAGTGGTGTAGCCCAGTGTATATTCGCCAGCCTGAATATGGCAGTAATTAAAGATCCTACAAGGCTGATTGCCACAAAGAATACAAAATTTGAAATGTATATTCCCCAGGATGCATAATCTCTCATATGAGTAACTATAAGCCCATACCGAAGCTGGCGGTAATAGGCAAAAAGCCCTATAAGGCATATTACAATAAGTAACCCAGTCCATATTAATCCCCGCCTGCCAAATTTTTGCGGCAGCAGATCAATGGTAATTTGTTCGGTTGTTAAAGCTGTTGGATTTTCCACAGTAATTTATTTTGAATGATTTTTTTTATCGTCAGCATTTTCATTGTCAAGCCCGGATTCGAATGGAAAATTTCGGTTTACGGGAGGCAAGTAATAAACTCTTGGTTTGGTGCCAAGGTCTTCCATTAATCGGTATCCTGCTTTATCTTTAATAAGTTCACTAAAACGAAAAGTTTCCGAGCCATTGGTAACGGTATCTTCATTCTCATCGCCAAAAGCAAAAACGCCATTGGGACAAGCCGATACACAATGTGGCAGTTCGCCGTTCCGAGTCATATCAGGACAAAAATCACATTTACCAACGGTGCCGACTTTCTGTGGCATACTACTTTCGCAGGAATATTTTTGTGCAGCTACCTCCGCAGTTAATACAGGTTCTTCCCAATTAAAAACCCTGGTAGAATATGGACATGCAGCCATACAAAAACGACAACCTATACAACGGTCACTATCAATCAGTACTATTCCGTCTTGCCTTTTAAAAGTAGCATCAACAGGGCATACCTTTACACAGGGAGGTTCATCACAATGCATGCAGGTAGTAGGTTCCCAATACGGAGCTGTATGATCTGCATCTTTCATTTCAAGAACCTTAATCCAGTTTTGTCCAGGATGAACTTGATGCATATGATTACAGGCTGATTGGCATGCTTTAACATTTTTACAACGGGACAAATCGATGACCATTACGAACTTTTTACCCGCAATTCCTGTTCTTGCTTCGATGTTGGATACCGCAGGTAAATGAGGCACAGGTTTTAAGAATGCTTTATCCACTTCTATTATCACCCCGTCAACTGATAATAATTTTACTTTTTCACCAGATGGTTTTACATCCGCATCGGCATAGCCATCAAAAGGATTTTTTTTAGAAGTACAACTTGCCACAACTGCGGCGCTGGCAAGCAAGCCTGCAGCAAGAAATTTTCTTCGGGAATTATCATTATCCATTTTAGTTGCTTTAAAGTAATATTGGTTTTAAATTTTCTTTTTTGTTACCCAATTTTTTAATTGCATATCAGTAACCATTTCTCTTTTGCTGCTGTATGTTTTATCAATATCTATTTCTACAAGTTTGCCATCTTGGGTAAGCATTTTCACTGTCTCTTTTTTGGGCTTTTTAACATTGGAGAAACTCTTAAATAAAGTAAGAGAAGAAAGGGCTGCGGCACCCCATAAAAGAAATTTTTTACGGGTCTGATCTGTTTTTTCTGTTCTCATTTTTTTATTGTAACGTTAATTAAAAAAATTGATAGGTTAACCATTCAACATCAAACAGATGCTTGGTCATTAAAAAAAGCAATGCATTATATTGTTAGGCCTGGATGAAACTTTTTTTGAATGATCAGCAGCATGAATTATTTAAATGTTCTTAAATAATTTACCACATCCCAAATGTCATTTCCTTCTGTTATTTTCTTTTTGAATGAAGGCATATCTTTTCTTCCTTCAGAAATTTTATAAAAGAATGAGCCATCTGTTTGTGCCTGACACGAAGCCTTGCTTAAATCGCCACACTCTGTATCTAATGTTGCGGCTTTGGGGCCATCTCCTTTGCCCTTGGAACCGTGGCATGATTTACACTGCAGATTATAAATTGTCTTTCCGTTTGCAATAGATGCAGCTTCAGATTTTTGTGGATTGGGTTTGTTTTTTGCTGCATCAGGAATCAGCCATGGTTTTTGTTCAGTTGTTGCGGGAACAAATGCAAATAAAAAAATTGCAAGTGCACATGTGATGAATACGATTGCTTTTTTTTTCATGTTAAATTGTTTTTTGATTGTTTCTAATCGGTATGTAAATTCTGTTGGAATACTGTTGGTTTTATGGTAATTGAATTACAATAAAGCTAAGAATGTGATTATTATTAAAAAATGATATTCGGCAGTAAAAAACATGACTAAAATCATATCAACATAAGCGTCTCATCATAGAACTGTCAAATATGCACTGTTACATTTGACCTGCATCTAATAACAGTTGTAAGGTCATTCTCTCATTACATAAACTAATTTTTTATGAAAAAAATTTCAACTATAAAAGCAATAACAATTTTTATTGCTGTACTTCTTGTATCAGCTTCTTTGTTTCAGTGTAAAAAGGAAGGAAATATTATAGCTGGGCTGGACAGGACATTTATTGGAGTTGCTGATACTACTATATATTCATCATTTTATGACACTACTAAAATTGGTACTGCAGATGCCACTGCCGATGTTAATGACGTTATACGCTTTAGAGGGGTATTAACTATCCTGGCCGAAAACTGCGCTACATCTAATTGTCATGGAGGACCTATAAGTCCTAAATTTAATAGTTACACAGATGTTATGCGATATGTTTCGGCTGGTAATCCTGAAGGAAGCAAACTATGGGAATTTATCAATACAAATGATTTTGATAAAGCTATGCCACCAGTAAATTCAAACCATGAACTTTCTGTAACGGACAAAACTATTATTTATAACTGGATCATTAATGGTGCAAAAGAAAAGCCTGATTTCAAAGATTTTAGATCTGCAGCTATTGGCTTAATGCATAGTGGGTGTGGGTCTGCTAATTGCCATAATGAAGGCACTGCTACGGGCGGCTGGGCCAGAAAGGGACTTATTCCTAATTTGTCCCAGGCGGATACAACCATGTATACCTATACAGCTCCAGGAACTGGTGCAATTACTTACTATTGTATTCTTTCTAATACAGCATTAAAAGATCAAGTATTAAATGCCTATAAAGACAGTGTAAGAAGGTTTTATTCGGATACACTTGCCAATGCAAATTACAGGCCATATCTAACCTTTTCAACACCAGTGTCTGCATTAAGTACCCGCGGCCCCATGAACAACTACGATGATATTTTATTCGACATTAAGTATCCAAAAAGTGCAAGGAGTAATTCTAGTGTACAATACACCAATCCAGTTACATTAAAACAATATTATGTAAAAGGAAACTATCTCAACGTGACCAGCACTTTAATATCGAGGGTTGACTCGACTTTGCTAATGGCAAACCCATACACAGGCGTTTATTCGGCAACTGCTGATGGAAGTATGGCATACCAAGACGGCGGTCTTAAGCCTCACGAAGTTGCGCTTATTAAAGCATGGTATTTTGCTGATCCAAATATTCCGGATGTTTGGAAATATGGAAACGGCAATGTTGGCATCTTTAAATACAAAAAAAGTGGCACAATTATAAAACACTAACGGTTATAAATACTCTTAAAAATTTCTGATCATGAAAAAAGTAATAATAACAATGGCCATGACAACTTCCCTGCTGATTTACTTGTTGTCATCTTGCTATAAAAACAAAGAAGATATCCAATCTCTCCCAACAGTATCCTTTAGGCAAGAGGTAGTTCCTATTGTTGTGGCGGGGGGATGCGGTTGCCATAATAATGGTACAGTTGCTCGTGAAGTACAATTTTCTCATGCAGATACAATTTTTTATGATGCCATTCTTGCAAGAATGGGCTTACTAAAGAGTTGGGTGAACGGGGGAAGTCATCCGGGTGGTGGTGTTATCGATCTTACTGCCAACCAGCGTGCAATAATTCAAAGATGGATTAACGAAGGTGGTAAAGACGATGGCGGTGGATGCACTGTTTCAGGAAAAATAACTTATAACGCCAACATCCTGCCCATCTATAGCACTACCTGTAAAGCTTCAAGTTGTCATGAAGGGCTTTCTGTAAAGCTCGACTACGCCAGAATGGTAGCCGATAAAAATTTATTGACAGCGATGATGAGCAGCGCCGGAGCTTCCGGTCATCGTGGGCCTGTTTTAAGCTTAAGCACCTGTACTGTAAAAACATTTCAAGAATGGATTGCACAAGGTCAGCCACAGCAATAGCTTATATATTTTAGTAGGCAATTGAATCATCTGAAATTTAAAATAGTTATTATGAAAAAAATATTTGGTCTCTTATTATTTTGCTTTGGACCTATAGGTATTGCATTGGCACAGGACAGTGCTGCAATTGAAACAAAAGAAATTCCAACAAAAGTTTTTGCCAGAGCTACTTTTAACTCTAGTCATATTATTAACCTCCATAGCACTGAAATTGTAAGCAAGGGTGCATTGGAATTTATGATATCTCACCATTTTACCAATATATGGAACAAAGGAGCAGGATCACAAAACGTAGCCCAATTATTTGGACTAAACTCTGGAGTAGCTCATACATATTTGTCTTTTTCTTACTCACCTTTAAACTGGCTAAATGTTGGGGTAGCTGCTTCGGGAAGTTCAACATATGAAGGTTGGTTAAAATTCAGGATATTGCGGCAACAGACTGGTGTAAAAAATATCCCAGTTTCTGTTAGTTTAATCTCTTTATCAAATGTAAATACTGCCAGCGACGCTTCAGTAGAATTTTCAAGTAATAGATTTTCATTTTTAAATCAATTATTAATTGCAAGAAAATTAACGCCCAAACTATCGCTTGAATTAATACCGACATGGATACATTTTAACATTGTGCCTTTTGGAATTAATAACAGCAATGAAGTATTTTCTTTGGGTATTGCCGGCAAATACAAATTAAAAACTAAATTGAACCTTACATTTGAGTATACACGCCAATTTAATATGTATAAAAATATCATTAGTAAAAGCGGCACAATCATTAATTACAATCCTGATCTGGCAGCAGCGGGTATCGAGATCAAAACTCTTGGTCACTTGTTTCAGTTTTATATAGGAAGTACAACAAGTTCTTCAAATATAGATCAGTTGGCACGAAACACCAGTCGCATCAAAGATGGTAATTTTGCCTTTGGATTTACCCTTAACAGAACACTTAGTCTAAAGAAAAATTAAAATTAAATAAAACGCAGTACACAGAACCGTCATCAATTGAGACGGTTTTTTTGTGAGCGTTATCTACACAGAATGAGGGAATTTTCTACAATTACAAAAGCTTTATCTTTTTTTTCAGGCGCCACTAAATACGTTCCGGTAAATTTTCCAAATGCAGGCAGCACTGCATATTTTTCAGTAAAATAAAAACATGGAAAACGAAGAGATTGCTTACCTAAACCTTTGATGTTTACTGCCGGATGAATATGGCCGCTAAAAAAATAATTGCCATTATTCAAATCATCTGCTGAAGCATCTTCAATATGATGCACAAATAAAAAATTATTTTTGCGCCATACTTTTTCCGCAATGTCAATACCTGCATTTTTGTACCATTCCTTGGGAACAATATCATGATTGCCCATAACTAATAGCATTGGAATATGCAGCAAATCATTTCTCCATTTTAAAAACAATTCGTGTTCTTTGTTTTCTACACTATGAAAAAGGTCGCCAACAATAAGTACCAAAGAAGGTTTAAAAAATTGTATAGCAGTTACAAAGCGCTGCATATCTTCTTTCATTATTGCAGCAGGTACGGCAATCCCACTTTTTCTAAAATGGCCTGTTTTACCTAAATGCAAATCGGATAAAATCAATATTTTTTCCTGCTCCCAAAAAATTGTTCGGTTGCAGTTTAAAATAAAGTTGTTGTTGTTAATGGTATGTTTAACGAATGACGGCATTGTACTTGGTCCATCGAATTTTTAATTCGATTTTTTTAATTGGGCTAATTTTTAATAAAACTTATTCAACTCATAACTAAAAATGGGAACTAACTATCTGTCCCCAACTGCTCCTGCATCCGCTTTACCCTGTCTTCCAATTTTTCTGTTGAACTATTCTCCCGCATGCTATCCACTTTTAATGGAAAACAAAACGGTGTTAATTGTTGTGGCCAGGTAATAATTATTTTACTGTTTTGTATCCGTTGCAACATGTCCCTCAATCTTGTTTCTTCCATTTGTTGGTCAAACACTTCCCTATAAGCTTGCCGCAACAAAATATTATTTGGTTCATACTCTTCAAAAACTTTAAATAATAGAGATGCAGAAGATTGCAAATGCCTCGCTTTTTTATATTCGCCAGGATAACCCTGAAATATCAATCCGCCAATCACCGCAATATCCCTGAATTTGCGTTTAGCCATTTCAGTGCTGTTCACACTTTTTTGTATGTCTTCAAATAAATTTTTATCAGTGAACAAATCATATACATTACTATCGTCCAAAGGTATGGGCTGGTCGCTTAATAATTCAAAGCCATAATCATTCATGGCAAAAGAAAAAGTGATGGGAGTGATCTGCCCGATGCGCCAGGCTAAAATAGCAGCCATCGCTTCATGTACCAGCCTTCCTTCAAAAGGATAAACAAAAAGATGAAAACCATCCTTGGTCTCAATATGTTCAATCAATAATTCATTTTCTTTTGGCACTTGTGATAAAACATTTTGCAGGTCGAATAAAGGTTTTAATACAACCAACTCTGTTATAGTTACATTTTTCTGCTGGCTGAAAGTTAATGCCTGCCGTAATTTTTTACCCATATTGCTGGTGAGGCTCATACGGCCGCCCTGCCAACTGGGGATGATGCTTTTTTTACTCGTAGATTTTTTTACCAGCACCGTCATATCTTTTATCATTACCAGTTCTAAATTTCTTCCGGCAATGGTAAAGGAATCGCCAGGGTCCAATCTTGAAATGAACCATTCTTCAATAACACCAATATAACCACCGCTAAAGAATTTTACTTTCAACATAGCATCGCTTACAATTGTACCAATATGCAGGCGATGCTGCATAGCAGTACGGCGGTTATTTATTTTATACAGGCCAATCTCTAAAATTTCTACTTTTTTATATTCATCATACTGATTTAATGCAATGCCTCCGGCAGTAATGTGCAATAAGACTTCCTGGTATTCTGCTTGTGTAATTTCTGCAAAACAATAAGTGCTTTTTACTTCTTCAAATATTTCATCGGGATAAAAACCATCAGAAATAGCGATGGTGCATAAATATTGTATTAATACATCAAAACACAATAATTGCGGCGCCTTGCTCTCAATAAAATTTTCTTCCACAGCATTTTTTAAAGCAGCAGCTTCTACCAATTCCAAACTGTGCGTAGGTAAAAAATATATTTTACTTACTGCATCGGGACTGTGGCCGCTTCTTCCCGCTCTTTGTAAAAACCTTGCCACACCTTTTGGAGAACCTACCTGTATAACGGTTTCCACTGGCCTAAAATCTACACCCAAATCTAAACTTGCTGTACACACAACCGCTTTCAATTTACCGGTGTGCAAATTTTCTTCTACCCAAAAACGCAGTTCCTGGTCAATACTTCCATGATGCAATGCAATAGCACCAGCCAATTCCGGTGCTGCATTCAATAAGCTTTGATACCACATTTCGGTCATGCCACGGGTATTGATAAAAATTAAAGTGGTGCGGCTTTCAAAAACAATGGGCAAAACTTTATCAATCAATTTAATTCCTAAATGCCCGGCCCAGGGATATTTTTCAATTTCATCGGGAAAGATGGATTGTATTTCAGTTTTTTTAAGAAGATTGGCTTTTACAATTACACCTATATCTTTTAAAGGGCTTAATAAAACATCTTTGGCTTCTTCTAAATTTCCTATTGTTGCAGAAATACCCCAAAGCAAACAATTGGTATTTGATATTTTATATTTCACATTCACTATTCTTGAAATGGCCAGTTCTGTTTGCACGCCTCTTTTGCTGCCCAGCAATTCGTGCCATTCATCTACCGCAATAATTTTTAAAGGAGCAAATACATCAGGGTAATTTTTTTGTGCTAATAATAAATGCAAACTTTCCGGAGTGATGATAAGTACTTCGGGCATTTGCCTTTTTTGTTTGGCTCTTTCATTCAACTCCGTGTCACCGTTTCTGATACCGATTTTCCATTGCATGCCCAGTTGTTCAATCACTTCGGTCATGGCACGGGCAATATCTTTTGCCAGTGCCCTTAATGGCGTTATCCAAAGCAATTGCAGGCCGTTATTTTTTTTGGTAAGATATGTTTTAGGGTTTTGATTGATGAATTGTATAATGGCACCTAAAAAAACGGAGTAGGTTTTACCGCAACCGGTTGGCGCATTCACCAAACCATTTTGGTTATTTAAAATACATTGCCAGGTTTCTTTTTGAAAAGCAAATGGCTGACGCTCAGTTTTTTTAAGCCAATCAGTAATGATAGTATAGCCGGTACTTTTCTCCAGGTTCATAAAAGCAAAGTAACAATAGCATGGGAGAAAAGTTCTAAAAATTTTCAGGAAAGGGGGGAAAGGGCTTAAAAGAAGAAGGCAAAGAAAACGTTAGAACAAGCTATGGCAAAGGTTGGAGTAAATTAAAAGAAGCTATGACATATAAACCTTGCTTTTTAAAAGCTATCTATCCAAACCTTTCTGTAAATTTGCAGCCGTTTCAATAAACACAATCATTATGTTTAATTCGTTAAGTGAGAAATTAGAAGGTGCGTTTAAGAACCTCAAAGGCCAGGGCCGCATCAGCGACCTTAATATTGCCAACACCGTAAAAGACATTCGCCGTGCATTGGTAGATGCCGATGTAAACTATAAAATAGCCAAAGAATTTACTGATAAGGTAAAAGATAAAGCCCTTGGTGCCAAAGTGTTATTGGCTGTTAACCCAGGTCAGCAAATGGTAAAAATTGTGCAGGATGAACTGACCGAACTGATGGGTGGCAGTGAGAGTGAATTCAATATTTCCGGTAGTCCGGCCATTATTTTAATTGCTGGTTTGCAGGGTAGTGGTAAAACTACTTTTAGCGGTAAGCTGGCCAATTATTTAAAAACTAAAAAAGGCAAATCGCCCTTGTTGGTAGCAGCAGATATTTACAGGCCTGCAGCGATCGACCAACTGGAAGTATTGGGCGGACAAATTGGGGTAGATGTGTTTGCAGAAAGAGAAAATAAAGATGCTGTTTCAATTGTGCAAAATGCTATCAAGGAAGCCAAGAGCAAAAATAAAAATGTAATTATTGTAGATACTGCCGGCCGCCTTGCAGTGGATGAAGTGATGATGAATGAAGTGGCGAATATTAAAAAAGCCATCAACCCACAAGAAATTTTATTTGTGGTAGATAGTATGACAGGGCAGGATGCTGTCAATACCGCAAAAGCGTTTAACGACCGCCTTGATTTTAGTGGCGTTGTACTAACCAAATTAGATGGCGATACAAGAGGGGGTGCCGCATTATCTATCAAATACACGGTAAACAAACCCATTAAATTTGCCAGCAGTGGCGAAAAGATGGATACGCTGGATGTGTTCTATCCCGACCGTATGGCGCAGCGTATTTTGGGCATGGGCGATATTGTGAGTTTGGTTGAAAAAGCGCAGGAACAATTTGACGAAGCCGAAGCGAGAAAACTGGAAAAGAAGATCCGTAAAAATCAATTTGATTTTGAAGATTTTAAAACGCAGTTGCAGCAGATTAAAAAAATGGGTAATCTTAAAGACCTGATGGGCATGATACCCGGCGTGGGCAAACAAATAAAAGATGTGGATATCAATGATGATTCGTTTAAAGGCATTGAGGCGCTGATTAACAGTATGACATTGGAAGAAAGAAGGAATCCGGATATCATTAATCCCAACCGTAAAATTCGTATAGCCAAAGGCGCAGGAAAAGACCTTGCCGAACTGAATGCTTTTTTAAAACAATTTGAGCAAATGAAAGGCATGATGAAAATGATGAACAAAATGCCGATGGGAAAAATGCAGGGAATGATGGGTAGAAAATAGCTTCTGTAAAATTATGTTAAGGATATACTATTTGGGTTTTTAATGGGGGAAACGCAAACAAATTGTAGCTATATTTAATTTGTAATGCCAAAAACTATATGCAATACTTAGCCAAAATCTTTTTTTTAAACTGCATTCTGTGCAGTTTTTTTATTGCTGTACCACTAAGGGCTCAAGTAATTGAAAACACTATCAATCTCTACGGTCAAAATTTTGCGCAGGAAAAAATTCATATTCACTTTGATAAAGAAAGTTATTTGCCTGGAGAAGCCATCTGGTTTAAGGCCTATGTATTTGAAGAGTATTTACCTTCTGCAAGAAGTACCAACTTTTATGCATCCTTGTATGATGCCGATGGCAAATTAATTCAGCAGCAACTTTGCCCCATTTTTGGCGGAACTGCTTCGGGGCATTTTCAAATACCTGATAGTTTGCAAAGCAGGCAGTTGATCTGCCGTGCATACACGGCATGGATGTTAAACTTTGATACCAGTTTTTTATTTACCAAAGCCATTAAGCTGATTAATAATGAGAGTAAAAATGCTGCAGCAGTACAAACAAAAAAAGTTAGCCTGCAATTTTTCCCCGAAGGTGGCGATATTATTGAAGGCACAAGAAATACCATTGCCTTTAAAGCAAACTATAATAACGGTCTGCCTTTTGAGATCAATGGCGTTATAAAAAAACAACAAACCGGCGAAGAAATAATGACTGTAAAATCTGTACACGACGGTATGGGCAGGTTTGATTTAAATATAGAACCCAACGAAAAATTTTATGTTGAATGGACCGATGATAAAAATGTAAAACAGCAAACTTATCTGCCTGCAGCAAAACCAGTTGGTGTTTCTTTAAAACTGATTGTACAAAAAAACAATTTGATATTTAATGTGGTGAACAGATTGCCCGGCAGCAATTTGCATGTGCTGATGTATATGTATCAAAAAGTGTTTTACAAAAAAGATATTGCTGTAACAGCAGATGAACCTTATACCGGTAATGTGCCTGTCAACACATTGCCAAGCGGTATTATGCAATTAACTGTATTTGATGATAACTGGCAGCCGGTATCAGAACGTGTTGCTTTCATCAACAATAGTAATTACCAGCTCAACGCATCAATAAATAATCTAGAAACAAGCACAGCAAAAAGAGGGAAGAATACCATTGAAATAGCAGTAGCAGATACCATTGCTGCAAACATGTCTTTAAGCATAACCGATGCCGATATGAATAATGAAACAACAAATGCTACCATTGTTACCAGTTTATTATTAAACGGAGATGTGAAAGGCTACATCAATAATCCTGCATATTATTTTTCCGGTGATGCCGATGCCAAATCAAATTTAGATTTGGTAATGTTAACCAATGGCTGGCGCAGGTACAACTGGAGTAATATGCTTGCTGCAAGAATGCCTGTGATAAGATATCCTGCAGATAATTATTTAAGTGTGTATGGGCAAATAGGAAAAGAAGCATTAAAAAAAATAGACTCTGCAGAAATAGTAAACTTAATTATAAAAACTAAAGACAGCACACAAAATTTTTATTTTGCCAAACCAGATGCCGATGGATTAATAAAACAAACAGGATTGGTTTTTTATGATACCGCTAAAGTGCTGTACTCTTTTAATAAAAACAAAGTATGGAACAAACAAATGGCTTTTAGCAAATCAAACTTTACGTACAGCCAGCCGTTGCTTATAGATAATTATAGTAAATATTTTATTCCTGATGCCGCAAATGGCGATGTAAAATTAAATGCAACTTCTCCATTACTTAACTATTATAATGCAAAAAAGAATAACCAATTCAATAAAGAAAAGACTTTACAATCAGTTGTAGTTAATAGCGGGGGATGGCACAATTGGAAAAATGACCCTATGTTTAAAATGGATGAAAAATATACTACAGGATTGTTTAGGGCTGGTACAAATAGCGAAGCATTTGATGTCTTGCACGATGATGTAGCAACAGCTAAACCAGACATATACAGTTACATAGGTTATAAAAGCCGATTGCTAACAATAAAATATAGTGGAGGGGGTAAACAATTACTTGGTCCGTTAATGGGTTCTTTGGATAAGGTTGTACCATTAGTATTTTTGGATGAAAGTCTTAGCGATCCTTCAGAACTCGACAAAATTAATGTTGGAGATATCGCTTATATAAAAGTGGTATATCCTTATTTTGGTAACAGGGATGATCAGCAAATAAAAACTGCTATTTCCATTTATTTTAAAAAAGGAGATGATTTAATAGATAACCGTCCTAAAGATACAGATCTACAACAAATAAAAATACCCGGTTATTCACCTTTAAAAGAATTTTACAGTCCCGACTATTCGCAGAATAATACTACAGCAGGTAATGATGCACGTACAACTTTGTTGTGGCAACCTTACATTTTAACTGATTCAACCAACCGCAAAATCCCCATTACTTTTTACAACAACGATTTTACAAAAAAAATAAGAGTAACTTTAGAAGGCGTGAATGATGAGGGCAAAATCATTCATTTGGAAAAAATAATTGAGTAACAAAACTGTTGTATGAAAGCTTTTCATTACTACTGCTTTTTACTGGCATGCTGGTGTATTCCTGTTTTTTGTACCGCTCAAAATTCTAATCAAAATGATAGCATCTTTTCTTTTGAAACTATGCACGTACATTTTGATAAAGATATTTATTTGCCAGGCGAAACCATTTGGTTTAAAGCCTATTTATTTCACGTTAATGAATTGTCTTTATCAGCCACTAATTTTTATACAGCCATTTATGATGACAAAGGAAATTTGATTCAGCAAAAACAATATCCCGTTACTTACGGAAGTTGTAATGGAGATTTTCAGTTGCCATTATCGCTTAAAACAAACCGCATTCAATTTAGAGCTTTCACAAAAGCAATGATAGCAGTTGATACTAATAATGTGTATCAAAAAAACATAGTGGTGTACACTAATAATAGTGATAGCGAAAAAGTTATTGCAAATATGCCTGTTACTGTTAAATTATTTCCCGAAGGCGGGCAAATGATTGCGGAATTAGATAATTATATAGCTTTAAAAGCATCTTATGCAGATGGAAGCCCTGCGGTATTAAACGCACAAGTTTTTGATGTACAGAAGGGTAGGGTAATTGATAGTTTTGTTACAGATAATATTGGGATGGCTCAATTCATATTAACTCCACATCCCAAAAAAACATACAAACTTTTATATAAAGATGACAACGGAAATGCCCAGCAAATTCCTTTTCCATCTATTAACAGGTATGGCGTTTGCTTTCATGCAGTAATTATTGATAAAGAAGTGCAATGTACCGTTGCAAAAAATAGAAGCAGCGATAGCCTTAGCTTATTGCACATTATTGCGCAAATAGCCAATTTCAGGGTTTATAAAGCCGATTTAATTATACCTAATGAAATGGAATTTTCTTCTTTCAAATTTCCTGTTGATTCTTTACCAGAAGGCATAATGCAATTAACATTATTTGATAAGGACTGGAACACGCTGCAACAAAGAACATTATTTATACCAGGGGCTCAATTTAAAAACCAACCGTTACAAATTACAGATACAATAAATTTACAGCCTAAAGCAAAAAATATTGTTGAGCTCAACTTGGCAGATACAACACTTACCGAACTTTCTGTTTCCGTTGCTGATATTAATTTTTATAATTTTTCTAATAAGCAAACTATTACGCAAGCTTTATTATTTAAAACACAATTAAATAACGTTGATATTAATATCGACAGCATTTTACAATTGGCAGATAATAATAAAATCAACCTTTGGTTACTTACTCAGCCTTACAAAAAATATGATTGGAAAAAATTGGCTAACAAAAAAGAAGATAATCTAATTCCTTTAGATAATTATCTATCTGTTGGTGCAAATTTTAAAGAAAGAAAAGTAATAGCACCAGACGATGGGCTTAACTTAATCATAGACTATAAAAATAAAAAGCAATTTTATAATTTAAAACCAATAGGTCAAACTGCTTTTAAAAAAGATGCATTAATTTTCTTCGGCAATACTAAAATAGACTATCAGTTAGATAAGAATAAAAATTTAGCCAGTTACTTAACCATTTATAAGACCGATACCTTAGCAATGCCACTAACAATACCTGCGTTAAAAAAGCAGGTTCGGTTTGAAAAGATACCGCCATTAGTTCCTGAAAAAAGTGTTGCACAATTTTCGGTTATTGATACAAACAAAATTAGTGATGCAAAAACCTTTGCTGAGGTAGTGGTAAAATCTAAATCTAAAGGCAATGTCATATTGAGTCGTATTGATGAACTTGAGAAATTTTATGCAGGAGGAACAATGTTTTCTTCAAAAGCCTATCAGCTAAATGTAATTGACGATACGCTTGGAGTGGCTGTAAATAATAATATACAGGATTATATTAAGTTTAGGGTGCCGGGCTTAACGCTGGTAAATGGTATTTTAGGTAGACGTAAATCAAGCGGGAGAGCCGACCTTTATAAAAATGGCCCGGTTGTTCACGATACAGTAATATCCCCATTAATTTTTATAAACGATTTTGAAAGCGAGAATAAAGACTTACAGGATATAAATATGAAAGACGTAGCTTATATAAAATATCTTCCGGGCATTGCTATAGGCAATAGTTTTAATACAGTCGATGGCGTGATATATGTATATACAAAAAAAGGAAATGAAAAAGGTCCGTCAACAAAAGGACTCCCTTTTGTTTATATAAAAGGATACGATAATCAAAACGAATTTATTAATACAGATTATTCAGATAAATCTTTACTTGCCCAAAAAGATTTGCGTACTACTTTATATTGGAATCCAAATGTAATGCTGGATAAAACAAGCAATAAAGTGAAAATTGAATTTTATAATAACGATGTATCAAAAAAACTATTGGTTACCATAGAAGGTATAAATGCAGTTGGGCAACTCATTCATTTGGAAAAAATAATTGAATAAAGTAGCACATTATTTTGAAAAGGGAAAAGAAATAGCCGTAAAAAATGACCAAAAAATTGGTACTGTTTAAAATAAATCGCCAGTTTTGCCCCCAAAACTGCAACATAATAGCCCAAAACAGCCATTTACTAAAGATTTTCTAAATATTTGGCTAATCCCGTACAGGTATCTATCTTTGTTATCCTTTTTTAAGGAGAAACCCTATTACATAACAACCAAAAATTTCTATTTTATGGCTGTAAAAATGAGACTGCAAAGACATGGCTCAAAGAAGAGACCATTCTATTTCATCGTGGTAGCAGACGGCAGAAGCCCACGCGATGGTAAATTCATTCAAAAATTAGGTACGTACAATCCATTGACGGTTCCTGCCACTATTCAGGTAGACCGCCAAAAAGCATTGGACTGGTTACAGAAAGGTGCTCAACCCACCGACACTGTACGCCGCATCCTTTCTTTTAAGGGAGTATTGTATCTAAAGCATTTACTGCGTGGAGTAGGCCTTGGCTTATTCGATGAAGCTGCAGCTATGGAAAAATTTACGAAGTGGAGCAGTGAGCATGATGCTCATATTGCAAAACGCCATGGTGCTCATAAAAAAGCACGTATGGACAAACGTAACCAACCCGTAGTTCGCAAAGTTGAAGCACCAGTCGCTTCAGCACCAGTAGAAGAAACAAAAACAGAAGAATAAATTGCCTCTGTTCTGTGAATTCATTTAAGTTCCGTTATTTTTTAACGGAACTTTTTTATGGCCATGCCCCTCCGCCCCTAAAGGGGAACTTGAACAGTGTGAAAACAACAGCAAAGAGTAGCTTGAAGGATGCAAATTATAAAAGTCGCCCATTCGAGTTCTCTCTCCTGGAAGAGAGGGGTTGGGATGAGGTTAATTTGCGGTGAAGTTTATTGGAACGAACAAAAAGCTACTATCAGCATCCTTGCGTCACTCCCTTGTACCGCATAGCTCTACTGAACTTTTATCAAAGGGTATCATCACCAGCTTATTTAAACTATTTTTGCAGAGCAAAATTTGCTTGCGTTTAATAAACAGAAAACACCAAACAGCAAACCGAAAACAAAAATGACTGAATATTTTAAAATAGGAAAACTAGCCGCCAGCACTGGTTTAAAAGGCGAGTTGGTTTTACAACACAACCTTGGCAAAAAAAATGCCTTCAAAGGTTTAGAAGCAATTTTTTTAGAAGAAAAAAAAGATACTTTCATGCCTTACTTCATTGAGTCGGCACAAATAAGAAGCGATAATGAAACCGTTATAAAATTAGAAGGCATCGACATTATGGAAGTTGCCCGTAAACTTACACCCAAAGAAGTTTGGCTTGCCGAAGAAGATTTTAAAAAATTCGCCGCAAAAGCCGCACCTATTTCCTTACTTGGTTTTATGATGGTAAATGATGGCAAAGAAATCGGCATCATACAAGAAGTAATAGAACAGCCGCATCAGATTTTATGCAGTATCTTATACAATGGCAAAGAAGCGCTAATACCCATTCACGAAGACAGCCTTGAAAAAATGGATACCAAAAACCGCAAAGTATTTGTAACCTTACCCGACGGCCTTTTAGAAATTTATTTATAAAAACAGCGTGTTTTTCCCTGCGCCATCTGCCTCTCAGCGTGCCACCTCCTTGGCTTCATTCTCATTTCCTCTGCGACATGTCAGTACTGAACTTGTTGAAGTATCTGCGGGCCAATTATCGTAAATTACACCGTGAAAGCACCTCAACGCATCATAGCACATTTCGACCTCGATTCATTTTTTGTATCAGTGGAAATATTAAACAATCCTTCACTAAAGGATAAACCCGTAATTGTTGGCGGAAGAGAACGCGGCGTGGTAGCAGCCTGCAGTTATGCTGCCCGTAAGTTTGGCATCCATTCCGGTATGCCGTCTAAAAAAGCATTTCAATTATGTCCCCAATTAATTGTTGCCAATGGCAGCCGTGGCGAATACAGTAAATACAGCCGTTGGGTAACCAATATCATTGCTGCAAAGGCACCGTTATTTGAAAAAGCATCCATCGATGAATTTTACATTGACCTTACAGGCATGGAAAAATTCTTTAAACCATTGCAATGGACAATTGATTTGCGCCAGCAAATAATGGATGAAACAAAACTGCCCATTTCCTTTGGCCTGGCCAGCAATAAAATGATGGCAAAAATGGCAACCAACGCAGCTAAACCCAATGGCTACCTGCAAATACCTTGGGGAAAAGAAAAAGAATTTTTGGCGCCAATGACGGTCAATAAAATTCCTGGGGTAGGGGAGCAAACCTACGAGTCGTTAAAAGCAATGGGTATCTATACAATAAAGGATATCGGTGAAAGAAAAATAGAAGAACTTGAAGAGCGCCTGGGTAAATGGGGGATTGACCTTTGGTACAAAAGCCAGGGTATTCACCAGGGAGAAGTAAGTCAATACCACGAAGCAAAATCGGTAAGTACAGAAAATACTTTTGATGAAAATAAAACCGATCTTAATTTTTTAATGAGTGAACTGGTAAGGATGATTGAAAGAATTGCACACGAATTAAGGCAGGATGAAAAAGTGGCTGGTTGTGTGGCGGTTAAAATCCGTTATCCCGATTTTGAAACTACATCAAGGCAAACAACCATTCCATATACCTGTGCCGATGATGAAATTATTCCTATTGTAAAACAATTATTTACTAAACTTTGGAAAAAAGGCCAGCCAATAAGATTACTGGGTGTACGACTGAGTGAACTTACCAATGATGCCGTTCAAACCAATTTGTTTGATGATGTGGAAAGAAAAACTGATCTCTATAAAGCCATAGATAATGTGAAGGAAAGATTTGGGAAAGCTTCTGTGAAAAGGGCTTCTTCTAACTGATGTTGAATGTGCGAATATCGGATGGCGAATGTGAAGAAGAATGTAACAATGCTAAAAATATTCGGCATGCGCACATTCGATATTAAATGTACACCTCGTCATCAATCAAATCGTACAAAGTCTTTTTTTCCAGTATTTTTAATGTAGCGTCTCTTGTAAAAGCCATGGCTTTATTTAAGCCGCAGGTTGCTTCGTCGCAATCTTTGCATTTTTGATAAAAATTCAAGCTTACACAAGGTATCATGGCAATGGGCCCGTCCACAATTCTTATAGCCAAAGCCAAAGTGGTTTTTTTAGGTGATTGTGCTAAAAAATAACCTCCGCCTTTGCCTTTCTTGCTATCTAAAACGCCTTTATTTTTTAACTGTAATAAGATGCTTTCCAAAAACTTGATAGGTATCTTTTTCTTTCTGGCAATTTCTGAAATAAGCACAGGCCCCTGGCCATATTTGGCAGCCAGATAACCCAGCGCTTTTAATCCATATTGTGTTTTTTTCGACAGCATAAAACAAATATAACGTAAAATTAAAAAAATATTTTAAAAATATAGTCTATTTAATTGGTAGAGTATTATATTTGCACTCTAAAATATTTATTATGAGTTTAAGATTAGGGGACGTAGCTCCCAACTTTAAAGCAAAAACTTCTTTAGGAGACATTGATTTTTACGAATATTTAGGCAATTCATGGGGGATATTATTCTCTCATCCTGCTGATTATACGCCTGTTTGTACAACCGAATTGGGACGTACAGCGGCGTTAAAAGAAGAGTTTGCAAAACGTGGTGTAAAAGTGCTGGCACTTAGTGTAGATCCTGTTGACAAGCACCTGGGCTGGATCAACGATATCAACGAAACACAAAATGTAGATGTAGATTTTCCTATCATTGCTGATGATGATAGAAAAGTTGCTGAACTATATGATTTCATTCACCCAAATGCATCTGCAACGGCTACCGTTCGTTCTTTGGTAATTATTGCTCCAGATAAAACAGTAAAACTAATCATCACTTATCCTGCATCTACCGGAAGAAATTTTGTAGAAGTATTGCGTGTTGTGGATTCTTTGCAACTTACTGCTAACTATAGTGTAGCTACACCTGCTAACTGGGCTGCCGGCGAAAGAGTAATTGTTGTGCCTGCTGTAAGTACTGAAGACGCCATCAAAAAATTCCCTAAAGGATTGGATATTGTAAAACCATATTTGCGTTACACACCGCAGCCAAATATTGACTAGTAATCCTCCAACCACCAAGTGGTTTAAATTATAATTGATTCTTGTATTTTTAGTTAAGCCGCTCGAAAGAGCGGTTTTTTTTGCAACGGATTACACCGATTTTCACAGATTATTGGATTTATCCGTCTTAACTCGTGTAGTCGGTGGCTAATTTTAGGAGAGTTTTTTCAACTGTTGCAGCAATGCTCTCATGTCTTTTGGTAACTCGGCAGTTAGGTTAAAGGCATTGCCATCGGCATCAGTAAATTTTAAGCAGTAGGAGTGAAGCGCCAATCTGTTCAGCATTGGCCTTTCTTGTTCATCATGTTTGCTCAATTTAAATTTCTTTTTTAAAGAAGAAAGCAAAACAGGTTTGCCATCGCCATACAAATCATCGCAGGCAAGCGGATGCCCCATGTTTTTGCAATGCACACGAATCTGGTGTGTACGGCCGGTATGCAATTGAAATTGTAGCAAGGAATAATTTTTATGGTCTTCAATCACTTCATAATCTGTAACCGAAGGTTTACCATTGCGATGCACTACCATCAATCCTTTTTGCAAACTATGTTCTGCAATAGGTGCATCAATGGTACCTGATTTTGCAGCAGGCGAACCAATCACAATGCCCTGGTAAAATTTTTCTACTTTTCTTTCTTCAAATGCCTGCGATAAAAATTTATGTGTGGCCTCGTCTTTTGCAAAAACGATAAGTCCACTGGTATCTTTATCAATGCGGTGTACAGTAAATATGGTGCCGTACTTGCTCAATAAAATATCTTTTAAAGATACTTCGCTTTGTGTTCTGTCAGGGATAGACAATAATCCTGCAGGTTTATTGATGGCAATAAAATGATCGTTCTCAAAAACAATACTGTCTGATAATTTAAAGGGCTGCGGCCCTTTTTTATTATTGGTAAAATCTGGTAACATGTAAAAACTTATTTCTTTTTGGATGCATTCATGTATTTAAGCAAACGAATTTCTTTGTCGCTTAAGTAGCGCCATTTGCTGCGTTCTACATTTTTTTTGGTAAGGTTGGCATACATCACTCTATCCAATCCTTTTACATCGTAACCCAAATGCTCAAATATGCGGCGCACAATCCTGTTGCGGCCACTATGTATTTCAATACCTATTATCGATTTGTCTTTGCTGTCTGCATAAGCAAGGCTATCCACATGTATTTCACCATCTTCCAGCTTCAATCCTTTTACGATCTTATCAAAATCATTTTTTGCTAATGGCTTATCCAGTTTTACTTCGTAAATCTTTTTTATTTCGTAGCTGGGGTGAGATAATTTTTGTGTAAGGTCACCATCGTTGGTCAACAACAAAACACCGGAAGTATTTCTATCTAAACGCCCAATCGGGTATACCCTTTCGGTAGTTGCTTTTTGAATTAATTGCAAAACTGTTTTTCTGCCCTGCGGATCATCGGTTGTAGTAATATAATCTTTGGGTTTGTTTAGTAAAATGTAGACCAAATTTTTTGTGACAAACAATTTTTTGCCATTATAAATCACTTCATCTGATTGCTTTACTTTATAACCTGGCTCTGTTGCAACAGTACCATTTATTTTTACTTTGCCTGTAGTAATCAATGCCACTGCATCCCTGCGTGAGCATACGCCGCAATGGGCCATAAATTTATTCAATGGCATTACACCAGTTGGTTCATTATCATTTGCAGCGGCTGCCTTTTCCGATTTGGTGTGTGGCGTTTTAGCCGCGCCACCAGTTGGCTTAAATTTAGGTGTTGTTCTTGTAGAAGTTTCCTTAGGCGTTTCTTCTTTTTCAGGCTTACCCTTTGCATTATCTGCAGCCTTTGGTGCCATACCATTTTTCTTTGCCATCCTGGCCTGGTATTCTTCTTCTTTTTTCTTTTCAAAAAAAGCGTTGCGTTCCTTACGATAGGTTTTCTTTTCCTGGCGTATTTCTTCTTTGATTACGCTGTTTTTTTTCTTTACGGTAAATTTTTGAAACGGAGACTGGCTCATATATAGAAGTGATTTACTGTTTTACAACAGGAGTGAGCGGCAAAGATAGCAATAAATGGTGAATATAAAATGGCGGATACCGAATGTCGTTCCTGTTAAAGATCATTCAATATCCGCCATTGGATATTTTAATCTTAAGCTATAAAGTTATTTAGACTCCTTATTCTCGATCCTGTCTTTCTTCATGTCTTCCATTTGCTTTAATTGCTCAGGGGTAAATATTTTTTGATGTGCCGCTTTGATTTCTGTTCTTAATGCCATCAATTTTTCTTTTTTTGCTGTTCGGTCCATTGTATCATCTTCTTTAATGGCTTTTAATTTTGCCGTCATGGCTTCACGTTCAGTTTTTAATTGAGCTACCTGATTATCGGTAAGATTTAATTTCGCTTTCATCTTATCCATCCTTGCAGCAAAATGTTGTTGCATTTTTGCTTTGCCCTCCATTTTAAACTGTTCTATTTTAGTTTTTTGTTCTGGCGTAAGCAAGCTTTGCATTTTAGTGGCGTGTTCTTTACGCAAAGCCATTCTTTGGTCTCTTGCTTCTTTTACAGTAATGTTTTCCTTTTTATCTAATTCCTGAATTTTTTTTCTGTTCTCTTCACGATAAACTTTAGCCTGCGATTTTTGTGCATCCGAAAAATTTAATTGTGCCATACCGTGATGGCGGCGATGATGATGCCTTTTAAATTTGCGATGGCGGTGGTGTTTATGGTGCTTTCTTTCTGTTGGATGTTGCCTTAGGTTTGGAGTTGTTGTTTGTGCATTTACGGATAACGAAATGCTAACCAGTGCAATTAATGCGATCAATAATCTTTTCATTTTAATTTCATTTTAATGATGTAATAGACTTATAAAACAAACAGAGGTTTAAAACTTGTACAAACAAAAACTAAATATTATATTTATTATTCTAACTACCTTATTTATGAAAAAAATATCCGGACTTCTATTGCGGTTGTTATTTTTTTTAATGATTTTAATTATCAGCTCTTGTAGTAAAAGCGGTGATTCTCCAACGCCGCCACCAACACCACCAGCAATTACAACTGTATCTCCTGCATCTGGTCCTAAAAATACGACCATTACAATTTCTGGAACTAATTTTATTACCGACCTTACTAAAATACAAGTAACAGTTAATGGCAAAACTTGTGCCGTATTAACAGCAACTGCTACAACAATAACAGCGCAGATACCAGCAGGTTGTGGTACGGGAAATGTAGCCGTTTATTTTAGTGGCATAAAGTATGATGGCCCTGTTTTTAATTTTGTTTATACTTACACATTAACATCCGTGTCAAATGGAGTTCGTGGTTTTTTAAATGGACCGATAGCAACAGCTAAATTTGATGACCTTTGGGGTGTTATGATAGATCCTAATGATAATATTTTTGTAACGGAAAATATGAACCCAAGGATAAGAAAAATTACTTCAAGCGGTATGGTTAGTACTTTAGCAGGTGATGGTATTCCCGGGGATGTTGATGCCCAAGGTTCTAATGCAGAATTTAAAGGCATGCGAAGTAGTTCAATGGATCAAACTGGAAACGTATATGTAGCTGCATTGGATGAAATAAAGAAAATAGATATAAACGGTAATGTAACAACTCTAGTACATACTCCATTTAATTTCATGGGAATTAAAGTAATGAAGTCGGGGAATATTTATGTAAGTGGTTTTTCAGATATTGCAAAATATACTTCTACAGGAACACTTATTTGGCGATTAAGATCACATGCCCCCGTATCAGGAAATGTGGATGGAGATACTAGCATAGTACAATTTTATTTGTATGGTAATATAGAAGTAGATGATGCAGAAAAAAATATTTATGTGCAGCATCTTAATACTGGAGTTGGTTCCGGTACTGGTTCACAATTGAAAAAATTAGACCTTACTAATAGAACAATCACCACAATTGCAGGAGATGGAACTGAAGGCGACCTCATTGTAAACAATAATCCTTTAGCATGTAAATTTAGAATGATAGCATCTACACTTTTTGATAATAGTGGCGGCATATACTTAGCTGTTTCTGGCAACAGTAAAATATGCTATTTAAAAGATGGTGCAATTAAAACAATAATTGATGGCGCTTATGCATCTTATCAGGATGTAGATGGTGATGCCTCAATAGGAAGAGCCGCTACTCCATATGGATTAGCTTTTGATTCTAAAGGGCAAGTATTTATTGGTTGTATAAATATTAATAAAATAAAAAAACTGGTAATCGATTAAATTTCTTTCTTATTCGCCAATTGCCCGCAAGCCGCATCAATATCTTTTCCTCTGCTGCGGCGTACTCTTACGTTTACACGGTGTTTTGCCAAATGGTCAGTAAATAATTGTGTAGTGTCTTCATCAGGTTTTATAAATGAAGCTCCATCAATAGGATTGTATTCAATTACATTTACCAAATGCGTAGGTACTTTACGATAAATTTTTATCAGGTCATCAGCATCTTCAATTGAATCATTTACATCTTTGAGTAAAATGTATTCTAACGTGATGTCGTTTTTTGTTTGCTCGTAAAAATAATTCAGCGCTTCTACCAATGCTTCAATGTTATTGCTTTCATTGATGGGCATTATGGTATCACGTTTTTTATCACTTGCGGCATGTAAAGAAAGTGCCAGGTTAAATTTTACTTTATCATCACCGAGTTTCTTTATCATTTTTGCAACACCGGCGGTGGAAACAGTGATACGTTTGGGGCTCATACCTAAGCCTTCATTGCTGGTAATTTTATCAATGGCCTGCAGCACATTGGCGTAATTAAGCAATGGTTCGCCCATGCCCATAAAAACAATATTGCTTAGTTTTTTGTTGTAAACTTTTTCGCTTTGTTGGTTCAGTTGCGCTACCTGGTCGTAAATTTCATCAAAGTTTAAGTTGCGCTTGCGTTCCATTTTTCCGGTGGCACAAAAGGAACAAGTGAGGCTGCAGCCGATTTGGGAAGATACGCAGGCGGTATTTCTCTTTTCGGTTGGGATCAAAACGCCTTCAATAAAATGCCCGTCAAAGGTTTTGAACCTCGATTTTAAAGTGCCGTCACCGCTTATTTGTGTGGTATCGGTGGTAATGGCCGGAAGGCTGAAATGCTCTGCCAGTTTGGTGCGTAACTCCTTGGATAAGTTGCTCATATCATCAAAACTGGTGGCGCTTTTCTTCCATATCCATTCATAGGTTTGAATGGCACGGAACTTTTTATCGCCTATTGATTCGAAGTATTCTTTAAGTTCGGGAAGGGTAAGGGTTCGTATATTTTTGACTGCTGACATGCTGCAAAGATAAACAGCAATTATTTATTTATCAGGTTTTAGGCAATTTGGCAGTATTTACGTTATTTGTGGACTAATTTACGCTTAGATAAAAGCTCAATAAAGTTATTTATTTGAAGAGTTCGACGCCAATGAAGCACAATAAAGCTTCCCGGCCCGGCTCACCGAAAAAAGAGACAAGAAAAAAAGGATTATCCTAATAGAGAAAATTATGCAAACAGTTTACGTAGTTGATGCAATAAGAACACCCATAGGAAAATACGGCGGTGCTTTAAGTAACATCAGGCCAGATGATTTGTTGGCTTATGTAATAAAAGCATTGTTGAAAAGAAATAATTCGATTGATGTAAATGCAATTGAAGATGTGATTGCCGGCGCTGCCAATCAAAGTGGCGAAGATAACCGCAATGTCGCTCGTATGGCGGCTTTGCTTGCTGGATTACCCGTAACCGTTAGTGGTAATACCGTAAACCGTTTATGTGCCAGCGGATTGCAAGCCATTATGGATGGCGCAAGGGCAATTGCCTGCGGCGATGGTGATTTAATAATTGCCTGCGGTGCAGAAAGTATGAGCAGGGCGCCTTTTGTAATTCCCAAGGCAAATGCTGCTTTTACTAGAGAGAATCAAATTTATGATACTACATTGGGCTGGCGTTTTGTAAACAAACAATTGTCAGAATTGTATTATCCTTATACCATGGGCGAAACGGCAGAAAATGTTGCCCGCCAATGGAACATCAGCCGCAATGCACAAGATGAGTTTGCAATGGAAAGCCAGCAAAAATATGCCAAGGCACTTGCTGCAAACAAATGGAGAGATGAAATTATTCCTTTGCAGGTACAGGTGGGTAAAGATGTTTTTGATTTTGAAAAAGACGAACACCCACGTTTATCCAGCCTGGAAAAACTGGCGCTGTTGAAACCTGCTTTTGCAAAAGACGGTACAGTTACAGCGGGTAATTCTTCGGGTATTAATGATGGTGCTGCGGCCATGTTGCTGGCAAGCGAAGCTGCTGTAAAAAGATATGGCTTACAGCCGGTAGCAAAAATAGTAAGCATGGCTGTTGCCGGTGTAGACCCTTCGGTGATGGGCATTGGCCCGGTGCCTGCAACAAAAAAAGCATTAGACAGGGCAGGGCTTGCCGTTGCAGATTTAGATTTGGTTGAACTGAATGAAGCCTTTGCTTCGCAGTCAATTGCCTGTATTTATGATTTGGGATTGGATTTGGAAAAAGTAAATGTAAATGGCGGCTCAATTGCCATTGGCCATCCATTGGGTTGCAGCGGTGTAAGAATTTCTACTACTTTATTGTATGAATTAAGGAGGCGTAAAGCAAAATACGGTTTGGCAACCATGTGTATTGGAGTGGGGCAGGGCGCTGCAGTTATTTTTGAGGCTTTATAATTTATTCAGTAATTTTTTTACCAGCCTGTAGTTTACTGCAATGGATAAGAACAATAATGCCATTGCAATTACTATTACTATCCAGTTTATAAATGGAGAAAGTTCTTCTTTATCCTTCATAACAAAATGCTGAAAGCCGAAATGCAGTAAAGCTGTAACAGCAACTGCAGACAGGATTACTATAATATAAACGGGTATCCATTTTTTTGCAACAGTTTTACTCAACCATTTAGGCGAATAACCCAAGGTTAAAAGCAATTGCAAATTTTCTTTGCTTTTGGCAATCATCAACTGCAAATAGAAAGAGAATAATACCATTGCCAACAATATAACCAAAACACCAAAGCCGGCTAATCCGCTAACGATGGCTTGTAAAATTTGTTTTATCCTGCCAAATTTTGTTTTGTCTTTATTAACGTGGTAATTTTTTTGTTGTAAAAAATTCAGCAATTCGGGATTGTTGGCATCTTTTGTTTTTATATAAATACGTGAGGGGTTGAACGCATCTACATTGGCATATTTTTTATTTGCCCATTGCAAAAATTCTTTTGGCACCAATACTGTGTTTATTCTATCGCTGAGTGCAACAATATTGGCCCTGTAACTATCTTTAACGCTATTAGCTCCCCAGCAATCCAATTGAATAAAAATAGAAGACATTGTTTTTTCAGAAAACTGTGGCAGGTCTCTGCTGGGTGCAAAAAGTGTATTGTAAATTTCAAAATAATCTGATGAAATAATTATTGGCACCGTTGGGTCGCCGGGAGACCATTTAAAAGATGGAGGTAAAGTGTCTAAAAAATTATTGTCAATAGCTTCAGCAAAAAAATCTGTTTCAAAAGGCAGCATAGTACCGCCATTTGCTTTCATAATAAATTTGTTACCGATTAAGGGAGAGATATCTTCAATTGCTTTTTGTTGCTTTAATTCTGCCAAATCACTTGCAGAAAAGCTATGGTCGCCCACCATATTTTCATCAGTAACCGTTTTGGTAACAGCAATAAAATCGAAACCGTTTTTTTTAGGGCTTTTGGTTTTTAATAGTTCGTTGATGTTGATATACATTTGAACCGAGCATAATAATAACAATACACCAATACCCAAACCAATATAACTCAGCCAGCGGCTGGCTTTATTTTGGTGGGTGTTTAAAAATGGCGCTATGTTTTTGTACGAGAGCATTATAGTTAATTGGTAACTGGTTAATTGGTTTATAAGTCCAAAGTTCTATCGGCTTTAAAATATTCAATGGCTTTTAAATCTGCTAAGATGATTGATGCGTTTCTTACCGCTGATTCTTCTTCCATTAATTCCATTGCTTTTTTTCTGTTGCTTTCGTCTAAATGGCTAAAGGGTTCATCTAACAATAAAAAATTGAAAGGTTGCTGCAATGCACGAATGATGGCGATACGTTGCTGTTCGCCATAACTACAAGTACTGCAAAGTTTATTCAGTTTATTTTCAATGCCCAATCTTTTTGCCATGGCTTCAATCTTGCCTTCAGCATGATAAGGATTGAGTTGCCTTTTAATATCTAAATTTTGTAATACAGTTTGCTCAGTAAATAAACGAAGGTCTTGAAAAACAATGCTTATATATTGCTGCCTGTAAATAGCAAATGCTTCCGCATCAAAATTTTTAATAGAATTATTATCGTATTGTATTGTGCCATTAAAATCTTTTCTCAGACCATATAAAAAATGAATAAGAGAAGTTTTGCCACTGCCGCTTGGAGCGATAATTTGAATTTTTTCTCCAATATTAAAAACAACATTGCTGTTCCAAATTTGTGATTGGGAAATCTTTTCTTCTTCAATGAAAGTGGGAACAATTTGTTGCAGTGAAATTTGCATGAATCCAATGAATTAAAAAACCGCTAAAGAAAAATTCTTTAGCGGGATAAATAATTAGTTATTTGCTAACTGGAGCAGGGGGCATAGCTATATTATCTTTCATTACGTCTTCAGCATCCATATAAGGAGCTTTGACCTTTTTCTTGAAGTCTCTTTCCAGTTTCTTTAAAAAACCAACATATTGATTCAGCTGTTTCAAACTATTTGTGTTTTTATCCATTAAATTTATTTCAATGGATTGTGTTATGCCACCATCGTCATAATTGCCGCCTTTTATAAAAGCATTATCCCAGGTTTTTAAAGACGCATCATATATTAATTTTGCAGTGCTATCTTTAGTTATGTCACTTTCAAAAGCTTTCATTATATATTGAAAGTTGATATAGCCCCCCAATGGGTTGCCACTTATCTTACTTAAAAAATCAAAATTGTTACTGCTTGTTTTTTCAAAGTATTTATCAACGTTTTCTTTTGAATTGCTGAGTGCAAAATATTTCCCATCGGTATTGTATGAGATATTGAAGGCAGTAAGAAATGGGCCACTAAACTTTTCTCCTGCTTTTATCAATTTATTAAAAGCATCCTTATCACCAACTGAAGTTACAAATGTAAAATCTGGTATTGTATTAAATAATTCACCATGCATTGTGGGGCTTCCCAAAGAATCTTTTGTAACGTAAGGGCTATCCTTTTTAGTTTTAAAATCTCCAATTGCAATCACCACGTCACCTTTATTGGCTTTAATAAATTCTTCCACACTAAACCCTGCGAACTTTGGCACTAACGGAGTAAGACCCTCCAACCCCAAAACTTTTATAAAATCATTTATCGCTTCTGGATTATAACCTAAAGCAAATACTGCTGCAACATCTTTTGTTGGCAACCGTTTTACCATTTCTTCGTCAAAATTCTTTCCACTGAATTTTTTGTAAAAGTCAGCCATTTCCTTGCCTGCATAACTTTTTGTAGCAATTAATATTTTGCCATTTTCAAAATTTACGATGGCAGTTGTAATATTACCTTTTGTGAGTTTATTCAAATCCATCATCGGCATTTTCATATTAAATCCCTTTAGGTTAGCCGTATTTTCTGCATTCATCCAAATGTGCAAGTCTCCTGTAGTTTTTACCAGCGCAGTAAATTTTTCATTTTCACCTAATGAATTACTTTCTTTTAAATCAAATAAACCGGAGCATGTAGTCAATAAATCTCTTGCCTTTCCTTGTTGATGATTTACAAAATCATAATTCTCATGATTAATAATATATAAAAATCTTTCCTTGTTGTAACCAACACATACCGGCGATTTGCTGATGAACTTGATGCCGTCTTTTTCACTCTCACTTCCACCCTTGGTTGCATCAAGGTTAAACAACCTGAACTTTTCTGCATCTTTAATGGTGCCTGTAAAAGCAGCGATGCTGCCGGTTGTATCATTTTGTACATAAAAAGCCAAGTCGCCTTTAATATCAATACCGCTATTATCCGGGCTATCTAAAGCTTGCTTTATAAAAACTGGTGTGGCGCTATCAGCATATAATTGTTGAAATAAAGGATTTTGCTTTATTTCACTCCAGGGTAATTTTGCATTCAGCGAGGCTCCATCAATATGCAAAACAAAGCCTGCATCTTTGGGAAGATACCTTCCTTGCTTATTTGTCTTGGTGCAAGACGCAAATATCAAAACAGCCATAACTGTTAATAACGGGATACGAGAACGTTTTAGCATAAAATTGATTTTTGATTGATACAATAAATATTTTTTGGTAACCTTTAGTTGTGGTTAAAAAAATCGGCCAGTTTTTCAAACTCCACTATATGTTGTTCGCCGGTAGCTAAATTTTTAACCTGGCAATAATTCTGCTCTATTTCCTGGCTGCCAATGATTACCACAAAAGGAATGTTCTTTTTTTCGGCATATTGAAATTGTTTGGCAATTTTCAATTCTTCTTTGTGAAATAATTCTGCTGCAACGCCAGCTTTACGCAACTGCTGCATAATGCCAAATGCAAAATCACTTTCTTTTTCACCCATATTAAAAAACAAAGCCTTTGTACTCACTTGTAAATTTTCGGGAAACAATTGCAATTCTTCCAATACATCATAAATTCTATCTACACCAAAACTTACGCCAACTCCAGGAATATTTGGTACACCAAATAAACCGGTGAGGTCATCGTACCTGCCACCACCACCAATGCTGCCCATTTGTACAGTTGCAGGCGCTTTTGCCTCGTAAATAATACCAGTGTAATAATTTAGGCCACGGGCTAAAGTAAAATCAACAACAATATTTTTGCCAGCAGTGTGAGTTAATAATTTATTGATCTCTGCCAACCCTTTTGTAGCATCATCAACATGGCCTATTAAATTAACTAACGCAGTTAACTTTTGTTCATTGCTTCCGGCAATGCTGATGTATTTTTCAATAATATCAATTTGCACTGCTGCTAATCCTCTTTCTTCCAATTCAACCTTTACTTTATCAACGCCTATCTTATCTAATTTATCAATGGCAGTAGTAATATCTACCAATTTATCCGGCGCATCACAAGCAGTTGCCAATGCAGATAATATTTTGCGGCTATTGATCCTTAATTCATAATCAGTCAATCCCAGGCGATTAAACACTTCATCATATATTAATGCAAATTCTGCATCGTTCATTAAAGAATCACTTCCCACCACATCTGCATCGCATTGGGTAAACTCACGGTAGCGGCCTTTTTGCGGACGATCGGCTCTCCATACAGGCTGTATTTGATAACGCCTGAAAGGAAAACTGAGTTTGGTGTGGTTCATCGCCACATATCTTGCAAAAGGAATCGTTAGGTCATATTTTAAAGCCCTTTCTGTAAGGTCTACACTATTTTTCCCTTCCAATACTTTTTCGAAACCAGCTCTTGCCTTATCAATATTTTTTTCGTTGTTGAGGCCGTTATTTAAAATTTTAAAAATTAATTTATCCCCTTCTTCTCCATATTTACCCAACAATGTTTCTAAATTTTCCATTGCTGGTGTTTCCAATGGCTGAAAGCCATATAATTCAAAAACAGTTTTGATGGTATTAAGTATGTAATTTCTTTTTCGTACAACCTCTGCCGAAAAATCTCTTGTGCCTTGTGGAATGGATGGTTTGTTTGCCATGGCGTGAATGGTCAATGGTGAATGGTGAATAGGCTATGCTGATTTCATCAACTCACTAATTGTTATAGTTTTTTTTATTTTAAATATTGTAAAAGTACTTTTCTCTTTTTTTTGATGACGGACAACAGACGACAGATCACAGATTAACACCTACTTTCACCATTCACGCCTCACCACCGCTTCACAGGCTTTATCTATAAGGTCATACGCTTCATGATATCCTCTTTCGGGGCCGCTCCATGGATCAGGGACATCCCTGTTTTTCCCCGGATAAATTTCATTCAATAACAAATCAGTCTTTTGTATATCAAATTTTTTTCCGGCAATGCGTTTCATATCATCCAACACATCTTCGGCCATAGCATAAATTTTATCGTAGCGTTCATAATCTTCTGCTACAAATTTTCTGCTTCGTTGCTGGGTTATATCAATGCCATTTTGCAAAGCAGTCTTTATACTCAAATGATGTGGTGCTTCTCCTGTATGATATCCGTTGGTGCCAGCGCTTTCCACTATCCAATTCAATCCTGCTTCATCTGCCTTGTGTTGTAAAATACCTTCTGCCAATGGGCTCCTGCAAATATTGCCCAGGCATACCATCAAAATTTTCATGGCGCAAAGATAGTTTGCAGTTGGCAGTTTACAATGAACAATTAGCGGGCTGTAAAATGGAATGACACATTTTATCAACGGCTGAACATTGTTTTATGGAATCTTTTAACAATCACATCTTATTAAGCAAACAAGCGCTTGTTTCAAAAATATTCATTCATTTATTCCGCAGCAGCGGGAGCAAAACCAACAAAATGAAAGCAGCATTAATTTTGAAAAGCGATGTATTAGATATTGTATTTGAAAACCGTAACAAGTCTTACGGTGCATACAACCTGCGTAAGTATTATGATAACAGGCTCACCAAATCGGTTGGCGCAATGCTTGGCGTAGTAATTATTTTATCGGCATTTAGTTTTATGCCTAAAAAGAAAGTGGCAAGAGTTGATAATGGTTATATAACAAGAATAGTTTCTTTACCACCTGCTGAAAAAAAGAAAAAGGAAGCGGAGAAACCTAAAGAGGCAAAACCACAGCAACCGGTAAAAGCAACTGCTCCAACTGTTCCATTTACAAAACCTTTAATTGTAAATGTTGAAACCGAAGTAAAACCATTGACAACACTTACCGATTCAGTTGTTATTGCAAGTGTTGCCAATGCAGGAAAACAGGGAGCTGGTCCTGTAATTGGCGAAACAGGAGACAAGCCAAATGTTGGCGTTGAGGCCAATGGTAATAAACCTGCAGCGCCGGTTGCTACAGGAGTTGAGGTTGTAGAATATGCAGAAGTGATGCCTGCTTACCCTGGCGGAATAGATGCACTGAGAAGATTTTTACAAAAGAATCTTATCAACCCCAAAGAAATGGAGGAAGGGGAAGAAGTAACCGTTAAGATGAAATTTGTAGTAGGTATCGACGGCAAACTACAATCATTTGAAACTGTTCAGGATGGTGGCGAAGAATTTGACAAGGAAGTAATGAGGGTATTGAAAAAGATGCCGAATTGGGTTCCGGGCAAAACCCACGGGCAAAATGTATCGGTTTATTTTACCATACCTGTAAAGTTTGTTTCTGCCAACTGATTTACGCTATAAAAGTAGTAATTTGGCAGCCCGGTTTATATAAAACTGTACCGCCCCAGGCGGTACAGTTTGTTTAATAAAAAATATTTTTATGGCATTAGAAGAATTTGAAAAAGAACCTTTAAGCGACAGGGAAAAAAGTATTATCCGCATGCGGAGCATCACCAATTATACGATGGGTGTTTTTTTTATTGCAGCAGGTTTTTTCTTTATGTTTCCCAACCAGTATACGATAAAATTTTTAATGAAGTACGAACCAAGCGCCATAAAGATGTTTGCAGTAGTATGCTGGATATATGGAATATTCCGGTTGTTCAGGGGGTATAGTAAAAATTATTTTAAGGACAGATGATGAAAGAGCCTGTAATCCTTATAAAAAATATAGCTGCTTATATGGTTATTGCCTGCTTGTTGTTTGCAACAGCTTGTAATAATGATAACAAAGCTAAAGAAACAGATACCCTTACGACAGGTACCATTGATATCAGTGTGGACGAATCTTACAAGCCTATTATTGATGAAGAAATAAAAGTTTTTGAAAGTGCTTATCCGGGGGCAAAAATAATTGCACATTATAAATCGGAGGCAGATTGTTTTAAAGATATATTAAGAGATTCTGTAACCAGGATGGTGATTGCTACCCGCAGGCTTAATGATAAAGAAGAAGAAAATTTTAAAAATAATATTGGCTATGTTCCCTATTGGAATGATGTGGCATCAGATGCTATTGTTGTAATAGTGAACACCAAAAGTAACGATACACTTTTTACTGAAGAAAGGCTTAAACAACAACTATCTGGCGCATTAGGTAAAAAACAGACTTTTGTTTTTGATGGCTTAAACGCCACCAGCATTGTACGCTATGCTGTAGACAGTATTTTAAAAGGCGATAAATTTGACAGCACTATTGTAAAAGCTGTAAAGGGCAGCCAGGCTGTATTGGATTATGTTGCTTCAGACGAGAATGCCATTGGTTTTGTTGGTATCAGCTGGATTGGTAATCCTGAAGATACAGCACAGGTAAACATGTTAAAGAAAGTAAAAATGGCTTATGTAAGATGTGATAATTGTGAAGATTCACCTTATGTAAAACCAACGCAGCTGGGCATCTTAACCAAAAGATACCCTTTGGTACGTGGTTTGTATTGTATAGTAAAAGAACAAACACCGGGGTTAGGAACAGGCTTTGTAAATTTTTTAAAAAACGAAAGAGGCCAATTGATTTTGAGAAGAGGGTACCTGGGGCATAAAATGTATTTTAATATACGCAATGTGAAGATCAATGAAAAATTATAGAAAGTTTAATGCAATTTTTGAAGCCCGTATTGTTAAAATTAATAACATTGTAAAGTTTAAAACAGCAAAATAAAATGAACAAGATCAAAGTAGCGGTAATTATGTTGGCCACCATGATGGGTGTAAGTTTTGTTAAAGCCCAAACCCTTGATGATGGCAGGAAATTTTTGTATTATGAAAAATACATCAGTGCTAAAAATGTATTTGAAAAATTGTTGGCTGCAAATCCTAATAATACTGATGCGGCATATTGGTTGGGCCAAACATTAATAAGGCCTGAAGAAGGCGAAGGTAAAGATGTTGCAGCTGCAAAAGAATTATACCGCAAAACACTTGAAGCCAATAGTAATAATGCTTTGCTTACAGCAGGTATGGGACATATCGAATTACTGGAAGGTAAAACACAAGATGCCCGTAACCGTTTTGAAACTGCTATTTCATTAAGCCAGGGAAAAAATATCCAGGTTTTAAATGCTATTGGATTTGCCAATGCCGATTTTGATTCTAAAAACGGTGATGCAGCTTATGCAATTGAAAAATTGAAACAGGCAACAGGAATAAAAGGATTTAAAGATGCTGAAACGTATACTATATTAGGCGATGCTTATCGTAAATTAGGTGATGGCGGTGCCGCTCAAACAGCCTATGAAAGTGCATTAACTATTGATCCGCACTATGCAAGAGCTAAATACAGAATTGGTAAAATTTATCAAACTCAAGGAACAAGTCAGCAAGATATCTACATGAAATATTTTAATGATGCAATTGCTTTGGATCCTAATTACACACCGGTATATTATAATTTATATCGTTTGAATTATGAAACCAATGTGGTGAAATCCGCAGAATACCTGGAAAAATATTTATCCCTTCAGGGTCAGGATGAACCTAACGCTTGTTACTATAGGGCTACCATAAAATATGCACAGGGGTTATTTGCAGAAGCTATTACACAAGCCGATGCATGTATTGGTGCAGGAGGAACTACTCCCGATGTACGTTTATACGGATTAAAAGGTTATGCTTACGATAAATTGAATGATTCTGCAAATGCAAAAACTGCATTTGAAAAATTCTTTCAGTTACAAAAACCAGAAAAGATTGGGCCAACAGATATAGGCATTTATGCAAAGATATTATTGAAATTTCAGGGAAACGAAGCTTTGGCAGGAACCATGATTGATAAGGCAGTTGCATTAGACAGTACAGAAGCTGGTAAAGTAATTTTATTAAAGTCGATGGCAACCAGGTATGAAGGGCAAAAAAATTATCTTGAGGCTGCTAACTGGTACAAAAAAATTGTTGATGTAAAGAAAGCCCCTACTAAAACAGATATTTACAACTACGCAAATAATTTTAGTAAAGGCGGTAACTACCAGGCAGCAATTGATGGATGGAATATTTATACCAGTAAATATCCAACTGAAACTTACGGGTTTTATATGACTGCAATTACACAGGCTAAAATTGATACAGCAATGACGGCCGGCCTTGCAGCGCCAAACTATCAAAAAGTAATTGATTTGGGCGAAGCACAATGGGCAACCGATTCTGCCAAAGTAAAAACACATTTATTGAACGCATACAAATATTTCATTGAATATTCGTACAACATACAAAAAGATAAAAAAGCAGCTTCTGATTTTGCAGCAAGGTATTTGGTAAAAGCACCCGACGACACAGAAGTGCAGGATATCAAAAAGAAGCTGGATGCGCCAACGTCAAGGCCACCGGCAACCAGGCCACCTGCAACTACTCCAGCAAGACCTGCTACTACTAAACCTGCAACAGGCTCAACTACTGTTCCAAAAACCGGTACAACTGCGGAGGCTAAAAAAAAGTAAAAGCTAAATATTAAAAATATCAACCCTGTTATTTGAAAAAGTAACAGGGTTTTTTGTTGTTCATAATATTGATTATTGCCATTGCTGCCGTATTTTTGCAAATAATCTAATAATACATCAATCCTTATGCAGTTTTTCTTTCTTCAGGTGGCCAATCAATCAAATAATGCAGCCAATTATTTGCCTATTGCCCTGCAATTGATTTTTGCCGCTGGTTTAATTATTACAATAATGGTCCTGTCTAATTATTTAGGCCCTAAAAGAAAAACCGACGATAAATTAGTAAACTTTGAGAGTGGTGTAGAAATTAAAGGAAATGCCCGCCAGCCAATGGCCATCAAGTATTTTTTGGTAGCTATTTTATTTGTGTTATTTGATGTTGAGGTAATATTCTTTTACCCTTATGCCGTTAATTTCAGGGAATTAAGATGGGAAGGATTTTCGGCAGTAGTTATGTTTGTTGGTCTGTTTGTTGCAGGTTTTATATATATTATTAAGAAAGGAGCTTTGGATTGGGAAGACTAATTCAAATGTAGAACAGAAGAATATATAATATCGAATGTTGGAATAAAATGATATTCGATATTCAACAATTTTAAATTTAAAATTATGAGTCGTCCGGTACAATATAATAATCACGTAAAATACGAAGGTATTCCTGAGGGATACATGGGCGAAGGTTTTATGGCTACCAATTTTGAAAAAGTGGTAAGTCTTGCCCGTAAAAATTCCATCTGGCCTTTACCTTTTGCCACTTCATGTTGCGGTATCGAATTTATGGCCACTATGGCAAGCCATTATGATCTGGCACGTTTTGGTAGTGAAAGGGTAGGTTTTTCTCCGCGTCAGTGCGATTTGTTGATGGTGATGGGAACAATTTCTAAAAAAATGGGGCCGGTTTTGCGCCAGGTATATTTACAAATGGCGGAGCCACGCTGGGTTTTATCAGTAGGTGCCTGCGCTTGTTCAGGTGGTATTTTTGATACTTATTCTGTATTGCAGGGCATCGACCAGGTAATTCCTGTAGATGTATATGTGCCAGGTTGCCCGCCAAGGCCCGAAGCTATTTTAGATGGTTTCATGAACATTCAAAAATTAGTGAACCAGGAAGGATTAAGAAGAAGGCACAGCGACCAGTATAAAGAGTTATTGGCTGGCTACGGAATACAGTAAGATTTGTGATTTTAGATTGTAGATTTCGGATTTCTTTCGACGCACACTAAAATCTAAAATCGGCAATCTAAAATTTAAAATCGACAATTTAAAATTTGAAATTGGGAATGGGATTGACTTACGAAACAATAAAAGAGAAACTAACAGAGAAATTTGGCGACCAGTTGACCGACTGGGCGGAGCCTTATGGCATGCTCACTTTTACAGGACCAAAAGAAATCAATATTAAAGTTTTGCAATTTTTATTTGATGATGAAACCTTGCGTTTTCAGTTTTTGACTGATTTGCAGGCAGTACATTACCCTGATAGAAAAGGAGAAGAATTAGCTGTAGTATATCATTTACATAATTTGGTGGATAATGTAAGAATACGGTTTAAGGTATTTACAGGCATTACCAAACCTGACGTATATACGGCGACGTCTTTATATCAGTCTGCCAATTTTATGGAAAGGGAAACCTATGATTTTTTTGGGGTAAACTTTGTGGGCCATCCAAATTTAATTCGCATTTTAAATGTGGATGAAATGGATTATTTTCCTATGAGAAAAGAATTTCCATTGGAAGACCAAACGAGGATTGATAAGGATGATGAGATGTTTGGGCGCTAATGTTCAATAAAGATTTGAAGTTGAAGAGTGCGACGTCAATGAAGGTGATTAAAGAAAAAATGTTCGGGACAAAAATTTAATAATAAAACATAATCAATCCGCCCAGGTGGAAAGAAATATGACAGATACATCACACATTTTATTACCAGAAGGCTCAATAGAAAAGCAAACGACTACGCTTAATCTTGGCCCAACGCATCCTGCTACGCATGGTGTATTTCAAAATGTATTGGAATTGGACGGAGAGCGTATCATGTCGGCAGTATCAACGGTAGGTTATATTCATCGTGCTTTTGAAAAGCTGGCAGAGCGCAGGCCATTATATCAAATTACACCGCTTACCGATAGGTTGAATTATTGTTCATCACCCATCAATAATATGGGCTGGCATTTAACCTGCGAAAAATTATTAGGTGTTCAAACACCGAAAAGGGTTGATTATTTGCGTGTAATTATTATGGAACTGGCTCGAATCAGCGACCATTTGATTTGTAATTCTATTGTAGGTGTGGATAGCGGCGCTTACTCAGGATTTTTATACCTGATGCAATTCAGAGAATTAATTTACGAAATATATGAAGAAGTATGCGGCTCCCGCCTTACTACTAATATCGGGCGTATTGGCGGTTTTGAAAGGAATTTCACAAATACAGCATTTGAAAAACTCGAAAAATTCTTAGCAGAATATCCAAAGCAATTAAAGGAGTTTGAAAACCTGTTTACACGTAACCGTATTTTTATTGATCGTACAGTTGGCTGTGGTCCAATATCTGCAGAACGTGCATTGAATTATGGCTTTACCGGCCCTAACCTGCGTGCAGCAGGAGTAGATTATGATGTTCGTGTACACACACCGTATAGTAGCTACGAAGATTTTAATTTTACAGTGCCCGTTGGAACAACGGGTGATTGTTACGATAGGTTTTTAGTACGTAACGAAGAAATGTGGCAGAGCTTAAGCATCATAGAACAAGCCTATCAAAAAGTACAGGAATTTAAAGGAAAGGATGCAGAAGTTTTTCATGCAGATACACCAGCGTATTATTTGCCAGAGAAAAAAGATGTATATACAAAAATGGAAGCCTTGATCTACCATTTTAAAATCATCATGGGAGAAACTGATATTCCTGCCGGTGAATTGTACAGCAGTGTAGAAGGTGCAAATGGCGAGCTTGGTTTTTATTTGATCAGCGACGGAGGCAGAACGCCTTACCGCCTGCATTTTAGAAGGCCATGTTTTATTTACTATCAAGCGTACCCTGAAATTACAAAGGGTGGAATGATAAGCGATGCGGTGATAACAATGAGCAGTTTGAATTTGATAGCAGGAGAGTTGGACGCATAGAGTTAATCGAAGGATTATTAATGCGAAGATTGAAAATTAGAAAATATAAAAATGGAGATTGTTTTTTCTACAGAGAAGTTAAATAAGGTAGCTGAGATTATTTCCCGCTATCCCGTGGGCAAACAAAAAAGTGCCTTGCTTCCGGTATTGCATTTGGCGCAAGATACTTTTGGCGGTTGGCTGGATGTACCCGTAATGGATTATGTTGCTACGCTATTGAAAATAGAACCTATTGAAGTATATGAAGTAGCCAGCTTTTACAGCATGTATAATTTAAAACCTGTTGGCAAATATATGTTTGAAGTTTGCCAAACTGGGCCTTGCATGGTAAATGGTTGCGACGATATTATAGATTATATCAAACAAAAACTAAACATTAAAGTGGGTGAAACAACTGCTGATGGTATGTTTACTTTAAAAACAGTAGAATGTTTGGGTGCCTGCGGTTATGCGCCAATGATGCAGTTGGGCAAAAACTTTAGAGAGCATTTGACAAAAGAAAAAGTGGATGCGATAATTGAGGAGTGTAGATCAAAAACAAATTGAGTTTACTTATGAGGTTTAATCGGGGATTTGATTTTTTGTTAGTTGCATTTTTTTTCTCGGGCTGTGTGGCAAGTGGATCACTGCCGTCTGTAACAGGGAATACAGCAGATGGGTTGGAAAAAAAAGCGAATAAGTTTATAGAGCTAAAGGATGGTAAAATCGTTGAAGGAGAAATTACCAATAATACCTTGGGGAGAATATTGTTATCGTATAAAGGGAGTATTACTATTAATCATGATAAATATAACTATACGGACGTAATGGCTTTTCAAGATGGGCAAGATGGGAAATATTATAGGAAAACAGCTTACAAATATTTTGCATATCGGGTAATTAAAGGGCATATCAATGCATATAAAACGGATGAGCAAGGTATGAATGCAAAAGGAGGTATGTATAATTATGAATTATATTATATTCAAAAAGGAGATAAAGAGCCTATAGTTGCACTTGAAATGAAAGTATTGAAAAAAATGATTGCAGATTATCAACCTGCTATTGATGAGTTAAATAGGTTTGAGCATCAGAGTTCGAAAGAACGCCGATCAGCGACTGTTGATGACGTAATAAAAACATATAATAGTAAATAGAGATTACCTCGTTTATAAATTTAGAATGAATGGGGTAGGTGCTAAAGATTTAATTTAAAACGAAAATAATTAAAATAACATGGAAGCAATAGTACCATACTTAAATTTTAATGGCAACGTAAAAGATGTATTGGCATTTTATACAAAAGCACTTGATGGAAAAGTCCTTTTTCAGCAAACTTTTGGTGAATCGCCAATGCCACATGAACCAGAGATGAAAGATAAAATTATGCATGCCACTTTTCAGGTAGGTGCTTTGACATTGATGTTCAGTGATTGTTCTCCAGAGCATCATGTGACCATGGGCAACAACATCAGCTTATCTTTAAATTTTACAGATACGGCACTGATGGATAAAACATTTGCAGGGTTAGGTGAAGGCGGAAAAATCACCATGGAATTACAAGATACGTTTTGGGGTGCAAGATTTGGTATGTTGACAGATCAGTTTGGAATTAACTGGATGTTTAATCATGATAAGGAAAAGAAAGATTGAAGAATTGTTTAACCATATTGTTTTCTTTACTGGTATTTAACTGTATTGCACAGCAAACAGACGAAGCAAAATTAATAACAACAGTAAAAGAATTTCACCAGGCACTGGTCCAAAAGAATACGGTTTCTATTAACCAGCAAACCGATAAAGCATTGAGTTACGGGCATAGCAATGGATGGATACAAACGAAGTCTGATATGATAAAAGATTTTGAGAGAGGATATATCAGTTACCAAAGTTTTAAAGAAGATAGTATCACCGTATCAATGAATGATAATATGGCGAATGTACGTTTCGTGGCGGATATTACAGCGACATTGAATGGTACAACTACTATCAATAACTACCATTTAAGAGTATTGGAAGTGTGGGTGAAGAAAAGTAACAGATGGGTTTTATTTTCAAGGCAGGCAGTGAAAGGATAAGAAATGACGACAAAATATTTTTATAATAAAATACAATCAATCCTCCGCCGCGGCGGAACAGGGGCATGAGTAAAAAATTATTATTAGCAAACGCAAATGTACCGGGCATAAAAGGCTACGAAGTATATCGCCGTGAAGGAGGTTACCGCAGCGTGGAGAAAGCCCTGAAGATGCAGCCTGCAGAAATTGTAGACGAAGTAAAGAAAAGCGGCTTACGTGGCCGCGGTGGTGCTGGCTTTCCCACAGGTATGAAATGGAGTTTTATTGCAAAACCTGAGGGTGTGCCAAGGCATTTGGTAGTGAATGCAGATGAAAGCGAACCTGGTACTTTTAAAGACCGTTATTTAATGGAATTTATTCCGCATTACTTAATTGAAGGCATGATTGTTTCTTCGTTTGCCCTTGGCAGTAATGTAAGTTATATTTATATCCGTGGCGAATATGCCTGGATTGTTGATATTTTAGAACAGGCTATTGCAGAAGCGAAACAAAATGGATTTTTAGGCAAGAATATTTTAGGCGGTGGTTTTGATTGTGAAATTTATGTGCATCGTGGCGCCGGCGCTTATATCTGCGGAGAAGAAACGGCATTGATAGAAAGCCTGGAAGGTAAAAGAGGTAATCCAAGAATTAAACCGCCATTCCCTGCTATTAAAGGTGTTTGGGAAAGGCCAACGGTGGTTAATAATGTAGAAACTATTGCAGCAGTTGTACCAATTATAAATGAGGGCGGCGAAGAATATGCAAAGATTGGGGTTGGAAAAAGCACAGGTACAAAATTGATTTCTGCCTGCGGCAATATCAATAAGCCTGGTGTGTATGAAATAGACATGACCATCAGCGTAGAAGAATTTATTTATAGCGATGAATGGTGTGGCGGTATACCTAATGGTAAAAAATTAAAAGCCTGTATCCCAGGTGGTTCATCTGTTCCTATTTTACCTGCTAACTTGTTATTGACAACAGCAAAGGGGGAAAAAAGAATGATGAATTATGAAAGCCTTGCTGATGGAGGTTTTGCAACGGGTAGTATGATGGGTAGCGGAGGCTTTATTGTTCTAGACGAAGACCAGTGCGTAGTTAGAAACACTTATACATTAGCAAGATTCTATCGCCATGAAAGTTGCGGACAGTGTAGCCCTTGCCGTGAAGGCACCGGCTGGATGGAAAAAATATTAAAGAAGATTGATAGCGGAAAAGGAGAGATGAAGGATATTGATTTGTTATGGGATATCCAAAGAAAGATTGAAGGCAATACTATTTGTCCATTGGGCGATGCAGCTGCCTGGCCAATTGCGGCAGCTATCCGCCATTTCAGGGATGAATTTGAATGGCATGTGCTGAACCCTGAACAATGTTTAAGAAACAATTATGGATTGGCGCATTACGCAGATCCTATTCACGTGGCAGCAGCAGTTTAAAAATTATTAAGAAAGTATTGATTAATATGGCAGACGAAATAAAAAAAGAAGCGCCAGCATCATTTAAAGTTACTATCGACAATATCACCATTGATGTTGCACCCGGTACTACTATTTTAAATGCTGCACGTACAATTGGTGGTGATGTTACGCCACCTGCAATGTGCTATTACAGCAAGTTGCAGGGCAGTGGTGGTAAATGCCGTACCTGCCTGGTAGAAGTTGCTGCCGGATCAACTGCGGACCCGAGACCAATGCCTAAATTGGTAGCTTCTTGTCGTACAACGGTAATGGATGGTATGATTGTAAAAAATATTACCAGCGATAAAGTAAAAGATGCAAGAGCAGGTGTGGTGGAATTCTTATTGCTGAATCATCCTTTGGATTGCCCAATCTGCGATCAGGCTGGGGAATGCCATTTACAGGATTTAGGATACGAACATGGCAAAGAAGGTACTCGTTACGAATTTGGCAGAAGGACATTTGAAAAAGAAGATATCGGCCCTTACATACAACTGCACATGACAAGGTGCATACTTTGTTACCGTTGCACTTATGTTGCCGATCAATTAACTGATAATAGGGTACATGGTATTTTGGACAGGGGCGACCATGCAGAAATATCTACTTACATTTCTAAAGCTATAGAAAATGATTTTAGCGGCAACATGATTGATGTTTGCCCGGTAGGTGCATTAACCGATAAAACATTCCGGTTTAAGAACAGGGTTTGGTTTACCAAGCCTGTTGATGCCCATCGTGATTGCGATAACCCAAAATGCTGCGGTAAAGCAACTTTATGGTTACGCGGAGACGAAGTATTTAGGGTAACAGCCCGTAAAGATGAATGGGGCGAAGTGCAAAGTTACGACGGCAAACCAGGATGGATTTGCAACACTTGCAGATTTGATAAAAAACGGACCAACGATTGGACAATTGAAGGGGTAACAAAAGTAAATCGTCATTCAGTTATTGCGCAAGGACATTACCAGGGATTGGTAATGCCAAAGGAAACCATAAAAGAAGTTATGGGTGGCCGTGATCCTAAGTTGCTGATGAACATCCATAACGTGAGTGAGGTAAATAATCCGGCTGTTCATTTGAGCCAGATAGAAGGCCCGGCACACATGCAGGATTTTGCAAAATCAGCAGATCATGTGGAAGGTGCAGGAGAATCAAACCAATTCGGACAAATAAAAGAATAAAAATATTTTAATACAGGCGTATGCTTTTAGCAATTCACATAGACTGGCCATTGATAATTGAAAAATTGGCGTTGATACTCGTTGTAGTGATGGGTTCGTTGGGCATTGCCATGTACACCACTTTTGCAGAACGCAAAGTGGCGGCTATTTTACAAGACAGGAGAGGCCCCAACCGTGCAGGCCCGTTTGGGTTATTACAACCTTTGGCTGATGGGTTAAAATTATTTTTTAAAGAAGAAATCATTCCTAACTTCTCCTCTAAGTTTTTATTTATCCTTGGCCCTTCTCTGGCTATGCTTACTGCAATTATGACCAGTGCTGTAATTCCATGGGGGAGCTCGGTGCATTTTTTCAGCAGGGATATTCCGTTACAAATTGCCAATGTTGATGTTGGTATATTATATGTTTTTGGTGTGGTTAGTTTAGGCGTATACGGTATAATGGTAGGTAGCTGGGCCAGTAACAATAAATTCTCTCTTATGGGGGGCTTGCGTGCTGCTTCGCAAATCATCAGTTACGAATTAGCAATGGGCCTTTCGCTGATTGCATTGATAATGGTTACCGGTAACCTCAGCATTAAAGGCATGGTGGAAACACAAGTGCAAAATCCACATTGGTATGCATGGAATGTATTCAAACAACCGCTTGGATTTTTAATATTTTTAATCTGTGCCTTTGCAGAATGTAACCGTACACCATTTGATTTACCCGAGGCGGAAAATGAATTGATTGGCGGTTATCATACTGAGTATTCTTCTATGAAACTGGGCTTTTATTTATTTGCTGAATATATCAATATGTTTATCAGCAGTGTAATAATGGCGAGCTTGTTTTTTGGTGGATACGATTTACCTTTCTTTAATGAAGCTGCGCATGCAGATTGGGGGAACTGGCTGGCGCTAATTGGTATTGCCGCATTAATGGCAAAAGTGGTTTTCTTCTTATTTTTATTCATGTGGGTAAGATGGACAATACCACGTTTTCGTTACGATCAACTGATGAACCTGGGATGGAAAATATTAATTCCATTAGCATTGGTAAATATGGTGGTAACAGGCGGATTGATTTTATATTTTAATAGATAATTAAATAAACCTGCAAAGGTTTTATAGATATGCAAGCATTAACAAACAGGGTAAAACACGTAGACAGAAAGCCGATGAGCTTTATTGAGCGCTTGTATTTGCCTGCTATTTTTAAAGGCATGTTCATTACGTTCATGCACATCTTTAAAAAGAAACCAACCATTAATTATCCTGAAAAGAAACGCCCCTTTAGCCCAGTATTTAGGGGGTTACATATTTTAAACAGGGATGCAGAAGGAAGAGAAAATTGCACAGCTTGTGGATTATGCGCCGTAGCTTGCCCTGCAGAAGCCATAACCATGGAAGCTGCGGAAAGAAAAGCAGGCGAAGAAAATTTATACAGAGAAGAAAAATATGCTGCTAAATATGAGATTAACATGTTGCGCTGTATATTTTGCGGATTGTGCGAAGAGGCTTGTCCAAAAGATGCAATTTATTTGAGCGAAACATTCGCACCTTCCGATTACCAACGCAAGCAATTTATTTATACAAAGGATGAGTTATTGATACCGCATCCGATTGAACAACCGGAAGCTTATAAAAAAGCTTTGGGTAACAGGGCAAAAACTAACACTACTAATTAATAATAGCAATGGGGCTTACACAAATAATTTTCTGGATTTTAGCGGCATTGGCAGTGGGCAGTGCATTAATGGTTATTACAAGAAAAAACCCGGTGCATAGTGTACTGTATTTGGTTGTTACTTTCTTTGCAATATCCGGCCATTACATTTTATTGAACGCACAATTTTTAGCGGTAGTGAACATCATTGTTTATGCAGGCGCTATAATGGTGTTGTTTTTATTTGTGGTAATGTTGATGAACTTAAACGTAGCAGTGGAACCACAGAAAAATAAATTATTACAATTTGCAGGCGTTATTTCTGGCGGTAGTTTATTCCTGGTTTTATTGGCGGCATTGGTTAAAGCAAAAGATTTTACTAACCCGATAGAAATGCAAACCGGCGATTACGGCCTGGTAAAAAACCTGGGCCTGGTGCTGTTTAACGATTATGTAATACCGTTTGAAATTAGCAGTGTGTTATTTTTAAGTGCCATGATTGGCGCAGTAGTTATAAGCAAGAAAGATCATTAATATATGGAGATTAAATATTACATAGGGTTGGCCGTAGCGTTATTCTGTATTGGAATAATTGGTGTGTTAACACGCCGCAACGCCATCATTATTTTTATGTGTATTGAAGTAATGCTGAATGCAGTGAATTTATTGCTGGTTGCATTTTCTAAAATGCATGCGGTAGAAGCCATCGGCAAATCAAACCCTAGTGTGGTTAGCGATGCACAGGTTTTTGTATTTTTTATAATGGTGGTAGCAGCTGCAGAAGTAGCTGTAGGCTTAGCCATAATTGTAATGATGTACCGAAATGTACATTCGGTAGATGTAAATTTTTTAAACAGGTTAAAGAACTAAGCTTAAAGCCTAAAGCTAAAGCCTAAAGCCAACTGCTTTTCGCTTTTAGCTCTCAGCTTCAAGCTCTCAGCTTATATTTATGAATAATGTTTTACAAATAGTTTGGCTCATACCTTTTTTACCATTGCTTGGCTTTTTAATTAATGGCCTGGGAAGAAAACAATTATCCAAAACACTTGCTGGTGTTATTGGCAGTGGTGTAATATTGGGGTCATTCATTATCAGCCTTTGGGTTTTCTTTAATGTTAAAAGCGGTAATACGCATGTTGCACATTATTTCAATTTTATTGATGTCGCTTCTCTTAAAATTGGTTTCGATTTTCAAATCGATCAGTTGTCTTCTATTTTCTTATTGATAATAACAGGAGTTGGGTTCTTAATTCATGTGTATTCAACTGCGTATATGCATGATGAAGAAGGCAAAGACTTTGCAAAGTATTTTGCCTACCTGAATCTGTTTGTGTTTTCGATGTTGTTATTGGTAATGGGTGCTAATTACGTTATCATGTTCATTGGTTGGGAAGGTGTGGGGCTTTGCTCTTATTTATTGATTGGATTTTGGTTTAAGAATACAAACTACAATAATGCTGCTAAAAAAGCATTTGTAATGAACCGCATTGGCGACCTTGGTTTTTTATTGGCAATATTTTGGTTGATCACAAAATTGGGTACAGCTGATTATCATACGGCGTTTGCAAATATCAGTAAATTAAGCACAACAGATATCGTTGGTATCACACTATTGCTATTTGTTGGGGCAACTGGTAAAAGTGCTCAAATTCCGTTGTACACATGGCTACCAGATGCGATGGCTGGCCCAACTCCGGTTTCTGCGTTAATACATGCGGCAACAATGGTTACGGCTGGTATTTACATGATTGCCAGAAGCAATATTTTTTATTCAGCTGACGCAGCAGAAATTACGAGAACTATTATTTCTATTATCGGGTTGGCCACAGCGTTACTTGCTGCAAGCATTGCGCTTAAACAAAACGATATTAAAAAAGTATTGGCTTATTCTACGGTTAGCCAGCTAGGGTTCATGTTTTTAGCATTGGGCTGTGGCAATTATACTGCGGCAGTATTTCATGTAATGACGCATGCTTTCTTTAAAGCATTATTATTCCTCGGCAGCGGTAGTGTAATTCATGCCATGGGTGGCGAACAGGATATTACAAAAATGGGTGGCTTGAAAAAGTATATGCGAATAACGCAGTTTACTTTTTTAATGGGTTGTTTGGCTATTGCTGGTTGCCCTCCTTTTAGTGGCTTCTTTAGTAAAGATGCTATTTTATTAAGTGCTTTTGAACATAATAAAGTATTGTGGATTTTGGCAGTATTTGCTGCAATGATGACGACTTACTATATGTTTAGGTTATACTTTTTAACTTTTAATGGAAAATTCAGAGGAACTCATGACCAGGAACATCACCTGCATGAAAGCCCATTAACCATGACGGTTCCACTAATGATACTTGCTTTATTGGCAGTGATTGGTGGTTTTGTTGGGGTGCCTCATCTTTTAGGCGGGCATAATGAAATTGCAACATTTTTACAACCTGTTATTCCTATACACGAAAGTGCAAATCCTGTAAGTAGCGGAACTGAATATGGATTGATGATTGGAACAACTGTAGCAATGTTTATCGCAGGTTTATTTGCTTACTTACAAAACAGGAATTTTGTTGCTAAAGAAAATACTGGCCTTGGCAAAGTGCTCGAAAATAAATGGTATGTGGATGAATTATACGAAGCCATCATTGTTAAGCCTATTGAATCGCTTGCATCATTCTTTAATAATGTAATGGAGAAAAAGGGAATTGATGGTTTTGTAAATGGTGTTGGTAAAGCCGTTAATTATGGCAGCCGCCAGGTTAGGTTATTACAAAGCGGCCATGTAGGTTCTTATGTATTGTTGATGGTAATAGGAATTTTAATTTTATTTATTGTTCAATTGTTTTTGAAATAGAAGTTATAAGTATGCAAACACTCGGGTTACGTTTTCCTGAATTATTATTGTGGTCTCCGCTTATTGCAGGGTTACTTTGTTTTATTGTAAAAAGTGACAAGAATGCAAAAGCCCTGGCTTTGTTTTCTTCACTGCTTACGCTGGCTATTTCATTTGCCACTTTAATATATGCAGATGATAAATACCTGAGCGGTATGATGGATAAATACACCTGGCTAAATTCCATAGGTGCAAGTTTTCAAATTGAGCTCAATGGCATGGGGCGCTTATTAACTTTTTTAACTGCGTTTTCTTTTCCAATAATTTTTATAGCTACTTATAAAAACACGTATAAGAATGCAAATGCTTTTTATGCATTGATGTTATTGTCGCAGGCTGGCTTAATGGGTGTGTTTACAGCTATGGATGCCCTGGTATTTTATTTCTTCTGGGAACTTGCATTGATACCAGTTTACTTTTTATGCAGCCGCTGGGGTGGAGAAAGAAGAATACAAGCTACTTTCAAATTCTTTGTATATACTTTTACAGGTTCTTTATTAATGCTTGTAGGTATCATCTACGTGTACCTGCATACGCAACCTGTACGTGATGCAAACACTGGCGCAATACTAAATGAACATAGCTTTGCGTGGGCTTCTTTTCGTGCCGCACTTTTTACTGCCAGTGCACAAAAATGGCTTTTCTGGTTATTCTTTGTTGCATTTGCCATAAAGATGCCCATCTTTCCTTTTCATACCTGGCAACCTGACACCTACGAACAATCGCCAACAGCAGTTACAATGGTATTGAGCGGCATCATGGTTAAAATGGGCGTGTTTGCTGTAATTCGCTGGTTGTTGCCTATATTTCCAGAAGCAGCTGCCGATAATAGTATGCTTATAATTGGACTATCAGTTTTTGGAATGATCTATGCCAGCCTTATTGCTATTAAGCAAGATGATCTTAAGAGGTTGGTAGCCTATTCCTCCATCGCTCATATTGGATTAATGTGTGCAGCTATTTTTTCGGCAAAGCAAATTGGGCAGGCAGGCGTGATGATACAAATGTTCAGCCACGGTATAAATATCATCGGGCTATGGATAGTGGTTGATTTAATTGAAAAACAAACCGGTGTAAGAAAGATATCTCAATTGGGCGGCATTGCAAATAAAGCGCCGATACTTACTATAATGCTGGTCGTTATTGCTTTTGCAAATATTGCACTGCCATTAACCAATGCGTTTGTAGGGGAGTTTATGATGTTTAATGGCCTGTTCCAATTTAATATATGGTATGCAGCCATTGCAGGATTGAGCATTATACTTGCAGCAGTGTACACTTTAAATATGGTACAAAAAGTCTTTTATGGCCAAACCAATTCCATTACCGAGAACGTAAAGGAAATTGCTTTGAATGAAAAAATCATTCTTGGTGTGATAGTAATAGCCATATTTGTAATAGGCATATTTCCACAACCCATGTTAAATTTAACTAAGGATGTGGCAGCAGTAATATTGAATAAAGGACAATAATTAATAACAAATACAATAACCGCCAGTTAGCGGAATAGTGGTATGAACGCAATTATTTTAACAGCAGTTTGGGGTATCGTAATGATGTTGTCGGGTGCCTTTATAAAAAATAAAAGCATCCCTAAGTATCTTGCTATTGGGGGTATTGTAATTACGATCATTGCTAATTGCAGGGAACTCCTTACCGGGCAACTTCTTTTTGCCATTGATGTAAAAGATATGCTGCACACTACCGGCACCAACTTGACTTTTATTACCATAATGCTGGCATGTACATTATTATATTTTTTATTGAACGGGCGTGATATTGAAAAGGTAGGCGACCATGTTGCCGAATATTTTGCTTTGATATTTTTTGTGCTTTGCGGTGTTTGTTTGGTATCCACCTTCAATACCTTGCTGATGTTGTTTATTGGTATTGAAATTATTTCTATACCGTTATACATTTTAACAGGAAGCGATAAACGCAATTTAAAAAGCAATGAAGCGGCGCTTAAATATTTTTTAATGGGCGCCTTCTCTACCGGCCTGATGTTGATGGGTATTGCTTTTGTGTATGGCGGCAACCCGGCTGCATCTTTTTTTCTTGATAAAATAAATATGGGTGCAGGTGCAATGCCTGTAATGATTGTTATTGGTTTAGTATTGCTGATGATTTCCATGTCCTTTAAAGTGTCTGCTGCACCTTTTCACTTTTGGACACCGGATGTGTACGACGGGGCACCAACAGTATTTACTTCCTTTATGGCTACCATTGTAAAAGCCGCAGGCTTTTTTGCATTTGTAAGATTATTTGACAATGCATTTGGCAGTATTCAGCCCCAATGGCAAAAATTAATTGTAATAATTACTGCTGCCACTTTATTAATAGGTAACCTTACTGCGGTATTTCAGCAAAGTGTAAAAAGAATGTTGGCTTACTCAAGTATTGCCCAGGCAGGCTTTATGCTGTTTGCTTTATTTGCATTAAGTGCAAGGGGCAGAGACGGCCTGGTGCTGTACACTGCAGCTTACAGTCTTGCTACTATTGGCATTTTTGCTGTGCTTATCAAGATGAATGATTACACTATTGACGGGTTTAACGGTCTTGCAAAAAAACAACCGGTATTGGCCTTTACTGCAACCATATTTTTACTTTCGCTAACAGGCATACCGGCAACTGCAGGTTTTCAGGGTAAATTTTATATGCTGCTTGCAGCAGTAGGTAATGGCAATCATTTATGGTTGGTTATCCTTGCTGTGTTATGTGCGGCAATTAGCGCCTATTATTATTTCAGAATAATACAAGCCATGTATTTTAAAGAAAGCAATGAAGCAACTACACAAGATTGGGATATTAGTTTATCTTTTAAGATTTTGCTGATAATTGTGGCAGCCATCATTGTCATTTTGGGTATTTCTCCAGATTTAATTATCAACTGGTTGCACTTTGAGGCTTGATTGCAGTAAAGTCGAAACAATTTTATTTACAATTTGTCCTTAATTATTTAAGGAAGTCAAGTTTTAGAAACTTGAGTTCCTTTGAACTTTCCTGCCATTCATAAAAGTTTTTTCCTGCTATCTCTTTTCTGTCGTTAACTTTAGGTTCAATACACAACAATGACTTTTACAGATACACTTAAACTTTCGTGGCGCAATATCAGCAGCAACCGCTTGCGTACCGGAATCACTGTTTCTATTATAGCCCTGGGTATTTGTGCATTGATATGGTTTTTAACTTCTCTTAAAGCCGCCAGTAACAGCCTTACCAGTAGCTTTTCTACAATGGGAGCCAATGCATTTAGTATTAGGTTTAAAGACAGGAATATAAGGTTTGGTGGAGGAACAGGGCGTACTGTGCAAAAAACGAGTAAATCATCTTCATTAAAGGAAAAAAACTCCAACATTGGGAAAATGATTACTTACGAAGAAGCCAGGGCTTTTAAAGAAAGGTATCCTTTTCCGGCAATGGTTGGCATAGCTGTAAGAGGTGCAGGTGGAATAGTAGTTAATAATGAAAAGAAAAAAACCAATCCTGATATAAACATTACAGGCGGCGATGAAAATTATCTTGAGTTAAACGGATACAAGATTGCTTATGGCAGAAACTTTACACCTGCCGATGTGGAATCGGGCAGTAATGTTTGTGTAATAGGAAGTACAGTGGCAGAAAAATTATATCCTGAAAATGCTGCCAAAGCGGTAGACCAGGTAATTAGTGTAGATCACCTGCCTTACCGGGTACTTGCAGTTTTGGAAGAAAAAGCCTCCAGTGCTTTTTTCAGTACCGGCAAGGTAGTCATCACTACATACAATACTATCCGGCGGCAATATGCAACAGATAATACTTCTTTTGTGCTTGCTGTAATGGTGTCGGATATTAACCTGATGGATGCAGCTGTTGGTGAAGCCAAAGGCGCCTTTAGGCCTATCCGTAAATTGGATGTAAAGGAAGAAGACAATTTTTATATTGACAAAAGCGATAGCATTGCTGCATCACTGATGAATAATTTAGGTTTTTTGGAAAAAGGAATTATTGCTGTTGCATTAATTACATTATTGGCTTCATCAATCGGTTTAATGAATATTATGCTGGTGGCAGTAAACGAACGTACCAAAGAAATCGGGTTGATTAAAGCATTGGGCGGTACAAAAAAGGATATCCGCAACCAGTTTTTGTGGGAGTCCATTCTTATAAGCTTATTGGGCGCTATCGTAGGGATTCTTGTGGGCATTATTTTAGGTAATCTTATAGCTATGGTTTTAAAATCGGGCCTGGTATTGCTTTGGGGATGGATAATTGGCGGTATAATTGTTTGCTCACTGGTAGGATTAGCCGCAGGTTTATATCCTGCAATAAAAGCAAGTAAATTAAATCCGATAGATGCATTGAGATACGAGTAACATTTGATAATGAATAATGATAAAATAAAAGCGGCGCTTCATTCACGAAGCGCCGCTTTATTTATTGTAACATTATATCGATTATTTAGGATCCAATATCTTTTTCAACCTGTCACTTAAATCTTGCAAATGGTATTTGCTTGCTTTATCTGTCGTGCCCGCAATTGAAGCGTCAATCGCCGCTTTCAATTCCCTTGCATGTCCTTTTAAATAAGAAAGTATATCAGATTTTTTAGTGTCCATCACCGGTGCTGCATTACCAAAACTTATAGTAAATCCTCCCTGTGCAGCAGGAGGGTTAATAATATTGCCCAATCTTTCTACATAAGATTTTTGTAAATTTCTTCTGTAAATATCAATTGGTTTTTTGGTAGTAAGCTCGGTGAAAACACTTTGTTTCAAATCGCTTAATAAATCTGTTACTGTATAAGCCTGGCTTCCTATTGCTGCTTCTGCGTTCAGCATTTTATTCATGGTAGAAGTGCTAAGCATTTTATTCAAAGCAGTTTCTTGTAATGACAAAATAGTGGTAGTCGAGTTATTGCCAGTTTTAGCAGCAATATCTTTATTGATAAGCCATGTAGGCGTAGTAAACACCTGTTTGTTTACAAAATCAGCAGCTTCTTTTTGTGTTTCTTTGCTCACGTATTCGTAAACGTTACCTGCCTGGTTATTCTTTTTAATTGTTTCATAAACACCACCAAAATTGTAACAAACATGTCCTATATACCTGCA
>Ga0265327_10000422_pt1 | contig 77471 bp, 70 predicted proteins | sample 41621metaG_FD_202089 | JGI IMG/M metagenome (GOLD analysis project Ga0265327, IMG submission 202089) | Rhizosphere microbial communities from Carex aquatilis grown in University of Washington, Seatle, WA, United States - 4-16-21 metaG | ecosystem: Host-associated > Plants > Roots > Rhizosphere...
AACCTTGGTGATCGCCGCCGTCAACGACGTCTTGCCGTGATCGACGTGGCCGATCGTTCCGATGTTGCAATGCGGCTTGTTCCGCTCGAATTTTGCCTTGCCCATGGCCGCCGGTTCTCACTCCTGCATGAAACTGAACAAAACTGAACTTCTCGACCAAGACGATGGAGCGGGTGATGGGAATCGAACCCACGTGGCCAGCTTGGAAGGCTGGAGCTCTACCATTGAGCTACACCCGCCCGAACACAACACCGCCAAGATCCGTCATCGTGTCACTTTTATATCGACGCCTCCGAAGCGTCTGGTGGAGGGGGTAGGATTCGAACCTACGTAGACATACATCGGCAGATTTACAGTCTGCTGCCTTTAACCACTCGGCCACCCCTCCGCAGGGACAAGCCGTCCGGCGCAGCGGAGGCGGTTTATTAAGAAGTTCCGACCCCCTTGTCAACAACGTTCCGTCACCACAAGACGCAGGTTGCCCGCCGGAGCGCAAATTTTCCCGGTGGGCGATCGGAAAAGGAATGCGTTTGCGGCGTTAGCGGGGGATGACGACCGATAACGCCTTCTCAGGCCTTCCCGCTCCCTGGATCGTTCTGGCCTCGCTGACTTTCGGCGACGGCCCTGAACGAACCGTGGTCGATTACCTCGTGCTCCACCCGGAACGGGGCGCGCTTCTGGTCGATTTCGGCAGCAAGCCGAAGCCCATCGACCCGCTTGCCGCCTTCGTCGATTTTCTCCGCGTCGAGCATTTTCATGTGACCTATCCGGAACGCCTGCCGGTCTTCCGCTGGATGGTGGCTCCGGATGAATCGGTGCCTTCGACGCCCGAGGCGCTCGCCCCCGTCCTTTTGAAGATCATGTCCAAGGACGGCCAACCGGTCCTGACGCGGGGCGAATGGGCCGAAGCGCTCGCGGCGCTCCTGACCCCGGCGGCTTATCTGGAAACGGATGCGGAAGCGGAAGCCTTTTCCGAACCCGTCTCCTTTGCCCCCCGATCCTTTGCCAAAGAAACAGAGACAGAAACGGAAGAGGTGCCGAGCTTCAGGGCGCTCGCCCCGGTCGTCCGCCGCCGCCCGAATCTCGATATGGTCGCGGTCCCGGAACCGGCCACCCTCCCCCGCCAAGGCAGGCACAAGCCGCGGGCAACGCTTCTCGTCGCGGCGGGGCTGGCGCTTTTGTTCAGCGGCTTCGCCGCAAGGCCGCTGATCGAGGTTCCGATCTCGCTTCCGGCACCCGCCCCGGCCCCGGTATCCCTACCGCGCCCTGAAGCCGTGGCGCCCGCCGCTATCCCGGCCAACGCGCCAGCCGCGGCCCCGGCCCCAACCGCCGCTCCGGCTCCCGCCCCCGCTCCCACCATGGCCGAGGTGAAGCCGGCGCCGCCCCGGCCGCTTGTCCGGCACCGGCACCATGCGAGGCACATCCATGCCGCCCGCCCGCCACGGGATGCGGCGGAGCTTCCGCCGGCGGCAGAGACCTGCCGCGTCTATTCCGGGCAGGCGCAGGCGGGAGGCGGGCAGGCGGTGACCGGCCTTGCCTGCCGCCTTGCCGACGGGAGCTGGCAGAGCATCATGGAGAGCCCGCAATAATGCTGCTATAAGGTGCCGCGAAATTCATAGACACCCACAACTTTTGAACGGCCTGCTCATCCATGATTCCCCGTTACAGCCGCCCGGCGATGACCGCCATCTGGGAGCCCGATAACCGCTTCCGCATCTGGTTCGAGATCGAGGCCCATGCCTGCGACGCGCAGGCGGAACTGGGCGTCATTCCCAAAAGCGCCGCCGAGGCGGTCTGGGCGAAAGGCGCCTTCGAGGCCGCGCGGATCGACGAGATCGAGCGCGAGACCCGGCACGACGTCATCGCCTTCCTCACCAACCTCGCCGAGCATGTGGGGCCGGACGCGCGCTTCGTCCATCAAGGCATGACATCGAGCGATGTGCTCGATACCTGCCTTGCCGTGCAGTTGAAGCAGGCCTCCGACCTGCTGATCGCCGATATCGACGGGCTGCTCGCCGTGCTGAAGCGCCGGGCCTATGAGCACAAGGACACGCTCTGCGTCGGCCGCAGCCATGGCATCCATGCCGAGCCCACCACCTTCGGGCTGAAGCTCGCGGGCTTTTATGCCGAGTTCCAGCGCAACCGGCGGCGGCTCGAAACCGCCCGCGACGAGATCGCCACCTGCGCCATTTCCGGGGCGATCGGCACCTTCGCCAATATCGACCCCTATGTCGAAGAGTATGTCGCGAAGAAGCTCGGCCTCGCGGTCGAGCCCGTCTCCACCCAGGTCATTCCGCGCGACCGCCACGCCGCCTTCTTCGCCACCCTGGGCGTTGTCGCCGGTGGCGTGGAGCGGCTCGCCACCGAGATCCGGCACCTTCAGCGCACCGAGGTGCGGGAGGTCGAGGAATATTTCGCGCCCGGCCAGAAGGGCTCCTCGGCCATGCCGCACAAGCGCAACCCGGTCCTGACCGAGAATCTCACCGGGCTCGCCCGGATCGTGCGCGGCGCCGTGGTGCCGGCACTGGAAAACGTCGCCCTCTGGCATGAGCGGGATATCTCGCATTCATCGGTCGAGCGGATGATCGGCCCCGATGTCACCGTCACCCTCGATTTCGCGCTGACGCGGCTCACGGAGGTGATGGACCGGCTGCTCGTCTATCCGGATGCGATGCGCCGGAACCTCGACCGGCTCGGCGGCCTGGTCGATTCGCAGCGCGTGCTCCTGGCCCTCACCCAGGCCGGAATGAGCCGCGAGGATGCCTATCGCACCGTTCAGCGCAACGCCATGCAGGTCTGGGAGAAAGGGGCGAACTTCCTCGATCTCCTGAAGCAGGACGAGGATGTGACCGCGCTCCTGTCCGCAACGGCGCTGGAGGGGCTCTTCGACGGCGGCTATCACACGAAGCATGTCGACCGGATCTTCCGCCGCGTGTTCGGCTAATATCACCGGTTGCAATTCCGATCCTCGCTTTCGTCATTGCGAGCCAAAGGCGAAGCAATCCAGAGACAACAGCGCGGCTGTTTCTGGATTGCTTCGCTAAGCTCGCAATGACGACGGGGAGAGGCCGAAAATGAACGGTCGATCTTTTTGGCGGCTGGCGTCAGACCGCCATTGGTATCAGACCGCCATGATCTGCTTCTTGGCGATGGAGAGCAGCCGCTGGGCTTCGTCCCGGACGCGGACTTCATCGATCCCGGCGCCCTTGGCCGCGAAATCCGCCACCAGCTTCGCCACGACGCTGTCGTCGCCATGCGGATGGAACTGGGCATCGATCGTTGCCAGCGCATATTCCTGGGCAGCCTTGGGGTCGATTCCCAGATGCTCGGCGGCCCAATAGCCCAACAGGCCGTTGCGGCGCGTCTTCACCCGGAAACCAAGCTCCTGGTCATGCGCGAATTTCGCTTCGAATTCCCGCTCACGGTCATTGAACACGGTCATTGACGGATGCTCCCGCTACATCATGTTTCTTCGCGGACCGGAACGCCCGATCCAACCTTAAATCTAGGCCCCATATAGTCAAATTCCAGAGCCATTGCGAGCTTCCCTTCATGTGCACCCTCGTCATTTTGCGCCGCCCCCATCATCCCTGGCCGATTATCGTCGGCGCCAACCGCGACGAGCTGTCCGATCGGCCCTGGCGCCCGCCGGCGCGGCATTGGCCGGACCGGCCCGAAATCGTCGCCGGGCTCGACGAACTGGCCGGCGGCTCCTGGCTTGGCGTCAACGATCATGGCGTCGTCGCCGGGATCCTGAACCGCACCGGAACCCTGGGACCGCTCGCAGGCCGCCGTTCCCGCGGGGAACTCGTTCTGGAAGCCCTCGACCACGCCGACGCCGCCCAGGCCGCGGCAGCCCTCCTGGACATCGAGCCATCCTCCTACCGCCCCTTCAATCTGGTGATCGCCGACAACCGCGATGCCTTTTGGGTCCGCCATACGGATCCGGGCGGGGCCGATTCGGGCGGCCGAACGCCTGTGAGCGTGCTGCCGCTGCTCCCCGGTCTCCACATGCTGGCCGACGGCGATCCGGACGACAGCACCCATCCGCGCATCGGCACCTATATGCCCCGATTCGCCGCCGCTCCCCCGCCCGATCCGGAGACGGATGACTGGACCGCCTGGGAGGCGCTGCTCGGCAGCGCCATCGCTCCCGCCGACGCGCCGGAGCAGGGTATGAATTTCGCGCTTGAAAACGGCTTCGGCACGCTGGCCAGCAGCCTCATTGCGCTCCCGGCCATCGGTGGGCAAACCAGGAAGCCGGTCTTCCGCTTCGCCGCCCGCCGCCCGCTGGCCTCTCCGTGGGAAAACATCGCGATGTAAGGGCAGCGTTGTTTCGCGTGACGGCAATTGCTATACATCGCTCTTGCCAGGAAACAGGCCCTACTTCCGAGAACCGGGTAATGTCGAGACGCAAGCAGATTTATGAAGGCAAGGCCAAGGTCCTTTTCGAAGGCCCCGAGCCCGGCACGCTGGTCCAATATTTCAAAGACGACGCCACCGCCTTCAACAACCAGAAGAAGGGCACGATCACCGGCAAGGGCGTGCTCAACAACCGCATCAGCGAATACCTGATGACGCGGCTGGGTGAGATCGGCATCCCGACCCATTTCGTGCGGCGGCTCAACATGCGCGAGCAACTGGTGCGCGCGGTCGAGATCATCCCGATCGAGGTCGTCATCCGCAACATCGCCGCCGGCTCGATCGTCAAGAAGCTCGGGCTCGAAGAGGGCATGGTGCTGCCGCGCTCGATCGTCGAATATTATTACAAAAAGGACGAACTCGGCGATCCGATGGTCTCGGAAGAGCACATCACCGCCTTCGGCTGGGCCACGACCCAGGATCTCGATGAGATCATGCAGATGGCGTTGCGGGTCAATGATTTCCTGACTGGCCTTTTTCTCGGCGTGCAGCTCCGTCTGGTCGATTTCAAGCTGGAATTCGGCCGGCTATACACGAATGACGAGATGCGCATCGTCCTCGCCGACGAGATCAGCCCGGATAATTGCCGCCTCTGGGATCTCAAGACCAACGAGAAGCTCGACAAGGACCGTTTCCGCCAGGATCTGGGCCAGGTCGAGGAAGCCTATCAGGAAGTGGCGCGGCGCCTCGGCATCCTGCCTGAGGGCGGCCCCGCCGACCTCAAGGCGCCCAACACGTTGCAATAGTGAATTCAGGACATAGGAAATTCCGGTGAAAGCGCGCATCCACATCACGCTGAAGCAAGGCGTCCTCGACCCCCAGGGCAAGGCGATCGCCCACGCCCTGGCCTCGCTCGGCTTCGCCGGGGTGAATGAGGCCCGGCAAGGCAAATTCATCGAACTCGACCTCGCCGAAACCGACCCCGCCCGTGCCCGGCAAACCGTCGCCGACATGTGCGAACAGCTCCTCGCCAATACGGTGGTGGAGAATTACACGGTGGAGTTGATCTGAGGCGTTTTCCGTGCGTCCTTCGAGACGCGGCCCAAGAAGGCCGCTCCTCAGGATGAGGATCAGGGTGCGTTGGCTCTCATTATCCGGATGACCGGGGCTCGATAGTCCTCATCCTGAGGAGGCCCCCTTGAGGGCCGTCTCGAAGGACGCACGGACGGCCTTTCAGCCCGGCTCTTTGCCGCCGCGCCGGGCCAGCGCGGGCAAGACCTCGTGATCCCCCCGGATCAATGCCTCTTTCTTTTCGCGGCGCCAGCCTTTGACTTGCCGCTCCGCCGAAATCGCGTCTTCGATCCGCTGAAAATGTTGATGGAAGACCAGTGTTACCGGCCTTCGGCAGGCGGTATAGCCGTCATGGGTGCCGTCCTGATGCTCGGCAACACGCTTTTCCAGGCCGGTGCGCGCGGTGCCGACATAATAGGAACCGTCGGCACATTGCAGGATATAGAGATAGGCACTCACGGATCGTTGCCAGCCTCCAGCAATTCTAATTTTTGCCCGTCATTTGGTGCCGGGCTGGACAAATGTGGTGCGTCCTTCGAGACGCCGCCAAGAGGCGGCTCCTCAGGATGAGGCTTCGAGACGGCCCTCAAGGGAGCCTCCTCAGGATGAGGGTTTTTCTCAATGCCATTACCAATGCACCTCATCCTGAGGAGCGGCTCTTGGGCCGCGTCTCGAAGGATGCACAACGCTGCCACCTACCGCCCGAGAACATCCTGGGCGTGGCGGGCGATCATCAGTTCTTCGTTGGTCTTGACCACAAGGATGGGGATTCGGGAGCCGGCGGTCGAGATCACTTGCTCGCCGGCGCGGTTGCGGGCCTCGTCCAGTTCGAGACCGAGGAATTCCAGGCCCCGGCAGGTCTGCTCGCGGATCCGCCAGGCGTTCTCGCCGATCCCGCCGCAGAAGACCAGCGCGTCCAGTCCCGACAGGACCGCCGCCAGCCCGCCCAGCTCCCGCCGGACCCGCGACACGAAATATTCGATCGCCTGCCCTGCCTTTTCCGTTCCGGCGTTTTCCAGCTCGCGCATGTCGTGCGAATGCTCCGACAGGCCCTTCAGCCCCGACTGCTTATAGAGAAGATCACTGATTTCGGCGGGCGTCATGCCGCGCTCGGCCATCAGATAGAGGACCACGCCCGGATCGAGCTGGCCGCAGCGCGTGCCCATCGGCAACCCATCCAAAGCGGTAAAGCTCATGGTCGAGCCGACGCTCCGCCCGTTGTCGATCGCGCACATCGAGGCGCCATTGCCGAGATGCGCGACCACGACGCGGCCCGAAGCCTGCTCCGGTGCTATTTGCCGTAGCGCCTTCGACACATATTCGTAGGAAAGCCCGTGAAAGCCGTAACGGCGCACGCCTTCATCGTAGAACCGTCTCGGCAGGGCAAAGGTGTCGGCGACCCAGGGATGGCTGCGGTGAAAGGCGGTATCGAAACAGGCCACCTGCACCGCGCCCGGAAAGGCCCGGCGGGCTGCGTCGATTCCGGCGAGGTTGTGCGGCTGATGCAAAGGCGCCAGCGGGCTCAGCTTCGTCAGCGCCGCGAAGACGGCATCGTCGATGATGACGGGCTCGGCATAATGCGGCCCGCCATGGACGACGCGGTGCCCGACCGCCGCAATCGCGAGGCCGGGAAAGCGCGCTTCAATCAGCGGCAGGATCTGCCGCAGCGCGCCGTGATGATCGGCGATCTCGCCGCCGTCGAAAACGCGATCGGCGAGAACCTCGCCATCCGTCTTGGCGAAGAGATGCGGCGTGGCGCCGATCCCCTCGACCTGACCGTGCAGGATGTCCTGGGGATCGCCCTCCGGCGCCGCCTCGAACAGCGAGAACTTGATCGAGGAGGAGCCGGCATTGAGGGTGAGAACCGACACGCTCATTCCGCGTGGCCCTTCCATGCCTGATAGAGCGAGGCGACGGCGCAGGAGGCAAGGCGCGATTTCTCGTTGTCGGCGCGGCTCGTCAGGATGACCGGCACCTTGGCGCCGAGCACGATGCCCGCGGCCTCGGCATGGGCGATGAAGGAAAGCTCCTTCACCAGCATATTCCCGGCTTCGAGATTGGGCACGATCAGGATTTCCGCCTGCCCCGCCACCAGCGAGGTGATGCCCTTGGTCTTCGCCGCGCCGATATCGATGGCGTTGTCCATGGCCAGCGGCCCGTCGACGAGGCCGCCCCGGATCTGCCCGCGCTCGGCCATCTTCGAGAGAATGGCCGCATCGAGGGTGGAGGGGATCTTGGGCGAGACCGTCTCGATCGCCGAAAGGATGCCGACCTTCGGCTTTTCAAGGCCGAGCGCCAGCGCCAGATCGATGGCACTCTGGGTGATGTCGACCTTGTCTTCGAGACTGGGGGCGATGTTGATCGCGGCGTCGGAGACGAAAAGCGGATGTTCCAGCCCCGGCACGTCCATGACGAACACATGGCTGAGCCGCCGCGCCGTCCGCAAGCCGCCATTGCTCTTGACGATATGATGAAGAAGCTCGTCGGTGTGAAGGTGCCCCTTCATCAGCGCCTGCACCCGCCCCTCATGGACGAGGGCGACGGCGCGCGCGGCGGCTTCGTCCGTGCTGGCGACCTCGATCAGCTCGAAGCCCGAGATGTCCTGGCCGAGCGCCTTGGCGGCGGCGCGGATGCGGTCGGGCCGGCCGATCAGGATCGGCTTGATGATTTCGTGCCGGGCACCCAGCAGCGCCCCGCCGAGAGCCGTCGCCTCCTCCGGCGCCACCACCGCCGTGGTCAGGGGCGGCAGCGCATGCGCCAGTTGCAGGAGACGATCGAAATGCCGATGCCTTGCGACCAGGATCTCCGGCAGGCTGCTTCCCTCGAATTCGATCTTGGCCGTTGGCGCCAGCACCTCGGCCTGGCCGTCGGCGACGAGATCGCCGCCGCGTCCGGTTACCGTCGTCTCCAGCACCACCGCATTGCCCGGACGCTTTTCGGCCACCCGGACCGTGATCGTCAACTCGTCCCCGACATGGACCCGGTCGAGAAACCGGAAGCTCTGCGTCTTGTAGAGCGTCCCCGGTCCCGGAAGCAAATTGCCGAGCACCGCCGAAACCAGCGCCCCCACCCACATCGAGGGCGCCACCGCCTCGCCCGAGCCTTCGGACTCGGGCAGGTGCAGCGGGTTCAGATTGCCGGATGCATGGGCGAAGACGTAGAGGTCGTTCGCGCTGCAGACCCGCTTGATGACGGCCTCATCGCCGACTTTAAGCTCGTCATAGGTCTTGTTGCTCTGAGCCATCAGCCAGCCCTCCCACCACGGATAACGCGCGGCTTCCGCACCGGAGCCGCCCCAGAAACTTCGCCAGATACTTCGGCGGCAATTTCCACCGCCGTTTCGATCGCAGCCTCGACCGCGGTTTCGGCGGCCTGGATAGCCGTTTCGACAGCAGCCCCGGCCAGGGCCAAATCCGGCGCCACCCAACCTTCGGCCTGGACGTTCAGGATCGATTGCAGCCGCTCGAACATATGGACGGTCGGCGGGCTCATTTCGGCAATTTCGCCCGCCACTTCGAGAATGAGGTCGATGGCCCGCTGCCGGTCGGCGGCATTGGGGAGAAGCACGGGCAGGGTCGCCTGCGCCTCCTCGGCGGCGAAATCGACGATGAGGGTCTGTTCGTGGATGATCCGCGCCCGTTCCTCCCGGCTCATGCTGGAGAAGGGTTCGCGCGCCAGCAGGATCGCGTTCGAGCGCTCCAGCCGTGAACGCCGCACCGAGCCGCGTGCATGCGCCATCATCACCAGCATGCGGATGACCGCTTCGGCATAGCCGCCCAATGCCGCATGGCTTACCGCCGCCACGACCTCGGGGAATTGCGCCGTATCCTGGGCCGCCGGGCGCGGCGGGCGGCTTTGCGCCAGGAACCGCATCCAGGGGGAGCCGTAGATCGCATGGAAGGTGAATTCCTGAACCGCGTCCCGGACATCGCGATAGAGATCCCATCCCTGCTCGATCATCTGGGCGTTGGCCTGTTCGAGCTTCAGGAACGGGTTGTCGGCGGCCACCGGCTCCCGGGCCTGACGGGCTTGACGGGCCAGCTTCTCCACCCCCGACATCATGGAATTCTGGTCGGAGAAGATGCGCCGGCGCTGGCGCAGCGGATGCATCTTGATCCGCTGTTCGGCCATTTCCTTGGTCACGAGGCTCTGGACGATGGGCCGCATCGTCATCTCATAAGTTTCCGTCGCCCATTCCGAGAGCCGAGCCACCGGGATGAATTTGTCGTCGTCATTGTCGCCTTCGCTCAGCGCCTTGATATCCGCGATGGTCCGCTGCTCGAAGGAGACGTGCTGCCCGCCCTCTCTCGTCGCGATGATCATCTCGTAAAGTCCCGGCGCCAGCGACTCGATGGTCTTCGTTACCGACGTGATCTCCCGGTGCTGTTTGCGGGCGACCCCGGCGGAGACGAAGATGCCGAGATGGCCGATGCTTTCATGCAGGGTGTAGATGATCACCTGCCCCTGCACCGCGATCTCGTCCGTGGTCTGATAAAGATCGGCAATCCAGTGGAGCGCCTGCTGCGGCGGCGTGATGTTGTCGCCGAAGGAGGCGAAGACCACGATCGGCGCGCGGATCCGGCGAAGATCGATCGCCGTCCCGTCATCCAGCACCGCCGCACCGTGGGAAAGCTTGTTGCCGATGAACAAGTTTTCGAGAATCCAGCGGATCTCGGCCTCGTTCATGAAATAGAAGCCCGACCACCAGCGCTCGAACTGAAGGAAGCGCTCCGCCTCCGTGTCGATATTCGCGTAGACGTGATAGTATTTCTGCCACCAATTGTGGCCGGGATTCATGCTCTCGAAATTGTGGACGAGATGCGCGCCGTCGAAACGGCCACCGGTCAGATCCGACAGCACCAGCGCCGGCAGCGCCCCGCCGGAAAGCCCGCCCAGATAGCGCAGCGGATTCTTGCCCCGGACGCCGGCCCAGTAGGAAAGCGGCGAACCCGCCACCACGATCGGCCCGGTGGCGCCGGGGTTGGTCGCGGCCAGGAGCATCGCCGCCCAGCCGCCCTGGCAATTGCCGATGACGAGGGGCTTCGGCGAATCCGGGTGGAGATTCTGAACCTCGCGCAGGAAGACCGCTTCGGCGGCGCAGACATCGGACAGTTTCTGGCCCGGCTCCGGATCGGGGAAGAAGATGACGAAATAGACCGGGTGACCGTCGCGGAGCGCCACGCCCACCTCGGAGTCGGTCTTATAGCCGCCGATGCCGCTGCCATGGCCCGCCCGGGGATCGATGATGAGGAAGGGACGCGCATCGGGTTGCTGCTCCGGATAGCCCTCCGGCGGCAGGATGCGGACCAGCGCATAGTTCACCCGGCGCTCGAAGCTCCGCCCGTCGAGGATCATGTCGTAATCGAAGACGAGGACCGGCTTGAAGCCGTCCCGCTCCCGCTCGACATAGCTGTTGCCGCGCTCCCTCAGGACGTCGAGGAACATCACCTGACGCTGGAGCGTGTCGCGGAGATAGGCGTTGAAGCTATCCAGCACCCCTGGATTGGCGAGGCCCGCCATGGCCTCCCCGGCCCCGGAAGCGAAGGCCCCCGGATGCGCCCGGCTCAACTGCTCCGCATGCTTCAGCGCCAGATCCGCCAGCGCCAGCCCGTGCCCGTTCGCCCCGGCCGCCACCGCCTTGAAGCGGTTGAGCAACTCCCCCGTCTTGGCGGGGCTGAGCCACTCCGCCGCCGGCGCCGTGGACGCCACCGGTGACATCGGCCATTTCGCGGCTTGCCAGAAAGACTGCATGAGCACCTAACTCCTCGATAGTCGCCGTAATGATGGGGGGGCGCGCGGCGCGGGCCGCAAGCGACAATATCAACAACACCACAGTAAAATGGTTAATGCAGATTATAGCTACCGCAGATTACAAGAATGCGATCGGGAAGGCGATCCGGCAACCCGCACCAAAAGCGTTGCGGAATTACAACAGCGCCCAACCGATGCAACCTCCGCCGCCCTTGCCGCTCGTCAACTGAGCTAAATCAATTGCCAGGACGTTTCGGTAGAGTTAATGGATTCGCCAACGACTCGAATGCAATGCGTCGTATTTACAGGGGAGGCTTTCGAATGAAAAAGACTTTGCTCGCCGCGACCGCGCTGACTGGTATCCTGCTCGCCGGCACGGCACAGGCCGGTGTCCTTGATTTCTTCACGGCTGACGCTCCGGGCGGCGGCTTTCATGCCGGCGATTTCCTCGGCCATGTCCGCGTGATCGGCGTCCTGCCGAATGTCGACGCCCCGGCACATCTTTTCGTCGATGGCGCCCCGCTGGGGCCGACCGGCAAGGTCGATGCCACGCAGTCGATCGAACCCGAAGCCGATCTCAGCTACTTCATCACCGACAGCATCGCGGTGGAAGCCATCGCCGGCACGACCAAGCATTCGCTTCACCTCAGCGGAACGACGGCGAACGAGCTTCTGGGCAACGATAACGTCAATATCGGCTCTGCCCGTCTGCTGCCGCCGACCATAACCTTGAAATACTATTTCCAGCCGCAGGCGGCGTTCAGCCCCTATGTCGGTGCTGGCATCAATTACACGATGTTCTTCGATACGCATCAGGAGATGGCCGCCCAGGGGATCGTTAACGGGGCGTTCCATATCCAGGATGCCTTGGGTGCCGCCATCCAGGCCGGTATCGACTACAACGTCGCCGGCAATTGGTATCTCAACCTCGACGTCAAGCATATCTTCTTGAATACGGCGGCGACGGTCACCGGCGACGTCCCCGCCCTGGGCGGCGCTCATGTCCTGGTCCGCGCCAATATCGATCTCGATCCGACCATCGTCGGCTTCGGTGTCGGCTACAAGTTCTAGTCGTCTGATGACAATCCCCTCCCCTTCTCGCGATCGCGAGGGGGTGAGGGGCTTGTAAAACCTCCCCGCCGGCGCCCACATAACGGATGGGTAGCATCATGGGGACAGAAATGACCGAACCGACCAATCGCGCCATCACCGTCACGGAGAAAGCCGCAAAGCGGATCGCCCTCCTGCGGGCCCGGGAAGAAGTGCCCGAGGCGTTCTTCCGCATCGCCGTCTCCGGCGGCGGCTGTTCCGGCTTTCAATATGGCTTCAGCTTCGACGATACAAGGCATGACGACGATGTCGTCTTCAGCCAGCACGGCACCGAGATCGCCATCGACAAAACCTCGCTCGATCTCCTGAACGGCGCCGAGATCGATTTCGTCGAGGATCTGATGAGCGCCAGCTTCCAAATCCGCAACCCCAACGCGGCCTCTTCCTGCGGCTGCGGGAATTCGTTCTCGGTCGGCTGAACCCTTATGAAAAATTGGCTTTCGTGAAGATCGCGAGCTGGAACGTCAATTCCGTCAAGGCGCGGCTGCCCAATGTGCTGGCTTGGCTGGAGGAAGCGAAGCCGGATGTGCTCGGCCTCCAGGAAACCAAATGCCAGGAGGCGGATTTCCCCCGGCTCGAATTCCAGGCGGCGGGCTACCATGTCGCCTGTCTTGGGCAGAAATCCTATAACGGCGTGGCGCTGATCTCGCGGGAGCCTCCGCTCGATGTCCTGTCCGGCCTCCCCGGCGACGACGAAGACACCCAGGCCCGCTATATCGAGGCAAGCTTCGGCGATGTCCGTGTCGCCTCGATCTATCTGCCCAACGGCAACCCGGTCGATACCGACAAATACCCCTACAAGCTCCGCTGGATGGAGCGGCTGGTCCGCCGCGCGGAAACACTTTTGGCCCAGGAAATCCCCTTCGTCCTGGCCGGCGACTACAATGTCTGCCCGAATGACGACGACGTCTACGACCCCGTCGGCTGGCGCGAGGATGCGCTGTGCCGGCCGGAATCGCGGGCACGCTTCCGCCATCTGATGAATCTGGGGCTGACCGACGCGCTCCGGATCTTCCATCCTGAGCCGCATCTCTACACCTTCTGGGACTATCAAGCCGGAAGATGGAACCGCGACGAGGGCCTGCGCATCGACCATCTGCTGCTCTCGCCGCAAGCCGCCGACCGCGTGACCGCCTGCGAGGTCGACCGGGGGCCGCGCGGCCAAGAAAAAGCCTCCGACCACACGCCGATCTGGTGCAGCCTTAGCTAAGGTTTTGGCGGATAGAGGTGGTGCGCGCCGTGGCCGTCCTCGACCGACCACCCTTCGCCCTCCGGCAGCGGCGCCGCATAACAGGGACCGACCGGAACCTTGCCATGCCCGCCGGGGAGGTCCAGCACGTAACTCGGCTGGCACAGGCCGGAAACATCGCCCCGCATCTGCCGCATCAGCGCCTGGCCCTCGGCGAGGCTGGTGCGGAAATGCGCGGTTCCGGGCGCCAGATCGGCATGATGCAGGTAATAGGGCTTGATCCGCATGGCGACGAGGCCGCGCATCAGGGCGGTCAAGGTCTCCGCATCGTCATTGACGCCTTTCAGCAAAACCGTCTGGCTCAGCATCGGGATACCCGCCCGCACGATCCGCCCGCACGCGTCGCGCATGGAAGGCGTCAATTCGCGCGGATGGTTCGAATGGACGACCACATAGACCGCCTTGCCGGCGGATAGGGCCAAGGTCAGCGCCGCGTCGATTCGGCTGGGATCGACCACCGGCACCCGCGTGTGAAAGCGGATGACGCCCAGATGGGGAATGCCGTCGAGCCGTTCGACCAGCGCCGCGATTCGGCGCGGCGCCAGCAGGAAGGGATCCCCGCCGGTGACCACCACCTCCCAGATTTCCGGATGTCCGGCCACATAGTCGAGCGCCGCCGCCAGTTCCGCCTCGGAAAGCATCGCCCCCGTGGACGCTGATCCCTGCCCCACCGTCTCCCGGCGGAAGCAGAACCGGCAATAGACCGGGCAGAGGAGGCTGGGCTTCAGAAGCACCCGGTCGGGATGGCGATGGACGATGCCTTTGACCGGCGAGAATCGCTCATCGCCGATCGGGTCCGGATCCTCCTCCGGCGCCTGGGCCAGTTCTCTCGGATCGGGCACGAACTGCGCCGCGATCGGGTCCGCCGGGTCCGTCGGATCAATGAGGGCTTCCATCTCCGGCGTGATCGCCACCGCATAGCGAGCGGCGATTTCCGGGGGGATCGACGCCCCTTGAAGCCCTCCCCCTTGATGGGGGAGAACCTTTGATAACCCTCCCCCTTGATGGGGGAGGGAAGGGTGGGGGTGTTGGTCCCGCAATTCCTTGACGATTGTCATCTACGCGCCCTTTGGATCTGCCAGCGCTTCATCGTCTCGGGGCTCACCTCACCACCGATCACGCGGCACCATCACCCCCACCCAAACCCTCCCCCTTCAAGGGGGAGGGTTTAATTGGCAAAGGGTGAGGGCTACCGCCCCGAAAGCCGCTCCAGCACAGCTTTGAGCCGGGCGCTGGCCTCGGCGAATTCGGTCAGGCGTTCGCGCTGTTCCTCGACCACTTCGGGTTTCGCCCGCTCCACGAATTGGGCATTGCCGAGCTTCTTTTCGATCCGGTCGATCTCGCCGGCAAGACGGGTGATCTCACGGGACAGGCGCTCCATTTCCTGCGCCAGATCGACGACCCCGCCCAAGGGCAGGACGATGGTGGCCTCATCCAGCACCACCTGAACCGATTCCTTCGGTGCCTCCTCGGCAAGAATGCGGGCCTCGCCGAGCCGTCCCATCCGCAGGATCGCCTCACGATGGCTATCGAGCCGCCGCGCCGTCTCCGGGGATGCATCCTTCAGCAACAGTGTAATCTGCGCCGCCGCCGGCACGTTCATCTCCGCCCGCACGGCGCGGATCGAGGAGATCAGCCGCACCACCCACTCCATTTCGGCATCGGCGGCCGCATCGGCCAATGCCGCGCCCAATTCCGGCCAGGCGCTGCCGATCAGCAGCCGGCCCTCGCCGAGGCCGAGCTTCTCGGCCAATTCCTCGGTGACGAAGGGCATCAGCGGGTGCAGGAGCTTCAAAAGATTGCCGAGCACGAAGGCGGTGACGGCACGGGTCTCGGCCTTCGCCGCCTCGTCGCTCCCGGTCAGCAGCGGCTTGGTGAATTCGAGATACCAGTCGCAGAAGCTGCCCCAGGTGAAGCGGTAGAGCAAATTCGCGGCCTCATCGAAACGGTAGGTTTCGATAGCCGCCGCAACCGCATCCGCCGCTCTGGCGAGTTCGCCCAGGATCCAGCGATTAACGGTGAGCTGAGCCTTGGCAGGCAGGAAACCCGGTTCCGGCGCCACCGAATTCATCTCGCAATAGCGCGCGGCATTCCAGAGCTTGGTCGTGAAATTGCGATAGCCGGCGACACGCTGCTCCGCGAGCTTGATATCGCGGCCCGGCGCCGCCAGCGCCGATAGGGTGAAGCGAAGCGAGTCGCAGCCATAGCGGTCGATCAGCTCCAGCGGATCGATGATATTGCCCTTCGACTTCGACATCTTATGCCCGTGCTCGTCACGGACCAGGGCATGGATGTAGACCGTGCGGAAGGGAACGTCGCCCATGAACTCCAGGCCCATCATCATCATCCGGGCCACCCAGAAGAAGATGATGTCGAAGCCGGTGACCAGCACATCGGTCGGGTAATAGCGGGCCAGCTCCGGCGTCTGCTCCGGCCAGCCCAGGGTCGAAAACGGCCACAGCGCCGAAGAGAACCAGGTGTCGAGCACGTCGGTGTCGCGGGTGAGCGGCTCCGCCTTGCCGTAATGCGCCAGCGCCAGGGAAGCCGCTTCCTCCGCCGATTCGGCGACGAACACCTCGCCATCCGGACCGTACCAGGCCGGAATTTGATGCCCCCACCAGATCTGACGGGAAATGCACCAGGGCTGGATGTTGCGCATCCATTCGAAGAACGTATTTTCCCACTGCTTCGGCACGAAGACGGTACGGCCTTGTTCCACCGCCTCCACCGCCGGCTTCGACAGCGTCGCCGCATCGCAATACCACTGATCCGTCAGCCAGGGCTCGACCACCACGCCCGAGCGGTCGCCATGCGGCACCATCAGCGTATGCGGATCGATCTTCTCCAGGAGGCCCAGTTCCTCCATTTCCGCGACGATCTTTTTCCGCGCCACGAAACGGTCGAGCCCCCGATAGGCTTCGGGCACGTTCTCGTTGAGCTTCGCGTCGCGGTCGAGGACGTTGATCAGATCCAGCCCATGGCGGCGTCCGACTTCGAAATCGTTGAAATCATGGGCCGGCGTAATCTTGACGGCGCCGCTACCCGTCGCCGGGTCGGCATATTCATCGGCCACGATCGGGATCGAACGTCCGACCAGCGGCAGGATCACCCGCCGCCCGACGAGATCAAGATAGCGCTCGTCCTCGGGATGGACCGCAACCCCGGTATCGCCCAGCATGGTCTCGGGCCGGGTGGTGGCGACCGTTATGAAGCGGCCCTCCTCCCCTTCGCCTTCCTTCGACTCGAGCGGATATTTGAAATGCCAGAGCGAGCCCTTGGTCTCGTGGCTTTCGACCTCAAGATCGGAAATCGCCGTGTGAAGCTTCGGATCCCAATTGACCAGCCGCTTGTCGCGGTAGATCAGCCCCTTGCGGTGCAGCGCCACGAACACCCGGCGGACGGCGACGGAAAGCCCCTCATCCATGGTGAAGCGCGCCCGGCTCCAATCCGGGGAGGCGCCGAGGCGCCGGAGCTGCCGCGTGATGGTGCCGCCGGATTCCTCCCGCCACTGCCAGACGCGCTCGATGAAGCCTTCGCGCCCGAGATCGTGGCGGGTCTTCTTTTCCAGCGCCATCTGGCGCTCCACCACCATCTGGGTGGCGATCCCGGCATGATCGGTTCCGGGCTGCCAAAGTGCGGCAAAGCCCTTCATCCGCTTATAGCGGACCAGAATGTCCTGAAGCGTAAAGGTGAGCGCATGCCCCATATGCAGGCTGCCCGTCACATTGGGCGGCGGCATCATGATGCAATAGGGCGCTTTCGCCGTATCCGGAGCTGAATCGGGCGCGAACGCGCCGCTCTCTTCCCAGATGGAATAGAATTTCGCCTCGGCCTCGGCCGGTTGATAGGTCTTTTCGAGCATGATCCCAGCGATATTCAGAACGGCGATGTCCGGAGCGGACGATATCCATGTCCCGTGGCATTCAGGACGCGTGGCACTGGCGGGGGGACCGGATTCCCCCTCACCGGCAGCGCCTTATCGACGGCCCCGGCTCGGGGAACTCGGAGGAATCACGTCCTGAACGAGACGTTCGATTTCCTGCGTGACCAGACGCTCGACCAGTTCCGGAAGATTGTCGTCGAGCCATTCCCGCAACAGGCTGCGCAACTCGTCGCGCACCAGAAATTCGAGCGTAAGACCACCATCGCCGAGCCCGATGCCGCGCCCAATACGGCGGTTGGACAATTCGCTGATCCGGTTCAGTGCCGCGATCGATGCCGCCGATGCCGACGCCGAAATAATCGGCTCATCATCGTCTTCGATTTCAGGAGGGGGCGGGGGTGGCGGCGGCGGAGGGGGGGGCGGCGGAGGCGGAGGCGGCGGGGGTTCCGGATCGAGCGCTTCCGTCAGCTCAAGCACCTCCTCCTCGACCTCCGGTTCCGGGGCCGCTGGCGCCTCATCCTCATCTTCGGCGATGATGCGTCGGATGGAGGCGAGAATCTCCTCCATTGAGGGTTCGGATTGGGGCTTCGCTTCAGACATGGCGCGTCAGATCATCATCAATGTTGGTGGACAAAGTGTCACCAAAGGATTGCAATGAAAAGTAAAAAAAGACACAAGCCGCCCAACCCTTCTCATTCGCCGGAGAAACCGATCCATTTGTCGCGGACGGCCCGGTAATGTTTGTCGAAATCGTAAAGCTGTACCGGCAGCCTCAGGTCCATCGCCGTCATATTGCCGACATCCGCCGAAACCGCGAATTCCGAGACGGTTTCGTCATGCTGCGCCTGGACGAGCTGGACGCGGCTGGTGAACAACGTCTGCTCCGCGTTGAGCACGTCGAGCACGGTGCGGGCGCCGACCAGCGCTTCCTGCTGCACGCCCTCATAGGCGATCGTATTGGAACGGACGGACGTCGTCAGCGATTCGACACGGGCGCGGGCGGATTGCAGCGTCTCCCAATTCTGATTCGTCGTCTGCACAATCTGGCGCCTCGTGTCGTCGACCTGATGCCGCCGCTGCGCCACGGTTTCGACCGCCTGCCGCGTCTGCGAATAGATCTGGCCGCCCTCATAGAGCGGGACGGTCACTTTGGCTTCCAGCGTGGCCGTGGCCTCCACCAGCTTCCGGGTTCCGGCGTCCTTACTCTGCGAAAGATCGCCCACGAGGCTCACCTGCGGCAGGAGCTGGGAGCGGACGAGCTGCACCCCATCCTTGGCCGAGGATTCGGCGAATTGCGCCGAAATGATGCTGGGATTGTTGCTGGTGGCGAGCGTCGCCGCCTCGTCCCTTGACACCGGCAGCACTGGCCGCTCCTTGGGCGGCGTCAACAGCCCCGGCGGCTCGCCTACCGCACGCTCATAGGCGTGCCGGCTTACTTCGAGATTGCCTTCCGCCTGCACCCGATCGGAAGTCGCGGTGGCGAGAGTCGCCTCCGCTTGGGCCACGTCGGTACGCGTTACCTCGCCGACCCGGAAACGGTCGCGGGTCGCTTCAAGCTGCCGCCGCAGAACCTGCTCGTTATTGATGTTGAGATCGAGCACCGACTGGTTCTGGACCACATCCATATAGGCCTGCACCACGGAGAGCAGAACCTGCTCCTCGACCTGAAGCGTCTGCGCGCGCGTCGCCTGAACCTGATTCTCGGACTGGCTGACCCCGGCGACGGTCTTTCCGCCGTTATAGACCTGCTGGGTGACCGTCAGATCGACGTTCCGGGGATGCGTGTTCGCATGTTTCTGAAGATTGCTTCCAACGCCCGTGGCGGCGCCGTCCAACAGGCGCGCATTCGCGAAGGTTTGCTGAGAGCCGAAAGCACCACTGAACTGCACCGTCGGACGCCAGCCGCCAAGAGCCTGCGGCACGCCCTCATCCGCCTGCCGCAGCAGCGCGCGCTGCGCCAGCAGGGTCGGGTTGTTGTTATAGGCGGCGGCCAGGGCGTCGGTCAGCGTCGCCGCCTCGGCCCCATGCATCGGCAGCCCGTTCGCCAACAACAGGAGGCTTCCCGAATAGAAGGCCAAGATGCTTTTACGCATAAGTCGAGTCCCCAAAGCCGACACTCAGAAGACGAAGCCCCGCCGTGGCGCAAAACCGGGCAGAAGCGGCGTCGCCGCATCGAAGAGCTCCCGCCGCGATACCGTTCCCTCGCGCTTCGTCAGCAGAACCGCGCTGCCGACCAGCCCGTTCCCCTGGCGAATCACCGCCGCAAGCCGGCCGCCCTCATTCAACTGGGCGACCACGGCCTCCGGGATTTCACTCACGGCGCCGCTGAACAGGATCACGTCATAAGGTGCGGCGGCAGGCCAGCCCTGATCGAGCGGCCCCGCGACCAGCTGCACATTGCCGGTGCTGAACCGGCTCAGCGTGTCCCTTGCGGTGGATGCGAGCCCCGGATCGGATTCGACCGCCACGACCTCGCGCGCCAGCCGGCTCAACAGCGAGGTGGCATAGCCGCTGCCGGCGCCGATTTCGAGAACCCGTTCCGCCGGTGCGATCGCCAGGAACTGCAGAAGCCGCGCCAGAACCATCGGTTCCGCCAGATAGCGGCCGCCGCCCAGGGGCAAATCCTCGTCCACATAGGCGGAACCCCGCAGCACCGCCGGAACGAAGAGTTCACGGGGGACGCCGAGAAAGGCCGCAAGAATGGCGGGATCCGTTACCTTGTTCGGCCGGATCTGACCTTCCACCATATTGAGACGCGCAGCCTCATAACCGTTCATGGGCAAGATGTTATCCCTCGGATTTAACCCAAAGAAAGAAACTTGGGAGCCGTTATATATTGCCCGCCGCGTGAATACAATGCCGCTCGCGCCGCCGGCAGGGGGACGGCTCGAACGGCACCCTTGGCGTTTGCCCCTCAACGGTTGCTTGACCCAGGGCCGCAGTGCATCCTAGTATCCGCGCCGCTTCGCCAAAATGTGCGATGGCCGGATGGCAGAGTGGTGATGCAGAGGACTGCAAATCCTCGCACAGCGGTTCGATTCCGCTTCCGGCCTCCATCCTCGGATGGGTCGTGCTAAAAAGGAGCTGTTGACAGAGTGGCCGGTATCTGCAATTCCTCTCGGCCCGTCGTCCTGTGGGGTGCCTCCTTGGCGTTCCAGGCGGCGTCTACCGATCCCCGGTAGCTCAGTTGGTAGAGCAAGCGGCTGTTAACCGCTTTGTCGCTGGTTCGAGTCCGGCCCGGGGAGCCATTTTTGATGAAAGGGCCTCACACAGCCGTGTGGGCCCTTTCATTCCATACGGCATGACGGTGACATGACCATCGACGCGATCCCGGAAGACAGAGCTTCGCCAGAAGCCGTGGCAAGCGCGGAAAGCCATGCCGGAAGCGGGGCGCATTCATCGTCGCAGAAACTTGTTCTCGGTGCGCTCGGCGTCGTCTATGGCGATATCGGCACCTCCCCGCTTTATACCGTCAAGCAGTGCTTCTCCGAATGGGGAGGCGTGACCGAGGCTTCGGTCTATGGAATGCTGTCCCTCATCGCCTGGGCGCTTTTCGTCGTCGTTTCCCTGAAATACGTGATCGTCATCATGCGCGCCGACAACCGCGGCGAGGGCGGGATCCTGGCGCTGACGGCGCTGGCCCTGCGCTCGGCGGCGATGCGGGGAGCCGCCGGAACGCGGCGGCGCCATCTGATCCTCTCGGCGGGCCTCGTCGGCGCCTCGCTCTTCTATGGCGACGGCATCATCACCCCGGCGATTTCGGTGTTGAGCGCGGTGGAAGGGCTGAACGTCGCCACGCCCTTCTTCACCCCCTATGTGATCCCGATCACCATCGGACTGCTGGTCGTCCTGTTCATCATCCAGCGCTTCGGCACCGGGCTGGTCGGGCATTTCTTCGGTCCGGTGATGGCGGTCTGGTTCGCGGTGCTGGGGCTTCTGGGCGGGCTTGAAATCGCGCGGACGCCCGGCATCCTGCGGGCCCTGAACCCGCTTTACGGCGTGGAGCTGCTCTACGACCACCCTTGGCACGGCTTCGTGCTCCTCGGTGCGGTCGTGCTGGCGGTCACCGGCGCCGAGGCACTTTACGCCGATATGGGCCATTTCGGGCGCAAGCCCATCCGTTTCGTCTGGTTCCGTCTGGTCTTCCCCGCCCTGCTCCTCAATTATTTCGGCCAGGGCGCGCTGCTTCTGCGCAAGCCCGAGGCGCTGGAAAACCCGTTTTACCTCCTGGCGCCCGACTGGGCCACGCTGCCGCTGGTGCTGCTCGCCTCGGCGGCGACGGTCATCGCCTCGCAGGCCGTCATTTCCGGCGCCTTCTCCATGACCCGGCAGGCGGTGCAACTCGGTTACCTGCCGCGCCTCAAGATCCGCCACACCTCCGACGACGAGATCGGGCAGATCTTCGTGCCGAGGCTCAATCTCAGCCTGTTCGCCGCCGTGGTGGTGCTGGTGCTGGGCTTCAGATCCTCGGACAATCTGGGTGCCGCCTACGGCATCGCGGTGACCGGCACCATGGCCATCACCACCGGCCTCGCCTATATCTACATGCGCTCGGTCCGTGGCTGGAACCCGCTTCTGGCCGGAGGGCTGTTCGGCTTCTTCCTGACCGTCGATCTCGCCTTTTTCGGCGCCAATCTTCTCAAGGTCTTCGAGGGCGGATGGTTCCCGCTTCTGGTCGGGCTCTTGATCCATACGATGATGTCGACCTGGCTCATGGGCCGGCGGATGGTCGCCGAGGCGCGGGAGGGCGACCATATTCCGCTCAGCAGCTTCATCGCCCGCCTCACCCCCGACAAATACCCGCGCGTGCCCGGCACGGCGGTATTCATGACCGGGAATTTGACCCAGGTGCCGACGGCGCTCCTCCACAATCTGAAGCACAACAAGGTTCTGCATGACCGCATGGTGCTGATGTCCATCCGCACCGAGGACATCCCGCGCGTCCCCGAGGAGCAGCGCCTGGAGATCCAGCATCTCGACCAGAATTTCCACACGATCAAGGTCCGCTACGGCTTCATGGAAGAGCCCAACATCCCCCGCGCCCTGGCGCAATGCCGGACCATGCAGTTCCGCTTCAACCTGATGGAAACCTCGTTCTTCCTGAACCGCGAGGCCATCGTCGCGGCCAAGGGCACGAAATTGCCGCGCTGGCGCAAGCCGCTCTTCATCTTCATGGCCAACACCATGCAGAACGCGACCGAATTCTTCCGCATCCCGAGCAACCGGGTGATCGAACTCGGGGGACAAATCGAAGTCTAGGCAAACGAGGTTTAGCGCGGCTCCCGGCGGCGGAAGAGTTGGGCCGCGACTTCGTCCTGTTCGATCTGGTGGCGGCGGGCGGCGACCAGACGTCCGTGCTTCCGGCGGTTCTCCGCCGTGATTTCATAGCGCTTGACCTCCTGGAACGCCTCGGCCAGCGCCTCCCTCGCCGCCACGATCTGGCCTTCGACTTCGGTGACGGATGATTTGAGCTTGGCCCGCCGCGCGTTCAGATCCTTGGCGAAATTCCCATAGGCATAGCGCGCTTCCGCCGAGGCGGCGGCGGCGCGTTGCTCATGCACCAATTCCTGCTCCAGGCGCACGCCCTCATTGCGGAGCCGCTCCGCCAGCCGGTCGAGCTCGGCCAAATGCAGCCGCTTCTCATCGAGCTTATAGCGATGGAGACGGATCAGACTGTCGATAGCGCTCATGGAAGCTTCTCCATCTCTCAGAGCCCGACGATCTTAGCCAAGGCGGCATAGCCGCCGGCAAGATCGGCGCGCTCATCCTTCCGCTGGGTCAGGAAGGCTTCAAGTGCCGGGTTGAGATCGATGGCGGTATCGACCGCCGCATCGGTGCCGCGCCGATAGGCGCCCAGCCGGATCAGCTCCGCCATATCCTCATAGACCGCAAGGTGACGCCGCGCCGTGGACACGATGCGGTTTTCAGCCTCCTCGTTGCAGCCGGGCATGGTCCGCGAGATCGAGCGCAGGATGTTGATGGCGGGATAGCGCCCCCGTTCCGCGATCGAGCGATCCAGCACGATATGACCGTCGAGGATACCGCGGACGGCGTCGGCGATCGGCTCGTTGTGGTCGTCGCCATCGACGAGGACGGTAAAGAGCCCGGTGATGGTCCCCTGGCCGGTGCCGGGGCCGGCACGCTCCAGAAGACGCGGCAATTCGGCGAAGACCGTCGGCGTATAGCCCTTGCTGGCCGGCGGCTCCCCGGCGGACAGGCCGATCTCGCGCTGAGCCATGGCAAAGCGCGTGACGCTGTCGATCAGGCAAAGCACGTCGTCGCCGGCATCGCGGAAATACTCGGCCACGGTCAGGGTCATATGCGCGGCCTGCCGCCGCATCAGCGGCGATTCGTCGGAGGTGGCGACGATGACGACGCTGCGCGCCAGGCCCTCGGCCCCGAGATCGTCCTCGACGAATTCCTGGACCTCGCGCCCGCGCTCCCCGACCAGGCCGATCACGCTGACTTCCGCCGTGGTGTAGCGGGCCAGCATCGACAGCAGAACCGACTTGCCGACGCCGGAACCGGCGAAGATCCCCATGCGCTGCCCACGGCAACAGGTCAGGAACGTATTGAGCGCCCGCACGCCCAGATCGACCTTGCCCTGAACGCGGCGGCGCGAATGCGCGGATGGCGGCGCGTTGCGGACCGGATAGGCATCGAGCCCCTTCTGAAGCGGCCCCTTCCCGTCAACCGGCTCGCCCAAGGCATTGATGACCCGGCCAAGCCAGCCCCGATGCGGATAGACCACCGGCGGACGGTCCTCGACCTCCACCTTGCAGCCGAGGCCGACGCCCTCGATTCGTCCGAAGGGCATCAGTACGGCACCGCCGTTCCGAAACCCGATCACCTCGCAGGGAAGTCTCGAATCGTCGCGCGTGATGATGTCGCAACGTCCGCCGATCGTGACGCTTCGCGGCAAGCCACCGGCTTCGGCGAGCATGCCCATGACCCCGGTAACGCGGCCATAGATGCGGTACGGCGGTATCCGCTCCAGTTCACCCAAAAGGCTTGCCAGCATCAAAAGACCGCCCCGCTCTTGGCCCATTCCAACAGGGATGATCGGACCACCCGCTTAAAACAGCGTTAAGTCTTCGGCTTAAACACAATTTTAAGTGCAATTAACGGATCAGGACCGAACAACATCCCCGATCCGTGCCGGATTTGAGGCCAAGAAGTGGCAAATCCTGGACGCGGATAAACTTTCCTTAACCAGAACCGGTAACTCTTGTTAATATGCTTCGGTTCGACACGCCGGGGGCCAGCCCGGAAGAATCTGAGCAGGGAGGAGCCAATGCGGGTATTGCTTGTCGAGGATGATCAGGCCACTTCCGCCAGTATCGAATTGATGCTGCGAGGCGAAGGCTTCATCTGCGACACGACCGATCTCGGCGAGGACGGTCTGGAAATCGGCAAGATCTACGATTACGACATCATCATCCTGGATCTGATGCTGCCGGATATCGACGGCTATGAGGTGCTGCGGCGGCTGCGGGCCGCGCGGGTCCGGACCCCGATCCTGATCCTCTCGGGCCTCGCCGAACTCGACCACAAGATCAAGGGCCTGGGTTTCGGAGCCGACGACTTCCTGACCAAGCCGTTCGACCGGCGGGAATTGATCGCCCGCATCCAGGCGATCGTCCGCCGCGCCAAAGGGCACTCGGAATCGATCATCCGGACCGGAAGGCTTCTCGTCAATCTCGACAGCCGCGTCGTCGAAGTCGACAGCCAGCCCCTTCACCTCACCGGCAAGGAATACGGCATCCTGGAGCTTCTGAGCCTGCGCAAGGGGACGACGCTCACCAAGGAAATGTTCCTCAACCACCTCTATGGCGGCATGGACGAGCCCGAACTGAAAATCATCGACGTCTTCGTCTGCAAGCTCCGCAAGAAGCTCGCTGCTGCCACGGGCGGTGAAAACTATATCGAGACCGTCTGGGGCCGCGGCTACGTCCTGCGCGACCCGATTCACACCGAATCTTCCCTGCCCACACGCCAGAGCGTCAAAGCCGTCTGATACCGACGGCCCCGGAATACCAATGGAAAATGCCAACGGCCCATGATCGCATACCGATCATGGGCCGTTGGCATTTTCTCTGTTGCGTCACTTGAAGGCGGGCTTTGCCGCCAGGCCGGGAAGGGTGGGGCCGGGAATCTGGGAGTAGATGCCACGGTTCTCCGGAACCGGCTGGAGCTTGGTGCTGAGGCCGAGAACGGTCTCCGCCCCGCCGAGATAAAGGAACGCATCGGGCGCCATCTGCCGGGCCAAGCGGTCGAGCACGACGGATTTCGTCGGCTGATCGAAATAGATCAGCACATTGCGGCAAAAGATCACGTCGAAGCGGCCGAGCGCCGTCGGCTCATCGAGAAGATTGAAGGGGCGGTAATCGATCATCTTCTTGAGAGCGGGGTTGATCTGCCAGCGATCTCCCTGCTGCTGAAAATACTTCATCAGCAATTGGATCGGAAGGCCGCGTTGCACCTCGAACTGCGTGTAGAAGCCCGCTTTGGCCTTGTCGAGGATATCGTTCGAGAGATCTGTGGCGATGATCTCGATTCGCCAGCCGCGCAGTTTTTCCGCCTGTTCGGACAGGAGCATGGCGAGCGAATACGGCTCCTGCCCGCTGGAACAGGCCGCACTCCAGATGCGGATGCTTTTCGCCTGGGCGCGCGCGGTGAGAAGATAAGGCAGCACCAGATTCTTGAACTGATCGAAGGGCTTGATGTCGCGGAAAAAGAAGGATTCGTTGGTGGTCATTGCCTCGACCACCTCGCGCACCTGTTCGGTGTCGCGTTTGCTGCGCATCCCGGCCACCAGCTCGTCGAGCGTCTTGTAGCCCCATTTCCGTGCAAGCGGCAACAGCCGGCTCTCTAGAAGATAGGTCTTGTCCCGGGTAACGATAAGGCCCGAGCGCTCTTTGAGCAGCTGACAGATGTAGTCGAAATCTGTGTTGTTCATGCTGCCGACCGCAATGCAAGTTTGTTGATCTGCTGACCGATCTGGTCCAGCGGAAGAATAGCACCGCACAGCCCGGCCATCGCCACGGCGCCCGGCATGCCCCAGACGACGCTGGAGGCTTCGTCCTGAGCGACGAGGGAACCGCCGGCCTCGACCACGGCCTTACCCCCTACGAGCCCGTCCTGCCCCATACCGGTCAGGATCACGCATAGTACCCGCCGCCCGTAGGACCGCACGACGCTCCGCAGCATCGGATCGACCGAGGGCCGGCAGAAATTTTCCGGCGGGGATTTGTCCAGCTTGATCCGCCTGCCGGCGGAACCACCTTCGATCAGCATATGAAAATCCCCAGGCGCCACATAGACCCGGCCAGGCTCAAGAGTCTCGCCATCCACCCCCTCCGCCGCGGGCCAGCCGCTGATCCTGGTGATGTGTTCAGCCAGGATGGTCGTGAAAGTAGCCGGCATGTGTTGCGTGATGACGATCGGCTGCCGAACCGAACCCCGGATATCGGTCAGCACCTTGAAGAGCGCCTGCGGCCCTCCGGTCGAGGAACCGATCGCCAGGATATCGAAACCTTCCCCGGAAAGCGGCCGGATGGAAGGCGTCCGTGGCCCCGCACCCGCCGCAGCCATGGAGGAAGCGGCGAGACGCGGCGCCGGCGGAGTGCTCCGTTTGATCTCTTGCGTGGATGGGGAACTGGTTGGGGCCAGCGATGCGGCTGCGGATGCGGAGACCGGCAAAGGCAGCGGAATTTTTTCGGCCCGGCGCCGCGATGACGCCAATTCCCGCACCTTGAGGACGAGATCCCGCTTGAAATCGGCGGCACTGGTCAGTTCGCTCGCCGTGGGCTTGGCGACGTAGTCGGTCGCCCCCAAGGACATGGCCTTCAAGCTGATCTCGGCGTTGCGCCGGGTCAGAGTCGAGGCCACGATCACCTGAACCCCGGGCCGGGCCTGAAGCAGGAGCGGCAGCGCCGTCAGCCCGTCCATGACCGGCATCTCGATGTCGAGAATCACGATTTCGACATCGTTCCGCTGAATGGAACTGACCGCCATCTTGCCATCGCCGACCGAGGCGATGACGCTGATGTCCTGCTCGCTTTCCAGCGCCCGGTTCAGGAGGCCGCGAATGACCGCGCTGTCGTCGCATACCATGACGCGATAAGGCGAGCCGCTCTTGCCGGGCTTCACCCCACCGGGTGCCCCCATAGCCGGGGGCGGGGATGCCGCCGGGAAGCCGGATGGTCTTTCCGGGAAGTTAGTCAAGCAAGCCCACCTGCGCGAATTTGGACTGGATGATGTCGGCATCGAAGGGCTTCATGATGTATTCGTTGGCGCCCGCCGCGACGGCTTCCTGAATGTGCTTCATGTCGTTTTCCGTCGTGCAAAAGACGACGACGGGCCGATCGCCCCCTTCCATCTTCCGCAGAACCCGAAGGAATTCGATCCCGCTCATGACCGGCATGTTCCAGTCGAGCAGAATCGCATCCGGCATCCGGCGCTGACAGGCGTCGGCGGCGATTTGGCCGTCCTCGGCTTCCTCGATTTCAAAGCTCAGATCTTCGAGGATGCGTCGTGCGACCTTCCGCACGACCCGCGAATCATCAACTACCAGACATGATCTCATGCCCCAATCTCCAACTGACCGCCATCCCCCGCGTCAGGCGCCTATCACGCCGCTTCGCCACGTGGCAGCAGGTTGAGTAGACGTGAAACGTCGAGGATAATCAACAAAGTATCTTTAAGCCGGTGAATGCCGTTCGAGACATCCCGCCATCTTGGGTCGAGTGTCGCCGGATTGCTTTCAAAAGTGGCTGAATCGACGCTCAGAACCTCTCCCACGGAATCGACCAGGAGGCTGTAGAGTTCGCCGCCGTGATCGATCACGACGCTCATCCGCGGCCCCTTGTTTTCGCCGCCCGCCATTCCGAGCCGCTTCCGGATGTCGATCGCGGTAACGATACGGCCGCGCAGATTGAGCGAGCCCGCGACTTCCGGCGGGGCCAGCGGAACCGGCGTGATCCGCTGCGGCGCCAGGACGTCCTGCACCTGAAGAACCGGAAACCCGAAAAGCTGCCCGTCGATATACACCGTCACGAATTCGTTCTGACCGCCGCCTTTCGTATCCTTGGCATTGCGGTGTTCGGTCGGCACCAATTGCTGGCCCATGCTGCCTCCAGTTTACAGATGGAGCGTCGACAGCGCGTTAAGCAGCGCGTCGCGATCCGATTTCGCCACGTAATCGGTAAATCCGACCCGGCGCCCACGCTCAAGATCCTTGGCCGATGCATGCGCGGACAAGGCGACCAGCGGCTTGTCCTGCCAGCGTTCGGAACTCCGGATTGCCTCCGCCAGCTCGAAACCGCTCATCCCCGGCATTTCGATGTCGCTGACGATGACATCGAAATCGATGCCCTTCTCGCACAAATTCAGCGCCTGAACGCCCGATTCGACCGTCGTCACATCATAGCCGGCGATGGACAGGAGGGGCGTCAGCAGGTTCCGGAAGAACGGCGAATCATCCACGAGCAGGATGCGCTTGTTCTTGTCGCTCCCGTTCGAGGTATCCGGCTGATTGGCGAACCAGTCGTCGAATGCCATGGTCAGGAAATGCGCGGCATCGATCACGTCGGTCGCCTTGCCGGCGATGATGGCGCTGCCGAGGAGGCCCGGCTGGTCGGTCGCCAGTTCGACATCGAGGCGTTCCTCGACGATATCGAGGATCTCGTCGGCGACGAGCCCCATCGTCCGGTCGCGGTCGGCGAAGACCAGCACGGGCTGCCGGCCGCTCGACGCCAGATTGTTGTTCCCGTCGATGGTGACGAGCGGCATGAGCTTGCCGCGATACTGCACCACCGGCTTGCCGTGGAGACGCTCCACCTGCGCCAGATCGATCTCTTCGAGGCGGGCCACCAGGGCCAGGGGCACCGCCTTTGGACCGGCCTCCACCGCGCGGAACAGGAGCAGCGTGGTAAGAAGCTGCTGCCGCGTGCCGACGGTCTGAGCCTGCTCGGCCGCCTCCGTCTCATTGGAGGTCGCCTCGCCGGTTGCGCCGGCGATGCCGTTCGGATCGAGGATCATGATGACGCTGCCATCGCCGAGGATGGTGTTGCCCGAGAACATGTTGATGTCGCGCAGGATCGGCGCCACCGGCTTGACCACGATTTCCTCGGTGTCGAAGACGCGGTCGACGATGATGCCGAAGCTGTAGCTGCCGACACGGGTAACGACGATGAAGGCCTCGCCGTTGTCATGCTGCTCGCGGACGCCGAGACGCAGCAATTCCCGCAGGGACACGAGCGGCAGGAGCCGGTCGCGAAGGCGGAGGACCGGGGCGTCGTGAAGCACTTCGATCCGGTATTCGGAATTCGCGGCGGCGCGGACCAGTTCGACCACACTGATCTGCGGGATGGCGAAACGCTCCCCGCCGCATTCGACGACCAGCGCCGAGACGATCGCCAGGGTCAACGGGATCTTGATGATGAAGGTGGAGCCACGGCCCAGCGCCGTCCGCAATTCGATGACGCCGCCGATCTTTTCGATATTGGTGCGGACGACATCCATGCCGACGCCGCGCCCCGACACGCTCGTCACCGCCGCGGCGGTGGAGAAGCCGGCCTTGAAGATGAACATGTGGATCTGCTGATCCGACATGCTGGCGAGCTCGGCCTCGGTCACGATGCCGTTCTTAAGCGCCTTCTCCTTGATCTTGTCGATGTTGAGGCCGCGCCCGTCATCCGTGATCTCCATGATGATGTGGCCGCCCTCATGATAGGCGTTGAGCGTGATCGTGCCGGCTTCCGGCTTACCGGCGGCGACGCGCTCGGCGATCCCCTCGACGCCGTGATCGGCCGAGTTGCGGACCATGTGGGTCAGCGGATCCTTGATCAGCTCCAGAACCTGCCGGTCGAGTTCGGTGTCCTGACCGATCATCCGCAGTTCGATCTTCTTGCCGAGTTCGAGCGAAAGGTCACGCACCAGCCGGGGCAGCTTGCCCCAGGCGTTGCCGATCGGCTGCATGCGGGTTTTCATCACGCCTTCCTGCAGCTCAGTCGTGACATGCGACAGGCGCTGCAGCGGGGCGGTGAACTCGCTGTCCTTCTGGGAGCGGAGGATCTGCATGAGCTGATTGCGGGTAAGCACGAGTTCGCTCACCATCGTCATCAGCGTCTCAAGAACATCGACGCTTACGCGGATGCTCTGGCCGGCGACGGCGGAATCCTTCGCCGCTTCGAGCGGACGCCCGGCATCGCCGGGATCGGCATGGGCGGGCTCTTCATGGGCATGCGCCACGGCGGGGACGGGGCGCACCGCGACGGCGACCTCCGTCGAAACGGGCGCCGCGACGGGCACCGGCACCGGGGCGGCAGCGGCGGGAACAGGGGCCGCGACACCGGGCGCCCGCACCGGGACGAAATCATCGATATCGGGTTCGGGAGCCGGCTTCGCAGCGGCCGGGGCCGGAGCGGCGGCTGCGGCGGGAGCCTCGTCGACGACCTCGCCGACGGCCCATTTGTTGAGCTTCAGGATCAGCTCGGCATCATGCCCTTCCGGCTCTTTCTCCGTCGCTTCCAGCGCCGCCATGATGCTCTTGATGCGGTCGAGGGATTCCAGGATCAGCGTGACCGCCTGGGCCGTCACCAGCAATTCGCCGTCGCGGAACTTGCCGAGCACGTTCTCCGCCGCATGCGCCACTTTCTCAAGCCGGGGCAACCCAAGGAAGCCGCAGGTGCCCTTGATCGTGTGAACAAGGCGGAAAATATTGCTGAGAAGCGCTGGTTCGTTGGGGTTCTGCTCTAGCTTCACCAACTCGAGATCGAGCACGGAGAGGTTTTCCGTCGTCTCGGTCAGAAACTCACTGAGGAGGTCATCCATGGCAATCCGGCTCGGAGCTAGGGTTTGAACACGTTCGACGGCACCACCTGATACCAAGGTGGATTGTCGGGGAACCATTGTCTTCGAATGATTAATATCGCGTTACATTTGAGACGATAAATCGCGCGATCAGGCTGCTTTTCAGCCGGTCCCAGCGGTCAAAACGAAGCTCCCGGCATTAACTTTTTTGAGGATCACCCGGGCGCCCAATGCCTCGGCGAGGCAGGCGGTGAAGCAGGGATGGACATTGCGCGCCGAAAGATCGGCCACCGCGATCTTGCGTCCGAGGCCGGGGCCAAGTTCCTCCGGCAGGTTGACGGCCTCGCCGGTCCCGGTGACGGCAAGCCCGCCTCCCGATGAGGGCGCCCCCGGTTTGACGGCCACGGTGCCGCCCCGAGGCAGGGCCTCGGCGGCGATCACGGCGATGTTGCAGGCCAGGATTTGCCATTCGCGCGGGAGTTCCGCCACTTCCGGGTGCCAGTCCAGCTCGACCTTGCCGCCTTCGAAGAGCCCGGCAAGGAGTTCGCGCGGGTCGCCGCCCGCCGAGGAGACTCCGTAAGCGAGACGGTAGAATTGCAGGCGCTGCCCAGCCTTGCGCGCGCTCTGGCCGATCAGCGCCACCGCGTCATTAAGGAAGTCGGGCTTGAGGAAATCGGGCTCCTCCTCGCTCAACAGCTCGACGCCGTTGTTGATGGCGCCCACCGGACTCACCAGTTCATGGCAAAGGCGGGCGCAAAGCAACTCGGCGACGCGTAGATCGATCAGCGGAGGCATGGCGGCCCTTCGATGCGGCGGAAACGCGGCCACGACTGTAGGCGCCAGCCGATTTCGCGTCTATAGTCACGGTTGCGGCCAGGACAACCGGCTGAACCCGATCCCCCGGTTTCCGTAACCCCTCACTTGATCTTCCTCCACCCGGTCACGAGATGGCAGCCGTTTATTTCGAAAAAAGCGCACGCGACCTCCGGCTCGATTTCTTCCGCGGGCTGTCGCTGTTTTTCATTTTCGTCGATCATATTCCCGACAATTCCCTCAGCTATTTTACCGTCCCGCTGATCGCCTTCAACGATGCGGCGGAGGTGTTCATCTTCATTTCCGGCTATACGGCGGCGCTCGTCTATGGCCGCACGCTCCTGAACCAGGGATTTCTGTTCGCCACCGCGCAAATCCTGCGCCGGGTCTGGCAGCTTTACGTCGCCCACATCTTTCTGTTCGTCATGTACACGGCGGAGGTCTCCTACAGCGTCCTCACCTTCAGCAATCCGCTCTTCTATGACGAGTCGCGGGTCGGGGACTTTCTGGTCGAGCCGCACATCGCGGTGATCAAGACGCTTTTTCTGCAATTTCAGCCGACGTTTCTCGACATCCTGCCGCTCTACATCGTGCTTCTGGGCAGTTTTCCGCTGATCCTCGTGTTGCTGCGCCGGCATAGCCTGCTGGCGCTCCTGCCTTCGGCGGCGCTTTATGTCGGCGCCCAGCGCTTCGACCTCGCCTTGACCGCCTATCCGCAGGATCACCTCTGGTTCTTCAATCCCTTCGCCTGGCAATTCCTGTTCGTGATCGGCGCCACCATCGGCTTTGCCCGCGTCGCCGGACGCAAGCTGTTGCCGGACCGGCACTGGCTGATCTGGCCTTCGGGGCTTTTCGCGCTCGCGGCGGCGGTGGTGAATGTCAGCTGGATGATCCACGGCATCGACGAGGACTTTCCCGGCCTGCTGCTGAAGGAATTATGGCCGATCGACAAGAATAATCTTGCGGTATTACGGCTTGTCAATTTCCTCGCGCTCGCGGTGCTGGTCATGTATTTCATCAGGCCGGATAGCGCTTTTCTGCGTGGACGCCTTGTTTTCCCGTTCCTTTTGTGCGGACGTCAGTCGCTTCATGTTTTCTGTGTCGGTGTCCTTCTGTCCGTCCTTGGGCACTTCATCCTCACCGAGCTCTATGGCGGGATCGTCATGGAGATGTTCATCAACGGCTCGGGGTTGGTCCTGATGGCGGCGACCGCTGCCCTGATCGAATGGTATCGCAAGCTCGACTCCTATTCCCGCCCCCTGCGCCCGGAACAACCATGCCCGGACTAGCCATGAGCCTCAAGCACCGCGCCGCCTTCCCGGCAATCGGCCTTTTCCTGCTTTTGCTGACACCCGCCAGGGCTGCGGTCGCGGATGCGGCGCTGGCCGATCTTTGCGCGGTGCCGAGCGAGTTTTCCGCCGAAATCAAGGCGAAGCTTCCCCGGCTCGCCGAGCGGATCAAGGCGGGTCAGGCGGTGAAGATCGCCGCCGTCGGCGGCTCTTCGACCGCCGGCGCCGCCGCGAGTTCCCCGAGCCGGACCTATCCGCATCAGCTCGAAGACGATTTGAAGGCGCGGCATCCGGGCCTTCAAATCACCGTCCTCAATCGCGGAGCCCCCCGCGAATCCGCCGAGGAAATGGTCCAGCGCATCGAGCGCGAGGTCATTCCGGAAAATCCCGATCTGGTACTTTGGGAGACAGGCATCACCGACGCCGTGCGCGGCATCAATCCCGATGCCTTCACCGACGCGGTGCAATCCGGCATCGACAAGCTGCGCCGGCACAATATCGATATCATCCTGATCGACATGCAGTATTCAAGGAGGATAACCTCCGTCATCGATTTCGAACGCTATCTCGACGCTTTGCACGGGGCCGCCGATGTTAACGGCCTCTATATCTTCCCCCGCTATGAGATCATGGCGCATTGGAGCGAGAGCGGGCGCTTCGATTTCGACAATGTTCCCGAAAATGACCGCGCGAACCAGGCGGCGATGCTCTATTCCTGCATCGCCCTGCATCTGGCCGACGCCATCGATTCCGCAACCCGCTGAGAATTCCTTTATGTTTGAATTCCTTATGTTTGAATTCCGGATACCCGTGAAATCCCGGATTTGGCTGCGGCTGGCGGCGGGACTTGCCGCCTTTCTGCTCGGCCCCGCCCTTTGCGCCCATGCCGAGGCGCGGCATCTTTGTGCGACGCCGGAAGCGCTCATCCATCTGCGGGAAGGACTGCCACGGACGGAGGAGCGCATTCTCCGGAACGAGCCCGTGACCATCCTCGCCATCGGCTCCTCCTCGACCGCCGGCGTGGGGGCAAGCTCCCCCGCCTTCACCTATCCGAACCAGCTTGCCCAGGAACTGCGCCGCCGGCTTCCGGGGCTCGACTTCCGCGTCATCAACAAGGGCGTCGGCAGCGAGGAAGCGCCGGCGACCGTGGCGCGCTTCGAGCGGGACGTTTTGCCGGAAAACCCGGATCTGGTGATCTGGCAGGTCGGGACCAACGACGCCCTCCATGACGAGGACATCGCCCTTTATCACGAGGCGATGAAGCAGGGCATCGATGCCCTCCAGGCCGCCGGCATCGACATCCTGATCATGGATCTGCAATACGCGCCGCAAATTCTGGCGCATCCGCTCTATCGCCAGATTGAACAGGAGATTTCGGCGCTTGGCCGGGAAGAAGGCACGCCGGTCTTCCACCGCTTCGCCATCATGCATCACTGGCTGACCTCCGACGGGCTCGATTTCAAGGCGATGCTCTCCCCCGACGGCCTCCACATGAACGATCTGAGCTATAGCTGCCTCGGCCAGCTCCTCGCCGAAGCGATCACCGACCGTGTCGCCGTCGGCGTCGGGCGGGCCGTGATCGCCTTGCATCACTGACGTTCCAGATAAATCCTATGCCCGAGCAGGAAAAGGATCTGGTCCCGGCGCCTCAGACCGATCCGGGCGGACTGACCCTGGCGCACCAGCTCAGCGCCGAGATCCTGGAAAGCGCCAGCGCCACCCTGACCCTGGAAAAATGGTGCCGCACGCGTTTGGGCGAAGCCGCCCCGCCGATCACCGCCCGCCTCGTCGATAATCAGGGAACCCCCGCCGACGCCCGCCAGCGCGCCCGGCTTCAGGCCGGCTGGGACGAGATCGTCCGCTATCGCCGGGTATGGCTGGAATGCGGCCCGCATGTGCTGCTCGAAGCCGAGAACTGGTATGTGCCAAGCCGTTTGACCGGGGCCATGAACGAGGCGCTCGAAACCACCGACACGCCCTTCGGCAAGATCGTCCGCGAACTGATGCCCTATCGCCAGACTTTCATGACCACGATCTTTTCCCCCCTGGCCGAACCCGACGCCCTCTTCGAGCACCGCGCCATCCTCTTCACCGGCGGCCACCTGCCATTCTCGGAAGTGCACGAGGTTTACAAGCGGAAGATTTTGAGTTTTCTTTGAGTCGGCGACGCCATCAGGAGGTTCCGGGATGCCCACCATCAGCATGTTCTATGGCATTCTGGTGTCCATGTATGTCCTGGATACCGAGAAGCATCATTTGCCGCACATTCACGTTCGCTACAATGAGTTCAAGGCGGTGATCGGCATTCCCGAAGGCGAGGTTCTGGAGGGGAATCTTCCTTCGCGCCAGATGAAGCTTGTCCAGGCATGGATCGAGTTGCACCGGGACGACCTCAACGCCGATTGGATCCTGGCTGCCGAGGGCCAGACTCCCTTCAAGATCGCCCCCTTGCGTTGAGAGGCAGGAAATGACGCACCCGGAAACAACACCCGATGTCATCCGCGTAACGCCTTTGCCGGATTATTGGCTCGAAGCGGACTTCGCGACTGGCGAGCGCCGTCGCTTCGACATGAAGCCGTATTTACGTTATCCGGCTTTCGCGCCACTGGCTGAAAACGGTCTGTTCATGGCGGCTCATGTCGCGCACGGCACCGTAACCTGGGATGACGAGACGGACATCTCCCCGGATACGCTATACCTACGGGGCACGCCGATACGTTGACGTGATGCACTCCATCCGCAAGCATCCAAGTCATCCCTTGCCGCCTCAATCCATTTCCACGGCAACTTCGTGGCGCATCAGGGTTCCCCCGGTGGCGGCGTCGATCTCCAGCAGGCGGACCGAATAGCCCCAGAGATGTGCTATGTGGCGGAGCACCGCCCGGCAGTTCTTCGGGTCGAGGAGCACGCCGCTATAGACCGTATGGCCGAGGACGAGGCAGCGGTCGCCGACCAGATCGACATCCAGCACCTCGATATGGGGCTCGCGGCGGGCCAGATCATATTGCCGGGCGAGCGCGCCGCGGACATGGCGGTAGCCGATTTCATCATGGATGGCCGATACCTCCATCATCGGTTCGCCGCTGTCGTCGGTGACGTTGAACAAGCGGAAGTCGCGGATCGTCTTGGGGCTGAGATATTGAAGCAGGAAGCTCTCATCCCGGAAATTCGCCCAGGCATGGCGCAGCGTCCCGAACGGATCGCCATTGCCCGCCGCTGCCGGCAGCCAGGCGGCGTCCTCGGCGGTGGGGGTGGTGCAGACGCGCTTTATATCCTGCATCATGGCAAAGCCCAGCGCATAGGGGTTGATGCCGGAATAGCGCGGATCGTCGAAGCTCGGCTGAAAAACCACGCTCGAATGCGAGTGCAGGAATTCAAGCATCGAACCTTCCGAGATCAAGCCTTTTTCATAGAGGCGTTGCATGATCTCGTAATGGACGAAGGTGGCGCAGCCCTCGTTCATCAGCTTGGTCTGCTTCTGCGGATAGAAATACTGAGAGAGATTGCGGACGATCCGCAGCAGCTCCCGCTGCCAGCCTTCGAGCTTCGGTGCCCGTTTTTCGATGAAATAGAGGATATTTTCCTCGGGCAGGCCGAGGCGTTCGCGGGCGTCGGCCTTCAGCTTGTCCCGCCCGATCGCGTCGACATCGGCATCGGCGGCGCCCGCCGCCACCGGCACGGTGCGCCACAGATCGTTGAAGTTTTCCTCATCATGCCGGCGCCGGTCGGCTTCGCGCCGCAACTCCTCGCCGAGATTGGGCTTGCCGCGATGGGCATAGCGGTTGACGCCGTGATCGCGCAACGCGTGAGCGGCGTCGAGCACCCGTTCCACCGCCTCGATGCCGTGACGCTCCTCGCATTTGGCGATGTAGTCACGGGCGAAGGTCAGATAGTCGAGGATTCCCTCCGCATCCGTCCATTGCCGGAACAGATAGTTGTTCTTGAAGAAATGATTATGTCCGAAGGCCGCATGCGCCACGACCAGCGTCTGCATCGTCATCGAATTCTCTTCCATGACATAGCTGATGCAGGGATTCGAATTGATGACGATCTCATAGGCGAGGCCCTGGAGCCCCCGGCGGTAGAGGGTCTCGTGATGGGCGAAATGCTTGCCGAAGCTCCAATGCTTATACATGAGCGGCAGCCCGGTCGAGGCGTAGGCGTCAAGCATCTGTTCCGAGGTGATGACCTCGATCTGGTTCGGATAGGTATCGAGGCCAAGCTCGCCCCGCGCCACCTCCTCCACCGCGTCATAGACCCGGCGCAGCGCCTGAAAATCCCAGTTCGGCCCCTCGAACAGCAACGACATCCGCCTATTCTCCCGCCTTGACGCCGACCCGGTGCTTGGCGAACAGATCGTGGAACACGGAAAAGATCTGGGTGCGGTCGCAAGCCCGCCGCATGGCCATATTCGGATGGCTGGCCGCGACCTCGCGGTAGCACCGCCAGAGATCGGTCTGGCGGTTGAGCTCCTGCATCGATTCCGCGACCTCGATATAGGCGTAATACTGGCAGACCGGGAGGATATGGTTCCCCAGAAGGTCCGCGCAGCGATCGCCGTCGGCGCCGTAATTGTCGCCGTCCGAGGCCTGCGCCCCATAGATGTTCCAGCCATCCGCGGGATAGCGGGCGCGCAGAACCTTCAGCATCTCTTCCAGAGCCGTGGACACGACGGTGCCGCCGGTCTCGCGGCTATAGAAGAAGGTCTCTTCATCGACCTCCTCGGCCATGCTGGTATGCCGGATGAAGACCACATCGACCTTTTCGTAGCGGCGTTGCAGAAAGACATGCAGCAGCATGAAAAAGCGCTTCGCCAGCTCCTTCATCGGCTCCGTCATCGAGCCCGAAACGTCCATGAGGCAGAACATCACCGCCTTGGTATTGGGCCTCGGCACCTTTTCGAAGCGGCTGTAGCGGACATCCGACGGATCGATGAAGGGGATCACCTTCGAGCGCCGGATCAGCGCCTCAAGTTCCACCCGGAGGCTCTCCGCAAGCACGGCATCGCCATCGGCTTCCGCCTCGGCCAGCGCCGCCTCCATTGCCTCGATCTCGCTTTGGGTCGGGCGCCCGAGCGAGATCCGCCGCGCCATGCTGTTGCGCATGGTCCGCCGGATGCTGAGATTGGAGGGGGAGCCGGCGGAGGTATAGCCGGCGCGCCGATGATCGAAGGCGGTCATTTCCTTCAGCGACTTCTTGACCAGTTCGGGGAGTTCCAAATCCTCGAAGAACATGTCGAGGAACTCTTCCTTCGAGAGGGTGAATTCGAAGGAATCCTCACCCTCGCCATCGGGGCTGCCCTCGGATCCGCCGCCGCCGCCGCTGGGCGGGCGGGCGATCTCGTCCCCGCTCACATAGTCCTTGTTGCCCGGAACGACATATTCGTTGCGCCCGGTCCGGCGCGAATGCCGAAAGGCGGGCTCGGTAATCCCCCGGCTCGGGATCGAGACCTTCTCGCCGTTTTCGACATCGGCGAGGCGGCGCTTCTTCAGCGCATCCTGGACCGCCTCCTTAAGTTCTTCCCGCGCGCGGGCAATGAACCTCTGCCGGTTGCTGAGGCTCTTGCCCTTCGGGTTGGGGCGGCGATCGACGATATTCATGGCGCTCCCGCGATGATTTTCATGGCACGCTACCCGCGATGATGTTCATTGGCGCTACCCTGCCTTGTTGACCCTCATATACCACTCGACAAGGCGGCGCACCTGACGCTCCGTATAGCCGCGCGAGACCATGCGGCTGAGAAACTCGGTGTGCTTCTTCTCGGTATCCGAATCCTTCTTGCTGCCGAAGCTGATGACCGGCAGGAGATCCTCGACCTGACTGAACATGCGCCGCTCGATGACCTCGCGCAGCTTTTCATAGGAGGTCCAGGACGGATTCCGTCCCCGGTCGGCGGCCCTGGCCCGCAAGGCGAATTTCACCACCTCGTTGCGGAAATCCTTGGGGTTGGCGATGCCCGCCGGCTTCTCGATCTTCGACAGCTCCTGATTCAGAAGCTCGCGGTTCATGAGCTGGCCCGTATCGGGATCCTTGTAGTCCTGGTCCTCGATCCAGGCATCGGCATAGGCGACGTAGCGGTCGAACAGGTTCTGACCGTAATCGGAATAGGATTCGAGATAGGCTTTCTGAATCTCGTTGCCAATGAACTCGGCGTAACGCGGCGCCACCTCGCTCTTGATGAAGTTGAGATATTTTTTCTCGACCTCCTCCGGGAACTGCTCGCGCCAGATCGCCTGCTCCAGCACATACATGAGGTGGATGGGGTCCGCCGCCACCTCCAGCGTGTCGAAATTGAAGGTGCTGGAGAGAACCTTGAAGGCAAAGCGCGTGGAGATGCCCTCCATCCCCTCATCCACCCCGGCGGCGTCGCGGTATTCCTGGACGGATTTGGTGCGCGGATCGGTATCCCGGAGGCTCTCGCCGTCATAGGCCCGCATCTTCGAATAGAGATTCGAATTCTCATGCGGCTTCAGCCGCGACAGCACGCTGAACTGCGCCAGCATCTTCAGCGTGCCGGGCGCGCAGGGCGCCTCGGCCAGCTCGCTGTTGCGCAGAAGCTTTTCATAGATCTTCCGCTCCTCGGTCACGCGCAGGCAATAGGGCACCTTGATGACGCTGATCCGGTCGATGAAGGCTTCATTGTTCTTGTTGTTCTTGAAGGCCTGCCATTCGGATTCGTTCGAATGGGCGAGGATGACGCCCTGGAAAGGCAGGCCGCCGATATTCTCGCTGCCGGTATAATTGCTCTCCTGGGTCGCCGTCAGCAGCGGATGCAGCATCTTGATCGGCGCCTTGAACATCTCGACGAATTCGAGGATGCCCTGGGTCGTGCGGTTGAGGCCGCCCGAATAGGAATAGGCGTCGGGATCGTTCTGGCTGAAGAATTCGAGCTTGCGGATATCGACCTTGCCGACGAGGCTTGAGACATCCTGGTTGTTCTCGTCGCCGGGTTCGGTCTTGGCGACGCAGATCTGTTTCAGCCGCGAAGGCTGCAGCCGCACCACCGTGAACCGCCGGATGTCGCCGCCGAATTCCTGGAGCCGCTTGACCGCCCAGGGCGACATCGAGCCGGGCAAGCGGCGGCGCGGGATGCCGTATTGCTTCTCCAGGGGCGCGCTCATGCTCTCCACGTCGAAGAGGCAGAGCGGGCTTTCGAAGATCGGGCTGATGTCCCGCCCGGCCTTCAGGACATAGACCGGGCATTTCTCCATCAGCAGTTTCAGCCGCTCGGCCAGGGAGGATTTACCGCCGCCGACGGGGCCTAAGAGATAAAGCACCTGCTTTCGCTCTTCGAGTCCCTGAGCCGCGTGCCGGAAGAAGCCGACGATCCGCTCGATCGTCTCCTCCATCCCGTAGAATTCCTCGAAGGCCGGATAGATCTTGATGGTGCGGTTCATGAAGATCCGGCCGAGGCGCTGGTCCTGGCTGGTATCGACCGTTACCGGCTCGCCGATCGCCGTCAGCATCCTCTCCGCCGTGCTGGCGTAATAGGTTGCGTCATCGGCGCACCCCCGAAGGTAATCCTCCAGGGACATCTCGACTTCCTTTTGGGTGTCGTAGAGCCGCGAATAAAGAGCGTAAAGTCCATCTTCCGAAGGCATGGCTTACCTCGAACGAGAAAGAGCCGGCATCTGTCGGGTTAACGCATTCAATGGTATAAAAGATCACCATTGAATCATTAGTTTTTCGCTAAAAGGAAACTTCCGTCTCCGACCGTGCCGCCGCCGCTACAGGCAGGAGGGCAATCATAGCGACGGCATTAGGGCAATCTTGTGGCATCGCCACCGGCCAAACATCTTAGCCGCCACAAACGCGCTGAGCGAGTGGGGGCTCGGCTTTAGCTATTTTTTAAATTACGGCTGCTAAATCGGAAGGCATGGAACATGGACTGCGCGCAACCTTAGGGCAAGACAAGCGGCCTGCGGAGGGCATTGGGATGCCTCTGCCGACACCGGCTTTGCCGACTCAGGCCCCGCCCGCGCCGCCGCCCACCGCCTCCGTGGAGCCCACGCCGAGCTTTCCGGAACTGCCGCCGCCCAACACCAAACGCTGGGTTATCCGCCGCAAGGCCGAGGTCGTCGCGGCGGTCCGCTCCGGCACGATCAGCCTCGAAGACGCCTGCTTACGCTACAAGCTCTCCATCGAGGAATTCCTCTCCTGGCAACGGCTGATCGACAGCCACGGCCTCGCCGGCCTCCGGGTAACCCGGCTCCAGGACTATCGCGCCGCCGATAAGCAGCGCTGACCCCTCCCGATTCGCCGTCCTTCGGCTCCTGATCCGCCTCCAGAATCTCCTACCTATGTTTAGGTCACCCGTTATAAATGGGTACTGGAAACATAAGTGGGTCCTGGCAACGATATTTCACCGGCCTCGCTAGGCAACATTTGCCTACAGAGAAAAAATTTCCTAGTTAGCCGGCAGAATCTGCCCATCATTAACAAGTTTTTCACCGGGAGGTTCATAGCATCCGCACGCTGATGATCATCCGTTGAGGTCCGAGGGGCACCCTTGAACGATTTCCTGACAAGCCTTCGCAATCTCGGTCCCGTCCGCTTGGGAGCCATCGCCGCCGTCTGCCTGGCGACGCTGGGCTTTTTCGCGTTCATCTCAAGCCGGCTGTCCACCCCGCAGATGAGCCTCCTCTATAACGAACTCGATATGCGCGACAGCGGCCAGATCGTGCAGAAGCTCGAAGCGACGAATGTCCCCTATCAGTTGAAGAACGACGGCACGCAGATTCTGGTTCCGGCGGATCAGGTCGGGCGGCTCCGGGTGGCGATGGCGGAAGCGGGCCTGCCGCATGGCGGCTCGGTCGGCTATGAGATCTTCGACAAGGCCGAGACCCTCGGCACCTCGAACTTTTCCCAGAATATCAATCAGCTCAGAGCCCTTGAGGGCGAGCTTGCGCGGACCATCACCTCCATCGGCTCGGTCCAGGGCGCCCGCGTTCACCTAGTGCTGCCCAAGCGCGAGCTGTTCTCCCGGGAGCGCCAGGAGCCGAGCGCCTCGATCGTCCTGAAGCTCCGCGGCGCCGAGCATCTCGGCAAGGGGCTGGTCGCGGCGATCCAGCATCTCACCGCCGCCGCGGTTCCGGGGCTCCACGCCAACCGCATCTCCATCGTCGACAGCGACGGCAATCTGCTGGCGCGGGCGGCGGAAGGCGGCGCCGAGCAGCAATTTTCCTCGGCCAATACCGAAGAAGTGCGCATCGGCTACGAAACCCGGCTGGTCCACAACGTCGAAGACATTCTGGAACGCACGCTCGGGCCTGGAAAGGTCCGGGTCGAAGCGCATGCCGATCTCGATTTCGACCGGGTGACCACGAATTCCGAGACCTTCGATCCCGACAAGCAGGTGCCGCGTTCAATCCAGAGCGTCAATGAGGAGAGCGGCAGCGATCAGGCCGGCGACCAGCAGGTTACCGTCGCCAACAACCTGCCCGACGCGAAAACCGGCAATAACGGCACCTCCACCTCCGGCGGGCGTTCCAAGAACACGCGCTCCGAGGAAACCACGAATTACGAGATCGCCAAGACCGTCAAGAACGAGATCCATGAGGGCGGCGCCCCCCGGCGCCTCTCGGTCGCGGTCGTGGTCGACGGAACTTACACGACGGGCCAGGACGGCGCCCGCGTCTATCAGGCCCGCCCACAGGAAGAAATCGACCAGATCACCCGGCTCGTCCGCTCCGCCATCGGCTTCAAGGCCGATCGCGGCGACACGGTCGAGGTCGTCAACATGCGCTTCGCGCCGCTCGACGAGGCCCCGCCCGAGGTCGAGACCGGCCCGCTCGGCCTCGCCAAGAGCGACCTCGTCCGGCTCGGCGAAACCGCTGTCTTCGGGCTGATCGGGCTTCTGGTCCTGTTCCTCGTGGTCAAGCCGCTCCTGACCCGGCTCCTCACCACCGCCACCGGCGGCGGTGGCGGCCAGGGGCTGCTGGGGGCAGGGCTGGATCAAAGGCTTCTGGCCGCCAACGGCGCCGGCGGCATGGTGATGGAGGGCGGGCTTTTGCCCGACGGCACCCCGGCTCCGGCTGGCTACCTGCCGTCCGGACGGCTCGGGAACCCGGAAGATCTCAACGAGGCCATGATCGATTTGAGCCGGGTGGATGGCCGCGTCCGCGCCTCCACCCTCAAGAAGATCGGCGAAATTGTCGAGCGTCATCCCGAGGAAGCGGTGGCCATCGTCCGTTCCTGGATGTACGAGAACAACTAAGAACGCTTAAGGGGAAGTCCGTTTCATGCGAGTCCGGGAAGACATACGCTCTCTAAGCGGCCAGGAGAAAGCGGCGATTTTGATCTTCTCGCTAAGCGAGGAGCATGCCACCAAGCTCTTCGCCCTGATGGACGATGAAGAGATCAGGGACATCTCGCAGACGATGGCCAATCTCGGCACCGTCAGCTCGACGGTGATCGAGAAGCTCTTCGTGGACTTCGCCGACCAGATTTCCTCGACCGGCTCCCTCGTCGGCACCTTCGAGAGCACCGAGCGCATTCTCGCCAAGGCGCTCGGCAAGGACCGCGTCCAGAACATCATGGAGGAAATCCGCGGCCCGGCGGGCCGTACGATGTGGGACAAGCTCGGCAACGTCAACGAGGCCATTCTCGCCAGCTATCTGAAGAACGAATATCCCCAGACCGTCGCCGTCGTGCTGACCAAGGTCAAAGCCGACCACGCCGCCCGCGTCCTGTCGCAGCTTCCGGAAGCCTTCGCGCTTGAAGTCGTGATGCGGATGCTGCGCATGGAAGCCGTCCAGAAGGAAGTCCTCGACGATATTGAGCGGACGCTGCGGACCGAGTTCTTCACCAATCTCGCCCGCACCAACCGCCGCGACGCGCATGAACTCATCGCTGAAATCTTCAACAATCTCGACCGCAGCACCGAGACCCGGTTCATATCGGCCCTGGAAGAACGCAGCCGCGATTCCGCCGAAAAAATCAAATCCCTCATGTTCACCTTCGAGGATCTGGTCAATCTCAGCGGCGCCTCGATCCAGCGGCTCCTGCGCGCGGCCGACAAGGGCAAGCTGCCGACGGCGCTCAAAGGCGGCTCCGAGGCTTTGCGCGAACTCTTCTTCTCCAACATGTCCGCGCGCGCGGCGAAGCTCCTGCGCGAAGACATGGCGGCGCTGGGGCCGGTTCGCCTGCGGGTGGTCGAGGAAGCGCAGGCGGCGCTCGTTACCGCCGCCAAGGATCTGGCCGCCGCCGGCGAAATCGTCATCGCCGACAGCAAGGGCGACGATGAGTTGGTCTATTGATGCGGCTATCGATGAACGGGGCCTATCGATGAACGGAACCGAGCCATGCAGATAACGCGGAAGTTTCTGTTCGACGACGTCTTCGACAATGGCGAGGCGGCCGAGGCCGAGGCCGAGGCCCGGCGCGCGTCCATGGCAGCCACCCTGCATGCGCTTCAGAAGCACGCCCCCGTGGAGGAAGAACCCCCCGCCCCGGCCGAGCCGGTCTTCTCGCAAGCCGAATTGGCGGAAGCCCGGAGCCAGGGCCACGAAACGGGACGCGCCGAGGCGCTGGCCGAGAGGGGCCGGGCCCGCGAGGATCTGGTCGATGTGGTCCTGGCCGCGATCCCCGATGCCACCAACCGGCTTTCCCATGAATTCAAGGCGATGGCGGCGGAACTGGAGCGGCAGTCCCTGATTTTGACCCGCGCCATCCTGGTCAAGGCCGTGCCCACGCTCTCCCGGCATCAGGCCCTGGCCGAAATCGATAACCTCGTCCGGCAGTGCCTGCGGGAAAACCTGCACGAGCCGCGGATCGTGCTCCGCGTCTCGAACGCCCTGTTCGATCGGGTGGAGCAAGAGGTTCTGCCGGCGACCAGCAAGGCCGGCTTTACCGGACAATGGATCATCCTGGCGGACGATACGCTCGCCAACGGCGCCTGCCGGCTCGAATGGGCCGATGGCGGCGCCGAACGCGATCCCGTCCACCTTCTCGACGAAATCGACCGGACGATACGCCGTGCTCTTGGAATAAGTGAAACAGAGCCCGGGCCGGATGGCCTAGACACAAAGGACGGGCCGCATGGCCCAGAGGAGACACCCAATGAGTGAAGTAGAAGGTTTCGATCTTGCCGAACTCGATGGCATCGGTGAGCAGAGATCGGGCCAGATCGTCAAGGATCTGGAAGCCGTCTACGATGTCCCGGTTCAGATTTCAGCCGTGCTCGGCCGCGCCACCATGCAGGTCAGCCAGCTTTTGAAGCTGGGCCGGGGTGCCGTCGTCGAACTCGACCGCAAGGTCGGCGAGGCCGTCGACATCTACGTCAACAACCGCCTGGTGGCACGCGGCGAAGTCGTCGTCGTCAATGAAAGGCTCGGCGTGACCATGACCGAAATCGTCAAGGCCGACCGCTCCTGACAACCGCTATAATCCATCGCTTTCCTGCCCTATAACTTCCCTGCCCCGTCGTTTCTCTACCAACGGAACCAGCACCATGCGTCTACTCATCCTTGGACCCCTTGAAGGGTATCTTAGCGCCGCGGCCAAGATAGCCATGGACCGCGGCGCCAAGGTCGTGCAGATCAGCGACATCGAATCCGCCCTCGATGCGCTGCGTTCCGGACAGGGCGCCGACCTCGTGATGATGGATGTGAAGCTCGATGTCGGGCGCATGATCCTCTGCCTCAAGCAGGAACGGATTCATGTGCCGGTGATCGCCTGCGGCGTCGCCGTCGACAGCAGCGCCGCGGTGCGTGCGATCAAGGCCGGCGCCAAGGAATACATCCCGCTGCCGCCCGACGCCGACCTCATCGCCGCCGTGCTGGAAGCGGTGACCGAGGAAAGCCGGGCCGTCATCTATAACGACCCGGCGATGGAGCGCGTCCTCAAACTGGCCGAGCAGGTGGCCCCGTCCGAAGCCAATATCCTCATTACCGGCGAAAGCGGCGTGGGCAAGGAAGTCATCGCCCGTTTCGTCCATCGCAAGAGCCGGCGCGCCAAGCAGCCCTTCGTCTCGCTCAACTGCGCGGCGATCCCGGAGGCTCTGCTGGAATCGGAGCTTTTCGGCCATGAGAAGGGCTCCTTCACCGGCGCCGTCGCCCGCCGCATCGGCAAGTTCGAGGAGGCCAATGGCGGAACCCTGCTGCTCGATGAAATCAGCGAAATGCATCCAAGGCTTCAGGCCAAGCTCCTGCGCGCCATTCAGGAACGGGAGATCGACCGCGTCGGCGGCCTGCATCCGGTCAAGATCGATATCCGCCTCATCGCCACGTCGAACCGCGATCTGGAAAAAGAGTCGCAGAACGGCAATTTCCGCGAGGATCTCTATTTCCGGCTGAACGTCGTCAATCTGATCATCCCGCCGCTTCGCGACCGGCCGCAGGATATCGTCGCCTTGGCCGAGCATTTCACCCGGAAATACGCGGCGGCCAACGGCCTCTCCGATATCACGCTTTCCCCGGCGGTCCGTGAAATCCTCAGCCGCCATTCCTGGCGCGGCAATGTCCGCGAACTCGAAAACACCATGCACCGGGCGGTCCTGCTCTGCGACGGCGCGCAGATCGGCACCGATTCCGTCACTCTGTCGAGCTCGAAAGCCAAGAACGCCGATGGCGGCGGCACCGGCAAGCCGCTGATCGGGCGCACGGTCGCCGATGTCGAACGCGACCTCATTCTCAACACCCTCCAGCATTGCCTCGGCAACCGCACGCACGCGGCGACCATCCTCGGCATCTCGATCCGTACGCTGCGCAACAAGCTCCAGCAATATCGGCTCGAAGGCTGCAGCGTCCCGCCGCCCAATGAGTTGGAACGGGTTGCCATCTGATGCCCCCCAATAGCGGGGCCGTCGCAAAATCCGCTTCTGGATGAGTGAAACACTCGCCATGAGCGATAAGCCCTCTCTTCTTGGCCGCATCGGCGCAACCGTAAAGCGGGGCGAAATCGCGCTCGCGCTCGCTGTCGTGTCGATCCTGGTCGTGCTCATCCTTCCGATGCCGCCCTGGCTCCTCGATATGAGCCTCGCCATCTCGATGACCTTTTCGGTCCTGATCCTGATGGTGGCGCTCTTCATCGAGCGGCCGCTTGAGTTCTCCTCCTTTCCGACGGTTCTGCTGATCGCGACCATGCTGCGGCTGGCGCTCAACCTCGCGACCACGCGGCTGATCCTCAGCCACGGGCATGAGGGGGTCATGGCGGCGGGACACGTCATCGCCGCCTTCGGCAATTTCGTGATGAGCGGCAATTTCGTCATCGGCGTGATCGTCTTCATGATCCTGATCGTGGTGAATTTCGTCGTCATCACCAAGGGTTCGGGACGTATCGCCGAGGTCGCCGCGCGCTTCAGCCTGGACAGCATGCCCGGCAAGCAGCTCGCCATCGACGCCGACCTCTCCGCCGGCCTCATCGACGAGACCGCCGCCCGGCGGCGCCGCAAGGAGATCGAGGACGAAAGCAATTTCTTCGGCGCCATGGACGGCGCCTCGAAATTCGTCCGCGGCGATGCCGTCGCCGGCCTGCTCATCACCTCGATCAACGTCGTCGCCGGCATCTTCATCGGCGTCGTCCAGAAGAACATGACCTTCACCGAGGCCACGCAGACCTTCACGCTGCTGACCGTCGGCGACGGCCTCGTCTCTCAGATCCCGGCGCTCATCGTCTCGACCGGGGCCGGTATGCTTGTCTCGAAGGCCGGCGTCACCGGTTCCGCCGACAAGGCCGTGTTCGGGCAGTTGAGCGCCCATCCGGCGGCACTCGGCCTCTGCTCCTTCCTGCTGGTGGCACTCTCGCTCCTGCCCGGCATTCCGATGATACCGTTCCTGTTTCTCGCCGGCATCATGGGCACCGGCGCCTGGCGCCTGGGGAAGCAGGGCGACGAGCGGCGCGACGAAGCCGATGCGGCGGAAAAGGCGGCCCTGATCCCGCCCGTCAAGGAAGAACCGGCCTCGGCGGCATTGCAGATCGATCAGTTGCGCCTGGAGCTTGGCTATGGGCTGATCAGCCTCATCAACTCCGACCACGGCCAGAGGCTGACCGAGCAGATCAAGGCACTGCGCCGCCAGATCGCGGTCGAGATGGGGTTCCTCATGCCCTCGGTCCGTATCCAGGACAATCTGCAGCTTCCACCCAACACCTATGTCATCCGCGTCAAGGAGATCGAGGCCGGCAAGGGCGACCTTCGTCCGAGCATGCTGCTGGTCATGGACCCGCGCGGCGACCCGATCGCCATCCCCGGCGAGCATACGATCGAACCGACCTTCGGGCTTCCGGCCCTGTGGGCCCCCGAAAGCAGCCGCGACGAGGCCTCGTTCCGCGGCTACACCATCGTCGAGCCGCAAACCGTCATCACCACCCACCTGACCGAGATCATCAAGGACAATATGCCGGAGCTTCTGTCTTATGCGGAAACGCAGAAGCTTCTGGATGAACTCGACAAGGGCCATCAGAAGCTGGTCGGCGACATGGTCCCGAGCCAGATTTCCGTCGGCGGCATCCAGCGCGTGCTCCAGAACCTGCTCGCCGAACGCGTGTCGGTCCGCGATCTGCCGACGATCCTCGAAGGCATCTCCGAAGCCTGCGGCTACAGCCGCAATATCAGCATCCTGACCGAACATGTCCGCACCCGCCTCGCCCGGCAGATCAGCGAAGCCAATACCTCCGAAGCCGGCTTCATCCCGCTGGTCACGCTGTCCCCGCAATGGGAGCAGGCGTTCCTCGACGCCATGGTCGGCCAGGGCGAGGAAAGACAGCTCAGCATGGCCCCGAGCCGGCTCCAGGAATTCATCGGCGGCGTGCGCCAGACCTTCGAGCGCATGGCCATGACCGGCGAATCGCCGGTCCTGCTGACCAGCCCCGGCACCCGCCCCTATGTCCGCTCGATCATCGAGCGTTTCCGTCCGGTAACCGTCGTCATGTCCCAGAACGAAGTCCACCCCAAGGCGCGCATAAAAACCCTGGCCCAAATCTAAGCCGGCTCAAATCTAGTCCGGCTTGAATCTAGAACGGTAGCCCCGCATGCGAACCCGCACCTTCACCGCCGCCTCGATGTCCGATGCGATCCGGCTCGTCCGCGAGCAACTGGGGCCGGATGCGATCGTCATTTCGACGGAGCCCGGCGAGAATGGCGGCATGACCATCACCGCCATGGCCGACGAGACCGCATCCGCCGATGGCGCGGATGCCGAGGCGGCGGGAGACGCGTCCCGGAATGCCGAGGCGGATAACGCCGAGGCCGAGGGGGCCGAGAGGCTGCATAGCGCCCTTATCAAACACGGAACTCCGGACAAGCTGGCCGAGGATCTGCTGCGCGGCGCCATCGAGATCGGTGCGGAAAACCCCGCCGGCGCTCTGGCCGGCGCCCTTCATGGCCGGTTCGGCTTTGCGCCGATCGGCGAGGGAGATTGGCCGAAGCCGCTGTTTCTGATCGGCCCGCCGGGGGCCGGCAAGACGATCTCGACGGCGAAGCTCGCCACCCGTCTGGTCCTGGGCAAGAACCCCGTCCGCGTGATTTCGAGCGACACGGTCCGGGCCGGCGGAATCGAGCAGCTTGAAGCCTACACCCGGCTTCTCGGATTGACGCTCCATCGGGCCGGCAGCGCCAGGGATCTCAGCCTCGCCGTGGCGGCCAGGATCGACGGCGAACGCGTCCTGATCGACAGCGCCGGGATCAACCCCTACAGCTCCGCCGACCGCGGCGAGCTGGCCGACTATATCAAGGCCACCGGTGCCGAGCCCGTCCTGGTCCTGCCCGCCGGCGGTGACCTCTTCGACTCGACCGAACTGTGCCGGGTGGCCCGGCAATTCGGCTGCCGGCGCATGCTGGTGACCCGCGTCGATATGGTGCGGCGGCTCGGCAGTGTCTTGGGTGCCGCCGCGGAATCGGAACTTGCCTTCAGCGAAGTCGGCACCGGCCCCGACATCGCCCACGGCCTCACCGCCCTCGACCCCACCACCTTGGCACGGCTGATCATGCCGGACTCCCCCATGCCCTACCGTCTCACCCGCCCCAGACACGAAACCGCTTGATCCACCTCAATGAGCCGGGTGGCCGCGTCGCCTATAGAAAAAGATTCATTTTTCAGGAGTGCCGCCCATGCGGATAAAATTCCTCATCGCCCTCGCCCTCACCGGCTTCGGCGCCGCCGCTCAAGCCACGGAGGCTCCGGCGGGCGACCCGGCCACCGGGCGGAAACTTGCGGCAATCTGGTGCTCTTCCTGTCATGTCGTCGGCCCCGGCGCCCCCGGTTCCGACACGGCACCGCCCTTCGCGCTGATCGCCGAACGGCACAAGCATGATCCGAACTGGGTCCGCGCCTGGCTTGCCGCCCCGCACCCGCCGATGCCGGACCCGAACCTGACCCGCGCCGAGATCGCCGACCTCTCCGCCTATCTCGCGAGCCTTGCCGGCTCGGGAGACTGAGGAGCCTATCCAGGCTCGGGCGGACCCGTCCGCTGGTTCATCGCCGAAAACCCCAGGGGAATCGGGTGAGTTGATCAGCGTGCGATGACGCTGGCGAGGAAGTCATCATCCCAAGCTGCGACTTTGCGCTTCAAGCGCATTGAATCTTTGCCTGGTGCCCTTCGGATTAGGTTCAGGGCCATGTGTTTTATGGTCGTGAAGTTGGCAGGTGCGTGATCTGTTCGCAGGCGGCATTCGTCGTCGCGAAAGACCATGTCGAGGACCCAATGGAGGCTGTTCTCGACGGCCCAATGATCGCGGATAAGGGGGCTGATCAGGCTGGCGACTTGAACCAGTGAGGTGATGTAGAACCGCGTCTCGCGCTCGATCTTGTCTGTGTTCGGGCTCACTCCGGGAATCTGGCGGATGCTCTCGACCATGACGACGCTCTTCAATCCAGGCCATTGATGGCTCTCTTGAAGCCAGTCGACGTCGTGGATGACGGTGATGTCCCTGGTCTCGATGCGTCCGTGATCACCATCGACCGTGCGATGGTGGCTAACGATAGTATCCTGGAAAGACTTGGCTTTTTGTTCGGTCGTGAAGAGTTCGACATCATCGCGCAGCGTGCCCTGATTGCCTTTGAGGGCGAGGATGTAGTCGGCCTTCTTGTCGGTGATATTCTGGGCGATGGCGCGCTGGCAGCCCATGGCGTCGATGGTCACGACGGCGCCCTCGATCGCCAGCATATCCAGCAGTTTGGGAATGGCGACGATCTCGTTGGCCTTGTCTGCCACCTTGACCTGCCCCATCACCAGACGCTGGCGAGCGGCAAAGGCCGAGACCATGTGGATGGCGTCCTTGCCGGCTCCCTTCGAGCGGCGAACCGTCTTGCCGTCTATGGCAACGACGCCTTCCGGAACGCCGATCAGAGATGCGGTCCAGGCCACGAAGCAGCGTTGGAATTGGTCGGCATCCAGGGTGGCAAGGATATCACCCAAATGATCATGCGTCGGCGTGCCTTCGCGGAACGGACGAAACCGGCGCAACAGAGCAAGCTTCTTCTCGCCGAAGCGGGAGATATCGGTGATGGTTTCCGCCCCGGCGATCACCGCCAGCAGACACAACAGCAGCACCTCAGCGAGGGGATATTTTACCTTCGCGATTTGCCGACAATCAGGCATATCATTGAAATAGCTTAGAAAAATAACCGCTTCGGCAACCGCCTCAACATCGAAAGCCACCGCATCCATCGAGTTCATCCTCCCGCGAATCAGAGGACATCGACAGATTCAGCATTTCAGCCCGTTGTCACCTGTTAATTCACCCGATTGCCCTGCCGAAAACCCCTTAGCGGAATCCTTGAAAAACCGCTATGTGTGTGGCCTGAAACCAGGAGGAACCATGGCCGCTTACCAATACGTCTATGTCATGAAGGGCTTGAGCAAGACCTATCCGGGCGGAAAGCAGGTATTGCAGGACATATGGCTCTCCTTCCTGCCGGGCGCCAAGATCGGCGTGCTCGGGCCGAACGGCGCCGGTAAATCGACGCTGCTGCGGATCATGGCCGGGACGGATAAGGAATATTCGGGCGAAGCCTGGGTGGCCGAAGGGGCGAGTGTCGGCTTTCTGGCGCAGGAACCGGTGCTCGATCCGGCCAAGGATGTCGTTGGCAACGTGATGGAGGGGCTGGCCTCGACCAAGGCCCTCCTCGACCGTTTCGAGGAAGTGAGCGCGCGCTTCGCCGAGGAGCTTACCGACGACGAAATGAACGCCCTCATCGCCGAGCAGGGCGAGATTCAGGAAAAGATCGATCACGTCAATGGCTGGGAGCTCGACCGCACGGTCGAGATCGCCATGGACGCGCTGCGCTGCCCGCCGGGCGATGCCGATGTCACCAAGCTTTCGGGCGGCGAGCGGCGCCGGGTCGCGCTGTGCCGGCTCCTGCTGCAACGGCCCGATCTGCTGCTGCTCGACGAACCCACCAACCATCTCGACGCCGAATCCGTCTCCTGGCTGCAACGCTTCCTCAAGGACTATACCGGCACCGTCGTTACCGTGACCCATGACCGCTACTTCCTTGATGAAGTCGCGGGCTGGATTCTCGAAGTCGATCGCGGGCGCGGCATTCCCTATGAAGGCAATTACACCGGCTGGCTCGAACAGAAGAAAAAGCGGCTCGACCTCGAAGGCAAGCAGGAAGCGGCGCGCCAGAGCACCCTCGCCCGGGAATTGGAATGGGTGCAGGCCAGCCCCCGCGCCCGTCAGGCGAAATCGAAGGCCCGTCTCCAGGCCTATGACGCATTGGTCGCCCAAAGCCGCGAGAAGGCGCCCGATACCGCACAGATCGTCATTCCGCCGGGGCCGCGCCTCGGCGATCTCGTGATCGAGGCCGAGCATCTGGGCAAGGGCTTCGGCGACCGGCTGCTGATCGACGACCTCACCTTCAAGCTGCCGCCGGGGGGCATCGTCGGCATCGTCGGCCCGAACGGCGCCGGCAAGACCACGCTCTTCCGCCTGATCACCGGCCAGGACCAGCCGGACCAGGGCTCGATCCGCCTCGGCGACACGGTGAAGCTCGGCTATGTCGATCAGTCGCGCGACCAGCTCGCCGCCGACAAGACGGTGTGGGAGGAAATCTCCGGCGGATTGGATGAAATCGATCTCGGCCGCCGCAAGCTGCCGAGCCGTGCCTATTGCGCCCTGTTCAATTTCAGGGGCCCCGACCAGCAGAAGAAAGTCGGCCAGCTATCGGGCGGCGAGCGCAACCGCGTGCATATGGCGAAGATGTTGAAGACCGGCGCCAATGTCCTCCTGCTCGACGAACCGTCGAACGATCTCGACGTGGACACCTTGCGCGCCCTCGAAGACGGGATTCTCGACTTCCCCGGCTGCGTCCTGGTGATCAGCCATGACCGCTGGTTCCTCGACCGCATCGCCACGCATATCATCGCCTTCGAAGGCGACAGCCAGGTCGTCTGGTTCGAGGGCAACTACGCCGATTACGAAGCCGACCGCAAACGCCGCCTGGGTGCCGCCGCCGACCAGCCGCACCGGATCAAATACCGCCCGCTGACGCGGTCCTGAGGCGGGCACGGATGACGGGGGCCGGGATTTTCCGGCCCTCGTTTCCGTCATAAAGGATCAGCGATGGCGTGATGCCGATCCGTTCACCGACAACGTGAATAACGGCAAATAGAACAACGGCGTGATACAGGTACAAGCTGTACGAAATTTTGCGGATGCCCTGAAAAAAGGTTCCGGCTAATCCTGTATTGCTCGCGGAAAAAGGAGATCGCTCATGCCGTCAAGGCGCGGGCCCTCAGGGCGGCGTTCATCGCCAGGAAACCCTGCCGCGTCGAATCGAGGAGCCCCGCGCCGAAGAGCGGCGGCAGGATGCCGGAAAACCGCTCGCTGTGGTGGAACCGGCAATTTCCGTCCTGCGGCTCCAGGCGGAAGGCGTGCTCGCCGTCAAAAAGCCCAGGGACAAACAGCCGCCCAAGCCAGCGCAATTCCTGCCCCGGAATAGCGGCGAGAACGACGGGACGAAAGACCATCGGTTTCCGTCCCGGTGGCGCCACCACGATCTTGAGTCGGGCGCCCGGGCGCGCCTCCCCCTCGGCCAGGGTGATGAAGGGGTTCCAGGCGGGATAGGCGGCGAAATCGGTCAGAATGGACCAGACCCGCGCCGCCGGCGCCTCGATATCGATCCACGTCTCGATTTTCGGCATCAGAGCAATCCATCCAATGTATCGGAGAGCAATTTCAGATCCGCCTCAGCCGAGAGCCGGTGGTCGCCGGACTTTACCAGGGTGACGGTGACATCCGTACTTTCGAGCCGCTCGGCCAGGCGCAGGCTGGTTTCGAAGGGCACATCCCGGTCCTGCATCCCCTGGAGCAGCCGCACAGGGCAGGAAAGTGGGATCGGGGCGCGGAGCTGGAGGTGATCGCGGCCATCTTCGATCAGGGCCCGGGTCACGGCATGGCCTTCGGGATCATAGTCGCAACCCACCCGCAGGCAGCCATCCCGGTCGAGCGCCTCAAGCTCCGCCGCCGAAAAGCGGTCGAACATCAGATCCTCGGTGAAGTCGGGGGCGGCGGCGATCCCGATCAAGGCCGCGATCCGCTCCCTCCGGGCTCTTGCCGCCAGCAGCATCAGCCAGCCGCCCATGCTCGACCCCACCAGAATCTGCGGCCCCTCGGTCAGCGTGTCGAGGACATGGATCGCATCCCTGGCCCAGCGCCCGATGGTCCCATCCTCGAAACGGCCCGATGAAGCGCCATGTCCGAAATAGTCGAAGCGCAGAAACGCCTGCCCCAGCACCCGGCAATGGGCTTCCAGCGCCGCCGCCTTGGTCCCGGTCATGTCGGATTTGAACCCGCCCAGGAACATCACACCGGGCGTTCTTCCGCCGGATCGATGGTATGCGATTGTGGCACCGTCGGCGCATGTTAGTATCGAGGCCCCTTCCGTTCCGGGGCGCGCATCCTCAACCATATCGACCACTCGCAGCATGAAAACCAGCACTGATTCTAGCACTCCAGCCCCCACCGGGGAAACCCGCCAGCCAGCCGTCTTGCAAATCGTGCCCCGATTGGCGACAGGCGGAGTCGAGCGCGGCACCGTCGAGATCTCGGCGGCGCTGACCGCCGCCGGCTGGCGCTCCGTGGTGGCGTCGGCGGGCGGCAAGATGGTCCAGGAAATCCTGCGGCATGGCGGAACCCACGTCACCCTGCCGCTCGCCTCGAAGAACCCCTTCGTGATCCGGCGCAACATCGGCAGGCTCGCCTTGATCATCGAGCGCCACGATATCGACATCGTCCATGCGCGCAGCCGGGCTCCGGCATGGAGCGCGCAGGGCGCCGCAAAGCGCACGGGGCGGCATTTCATCACCACTTTCCACAACGCCTATGGCGGCACCTCCCGGTTCAAGCGCTGGTACAATTCGGTGATGGCGAGGGGTGAGCGGGTGATCGCGATCTCGGAATTCGTCGCCGGACATGTGGCGGAGACCTATGGCGTCGAGGAGGACCGGCTGCGCCTCATTCCGCGCGGCGTCGATCTCCGCCGCTTCGACCCCGACGGCATCAGCCCCGAGCGGCTGGCCCGGCTGGCCCGGATGTGGAACCTGCCCGACGATCTGCCGCTGATCATGCTGCCCGGCCGCCTGACACGCTGGAAGGGGCAGCTCGATCTGGTCCGCGCCGTAGCATCCACCGGGCGCACGGATTTCCGCTGCCTTTTCGTCGGCGGGGATGAGGGCGGCGGCTCCTACCGCCGCGACCTCCTGAAGGAGATCGCCCGGACCGGCCTGCCCGGAATGTTCGGTTTCGCCGATGATTGCGACGACATGCCGGCGGCGATGATGCTGGCCGATGTCGTGGTCTCGGCCTCCAACCGGCCGGAGGGCTTCGGCCGCGTCATCGTCGAGGCCCAGGCGATGGGGCGCCCGGTGGTGGCGACCGATCACGGCGGCTCGTCCGAGACCATCCTGGCGGGAGAGACCGGCTGGCTGGTTCCGCCCGGCGATCATGCGGCACTGGGAGCGGCGATCCTGGAGGCGCTCAGCCTCGGCACCGAGGCGCGGCAGGCGCTGGCGCAGCGGGCCATCGCCCGGGTCCGGGAGAATTTCAGCCGCGACCTCATGTGCGCCCGCACGCTCACCGTCTATGGCGAAGTGCTGTTTCCGGAAGCGCCAGAAGAGCCATGAGTCTGGAAAGACCGCGTATTCTGGTGATAAAATTAGGCGCGCTCGGCGATTTCGTCCAGGCGCTGGGGCCGGCGAAGGCGATCCGGGCGCATCATGCGGATGCCGGGATCACCCTGTTGACCACCGCCCCCTTTGCCGGGCTTGGCCGTGACTGCCCCTTCTTCGACCGGGTCTGGATCGATGAGAAGCCGGGGCTTGCCGATCCCGCCGGGCTTTTCCGCCTGCGCCGGCGGCTGCTCGAAGGCAGCTTCACCCGTGTCTACGATCTTCAGACCAGCGACCGCTCCGGTTTTTATTTCAAGCTCATGGGGCCGGGCAGAAGGCCCGAATGGTCCGGCATCGCGCGCGGGGCCTCGCATCCGCACCGCAATCCGGAACGCGATTTCATGCATACGCTGGACCGGCAGGCGGAGCAGTTGCGCGATGCCGGGATCGGAGAGGTGCCGCTCCCCGACCTTACCTGGATCAAGGGCGATATTTCCCGCTTCGGCCTTGAACCCGGATATTTTCTGCTGATCCCCGGCGGCGCCGCCCACCGCCCGGAAAAACGCTGGCCGGCGGCGCATTACGGCGAACTCGCCGCCCGCATCGCCGCCGGCGGCGCCACGCCGGTCGTGATCGGCAGCGCCGCCGAAACGCCGCTTGCCTCGACGATCCGGGACCACTGCCCCGAGGCGGTCGATCTCACCGGCAAGACCGCCCTGCCCGAGATCGCCGCCCTGGCCAGCACCGCCCGCCACGCCATCGGCAACGACACCGGCCCCATGCATGTGGCCGTGGCCGGAGGCTGCCCCGCCACCATCCTCTACTCCGCCGCCTCCGACCCCAAGCTCACCGCCCCCCGAGGGGCCAAGGTCACCGTGCTGCGCGAGGAAAACCTCGCCGATCTTTCGGTGGAGGATGTTGCCGCAACCTTTCCGATCCGGTAAATCATAGCCTATGAGCGCCATAACCGAACACTCCTCCTCTTCCGCCTCGCTGGCTCCCGTTACGATCACGCTGCCGGATGGCAAGACCCGCAGCTATCCGGGGCCGGTCACCGGTGCCGAGATCGCGGCCTCGATCGGGGCCGGCCTCGCCAAGGCCGCCATCGCCTGCAAGATCGACGGCAAGCTCCGCGATCTCGCCACGGTGGTAGCAAGCGACGCCGCCATCGCCATCGTCACGCGGGACGGCCCCGAGGCGCTGGAGATCATCCGGCACGATGCCGCCCATGTGCTGGCCGAAGCGGCGAAGGAGCTTTATCCCGACATTCAGGTTACCTTCGGCCCGGCGACCGAGAACGGCTTCTATTACGATTTCGCCCGCGATCAGCCCTTCACCCCCGAGGATCTGGAAAAGCTCGAAGCCCGGATGCGGGAGATCGTGGCCCGCGACGAGAAGATCACCCGCGAAGTCTGGTCCCGCGACGACGCCATCGCCTTCTTCGCCTCCATCAACGAGAAGTACAAGGCGGAATGGATCACCGAGATCCCGAAGCACGAAGACATCAGCATCTATCGCCAGGGTGCCTTCGCCGATCTTTGCATGGGGCCGCATCTGCCCTCGACCGGCAAGCTCGGCCAGGCCTTCAAGCTCACCCGCGTGGCCGGGGCCTATTGGCGCGGTGACGCCCGCAACGCGCAGCTTCAGCGCGTCTACGGTACCGCATGGCGGGATGAGAAGGAACTCGCCGCCTATCTCGTTCAGGTCGAGGAAGCGGAAAAGCGCGACCATCGCCGCCTCGGGCGCGAACTCAACCTCTTTCATCAGCAGGAAGAAGCGGTCGGCAGCGTCTTCTGGCACCCCAAGGGCTGGACCCTCTGGCTCGTGGTCGAGGATTACCTGCGGTACAAGCTCCAGCGGGCGGGCTATGTCGAGGTCAAGACCCCTCAGCTCGTCGACCGGGCGCTCTGGGAGGCGTCCGGGCATTGGGAGAAATTCCGCGAGCAGATGTTCATCGCCCATAGCCATGAGGACAAGATCCTGGCGCTGAAGCCGATGAGCTGCCCCGGCGCCGTGCAGATCTTCAAGCAGGGTCTCAAAAGCTACCGCGATCTGCCGTTCCGCATGGCCGAATTCGGCTGCTGCCACCGCAACGAGCCCTCGGGCGCGCTGCATGGGATCATGCGGGTCCGGGCCTTCACCCAGGACGATGCGCATATCTTCTGCACCGAGGATCAGGTCACGGCGGAAAGCGTCGCCTTCTGTAATCTATTGCTGGCGGTCTATCGCGATTTCGGCTTCTCCGAGGTGATGGTCAAATTCTCCGACCGCCCGGCGACCCGCGCGGGCAGCGACGAAGTCTGGGACCGCGCCGAAGCCGCCCTCAAGGCCGCCGTCACCGCCGCCGGGCTTTCCTATACGCTCAACCCCGGCGAGGGTGCGTTCTATGGGCCGAAGCTCGAATTCGTGTTGCGCGACGCCATCGGCCGCGATTGGCAATGCGGCACGCTCCAGGTGGATTTCGTCCTGCCCGAACGCCTCGACGCCAGCTATGTCGGCGAGGACGGGCAGCGCCACCGCCCGGTCATGCTGCATCGGGCCATTCTGGGCTCGATGGAGCGCTTCCTCGCCATCCTGATCGAACAATATGCCGGCAAGTTCCCGCTCTGGCTGGCCCCGGTGCAGGTGGTGGTGGCGACCATCACCTCCGACGCCGACGCCTATGCCGAAGCGGCCATGGCGAAGGCCAAGGCCGCCGGCCTCAGGGCCGAGATCGACACCTGCAACGAGAAGATCAACCACAAAGTCCGCGAACACAGCCTCGCCAAAGTCCCGGCCATCCTGGTCGTCGGCAAGCGCGAGGCCGAAACCGGAACCGTGGCGCTGCGGCGATTGGGCGGTAAAGATCAAGAAATACTTGCGCTTGACGACGCCATCGCTAGATTGGTCGAGGAAGCGGCCGTGCCTCGCGACTGAGCGAGCAGCGCCAAGCCGTTTTTTCAAATTTTACCGCTGCCGCAACCGGATTTGGATCAGGACGGATGGCAGCCTCAAGCCCGTTGTTCCTGATTCTTTCCGAAGGAGGTTTTTCATAGCCAGACCACCCTTGAATTTCACCCCGACGCGGGAAGGCCCGCGCATCAATGAGGAAATTATGGTTCCCAAGGTGCGCCTGGTCGATGCGGAGGGAGAAATGGTCGGCGTCGTTGCCCGCAACGATGCGATCGCGATGGCTGCCGAGGCCGGACTCGACCTCGTGGAAGTGGCGCCGGGCGCAGAGCCCCCTGTCTGCAAAATCCTCGATTATGGAAAATACAAATACGAGGAACAAAAGAAAAAGAACGAGGCGCGCAAAAAGCAGAAGGTCATCGAGGTCAAAGAAATCAAGATGCGCCCCGGCATCGACGACCATGACTATGATGTCAAGATGCGCAGCATGCTGAAGTTCATCGAGGAAGGCGACAAGGTGAAGGTCACCATGCGTTTCCGTGGCCGTGAACTTGCCCATCAGGATCTCGGCATGAACATGCTCATGCGCGTCAAGGACGACCTTGACGGCATCGCGAAGGTCGAGCAGTTCCCCCGCATGGAGGGACGGCAGATGACCATGGTCATGTCGCCAAAATAATCAAAATAAGTCTCTGGCGCGGGGCCTTTCCTTAGAGGGCCCCTACCGCCCCGGACGACTCTTTCCCCAGACCGCCCTCGCCGTCCTCGCTGCAAAAGCATCCAGCGTCCTTCGAGACGCGGCCAAGAGGGCCGCTCCTCAGGATGAGGGATGTTGTTGATGGCATTAAGAAAGCGCCCTCATCCTGAGGAGGCCCCCTTGAGGGCCGTCTCGAAGGACGCACCGGCGATGTCCAGCCCGGCGCCAAATGACGGGCTGAAATAAGAATTGCCGGCGCCAAGCCCCTTATCCGGACTCATGATCTTGTCGGCTCGCCGGTATCAGGACGCATATTGCTTGCTGTTGATGCAACGCAGCGTGCGCCAATAGCCGAACAGATTGCTGGGCCGGATCTCGTGCACGTCGAGGCCGCTGGTCGTGACGAAATCATGCAGCGGGAAATCGGCATGAAAGCCGATGGCGCCGGCCAGAGGCGCCAGCCGCTTTTCGATGAAGCGCAGGACCGGAGAGTTGCTGGTGAAGTGGTTGACCAGCACGATCGTCCCGCCGGGGACGCAGACCCGCTTCATCTCGGCGGCGAAACGGTCCGGGTTGGGAACCACCGACGCCACGTAGAGCGCCAGCACCACATCGAAGGAATTGTCCGGGAATTGGAGATTCTCCGCATCCATATGCTTGAGCGCCTCGACATTCTTCAGCTTGCGGCGGCGGGCGCGCTTGGCGGCGCGGACCAGCATGTCCCGTGAGACATCGATGCCGACGACACGCGCATCCTCACGGAAATAGGGGAGCGACAACCCGGTCCCCACCCCGACCTCAAGGACGCGCTGCCCCGGCTGATCATTGGCCAGGAGCACCGCTTCCTTGCGGCCCACATGGAAAACCGGCCCCCAAAAATAGTCGTAAGGCCCTGAATACATACGATAGGTCCGTATCGCGTCCTTCAGCTCCATTGGATTCCTCGCCCCAAATCCGGCGCCCTGGACAGCGCCCGTCATTATTGGAGCGGCACCATACCACTTCACCGGACCAACGTCACGAAGCCCGAAGGCGGGGCTATTCAACCCTGAAAATCGACGATCCTGGCATGTTGCTCGCCCAGCCCCTCGACCCCCGTCCGGAGCGTATCGCCGGGTTTCAGCCAGGGGCTGTCCGGCTTGCGGCCCAGGGCGACGCCGGCCGGCGTGCCGGTCGGGATCACGTCGCCGGGGAGCAGCGTCATGAACTGGCTGACATAATGGATCAGATGGGCAACCGGGAAGATCATGTTCGCGGTGTTGCCGTCCTGCATCCGCTCGCCATTGACCTCCAGGAACAGCGCCAGCGCCTGCGGGTCCGGCACCTCGTCGGCGGTGACGAGCCAGGGGCCCAGCGGCGCGAAGGTGTCGGCGCTCTTGCCCTTGACCCACTGGCCGCCGCGCTCGACCTGGAATTCGCGCTCGGACACATCATTGACCGTGCAGTAGCCGGCCACATGGCTCATGGCGTCAGCGGGTTCGACATAACGGGCGGTGGTGCCGATGACCACGCCGAGTTCGACCTCCCAGTCGAGCTTCAGCGAATTCTTCGGGCGGATGATGTCGTCATTGGGACCGTTGATCGCCGTGGTCGCCTTGGTGAAAAGGATCGGCTCCCTCGGGATCTTGGAGCCGGTCTCGGCGGCATGGTCGGTGTAGTTGAGCCCGATGCAGACGATCTTCGAAACCCCGCCGACACAGGCCCCGATCCGGGGATCGCCTTCCACCAGCGGCAGAGAAGCGGGATCAAGCCCGCGCAGGCGCGCCAGAGAGGCCGGCGACAACGCCTCGCCCCCGATATCGGCAACCACCTGGGAAAGATCGCGGATGCGGCCTTCCCCATCGAGAAGACCCGGCTTTTCCTGACCCTTCGGCCCGTAACGCAACAGCTTCATCGCGAAGTTTTCCTTATCACTGGCTCGTTTCCCAGAGGGAATAGCCGATAACGGCCCCACTTCTCAAGAATCCGCTGCCAGCACCTCCAGGAAGATCGCGCCGTAGCGGTCGAGCTTGCTTTGCCCCACCCCTGGGATCTGGGCGAGATCGGCGATGCTGCGCGGCTTTCGCCGCACCATTTCGAGGAGAGTGGTATCGAGGAAGATGACATAGGGCGGCACCTTCTGATCCCGTGCGAGTTCCAGCCGCCGGGCCCGCAAACGCTCCCACAGCGCCTCGCTCCCCGCCGGCAGGGCGCTCGCCGTGACCGGCGGCTTGCGGGCGCCGCGTTCGGCGCGGGTTCCCTTGGCCGAGGCGGGCTCGCCACGGAGTGCGACCGGCTGCTCGCCGCGCAGGACGGCGGGGCCGGTCGGTCCAAGACGCAGGCCCCCATGCCCCTCGATATCGACCGCGAGATGATTCTGCGCCACCAATTGGCGGAAGACCGATTGCCAGGCCTGCTTGTCGAGATCGGCGCCGACGCCGAAAGTCTTCAGTTGATCATGGCCCAGCGACTTGATGCGCTCGGTCCCGTTGCCCATCAGGAGATCGACGAGATGGCCGACGCCGAAACGCTGCCCGGTGCGGATCACGGCGGAAAGCGCCTTCTGCGCGGCGATCAGCCCGTCCCAGATCCGCACCGGCTCCAGGCAGGTATCGCAATTGCCGCAGGGTTGATGCCCCTCCTCGCCGAAATAGGAGAGCAGCACCTGCCGCCGGCAGGAAGCGGTCTCGCAGAAGCCCAAAAGCGCGTTCAGCTTCTGATGCTCGATCCGGCGCTGGCGCTCATTGGCGTCGCCCTGGTCGATCAGGGCCATGACCGCCGTCACGTCGCTCATGCCATAGGCCATCCAGGCATCGGCGGCGAGCCCGTCCCGTCCGGCGCGGCCCGTCTCCTGGTAATAGGCTTCGAGGCTTTTGGGCACGTTGAGATGGCCGACGAAGCGCACATTCGGCTTGTCGATGCCCATGCCGAAAGCGATGGTCGCCACCACGATCACGCCTTCCTCACGCAGGAAGCGTTCCTGATTCCGCTGGCGGACCGCATTGTCGAGCCCGGCATGATAGGGCAGCGCCACCCGCCCCTTGCCGGCGAGGAATTCAGCGGTTTCCTCGACCTTTTTCCGGGTCTGGCAATAGACGATGCCGGCATCCTCCGGATGCTCGTCGCGCAGGAAGTTCCAGAGCTGCGAGCGCGACTCGCGCTTGGGCACCACGCGATAGCGGATATTGGGCCGGTCGAAGCTGGAAACGAAGATCCGCGCCTGTTCGAGATTGAGCCGCTCGACGATGTCGCGCCGGGTCGGGCCGTCGGCGGTGGCGGTGAGGGCGATGCGCGGCACCGCCGGAAACCGTTCATGCAGGATCGAAAGCTGGCGGTATTCGGGACGGAAATCATGCCCCCATTGCGACACGCAATGCGCCTCGTCGATGGCGAAGAGAGACGGCTGCAAATTGGCCAGGAGATCGAGAAAGCGCGGCGTGACCAGCCGTTCGGGCGCCACATAGAGCAGATCGATCTCGCCGTTGCGGGCCTGGCGCTCGGTCTCGAACGCATCCCTGGCATCGAGGCTGGAATTCAATGCCGCCGCCCTTACCCCCGCCTGCCGCAGGGCATCGACCTGATCCTTCATCAGCGCGATCAGCGGCGACACCACGATGCCGAGCCCCGGCCGGAGCAATGCCGGGATCTGATAGCAGAGCGACTTGCCCCCGCCGGTCGGCATGAGCACGAGGCTGTCGCCCCCGCCCATGACATGGGCGATGATCTCCCCCTGCTGTCCGCGGAAGGATTCATAGCCGAAGACCTTCCGCAACAGGGCGCGGGCTGGGTCTTCCTCTGATTCTGCTGGGGGCGAGATAGTCATCGGCGGGAGCTTTACCCGATTCGGCGGGGCGCTGCCACGTCCCTTATAAAGGCAGCCCATGGGGGTGGACCTGACCGGGCCACCCCCACCAACACTGCCTACTGGAGAAACACCGTCCGCATCAGGAACCAGTAGCCGCCGAGCAGGGCGATGATCGTGGAGGCGGTGTAGACGATCTTCTTGCTTCGCTCTCCCCGGCTCAGGCGGTCGGAGAGCATCAGCAGGGGCACCACCACGAGCACGATCCCGATCTGGCCGGTTTCGACGCCGATATTGAAGCTGGCCAGCGCCGGGGCGACCGCGTGTTCCGGGACGCCGATCTCCAAAAGGCCGCTGGCGAAGCCGAAGCCGTGGACGAGGCCGAACAGGAAGGTATCGTGCCAGCGCTTGGCGAAGTTCTTCGAGAAGAAATTCTCGATCGCCACATAGACGATCGAGGCGGCGATCGCGGCCTCGGTCAGGGCGGAGGGCAGCGCCACGATGCCGAGTGCGGCGAGCGATAAAGTGATCGAATGCGCGACGGTGAAGGCGGTGACGACCTTGACCACCGGCCAGAAGCGGTTCGCCCAGAGGATCACGGCCAAGAGGAAACAGATATGGTCGTAACCGGTGAGGATGTGCTCGACCCCGTGCAGGAAGAACTCGTAGGCGACCTCGATGGTGCTGCGCGCCGCCGCCGAGATATCGAGGGTGGGATGGGTGTTGGATAAGAGGATCTGCGGCGCGTCCGGGCTTTCGCCGATGAACACGAATTCCTTGGCGAGCGGCCCGATCGCCTGAAGCAGGGGGCCGGCACGATAGATGAGATTGCCCGCAACCTTGCCGCAATCCCAATGGGTGACCACCTTGATGCCGTCGATGCTGTCCGGGATGACTTTTTCCGCCTTGCCGGCACAGAGCGCGCCGTCGCCGCCCTCGACATCGACATGGCTGAGCATATAGGTGCCGGCGATGCCCTGGACGATGCCGGCGATCTTGGCCAGATCGGTAACCCCCGCCGTCTGCTTCGCCACCGCCTCGCCGAGAATCCGGCTGATATCCGACGCCTTCATCGACAGATCGACGCGGTAATGCCGGTTCTGTTCATCCACGATCAGCCCAAGCGAGATATTCGCCTGATGCGCCGCCGCCGGCCCCAGGAGCGCCGCCATCGCCAGAACGGCGACCGCGAACAGCCTCAACGGTTTCCTCATCCCCCATCACCTCTTATTGCCGCAGCATTGGTGCTACGCGTGTGCGTGAAATTGCAGAAAATGGATAACCTGTCGAGCCTCGAATGCCTTGGCCCTCGAATGCGCCGCCCCTCCGGGGACGAAAAGAGGAAAATGGAAATCCGCGAGACGGACGCGCAATCATCATGATCCGACGCATGCTCTGTGAGATTGAGCCCCACAAGACGAGCAGAATTTGGAGGTTGATTTCTGGGGTTCACCGCACTGAGGGCAGAACGTCACCAGTCCTTCTTGACGCATGTAGGCAATTTGCATCACACAAGGAATGGTAACGCGGTAAGCTGGCCCGGCCAGATCGACGAGAGTCCAGACAGCTGTGACCGCCAATCCAACAGGGCCGACAAACACCTTCACGACTTGGGTCAGGGCGCGATTGAGTGCGAAGCTAAGACCGCGACCAATGAGAGCCTTGGCGACAGCATTGGCGATAATCAGAGCGATTTTGTAAGCCGCGAAGCCTCCGAGGCGGATGGCTCCCTGGATGGCTATGACAGGCAGCGCCGAAGGAATGCTGCTCGTGATGCTAACACCCAGTTCTTTGAGCAGCTGAGCCCGTTCTTCTTCAGACATCTGCTCATACGCTTTTTCGAGCACTTTCATTTGAATCTGATGCTCGATAGTCGCCACGTCCGCATTGCTGTTGTAGTTGACCTTTAGCTGGTCAGCCACATCACGGACCACCTCGATGTAGGGAACACCTTTCCCTCCACGAAAGATATTGGCGAAGGTATTTCCACCATAGCGTTGAATCTCGGCAGCGATGTCGTCGGCATAGAGGCGGTGATCGCCGTCATAGATTTTTTTGCTCGCTTGAGGATTCTGCTTCTTGAACTCTGGCACGGAGGAGAGGTCTTCGTTAAAAACATTGTGCAGGTACTCAACCAGAATGCGGAGGTCTTCGGAAGAAGCAGAACGAACGAGCGGGATGAGGTCGTTATCGGGTTCCCGTAGAGGCAGATGGGTCATGATGGTGTGTTCCTTCGTGGTTTGTCGTTAAGTCGAGATCAAATTGGCGATGAGGCCGTTGATGATGGGGTAACATGGGATCATTGAAGTGGCGATCCCAGCACCTGCTATCCTCGACTTCTCGCGCTCTAGAACAAGAGCATTATTTTCAGGCTGTTGTAGACAAAATATTTTTGCAACAATGGCATTTGTCTCAGAAACTGCGTAGCGTCTTTCTTTCTTTAAGTTGGATGCTGACATTTCCTGTATGCGTTCAACTTGTTCCGGACTGATCACGCCATCGCCAGATGATTGATATCTTTCTATTTTTGACTGGCATGTGGCAATATTAGCCAATTTCTTCCAATCAGTCGTTCGCAGCATTAGCATGTAAGGAGGAATACCTAAGGCATCTGCCACAGATGACAGTGTCGATACTGTCATCGGACAACCGCCCTCTATCTTGGCAATAGTTGGACGGCTTACAGAGCCTGTCCGCTCGGCCAGTTCTGACTGTTTCCATCCAAGAGCCTCGCGGGCCGCTTTTACATTTCGCCCTATGATAACTTCGATTTTACTGCTCGATTGGCCGCTCATGGTTATGACCATTCTCTTGATGGCGCGTCCTTATGGTTTTCTCTCCACCAGGTGAAGAAGCCATAAGCGGCGAAGCCGTAAACTATCAATGCACCGATTAGTTTGAACATGGCCTGTCCCCTTGATTGCCCCAGGGAAACCGGCCAGCATGAGGAACTGACCGGTTCAACCTGATGATAGGATTATTTCTTGGTCACGCGATCGTAGAGGTCATTGGTCAAGCGAACGGTCAGGGTGGCGGCAAAGGCAACGAAGACGGTTTCGAGGACAGGGAGGAGGATAATCACGGGCATGGTGTTATTCCTTTCGTAAGTTGCGGCGTTTTTCCCGATAGCAATCTGAAGGTATGCCACTACCCGGGCGGAGACAACTGGGTGTTCTTCTCAGGAACATTGTTCTCGTAATTGGTGATTTTGCGTTCTGCGCCTTTGGCCGGTCACCTGCTCTAAAGGGGCGGCTTGCATTACAGCGACAGTTTACGAAATAACCGCCATAACCACATCATTTGGTGCCGGGCTGGATATCCGTGCGCGCCCTTGTGAGTGGATGAGGACATGGGATGGCTTTGCAGCGAGCACCGGCGCGGGTGCCGGGCAAAAATGGAAATGCCGCCGTGAGATAGTGACTCCCGTGCCCCGTTTGTTCTATCGTCGCCGCCATGCAAACCGCGATCATTCTTCTTGTCTTTATCCTGACCTATCTCGGCATGGCGGCGGGGACGTTGCCGGGGCTGCGGATCGATCGGGCGGGGGTTGGGCTGGTGGGCGTCGTCCTGTTGCTGGCCTTCGAGGCGGTGACGATGGACGATGTCGCCTCCTCGATCGATTTTCAGACCCTGGTGCTGCTCTTCGCCCTGATGGTCATATCGGCGCAATTCGCGGTCTCGGGCTTCCATGATCTCTGCGCCCTGCGGCTGGCGCAGGCATCGCCCAAGCCGTCGGTGCTGCTGGGGCTGACGGTCGTGGTCTGCGGCTTGCTGTCCTCGGTTTTGGCCGACGATGTCGTCATCTTCGCGCTGGTGCCGCTGCTCATCGCCGATCTGGAACAGCGCGGGCTCGATCCGCGCCCCTTCGTGATCGCCGCCGCCGCTTCGGCCAATGTCGGTTCGGCGGCGACCATCATCGGCAGTCCGCAGAATATCCTGCTCGGCGAATTCGGCGGGCTCGACTTTCTGACCTTCCTCGGGGTCTGCCTGGTGCCGGCGCTGCTGGGGCTCGGCATCGTCTGGGCCGTCATCTGGCTGGTCTGGCGGAAGCGGCTGCTCCTCCCCTTCACCGGCGAGCGGGCGGAGGTGCCGGCGCATCCGCTGGATGTCTTGCAGACGCTGAAAGGTCTGGCGGCGGTGGCGGCGCTGATCGGCTGCTTCGCCTTCTCGCCCCGGCGGGTGGTGTGGGCGCTGGTCATCGCCGGAGTGCTGTTGCTCGGCCGCAAATTTTCCAGCCGGGCGCTGATCGCGGCGGTGGATTGGCCGGCGCTGCTCCTCGTTGCCTGCCTGATGGTGGTCATGGGGGCACTGGGGCGCACCGGGATTCCGGGACATTATTTGAGTATGGCCGAGGATGCGCGGCTGCTCCCCGACAATCTCGCGGTGCTGACGCCGCTGACGCTGCTTCTCGGCAACGCCTTCGGCGGACTGCCCTCGATCGTGTTCCTGACCCAGATCTGGCCGAGCCCGCCGACGGGTGCACTCTATGGCCTGTCATTGCTGTCCAGCCTTGCCGGGAATTTCCTGCTGACCGGGAGCCTCACCACGATCATCGCGGTGGAGCGCGCCCGCGCCCTCGGCGTGCGCATCGGCTTTTGCGATTACGCCAAGGTGGGCGTGCCGGTCACCTTGCTGTCGATGGCGGTGGCCGTGATCTGGCTCGCCGCCTGGAACTGGCTCCCCTGGCTGCCGTCTCTGCCGGGTGAGTGAGACGAAACCGTCCCCACATATTCCTGCCAGAGCGTCCTGAAGCCCGCTTGCCGCTCCAGGAGTTCGGCCAGGGGGCCGCTATCGACGACCCGCCCCTCCGCCATCAGTACGATGCGGTCGAAGCGCGGCAGCAGATGCAGCCGGTGAATGGTCGAAAGAATAGCGCTGTCCGGAAAGGCCGCGTGGAGGTGGTCGAGGATGCGGGCCTCGGTTTCGGCGTCGAGGCTGCTCGTCGGCTCGTCCAGCATGATGAGCGAACTGCTGGCGGCGGCGAGAATGCCACGCGCCAGGGCCAAGCGCTGCTTCTGCCCGCCGGATAGATTGACCCCGCGCTCGGCGATGCCGGTGTCGAGCCCGTTGGGCAGGCGGTCGAGCACCGAGGCGAAACCGGCGATCTCACAGGCGCGGCGGATGGCGGCGGGGCCGTGCTCGACGCCGAGCGTGATGTTCTGGCCGATGCTGCTCTCGAAGAGTTCCGGATCCTGGGGGACCAGCATGGCGATGGCGGCGAGATTGGAAAGGCCGGGCCTGTCCTCGCCATCGATGCGGAAGCGGGCGCGGTCGGCATCGTAGAGCCCGGCCAGGAGCCGCAGGAGCGTGCTCTTGCCGGAGCCCGAGGCGCCGACCAGGGCCACCCGCTCGCCCCGCCGGAGAGTCAGCGATACGTCCTCCAGGGTGGCGGCCCGGCGATGCGAATTCCGGTAGGTGAAATCGATCCCCTCGATCTCGATCAGCCGCCAATCGGAGCCGATCGGGGTGATTGCGGCCATTGCCGCGCCATCCCCGCTCAAATCGGTGATCAAATCGGCGGCGGAGCCGAAATCGGTGCCGTAGCGGACCAGATCCTGATAGCTCGTCGCCATCGAGCCGATCACCGCCCCCGCCTGCTGCGTGTATTGGAAGACCATGACAGCACTGCCGAGCATCACCGCCCCGTTCGAGCGCCAGGCGAGCCAGACGTAAAGCACGACGAGGAAGCAGCGGATGCCGTTATTCATGAGATCGATCGTGCACCATTTCATCTCGGTGAGGACGATCGACCGCCGGAGCGGCGCGAACACAGCGTCGAGCCGGTGCCCCAGCATCCGCCGCGTGGCGTCGCGCAGATGCAGGGAGATAACGGTCGAGATATTCCCGAGGCAATCGACCAGCCCGGCGGAAAAATGATTTTCGGCGGCATTGTATTCGCGGGTGAGGCGGATGATCGGCTCGTCGAAGCGCACCAGCACCAGGGCGATGCCAAGATAGCCGGCGAAGGCCACGGCGCCGGTCACCGGCGACAGGATCGCGAGCGCCAGGATCGGGCCGATCAGGTACACCGCATTCGCAAGATGGATGAACTGGGTCTGCGAGAACTCGTATAGGGCGGAACTCGCCCGCCCGACGCGATGGATGGTCTCGCCGGAATGGTGGCTTTCATGCCAGCTCATCGGCATCGATACGACCTTGGCGTAAAGCTCGTCGGTGAAGCGGGACCGGATGCCGGATGCTACCTGCCGCTCGATCACCCTGCCGGGTCCGTGCAGCATCCAGGAGAAGGCGCAGGCGGCGAAGATATCGGCCATGTCCCATGCCGCCCGGCTGAAATCGGCGGACTCCCTGGCCTGAAGCGCATTCACCGCATCGCCGGTGAAATAGGGGACGGAAAGCCTGATCAGCGCTGCCGTCACGAGTGCCGAGAGAAACCCCACCATCCGCACCCGGTCCGGAGCCCCGAACCGCCAGAAGGCCCGATAGAGCCGGCCCAGCCCGAAGCCGCTGGAGCCGAAGTTTTGGGTATCGCGGGGCATCTCTAATACCAGTAGCCAAGAATTCCAAACGCGTCTCAATCACCCAAAGATGTCATCCCGACGACCATCGGAAGGAGGGATCTCTTGCCGTGACGAATATGCCAGGATTGGCACCATTGGAGCGGCAACAGATCCCTCGCTGAAGCTCGGGATGACACGGGTTAAAAATTATACGGCTTTAGCGTTACCGGCGGATTTATCCATTGAGGGCAGCTTCGACGGCTTCTTCGGCGGCGAGCCAATCTTCTTCCGCCTGGGTCAGTGCCGCAACGAGTTCGCCCTGGCGGCGGAGAAGTTCCTGCATTTCGCCGCTGCCGAGATTTTCGGAGCCGGCGAGCTTCCGGTCCAGCTCCTGCTTTTCCTTGGTGAGCTTTTCGACCAGCTTTCCCGCCGCCGACGCCTTGTTACGCAAGGGAGCGAGATCGCGGCGGCGGGCGGCGGCGTCGCGCCGTTCCTCCTTGCGCGAGGCGGCGGTCGAGGAAGACCGGTCCTGCCCCCCGGACTGGCCGCGGCTTTCGGAGGAGAGGAACTTCCGGTAATCGGCGAGGTCGCCCTCGAAGGGCTTCACGGTGCCGCCCGAAACCAGGAGCAGGCGGTCGGCGGCGAGTTCGAGGAGATGCCAGTCATGGCTGATCAGCACCACGGCGCCGGAATAGTCGTTGAGCGCCTGCACCAGGGCTTCGCGGGCGGCGATGTCGAGATGGTTGGTCGGCTCGTCGAGGATGAGGAGCGGCGGCGCGTCATGGGTAATGAGGGCGAAGGTCAGCCTTGCCCGCTCCCCACCCGACAAATCGCGGATCTTGACGTTGACCTTGTCCTGGCTGAAGCCGAAGCCGCCAAGCTTGCCGCGTACCGCCTGCTCGCGCGCATTGGGCATGAGTTCGGCCATATGCTGAAGCGGGGTTCGGTCGGGCTCCAGATCCTCGATCTGATGCTGGCCGAAGAAGCCGCAGCGCAGCTTTCCCGCCCGCGAGATCTCGCCCGAAAGCGGGGTCAGCTTCCCGGCCAGGAGTTTCGCCAAAGTCGATTTGCCGTTGCCGTTGGAGCCGAGCAGCGCGATCCGGTCGTCGGGGTCGAGGCGGATATCGACCCCCTGCAGCACCGGCTTGCCCGGCGCATAGCCGATGCTGACCTTGTCGCAGGCGATCAGCGGCGGACGCAGTTCCTCGGGCTGGGGGAAATCGAAACTGATGCCGGCTTCCTCGACCGGCGTCGCGATCGGCGCCAGCCGGGCCAGCGCCTTGACGCGGCTCTGCGCCTGGGTCGCCTTGGTGGCCTTGGCGCGGAAGCGGTCGATGAAGGCTTGCAGCTTCTTGCGCTCCGCCGCCTGCTTCACCGCCTCGGCGCCGATATGCGCCAGCCGCTCGCGCCGGGTGCGGACGAAAGTGTCGTAGGAGCCCGCATAAAGCGTCAGCTTCCGGTTTTCGAGATGCAGGATATGCGTGGCGACGCCGTTCAGGATGACGCGGTCATGGCTGACCAGGATCAGCGTGTTCGGCCAGTTCTTAAGAAAACTCTCCAGCCAGAGCGAGGCTTCGAGATCGAGATGGTTGGTCGGTTCGTCGAGAAGGAGGAGATCGGGCTCAGCGAAGAGCGCCCCCGCCAGCGCCACGCGCATGCGCCAGCCGCCGGAGAAATCCGAAAGCGGCGTCGCCTGCATGGCGGTATTGAAGCCGAGGCCGTTCAAGATGATCGCCGCCCGCGCCGGCGCCGAATGCGCATCGATTTCGAGCAGCCGTGCCTGGATATCGGCCATGCGGTGCCCGTCCTCGGTCGTGTCCGCCTCCGCGAGGAGGCTGGCCCGTTCGGTGGCTGCGGCCAGCACATGATCGAGCGGCGTCTCCGGCCCGCCCGGCGCTTCCTGCGCCACGAAGCCGAGCTTGATGCCCTTCTGAAGCTGAAGGTCGCCCTGATCGGGATGGAGGTCGCCACGGATGAGATCGAGCAGCGTCGATTTCCCGCTGCCGTTCCGTCCGACGATGCCGATCCGCTGTCCCGAGACAGTCGAAACCGAAGCCCCCTCCAGGAGCGCTTTTCCGCCGATGCGGTAGGTGAGGTCTGTGATGGTCAACATGGCGGCGGGTTGATAGCACGAAGCGCGGAAGAAGTGCCGGATTTCCTTAGCAGGGCGCCACGGCAAATCTGCGGGGCGGTTCCGTTGCGATCCCGGTGCGGACTGCCGCCTTTGGCTGAGACAAGGAAAAGGGTGCCGGTTTACCTGATTAAGTGATGCACACAAGGTGGACTCAGCTATAAATAGCCTATGGCTTTCATATGCACCGTCAATCAGGGGCCGGCTGAGGCAAAAATCCATCATGACGGACAAAGCTCCGTCATCCATATCGCGATTGGCCGTGATGAGACAGAAAATCTGACATATTTTGTCGTGGCTGGGCTGGATCCCCTGCCGCCGGGTGATGTCCTTGAATTCTGGTTTCATATTGCCGAAGCGGACGGAAGAAATGATAGTGAGAGAATATATTGGAGTGGACTAGAGGTATCCAGAATATTTTCAAAAGAAGACAGAGGAGTCGTTCTGTCTATTGTTCTTTTCGCAACAAAGAAGTTGCTGGATAAAATTCGCCCAGATTGCGTTTTCGTATGCACTCATGACGGTGATTTGCCGCCAAAGGCACTTGGAAAATACGACGCGATTGGCCATGTATTCAGTGCATGCGGTTACAAGGTGACGATAGCCGACCCCTATCACGGTAAGCGATCATGGTGGATGGAACGGCGACCCGAGTTCGATGTTTGTGACTAAAAGCGGTTGCACTCAGTTCAGGGGATGTTAGGATCGTTACGCCGTACGTAAGGGAGTGGGCCATGTTTGACCGCGATACCCAGATAGAATTAATGAAAAACGTTGAAGAGCGGACAGCGGGCTATCTCAAAAAGTGGCTGGAAAACAAGGAATTCAGAGCCGCTCTGCATCGCTTTGATCGTGACGGCCATGATGATGGCCGACAGCAAGCGAAACGGTCTTCCTGCGGCTGATCGTCGAATTATCCCGGCATGTCGAAAGCCCCGCTCCCAGCGGGGCTTTCTGTTATCCAACCCTTCATTATTCCTCAAACCTGGAACCCGTCGAAAGGGTCGCGGCAGAAGCTGCGGTAGTCGCTGGTCAGTCCGGTGCCGGGCGGCAGGTCGAAGCGGGCGGTGATGACCTCGCCGAGGTCGAGACAGGCCGGGATCGGCAACATCTCGTTCCCCCCTTCGTTCCTGGCCCGTTTTGCCGGATGGCCCGCGGCTTCAGGGGAATCGGGTGAGTTGATCAGCGTGCGATGACGCTGGCGAGGAAGTCATCATCCCAAGCTGCGACTTTGCGCTTCAAGCGCATTGAATCTTTGCCTGGTGCCCTTCGGATTAGGTTCAGGGCCATGTGTTTTATGGTCGTGAAGTTGGCAGGTGCGTGATCTGTTCGCAGGCGGCATTCGTCGTCGCGAAAGACCATGTCGAGGACCCAATGGAGGCTGTTCTCGACGGCCCAATGATCGCGGATAAGGGGGCTGATCAGGCTGGCGACTTGAACCAGTGAGGTGATGTAGAACCGCGTCTCGCGCTCGATCTTGTCTGTGTTCGGGCTCACTCCGGGAATCTGGCGGATGCTCTCGACCATGACGACGCTCTTCAATCCAGGCCATTGATGGCTCTCTTGAAGCCAGTCGACGTCGTGGATGACGGTGATGTCCCTGGTCTCGATGCGTCCGTGATCACCATCGACCGTGCGATGGTGGCTAACGATAGTATCCTGGAAAGACTTGGCTTTTTGTTCGGTCGTGAAGAGTTCGACATCATCGCGCAGCGTGCCCTGATTGCCTTTGAGGGCGAGGATGTAGTCGGCCTTCTTGTCGGTGATATTCTGGGCGATGGCGCGCTGGCAGCCCATGGCGTCGATGGTCACGACGGCGCCCTCGATCGCCAGCATATCCAGCAGTTTGGGAATGGCGACGATCTCGTTGGCCTTGTCTGCCACCTTGACCTGCCCCATCACCAGACGCTGGCGAGCGGCAAAGGCCGAGACCATGTGGATGGCGTCCTTGCCGGCTCCCTTCGAGCGGCGAACCGTCTTGCCGTCTATGGCAACGACGCCTTCCGGAACGCCGATCAGAGATGCGGTCCAGGCCACGAAGCAGCGTTGGAATTGGTCGGCATCCAGGGTGGCAAGGATATCACCCAAATGATCATGCGTCGGCGTGCCTTCGCGGAACGGACGAAACCGGCGCAACAGAGCAAGCTTCTTCTCGCCGAAGCGGGAGATATCGGTGATGGTTTCCGCCCCGGCGATCACCGCCAGCAGACACAACAGCAGCACCTCAGCGAGGGGATATTTTACCTTCGCGATTTGCCGACAATCAGGCATATCATTGAAATAGCTTAGAAAAATAACCGCTTCGGCAACCGCCTCAACATCGAAAGCCACCGCATCCATCGAGTTCATCCTCCCGCGAATCAGAGGACATCGACAGATTCAGCATTTCAGCCCGTTGTCACCTGTTAATTCACCCGATTGCCCTGCCCGCGGCTTTGACCTGGGGCGCGATATCGTGCTAAACGACGCCATCTTCAAGGCTGCCCTAAAGCGGCATATTTCTGGCTGTGCATGGAACTCTCCGTCGTAATCCCGGTTCGCAACGAAGCCGAAAACATCGCCCCCCTGGTCGGGGAGATCCGCGCCGCGCTGAATGGGAGCGCCGCGTTCGAGATCATCTATGTCGATGACGGCAGCACCGACGCCACCGCCGGGGAGGTGGCCAGGCTTCAGGCCGAAATTCCCGAGCTTCGCCTGATCCGCCACCGGCATAGCTGCGGGCAGAGCACCGCGATCCGTACCGGGGTCAGCCACGCGCGGGGCGAATGGATCGCGACGCTGGACGGCGACGGGCAGAACGACCCCGCCGACATTCCCCGCCTATGGGAACTCGCCCGCGCCTCGGCGGTTCCAGCCTTGCTCGTCGCCGGGGAACGGCGCAAGCGGCGGGATAGCTGGATCAAGCGGCAATCCTCGCTTATCGCCAACCGGGTGCGCGGCAATCTGCTCGGCGACCATACCCCCGACACCGGCTGTGGGCTGAAAGTGTTCCGCCGCAGCCTTTTCCTCGATCTTCCCTATTTCGACCACATGCACCGCTTCCTGCCGGCGTTGGTCCTGCGCGCGGGTGGCGAGGTCGTCTCGGTGCCGGTCAACCACCGGCCCCGCGAACGCGGCGTTTCCAATTACGGGACGCTCGACCGCCTCGCCGTTGGTCTGGTCGATCTCTTCGGCGTGCTCTGGCTGAAGAAGCGGGCACGGCTTCCCGAGATCATTTGAGCATTAGGAGATTTGGCAGCATGAGCGGACCGGACCGCAAGCCGCGCCGTCGAAGCTGGTGGAATTTGTTGCTTCTCGTCCCCTTCATCGGGACGCTGTGGGTGCCATTCTACAATACGCTGGCACCGGAATGGCACGGCATACCCTTCTTCTACTGGTATCAGTTTCTTATGATCCTGATCGGCGCCCTTTTGACCGCGATCGTATATTTCGCGACGGATCGATAGAACATCATGGCCATCGACTGGGTAGCGCTGTCCGTCTTCATCGGGCTTTTCGGCTTCATCACCATTCTTGGATTCGTGGCCGGACGCTGGCGGCGGGGCGACCTCGACCTCCTGCATGAATGGGGCTTGGCCGGAGGGCGCTTCGGCACGGTCGTCACCTGGTTCCTGCTCGGCGGCGACCTTTATACCGCCTATACCTTCATCGCGGTTCCAGCACTGGTCTTCGGGCAGGGCGCCATCGGCTTCTTCGGCGTGCCCTACACGATCCTCATCTATCCCTTCGTCTTCGTCGTCTTCCCGAGGCTTTGGTCGGTAGCAAGGCGCCACGGCTACATCACCGCCGCCGATTTCGTCCGGGGCCGCTTCGGCAATCGCTGGCTGGCGCTGGCCATCGCCGTGACCGGGCTCGTCGCCACCATGCCCTATATAGCGCTCCAGCTTGTGGGTCTTCAGGTCGTGATCGCGGCGATGGGGGTGGAGGGCACGGGGCTGGTCGGCGATTTGCCGCTCATCATCGCCTTCGTGATCCTGGCCGCCTTCACCTATACCAGCGGCCTGCGGGCGCCCGCCATGATCGCCGTGGTCAAGGACGTCCTGATCTGGGTGGTGGTCATCGCCGCCGTGGTCTTGATCCCGGCGCAGCTCGGCGGCTATGCTAAGATCTTCGCCGCCATCCCGGAATCGAAACTCATCCTGGCACCGCCGGACGGGAACAGTCTTGGCGGCTATTCGGGCTATGCATCCCTGGCGCTGGCCTCGGCGCTGGCGCTCTTCCTCTATCCGCATTCGGTGACGGGGGTACTGAGCTCCAGCGGGCGCCATGTGATCCGCCGCAACGCCGCCATGCTGCCGGCCTATTCCTTCCTGCTCGGCATGATCGCCCTTCTGGGCTACATGGCGGTGGCGGCGGGGGTGGACCACAACCCCGAATTCGCCGCCGGCTTTTCCCATTACAAGGCGAATTTCGCGGTTCCGGCGCTGTTCCGCCAGAGCTTCCCCTCCTGGTTCGTCGGCATCGCCTTCGCCGCGATCGGGATCGGCGCGCTGGTGCCGGCGGCGATCATGTCGATCGCCGCTGCCAATCTATGGACGCGGAATATCTACCGCGAGTTCATCCACAGCGCCTGCAGCCTGAAGCAGGAAGCGCATATGGCGAAGCTCGTGTCGCTGGTGGTCAAGGTGGGGGCGCTGTTCTTCATCATCTTCCTGCCCCAGGAATATGCGATCCAGCTTCAGCTCCTGGGCGGCATCTGGATGCTCCAGATCCTCCCGGCGGTGGTTTTCGGCCTCTATACAAGGCGGTTGCACCCTTGGGCGCTGCTGATCGGATGGGCAATCGGCATCGGTTCCGGCACTTGGATGGCGGCAACGCTCGACTTCAAAAGCTCGATGTATCCGCTGGTGATCCACGGCTTCACCATCAAGGCTTATGCCGCTCTCTATGCCCTCAGCCTCAACATCGCGGTTTCGGCGATCCTGTCCCCGGTCCTGACGCTTCTGCGCGTACCCTCGGGCCAGGACGAGACCGTCGAGGCGGATTATCACGAAAGAGGCATGCCGCTTCCCGAGGAGATCGCCTCGGCGCCGTTGGCTTAGAGCATCGTGCGTTTAATCTGACGCATATCCGGCGTCCTTGAGATAGTTCCAGCACTCCTGCGGCGAGAAGAGGTCGCA